>Ga0137389_10001384_pt1 | contig 14167 bp, 8 predicted proteins | sample 15con2h14BmetaG_FD_104645 | JGI IMG/M metagenome (GOLD analysis project Ga0137389, IMG submission 104645) | Vadose zone soil microbial communities from Angelo Coast Range Reserve, California, USA - 15con2h1.4B metaG | ecosystem: Environmental > Terrestrial > Soil > Vadose zone > Saprolite...
GAGGTCGTCGAGAGTGGCCAGGGCATGGCGCCAGCCATCTCCCGCGTTCTCGATGAACTCCTGGAGCAGGCCGAGAGTGGCGACCTGGCCGGAGGGGCCCAGGTACTCGATCCAGCCGGCGAGCTGCGGGACGTGGCTGAAGCGGGTCCGGCTCGTGAGAAAGTGCAGGATTTCCAGCTCCGGATTGATGCCGCTCTGGGGCCTTCTGATCGACTTCAAGATCAGCCGCCGGTCGAAGACGATCGAGGTGTTGCTCTGCTCTCCCGAGATGCGACGGACGGTGACCGTCTCGTCCATGGTCGCCGTCGCGTGGGAAGGCAGGGCGTGACACGCGAAGCGACCAGCCCGCCCGGGAAGCTGCCGCTCGGACGTGATGGCCGCGAGCAGCTGGCGGCCGAAGCTCGGGTCGACATGAGCGTCGAAGAGCGCCCGTCCCTCGAGGCGGCCCGCCACGTCGGCGGCGGCGATGTCGCCGGCGGCGCCGGTGGCAAGCGGCGTGTAGTAGCGCTCGCCGTCCACGCGCAGGAGGAGGAGCAGGATGTCGGGCGTGAGGACGGCCCAGTCCTCGACCTCCACGGAGTCGATGCGGTGCGTCTTGGCGGCGAACCAGCGCTGGCCGGCGAGGAAATCCTTGAGGCGGTCCCGCCCCTGCCCTTCGAGGAGGTCCACCACCACCTCGGGCTCAGAGAGTGATCTCTTCGACGCCATAGAAGATCTGCTCCTGCCGCGGGGGCTGGAGCCGGAACCAGTAGTAGCCGTAGGGCGCGAGGCTGACGAAGTACGGCTGCTCGCGAACGGGGGGAAACCGGGTCTCGCCCAGGAGCTCGATCGGCGTGTGCCCGGCCCAGGGACGGAGGTCGAGCTCGACGGGCTGGGCCGCGCCGGAGAGATTGTGCACGGCCAGAACCGTCTCGCCCTCGTACTCGCGGACGTGGGCGAGGACGCTGTCGTTGGCGGGCCGCAAGAAACGGAGCGTCCCCCGGCCGAACACCCGCGTCTTCTTGCGGGCCGCGATGAGGTGCTTCATCCAGTTGAGCAGCGAGGACGGCGTGCGCTGCTGCGCCTCGACGTTGATCGACTGGTAGCCGTAGACGGGATCCACGATGAGAGGCAGGTACAGGCGGGCCGCGTCCGCGCGGGAGAAGCCCGCGTTGCGATCGCCCGTCCACTGCATGGGTGTCCGCACCCCGTTGCGGTCGCCCAGATAGATGTTGTCCCCCATGCCCACCTCGTCGCCGTAGTAGAGGATGGGACTCCCGGGCAGGGTGAAGAGCAGGCTCGTGAGCAGCTCGATCTTCCGGCGGTCGTTGTCGAGGAGAGGGGCGAGGCGCCGCCGGATGCCGAGGTTGAGCCGCATGCGCGGGTCGGCGCTATAGGCGTGGTAGAGCCGCCGCCGCTCCTCCTCGCTGACCATCTCCAGGGTGAGCTCGTCGTGGTTGCGCAGGAAGAGGCACCACTGGCACGAGGAGGGGATGTCGGGCGCGTGGAGGAAGATGTCCGTGATGGGACGCCGGTCGGCGTGGCGCACGGCCAGGAAGATGCGCGGCATGAGGGGGAAGTGAAAGGCCATGTGGAACTCGTCGCCGTTGCCGAAGTACGGCCGGACGTCGGCCGGCCACTGATTGGCCTCGGCGAGGAGGATGCGTCCCTCGTAGCGCGACTCGATCTGGGCCCGCACCTCGCGCAGGAACTCGTGGGTCTCCGGCAGGTTCTCGCAGTTGGTGCCGTCGCGCTCGAAGAGGTATGGCACGGCATCGCACCGGTAGCCGTCGAGACCGCGATCGAGCCAGAACTGCATGGTGTCGAGCACCTCGCGGCGCACGGAGGGATTGTCATAGTTGAGGTCGGGCTGGTGCTGGAAGAAGCGGTGCCAGTAGTAGGCCTTGGCGACCGGATCCCAGGTCCAGTTCGAGGGCTCCGAGTCGACGAAGATGATCCGCGCCTCGCGGAAGCGCTGATCCGTGTCGCTCCACACGTAGTAGTCGCGGTACGGCGAGTCGGGAGACCGCCGCGCCGCCTGGAACCAGGGGTGCTGATCCGAGGTGTGGTTCATCACGAAGTCCGCGATGACGCGGAGGCCGAGGGCGTGGGCGGCCTCGAGGAAGCGCTCGAAGTCGGCCGTCGTCCCGTAGTCGGGATGGACGGAGCGGTAGTCCGACACGTCGTAGCCGTCGTCGCGGAGAGGGGACGGGTAGAAGGGGAGGAGCCAGAGACAGTCGACGCCCAGCTCCTTGAGATAGTCGAGCCGGCTCGTCAGCCCAGGGAAATCGCCGATCCCGTCGCCGTTGCCGTCCTGAAAGGTGCGGACGTGCAGCTCGTAGAAGACGGCGTCCTTGTACCAGAGAGGATCGCTCATCCCCCGCCCCCCGGCCGCTGCGCGCGATAGATCGCGGCGGGCTCCCCCTGCGGATCCAGGGTGATCGTCAGCGAGCGCTCGCCCACGAGCCGCCGGTGGTCGGACAGGAGCTCGTGGAGCTCGACGGGCTCGCCCCCCGCCATGCCCATCTCCTCGAGGGGGAGGTGGAGGGTGGTCTCGTGGGCGGCGAAGGGATCCAGGTTGACCGCGACGAGGACGATGCTGTCGCGGGCCGGCGTCATCTTCCCGTAGAAGAGCACGTGGGGGCTGTCGGCCTCGTAGAAGCGCAGGTTGCCGTACGCCTGGAGCGCCGGATTCTCTCGACGGATCGCGTTGAGGCGCCCGATGTAATCCGCGATGTGGCCGGGGCGCGTCCAGTCCCGGACGCGGATCTCGTACTTCTCGGAGCTCGCGTATTCCTCGGAGCCGGGGGCCACCGCCTCCGACTCACAGAGCTCGAAGCCGCTGTACATGCCCCAGAGGGAGGACAAGGTGGCGGCGAGGGCCGCGCGCATCTTGAAGGCGGGGCGGCCCCCGCGCTGGAGCACCTCGGACAGGATGTCCGGGGTATTCACGAAGAGGTTGCCCCGGAAGTATTCGACCATGGGCGGCGTGGTCAGCTCCCGGAAGTACTGCGTCAGCTCCTCCTTCGAGTTGCGCCAGGTGAAATAGGTATACGACTGGGTGAAGCCCGTCTTGGCCAGCTCCTGCATGATCTTGGGACGGGTGAAGGCCTCGGCGAGGAAGATGACGTCGGGATGCCTGTCCTGCACCTCCCGGATGAGCCACTGCCAGAAATCGAACGGCTTCGTGTGCGGGTTGTCGACCCGGAAGGTGCGGACGCCCTGCTCGACCCAGAAGAGCACGACGCGGAGCAGCTCCTCCCAGAGCGCTTCCCAGGCCGCCGAGCTGAAATTGATGGGAACGATGTCCTCGTACTTCTTGGGCGGGTTCTCCGCGTACCGGATGGTGCCGTCGGGCCGCCGGTAGAACCATTCAGGCTGCTCGCGGAGCCAGGGGTGATCCGGGGAGCACTGGAAGGCGAGGTCGAGGGCGATCTCGATGTCGAGCTCTCCGGCGGCGGCCACGAGCTGACGGAAGTCCTCGAGCGTTCCGAGCTGCGGATGAACGGCCGTGTGGCCGCCTTCCGGTCCACCGATCGCCCAGGGACTGCCCGGATCGTCGGGGCCGGCCACGAGTGAGTTGTTTCGGCCCTTGCGGCCGCTGCCTCCGATCGGGTGGATGGGCGGGAAGTACAAGACATCGAAGCCCATGCGCCGCACCTCGGGCAGCCGCGTGATGCAGTCCGCGAAGGTGCCGTGGCGCCCGGGCGTCCCGCTCTGCGAGCGCGGGAACAGCTCGTACCACGCGGCGAAGCGCGCGCGCGGCCGATCCACCACCACCTCGAGCTCCCGATCGAAACGAGTGGTGTCCCGTCGCTCCTGCCGCCGGCTCACGACGTCGCGCAATCGGGGATCCAGGAGTACGTCGAGCTTGGCCGCCTGATCGCCCGACGACTCCAGCCGCGCGAGGGCGTCATCCAGGACGGCCGCATCGGGCCCCGTGGCCGACGCTCGGCTCCGATGCACCAGCTCGACCCCTTCCAGGATCTCGCTCGTGAGATCCGGCTGGCTGCCCGCGCGCCGCCGCGTGGTCTCGTCCGCCCAGGAAGCAAAGACGTCCGTCCACGCCTCGATGGTGAACTGGTAGCGGGTATTGGACTCGAGGGGAAAGTCTCCCGCCCACCCGTCGTTGTCGACCAGACGCATGGGAGACTCGCGCCAGGCGGATTCGTCCTGCGCGCGAAAGGCGATGGCTGCTCCGAGCACGGCGTGCCCTTCCTAGAAGATGTCGGCGGTGACCACGAGCCGGTCCCCGACCTCCCGCTTCACCGGATACCGACCGTCCTCGAGGGCGGGGCCGACGTGCGTGATGACGATGGGGCGTCGCTCTTTTTTCATCGCCAGCGATCCACCAGGTAGGGCTTCTCGTCCTCGAAGACGCGGGCGAGGCGCTCCATCGATTGGGCGACCGCGGCGTCCGGCCGCAGGCGCGTCTCCAGCACGAGGGAGGCGACCCGCCCCAGGTACAGCGGGGCCAGGGACTGGGTGATATGGCTCCGGTACATGACGCGCGCCCGGTAGGCGAGGAGGAAATCGTAGACCACTCTCGCCCACAGGCGGTCGCCCATCCGAAACTCGCTGGACGGATACTCGCTCAGGGCGAGCATGTCGCCCAGGTCGTCGGGCGCGAGGATTCGCTCCCAGATCGGCAGGAGGTCGCGCACGCCCTGCCGAAAGCCCACGAGCATGCGCTCGGGATCGATGGGCGCAGCGCGGGCTGTGGCGCCGGAGGCGGGGCCGGGCGGGACGCCGAGGACGGGAACGGGCTCGGATCCGCGCACGTCGAGCCAGGCGGCCTCGTGTCGCTCCGCGATGGCGAAGAGCGCCCCCGCCACGCGCCCGACGGTGGGGCCGAGGGGAGCGGGCGGCCGCTGCGATGAGACGGCGCGGGGCCCAAGCACGGACTGAGCGACGGGGAACGCCTGTCCGGACATGGCCACGGGCAGCCAGAACTCCAGACCCTGGCGCGCGATGTCCGTGGTCCAGACGTCCTGGGCGAGGAGAAATTCCGCCGCCTCGCCCGAGCAGGCGAACTCGTCGGCGATGGGATACGAGAACTGGTGCCCGAAGAGCGCGCGGAGCAGCGGCACCACGAAGAGCTGGGTGAGCGTGCCCTCGTAGCGGCCCCGCTGGTAGACGGGCAGCACGAAGCCGCGGCCTTCGGAGAGCACGGGCTCACCGAGGCACCGGAGCCACTCCGGGGTCATGCTGATGATCTCGCCGTTGAGGATGACGAGTCCGCGCGCGCCCCGCTCGCGCGCGAGGCCCAGCACCGTCCGGAGCCCCTCGCTCCACCCGCTCCCGTCATCCCCCGAGGGCAATGGGCTCGACGGACGCGCGTGGACGAGGCGCAGTCCCTCCCCGATCTCTTCGACCTGGCCGGCGCGGTCGTCGGCGAGCGTGCCGTCCACATGGATGACGTCGGCGGTGAGGCCGCCGAAATGCGCGGCCATGCCGTCGCGGACGATCTTGACCACCGAATCCGCCGCGGCGGCGCCGCCCGCCGTGATCACGCCGATGGCCAGATCGGTCGCGCCGGACTCTTTGGGCTCGCCGGGGGGGGCCATGGATTCGCGCGGGTGGTCCACGATGTCACCGGGTGAGCAGGGCGAGCAGCGCCAGGTAGTCGCCCAGGTGTCGGGTGATGAGAAAGTTCCGCCGGATGTGCTCGCGGCCCGCCGCCCCCATCCGACCGATCAGCTCCGGGTTGCTCAAGAGCTGCCGGGTGCGGAAGGCCGCTCCTTCCACCGTCTCCACCGTGTAGCCCGTGACGCCGGACACGATCTGGACGGGTATGCCGCCCGCCACGCTGCCGATGACCGGCTTGCCTTTCCACATGGCCGCGGCCACGTCGATCCCGAAGCCCGTGGCCAGGGGCTTGTGCAGGACGATGACGGCGGCGCGCTCCAGCGCGTTCACGTCGGACTGGGGATCCGGGGGGAGCGAGACGACGCACACGTCGGGATCGTGGCTCGCCGCCTCCTGGACCTCGGCGAGGACGTCCCCTCCCGGTCCGGGGGGTGGACCGGCGAGGACGAGCCGGACGTCGTGGTGCTTCTTCACGTGCCGGTAGGCGTTGATCACGCCCAGCGGGTCATGCGCGCGGTCGAAGCGACCGACCTGGAGGAGGAACGGCTTGTCCCTGGGCACGCGCAGCCGGTCCAGGTGCGCGGCCTGCTCGGCGCGGGGCATCTCGCGGTTCCGCTCGGAGAGGGGATCCACGGAGGCGTGCACGATGAAGCGCGGCACGGTCAGGGGCGCCGCGAACCGGGGCAGCGAGAAGACCACGGCATCGTAGCGCTGGGCGAAGGGGCGGAGGGCGTTCCAGAGCTGCGGCTGGGGGGACGAGAGATCGTGATGGTATCGCCACACCCAGCGGGCGGACGGCGAGCGGCTCTCCACCAGCAGGAGGGGCGCGGTGTCGTGGACCATGACCAGATCGCCGTCGAGGCGCAGGCGCGCCGCGTTCTCCGCGCTCACCGCGCGGAGCCGCGCGAGCATGGCGTCCGTCACCACCTGCTCCGTGCCCATGAGCCCCCTGGACACCGTGCGCATGATCCCTTCGAAGTCGGCGGAGCCGATGAGGATCTCCCAGCTCGTGTCGATGCCGAGATCGTTGAGGATGGGCACGAGACGGTTGAGGAGCTCGACCATGACGCGTCCGTACCGGGACGCGCTCACGTGGACGAGGCGCCGGCCCCGCAGACGCTCGCCGATCCGCAGCAGGAAGTCGACGGCGCCCCGCGGAGCGACATCGCGGTAGTCGTCCAGCTTCGCCCAGGAGATGGCCGCGGTCATGGCGCCTGCTCGTCCAGGGCGGCCGTGAGCACGGTCAGGTGACGATCGCGCATGCGCTCGAGGCTGCCCACGTACGGGTCTATTCGCTCGAGGCGCTCCGTCACCTCGGGCCGGTCCAGGGCGGAGGCGACCCACTCCGCGAAGTCGCCGCGGCGGCGCCCCAGGCGATAGCGCGCCTCGATGAGGTGGTAGAAGAGCGCGCTGATGTCGATCTCGGCGAGAGCGTCCCGGAACTCGCGGAGCGTACGGGCCTGGTGGCCGGTGGGGACGGGGATCAAGTGGGCCTGGAAGAAGCGGAAGGGCTCGGTCGGGCCCGCGGGGGCGGGGGCGGGGAAGTGCTGCAGGTGATCGCTGATCACCGCGACCAGCTCCTCGCGCACGTGCTCCATGGAGTCGGAGGCGAAGGGATCGATGGCGGCCAGGCGCTCGGCCAGACGCTGATCCCGCATCTCCCCTCCCGCCCAGACGGCGAAGTCGTTCGGATAGGCGGCCGGGAGGACGGGCCGATGCAGCAGCGCCGCCGCCGTATGGCAGAAGAGCGATTCCACGGGAACGCGGCCGAGCTGGTCCAGGAGCTCGCGCACGTCTCGAGCCTCGTAGGGCAAGAGCTCGCGCAGGTCGACGCAGCCGAGAAAGACGAAGGGCTCCACGCTCACCGCGATGCCTCGGACACGTACCAGTAGACGCTCCAGGGCAGGAGCTCGGTCCACGCGGGCCCCCCCGGACCCAGGCCGTAGATCGCACGACCCCAGTCCGGCTGGGGGCCGCCGCGAGGGACGGGCTCGGCGCCCAGATTGGCGATGAGGCGAAGGACGCGCTGCTCCGGAAAGGTCCAGGTCGCTTCCAGGGCCGTTTCCGCAAGAAGCGCCCATCGCGTCTCCGGCACGGGCTCGCCGCTCAGGAGGGGCATGATCTCGCGGCTTCGCACGTCGAGGAGCGTGCGGTGGAAATCGATCCACTCCCGGCACGGCGTTCGCGCGGTGCGCCGCCAGTCGAGGACGGAGCGGGCGAAGGTCCGCTCGTCCTGAGGATCGGGGATGCGCATCCGGGCGCGTGGACCCGCGAACTCCGGAAAGCGGGCGAACTCGCGCCGCCGGCCTTCCGACACGGCCGCCCCGAGATCCCCGCCCAGCTCGGAGAAGAAGAGGAAGGGCTCGGGAGCCGCCCACTCCTGTCCCATGAAGAGGAGCGGCAGGGGCGGCGCGAGCAGGAGCACCGCAGTGGCCGCCCGCACCGCTTCGGCAGGGGCGAGGGCGGTGATGCGCTCGCCGAGGGCGCGATTGCCGATCTGATCGTGGTTCTGCAGGAATCCCACGAACGCCGTGGGCGGCAGGGCCGCGCTCGGCTCTCCCCTCACGCGCCCGCGATACGGCGACCACTCGCCCTGGAAGGCGAACCCCTCGCCGAGAGCACGCGCGAGGTGCGGCAGCGGCGGCTGGTAGTCCGCGTAGTAGCCGTCTCGCTCACCGGTCAGGAGGGTGTGGAGGGCGTGGTGGAGGTCGTCGTTCCACTGCGCCTGGTAGAGGGGGCGCTTGTCCTCGCCGGCGCGGGCGAGATACCGCGATTCATTGCCGTCGTTCTCCAGGACGAGATGCACGAGCCGATCGCGCCCGGGGCCCTCGGCCACGGTGCGGGCCAGCTCCACGAGCACGTGCTGGGTCGAAGAATCCGCGATGGCGTGCACGGCGTCGAGACGCAGACCGTCCAGGTGAAATTCTTCGAGCCAGTACAGCGCGTTGTGGACGACGAAGGACCGCACGACCTCGCATCCCGGCTCGTCGAAGTTGAGGGCATCGCCCCACGGCGTCTTGTGCGCCCGGCTGAAGAAGGCGGGCGCGTAGCGGTGCAGGTAATTCCCCTCGGGGCCGAAATGGTTGTAGACGACGTCGAGGAAGACGGCGAGCCCGCGAGCGTGACAGGCTTCCACGAGCGCCTTGAGGGTCTCCGGCCGTCCGTAGCTGCTCTCCGGCGCGAAGGGGAGGACGCCGTCATAGCCCCACCCGCGGCGTCCGGGAAAATCCGAGACGGGCATGAGCTCCACGGCCGTCACCCCGAGCGAGACGAGGTGGTCGAGCCGGTCGGCGAGGCCGGCGAAGGTGCCTTCGGGGCTGAACGTCCCGACGTGGATCTCGTAGAAGACGAGACGCTCCGGGGGCAGGCCGCGCCAGTCGGCATCGGACCACGCGAAGTCGAGGGGGTCGACGACCTCGCTGGCCCCGTGGACGTCGTCCGGCTGGAAGCGGGAGGCGGGATCGGGCACGAGCAGCTCCCCGTCGATCCTGAACGAATAGCGAGAGCCGGGCGGCGCCTCGCGCGTCACCCATTCCGCCCATCCCGCGGCATCGCGGGGCATGGCGAACCCCTGCTCTCGGTCGGCGAGCCAGAGCTCGACGCTGCGCGCCGCGGGCGCCCACAGGCGGAAGCGCGTGGTGCCGTCGTCGCGCGCCTCGGCGCCGAAGGGCATGCGGTGCGCGCGCCTCCGCGCAAGCTGTCCGCTCATGGCCGCGCCCTCGGCCGCCGCAGCTGCAGGACGGCGAGCGAGCGCGCTTCCAGGGGATAGTTGTCCCCGGCGCGGAAGGTCGGCGGACGCGGCCCGACTTCCCAGTCGCGTGTGTCCAGCACGAGCTCCCACCGCACCCGCGCCTCATGGGCGGGCAGGATGAAGGGGATGGGCTCGTGGTGGGCGTTCAAGAGGAGCAGGAAGGTGTCGTCCACGATGGACTGCCCCTTCTCGTCCGTCTCTTCGATGGCGTCTCCGGCCAGGCGCAGCCCGAGACAGCGCGTGAAGCTACTGCTCCACTCCTCCTCGGTCATCTCCTTGCCGTCGGGACGGAACCACGAGAGGTCCTTGACGGCCGAGCCGTGGATGCGACGGCCCTGGAAGAAGAGGCGCCGGTGGAAGACGGGATGGTCGAGGCGCAGACTGATCAGGCGCTTCGTGAAGTTCACCTGGCGTAGGGCCGCCCGCGACAGGGGCCAGGGATGCCAGGAGATCTCGTTGTCCTGGCAATAGGCGTTGTTGTTGCCGTGCTGGCTCCGACCAACCTCATCACCGCCCAGGATCATGGGGACACCCTGGGAGAGAAGGAGGGTGGCGAGGAAGTTGCGGATCTGACGCTCGCGGAGGGCCTGGACGGCGGGATCGTCGCTCGGGCCCTCGACGCCGCAGTTCCAGGAGGCATTGTCGTCCGTGCCGTCGCGGTTCTCCTCCCCGTTCGCCTCGTTGTGCTTCAGGTCATACGTGACGAGGTCGGCCAGGGTGAATCCGTCATGAGCGGTGACGAAGTTGATGCTCGCCGATGGCCGGCGCCCGCCCTGCTCGTAGAGATCGCTGGAGCCGGTCAGCCGATAGCCGAGCTCGGCGACCTGCCACTCGTCGCCCTTCCAGTAGCGGCGGATGGCGTCACGGTAGCGGCCGTTCCATTCCGCCCAGCCCGCCGGGAAGTTGCCGACCTGATAGCCTCCCTCGCCCAGGTCCCACGGCTCCGCGATGAGCTTGACCTGCGAGATGACGGGATCCTGCTGGATGACGTCGAAGAAGGCGGAGAGACGGTCCACGTCGTGGAACTCCCGCGCGAGCGCGGACGCGAGATCGAAGCGGAAGCCGTCGACGTGCATCTCGAGCGCCCAGTAGCGCAGGCTGTCCATGATCAGCTGGAGCGTGCGGGGATGCGTCATGTTGAGCGTGTTGCCGCAGCCCGTGTAGTCCATGTAGTGCCGCTTGTCGTCGGGCAGGAGGCGGTAGTACGCGGCGTTGTCGATGCCTCGGAAAGCGAGGGTGGGGCCGAGGTGGTTCCCCTCCGCGGTGTGGTTGTAGACCACGTCGAGGATGACCTCGATGCCCGCCTCGTGCAGGGTCTTGACCATGGTCTTGAACTCGGCCACCTGCTCCCCCGGGGTTCCCGACGACGCGAACCGCGGGTCGGGAGCGAGGAAGTCGATCGAGTTGTAGCCCCAGTAGTTCGTGAGGCCGCGGTCCACGAGGTGCTTGTCGGCGATCGAGTAGTGCACGGGCAAGAGCTCCACCGCCGTGACGCCGAGCCGGCTCAAGTATTCGACGGCGGCGGGCGAGGCCAGGCCCGCGTACGTGCCCCGCAGCGCGCGCGGGACCTCGGGGTGCCGGGCCGTGAACCCCTTGACGTGCAGCTCGTAGATGATGGTCTTGTGCCACGGCGTCCGGGGACGGCGGTCCTCTCCCCAGCCGAAGGAGGGATCGATGGCCACCGACCTCGGCATGTAGAGAGCGCTGTCGCCGTCATCCGGCGCGAGATCTCCGGCGGGGTCGCCGAGCTTGTACCCGAAGAGCGAGGGATGCCATGTCAGGGATCCCGTGATCGCCTTGGCATACGGGTCCAGGAGGAGCTTGGCCGGATTGAAGCGGTGCCCGGCCTCGGGCTCGTAGGGCCCGTGGACCCGGTAGCCATACGGGAGGCCCGGTCTCGCCTCGGGCAGGTAGACGTGCCACACCTGGTTCGTCTGCTCCTGCATGCGGAGCCGGTGGCGCTCGCGCCGCGGATCCTCGGGATCGAACAGACAGAGCTCCACGGCCGTCGCGTGCTCACTGAAGAGCGCGAAATTAACGCCCGCGCCGTCCCAGGTGGCCCCGAGCGGGTAGGGCATGCCGGGCCGCCGGCGCAGCGGCGTCTTGGATGACTCCGCCCGAGGGGGCGTCACGAGCCCGGTTCCCCGCGCACGAGCATGGCCACGGGCAGGCTGCCGAAGAGCGCGCCGGCTCTGAGGACGGGAGCACCGTCGCGCCGCTCCGTGGCGACCCGAAGGCCGGAGAAGCGATCCGTGTACTCACCCTCCAGGCTCGAATCGCCGAGGGAGAGCCAGGTGTCTCCCCAGACGGAGTCGCCGAGGGGGAACCGCCCGGCGAAGTCGGTGAGGCGGGCCGAGAGTCGCGGCACCGCGACGATGACGGCCTGGCCGTCGTCTCTCCGGGCCAGTCCGACGAGATGCTCCGCGCGCGCCCCGGACGCCGACAGGGGGGTATAGCTCCCCGACCTGAACAGGCGCTCGCGCTCCCGACGGAGCGTGAGCGCCCGCTGCGTCACATAGAGCTTGATCCGTCCATCCGGCCAGGTCTCGAGGAGCTCGGCACCCAGCTGCTCGAGGCCGTCGGGGCGGTCAGCGATCAGGGCGGCCAGCGAATCCAGCAAGGTCTGGCGCCGGGCGAAGTCGACGGGACGGCGGTTGTCGGGATCCACGAGCGAGAGCGACCAGAGCTCGGTGCCCTGATAGAAATCGGGGATCCCGGGCACGGCGACCTTGAGGACGGCCTGGGCGAGCGAGTTGACGGCGCCATAGAGGGCCACCAGGCGCTGGAAGGGCACGAACGCGCTCGGGAACGGGCTGCCCGGAGCCAGCAGCTCGTTGACGAAGTGGAGGACGCCCCGATCATAGGCGGCGTTCGGATTGATCCAGCTCGTGCGGCGCTTCGCCTCCTTCGTCGCCTTCTCCATGTACTCGCCGATCCGCCTGGCGAAGGACTCCATCGGCTCGTCGGTCTCGGCGGCGGGCCAAGCGCCGACCAGGGTCTGGTACAGGAGGTACTCGTCGTTGCGGTCGGGAACCGCTCGCCCCTCCACCTCCTGCTTGAAGCGCCGGCCCATCATGCGCCAGCGGCGGACGTGGGAGGCCCAGGCGGCCGGCACCTCGGACAGCACGCTGATCCGGGCCCGCACATCCTCGCTCCGCTTCGTGTCGTGCGTGGAGGTGCACACGAGCGACTCCGGCCACCGCTCGAGGCGCCGCGCGTTCTTCTCGTGGAAGGCGGCCACCGATTCGCCGTAGCGGGCGGGATCGCTGCCCACGTCATTGAGGGACACGAGCCGGTTGTAGACGTAGAGCGCGGTGTCCTCCACGCCCTTGGCGGTGACGGGACCCGTGGTCTGCTGGAAGCGCATGGTGAAGTCTTGTCGCTCCGCCTGCTCGCGCGCGTCGCTCGCCGCGGGATGGCGCAGGAGCAGGGCATCGCGGACGAAATCGAAGACGGAGACGTTGACGGTGGGGTTCCGCCGCTCGGCCTCGGCGACCGCGCGGTCGATGAAGGCGCAGTCCCGGGCGCTCGGCTCCACGCCGTCGTCGCCGACATAGGTGCGATAGACGGGAAAGGCCGCGATGACCTCCCGGATGGCGCGGACGAGGCTGGCCAGGGTGAAGTCGCGCGAAAGCCGGTTGCGCTCCGAGATGTGATCGAGGCGCTGGCCGAGCTGGATGATCTCCGCGGCCATCGAGACCTGCATGATGAGACGCTTGGCCGCGTAGCTCAGATCGGCCATGGGCGCGGGCGCCCCCGCGAAGCGGGCATAGACGAGCGACATCTGGCGCGAGGTGCTGCGATCGACGAAGAGACCGTTGGCCGAGGTCAGGTAGTCGTAGCCCGTGGTGCCCGCTACCACCCACCAGTCGGGCAACGCCTCCTCGGACATGAGGATCTTCTCGGCGGCGATCCAGAGCGGCCGTGCCGACGGCGCGGCGGGATCGGCCGCCACCCTCCGGCGGTACTCCGCGGCGAGCGCCTCGGCGGCCGCGGGGTCGAGAGCGGGAAGCAGCCGCCGCGCGGTGGCGAGGAGGACGCCTTCCTGAAGGCGGCGGAAGTATTCGCCCGGCGCGTAGAGGCCATCCGGGTGATCGATCCTGACCCCTGCGACCTTGCCCTCCCCCAGGAGCCGCATGACGAGCTCGTGGGTGGCCTCGAAGACCTCGTGACGCTCCATCCGGATGGCGGCGAGGTTGTTGACGTCGAAGAAGCGCCGGTAGTTGACCTCGTCGCCCGCCACGCGCCAGTCGGCGAGCCGGTAGACCTGGGCGGTGAGCAGCCGGTCCAGCGGATCGAAGCTCTCGGGCACGCCGGGCTCGCCATTGAAGACACGCACGGTCTCGTCGAGGGCGTCGTGGATCTCCGCCGACTCCTTGACGAGCGCGGCGAGCCGTCGCTTGACGACCTCTTTCTCTCGGAGCCGCTCGTCAACGCGCGCCGGATCGGTATCGGTCCGGCCGGGCAGATGGCCCAGCTCGGTGAGGATACTCTTGAGTTCCTGGAGGTGGATGTCGTCGTCCCCCAGCCGCGCCGCGAGGTTGTCGAAGCGGTGCGTGAGGAGGCGGGGATAGGAGTCTGGACAAATCGGTAGCCGGGCGCCGGCGCAATGCAGCAGAAACGCGCCGTCCGTGAGCTCGAGCTGAAGCTGTCCGGATTCGAGCACCTCCCCGTACTGGTTCGGCAGTACGGGGAGGAGCACCTTGTTGCGGAGCTCGGGCTTCGGCGGATCCCACTCGATGTCGAAAAAGCTCGCGCGGGGGGAGCTGGGTCCGTTCTCCAGAACGTCGAGCCACCAGGGATTGGCGTCGCCCGCGACTCCCATGTGATTGGGTACGATGTCGAGAA
>Ga0137389_10001396_pt1 | contig 14111 bp, 16 predicted proteins | sample 15con2h14BmetaG_FD_104645 | JGI IMG/M metagenome (GOLD analysis project Ga0137389, IMG submission 104645) | Vadose zone soil microbial communities from Angelo Coast Range Reserve, California, USA - 15con2h1.4B metaG | ecosystem: Environmental > Terrestrial > Soil > Vadose zone > Saprolite...
TGTAGTACAGCACTATACCCTACGCTTCTGGCTGGCATGGAGCAGGGCCTTTCCCTTGAAGGCGGTTCTTTTCCTCGAAGATGCGACGGCACGCATTCTCCTACGGCGTGTCGGTGGAGGATATAGCTTCGTCCATCGGTTGTTGCTCGATTATTTTGCCGACGTGTCTGTAGGAGCGTCTCCCGCCTCGCCTGTGGCTCAAGGTACACAGCCTTCTCCTCCCTAGAGATTCGCCAGTCCATTTACTATGGCATCAGACAGGGTGGAAACCGACTCATGTGAGTGGTGACACATTTTGAAAGTATTCGTTGCAATAAAAAATTGGCCTGGACCAATGCAACCATGTAATATATCTCTTGGGGGAATACCAGCACATTTTCTTGATGGAACCTGAAGAGGGATATTCGTGCCTAAACGTCGGTACGAGCAACGGGAACCTATGCACGATTGGCAACAGCTTCGCCCGTTGCTCAAGGATTCTGCACAGATTACCTACGAAGTGATTCGCCCGGTGATCTTAGGATGGGGGACGCCAAAGGAGCGCTCGGCAGAAACTGGCATGTCGATGCGCTCAATGAAATTGGTAAATGCCCTACCAAGTGAGCGGGTTTGGCCCTCAAACATGAGCAGTTGCCCCGAATCTTGAGCAAGACGACCGGTGACAGGCTGAGAATCCGGTCTAAATGCGGATTGTCGCACACCGTTTTTGTAAATTCGGTGCTTATTCTTCGCCGCGAGTGTGGCGGCTCTCTGCTCGAACGCCTTTCCAGAACCGGCAAATGTGGCGCTGAATATTCCCACGGGTTGCGCAACGAGGTAAACTCAAGCAAAGAAGAAAGCAAAAGAGATCTATCGAGACGGAGACGAGCTGGTCTCCGCCTCGGGTGAATAACGGTGAATTTGCTTACTGTCCCTGGACATAGTTACTGACCTCAGAATCCGGCCTTCGACATAAATCTTGCCCTCCTTTTTGCAGGTAATACTTGTCCCATAGGGAAATCCACGACGCATAAAACGCCTCAAAGTGCAGACCTGTTTGCATGCTGACAAAGCCGATGGAAAAAGCACTCCTCTTCGAGCACTTGGCCACGATAGTGGTCACAACGGACGCTTTTTGCGTCGATTTCTGGCGATTCTCGCCGTCATCGCGTACAATACCAGCAAAGCAGTGTGGATTCTCACAATAAAATTCGCTTTTCGATCAGGTAACTTTTCCAGGAAGCTCTCTCTATCGGTTTGGGAAGCCTGAGTACAGGGATGCCTAAATGTCGTTTTTCTCGCATAAAATTTCCTGGCTGTATTTTCAAAAAGAACCAGCGAAAATACAGCCAGGAAGTGTCCTCTGTCTGATAAATCGTCCAGCCTGTTGAAAAAGCCTCCTGCTAAGCTCATGCATTCCAACCAGTGGATGGATCACATCCATTGACAGAACAGATAGAATCAGCGTAAAGAAGACTTTCTATCCAGGTGAGAGAAGAGGAGCAGCGTATGATCCCTGATTCTTCCGGTATGCCAGAGCCTGATAGGGACAGGTTCAATTTCTCCAAAGGGCAAGGGGTGCGCATTGTTGATGGTGCCTTCACCGAATATATAGGGGCGGTGAGCGAAAGTGACAGGGAGCAGCAGAAAGTGACTGTGCTGATTTCTTTTTTCGGCAGGCAGACTCCAGTGGTTCTGGACTTTCTCCAGGTTGAGAAAATCGACCCCTTGTTATCCTAGTCAGGTAGCCCTAGCCGTTCGACCTCGTTTGAGGGCACCACAGCAGAGTGTACTGCGTTGGAGACGCCTGGGAACTCTTGCGGAGGGGAAAGGGGAAAGGTGAGCACGATGATGGGAACCAAAGAGCGGAGTTTTGCTCCACTCATCTATGTGTCCTTGGAAGAATTAGTGCCGCAAGATCACTTTTACCGTCACCTGGAGCGGACGTTCGACCTCTCGTTTGTGCGGGAGTTTGTGCAGGAGACCTATGCAGGCGGTGGTCGTCCATCCATCGATCCCATCGTCTTCTTTAAGCTCCAACTCGTGATGTTTTTCGAGGGCATCCGTTCGGAACGGCAATTGATGCGGCATGCGGCGGATCGGCTCAGCGTTCGTTGGTATGTTGGCTACGATTTGAACGAGCCCTTGCCCGATCATTCGAGCCTGACGCGCATCCGTGAGCGCTACGGAGTGGAGGTGTTCCGGCACTTCTTTGAGCAAATCGTGGAGCAGTGCCAGCAGGAGAGACTCGTCTGGGGCAAAGAACTCTACCTTGATAGCACCCAAGTCAACGCCAATGCCGACCTGGATTCGCTCACCCCGCGCTTTGCGGTCGAGGCACGAGCAGCCATGCAGGCCCATCTGGCCGCTCTGTTCGCTCTTGAGGACGCTGGGCACGAGCAGCAGGAAGCCTCAGCAGACGGTGCTGACACGCCACAGACAGATGCCACTGCACCCATCGCCAGCGGTCCCGTACCTCTCCCACTGCCCATCAACCTCTCCGAAGCAGAGCAAGAGGAACTGGCTACCGAGAATGCGGCTCGGCACGACTGGATCGCGCAGGAAGGTCGGCAACAACGGGAGGTGCATGGTCTCTACCAGAGGACGGCGGACTTCAAAGTCAGCACCACTGATCCTGATGCGACCCCGATGCGCCTGAAGGGTGGCGGCACGCACTTGGGCTACCACATGCACTACGTCGTCGATGGCGGCAAAGCGCGCGCCATCCTCCAGGTACTGGTGACGCCTTCGGAGGTCATGGATAACCAACCCATGCGCGACCTGCTGTGGCGCGTGCGCTTCCGTTGGAAGCTGCATCCTCGCCAAGTGACTGGCGACACGAAATATGGCACCATCGAGAACATCAAAGCCATTGAAGACGCCGGCATCCGCGCCTATGTTCCCCTGCCGGACTGGGAACACCAGAGGCCCTATTTCGGACCTGCTCAGTTTACCTATGACGCTGAGCATGACCGCTATATCTGCCCAAATGGCCAACTGCTGCACCTCTCTCGGATGGAGTATACAGGGCAGAAAGCAGAGTACAGTGCCGACGCTGACACGTGTAATGCGTGTCCACTCAAAGCGCAGTGTACCCCGAGTGATCAAGGTCGTCAGGTGCATCGCTCTTTCCATGCCAGCTACCTTGAGCGGGTGAGGAGCTATCACCAAACTGGTGCCTATCAGAAGGCCATGCGGAAACGGAAAGTGTGGGTGGAGCCGCTTTTTGCAGAAGCGAAAGACTGGCATGGCATGCGCCGCTTCCGCTTGCGTCTGCACGGGCCGCGTCAATTGTGAAGCCTTGCGGATCGCGGCTGGACAAAATCTCAAGCGACTCCTCAAGAAACGAGGTTGGGGACGCCGCCCGTTTCCAACAGAGGCGATGAGTGCCTCGTTTTGGGGTCTTTTGCGTGACGTGCTCGTCGTCTTTTTGGAGGAGTGGTCTTTTCTGATGCCGATTGGTTCAGCTTACTCAATGGTCAGGACACATTGCGTTTCTCTTTGCTGATGAGCTTGGTGAAGAGTTTTTCAACAGGCTGCGTCGTTTTTGCGCCAGGATTGAAGTCGCCAAACTCGCTAGCATGGCTTGAGAACTAGGACAATGGCCCTCATGCATCGGGCGTGGTGCCAGATAAATTGTCGTGTCTTTAAACGCCATATATTGCAGCATTCAGAGTGAGAGGAAACCAGTGCTTTTTGCCACAATTCATGTCGCTAGTTTTTCTGAAAGCGCTTCTGGACTATTGTTTGTCGAAATACTTTTCCGCAATCGGCCCATAATTTTTCGTCGTACTTCATTGCTTCAGAGGAAAAACGGGCAGACTCCGACACATATCTTTTCCATCGTTCATGAACCGTTTGTTCTGAATAAGTTTCCTCCATTTTCCTGCCAGTTCTTCAAGGGAACGAAAAGATATCTGACAGAAACGAAAAGATATGGGGTGGAAACTTGTCTCTTCTCAGTATCTCTGCTATACTTGCCTGCTGCCCGCGACTTCGTAGGAGATCAGGTACAGACAGCCAGGACACCCAAATGCACGTTTTCTGGGGTGGTTCCCATCGAAGCCAAGCGTTTTCTGGACAGTGGAACGCGCCTGGTCGAGTACCCTGATTGTGCGGCGATGCGCTCACTGGACCTTCAGAAAGGGATGCTCCGATTTAAATCTCATGACAAACGCAAAACGACAACGCCCAATACTGAGGAACGATGGGTCAGGGTTGATTTGGTCTGGGATGTGGTAGGAGGGTAGTGGTAAATTGCGTGAATGTTTGGAACGGGTGGCCGCTCTCAACCAGAATCCGCGCGAGAAGCAGGCTGTTGCACGCACTTGTTGTACATTCGTAGGAGAGCGACTTCCGTCAGCACCCATGCTAGACTTTCGTCAAGAGAGGATCAGGCGCGTCGGCTGATCTTTCCCAGGCAAGAGCCGGGCCGAGGATTTGAGCAAGATCCAAGAAGTTTTTTTCACGTCGAAGCCAGTAGAATAGAGGTATGTCATTAATACCAGATGTTGGAGGAACACGGTCATGAGAAAAGTAATTGTACTCAACTTCGTCTCCCTTGATGGTGTCATACAATCCCCAGGCGGGCCAGAGGAAGATACCAGTGGTGGCTTCGCGTATGGCGGGTGGACAGGTCCCTATGCCGACGATGTTGGAGGAACAGTCATACGTGGGCAGATGAACATGCCGTTTGATCTGTTGGTAGGGCGCAAAACCTTTGAAATTTGGGCATCATACTGGCCGCAACATGCGGACGCATGGCCGGGCGTCAATGCAGCGACCAAGTACGTCGCCTCGAACACCATGACTTCTCACGAATGGCAGCCCTCCGTGTTTTTAGGCGGAGACATTGCGGAAAAAGTCAGCAACATCAAGCAACAGCAAGGGCCGGATTTGCACGTGTACGGAAGTGGAAATCTCGTTCAGACGCTCATCAAGCATGATTTGGTCGATGCGTTCTGGCTAAAGATATTTCCGCTGACGTTGGGCGGTGGAAAACGGTTGTTTGCCGATGGCACAATCCCGGCGGCGTTCAAGGTGACGGAGAGCACAGTCTCCTCAACTGGCGTCATTATCGTGAATTACGAGCGTGCAGGCGCGATTACAACCAGCACGGTGTCAGCATCACCGAGGTGAAGAATCCGCGTCTCATCGAGACAGGCTATCAATCGCCACAATTGAAGTTGTGGACACTCGGTCCTGATGAATGGCTGCTTTTCCTAAAATTGCCCGACTATGCAGCGCGGAAAAAACCGCAAAGGAAGCCTGATGTGATTCAACTTCCGCTCGCTTCCCCTGATTGAGCCTCGACAACAGGCCATCTAACACCACATCAGGTTCAGCACAGCACCACATGGGCTCTGTGAAGAAAAGAGCCAAGATCACCATATTGACAGCATACTGTCAATATGGTGATCTTGCTATGGAGTCAACAGGAAGACCAAACGATCCCCTGAGCCGGTTCGCGTTAAGCATTTTTTGGATCAACGGGTTGCTCATGCGCAACGGCGATCGGCTGACGCGATCCATCTGCCAAAGTAGCGCCAGGTGGCAAGTGCTTGGTCGAGTCGGCGATCAGCCGCAGACGGTCGCGCAGATCGCGCGGAATATGGGCCATACCCGTCAGAGCGTGCAGCGTGTCGCGAATGTCCTGGCAACAGAAGGTCTGGTTGTCTACCAGGAGAACCCAGCTGACCGACGTGCCCAGTTGCTTGCACTGACGCCGCAAGGAGCAGAAGTTCTCAGGACGATCTATTCCCTCAACCAAGAGTGGGCGCGACACATCATGACCAAACTGAACCCAGAGCACTTAGACGCGGTAGCTGACGCGCTTGAGGAGATTGCGCGCATCCTAGAGACTGACGAACAACAGACAAGCCAACAAGAGACGAGCAAGAAGGAAGGATACTGATGAACACAGTCACATAAAAAGACGTCACCTCTTCCGATTGGGAAGACTTCACCCAGTCGATAGCGAGAAACGGTGATTTCGATCAACAGAAAGGAAAAAGGAAACCATGTTTACGAAAATCGGGACCGTCACGGTAGGCGTCAGCGATCAGGACAAAGCCCTCGATTTTTATGTTCACAAGCTCGGCTTTGAAAAGGTTAATGATCAACCTATGAGCGAAACGGAGCGCTGGCTTGAACTTGCTCTCCCTGGCACACAGACGCATATCATCCTCGGCTTGCGCGGCCAAAGTGCCAGTGATAAAACAGGCATGACTGGCTTTGTTCTGCATACCGACAACATTGAAGAAACGTGCGCAATGCTCAAAGCTCGTGGGGTCAGGCTGACCCAGGAACTCACCACCCAACCCTGGGGCAAATGGGCGCAGTTTACCGACCCTGATGACAACGAATTTGGAATCTGGGCACCTGCTTGGTAGCATTCCTCTCTCTCGAATGGACCCCAAGATGAACCTGGCGAAAAAGGAAGGATCGCATGAAAGCACAGACGCTCAAAGTCCCTGGAGCGACGCTCTATTACGAGACGCGGGGTTCGGGCCCAGTGTTGCTGCTGATCGCTGGTGGAGGCACCGATGCTGGTGTCTTTGAGGCAGTAGCACATGTACTTGCCCATGACTACACGGTCGTCACCTATGACCCGCGCGGCAATTCGCGTAGTCCTCTCGACGGACCGCCCACTGATCAGCAGATTGCGGTTCATAGCGACGACGCGCGGCGGCTGCTCTCCACCACAGCTTCCGGCCCGGCCGCTGTGTTTGGCAGCAGTTCTGGCGACATACGTCAAGCATCATACGGCGAGGTGTCCAGGCGAGAGGGTTTATTATGAACTGTGTCAGAACATAACACTATGCAGTGTTTTATTGAAAAACCGGAAGAGAGGGGAAATATATGCCCTCGTTACGATTTACTGCCGATATCAATGGCACGCGCGAGACGATTTTTGACCTGATTGCCGATCTCGCTCACTATGATCGCTGGCTGCCAGGCTCAAGGGTGTTTGGTGGAATGACCCAGGTATCGCCCGTGTCACCGGGTGTCGGCACAACCTATGCCGATGGCACAATGCGCGGCTCGATCACTGAGTTCAATCCGCCTGAACGTATCACTTTTGAGCAATCCATGCCGGTAAAAGCGCTGCTGCTGACCGGAAAGCTGGATGTGCGCGTTCGTTATGCGCTTGAAGCGACTGGAAGCGATGGGCAGGCTACGCATGTGATTCGCGAAGTCACTTTTAACCTACATGGCATCCTCGGGGCCGCGCAGCCTCTTGTTGTCAGCACCATTCGCCGTGAAAGTGGACGGATGCTGGAGATGATGAAACGGTATGTGGAGCGTGGGAATGTGAATTGAAATAAGCTCTCGTGTTTTTTACAACCCCAGCCAGAATAGCACAATTGCCACCACAATCTGGCATTTAAAATAATTCATGGCGCGTATGTAACATAAAACTTGCCCAGGACTGGCTTGAGAAGCGCGCTGAGACGATTTTCGAGAAGATTTTCTCTCTCATAAAATGGCGTAGCATCATAGCTCATCTATTTGTCTCTCTTTAGAAGTGATGAAATGCGCCATTTTCTCACCATAATGCGTATGGAAGATGAGGAACAACTACCCGAGATCCTTTTTCATGCCTCATATCATGCTTCTCCGGCAAGCCAGGAGCGCGGGCGATGCCGCCCTTGACGCTGTCGGCTGAGCGCTTCGCGCCGAGAGCGACCGGGTTCTGCATTGATGAGCGCACACCTTCCCCCGGTCGCTCTCGCTCTTCGAGTCTAGCCTCCCCGTCAAGGGTCGGGCCGGGCGGCATCGCTTGCTCCGCGCTCCGGCTTGCAGGGCAGGATAGCAGCACTCCAACCGAGCCTCAAGCTCCCAGGATGCTTGATGAGCCTCCGGCTCCAAGAGGCTGCACATTTGTCTCAATGACGTTCCCTTGTGGCTCGACTTGGACCATCCGGTTGCTTCCATGCTCCTGTCGGATTGGGCGATAGTGACCAGCACGATGGTGCTTATGAAGTTCTGGATCATAGAGCACAGGTTCTGGCGGCTCTTTTCCAGGGGTGAGGTGACTGAGCGTCTCGTAATCTTGCCGAAGCAAGGCGTAGATAAGGGTAATCAAGCGTCCGATCACATGACCAAGCGCTTTGCCCTTGCCCTTGTAGGTTTGCGTTCTCTCATCATAGCTACAAAGCCGGGGAACCAGGCGCTTGTACAACTTGGCCCATTCCGTCTCGCGACTAATCGCATTCCACGCCACCAGATACATCACCTTCTTCATCTCACGCGATCCTCCTGATGTCAGACGCGTTCGATCAAATGTCACTCCTGTTTGCGCTCTCTGAGGTGCCCATCCGAAATACGATTTGAGATGGCCTGCACTCTCAAAGTTGCCAATATGGCCAATGGTTGCGAGAATGGTTGCGGCAGCAAGAAGACTGATTGGAGGAATGGAGAGCAAGATTTTCCCCTCCCGACACTGTTCCACGATCTGACAGATTTCTCCCTCAAGCTGTTCAAGATGATCCTGAAGGAGCCGTAGCTCCTTGATTAACAGGGCTTGCTCTGACACCAAACCGCGTTGGCGAGCGACATCTTTCACCCCGATGCTCTGGGCGGCAAGCTGCTGTAAGGAAACCAAATGTGCCTCTGAGGGGCAATTCCTTTTTCTCACCTCACGCAAGGCGATGAGACTTGCTGTGGCAACAGCCTGCGGAGTAGGGAACCTCTCACGCAGGTCTAAGGCTGTCGTCAGGTTTGGGTTCTTGAATACCTGGGTGAATTCGGGGAACAGTTCGTCACAGATCGCGGTGAGCTTGTTTTTCCTCTGCGTCGCCTCATTGACCAATTCATAGCGGTGACGCATTAACCCTTTGAGCTGCGCAGCGGCTTCCGATGGGGGAATTGCGCGCCGAACGACCTGTAACTTGTTTGTGACCTGTACCCCTAATGCTAATTGATTGTACAGTTGGTTTGCCAGTCCAAGGGCGTCGCGCTTGTCTGTTTTGAGCATCCCAAGTTCGCGGCTCTGGACGTGGATCACATAGACAGAGAGATCGAATTCTAAGAGATAGTGCTGAAGTGGTCGGTGATAGTGACCGGTCTGTTCCATGAGAATAAAACAATGTTCAAGAGGTCCGTAGGCTTGAATGCGCTCTAGGAAAGCTCGAAAACCTTCCCGTGATTGGTCAAAGATGAACGCGGGGCAGTGCTCAAAATGCTTGTGGCGTTCCAGAAGCGTCTTGGAAAGGAAGCCAGCGACATGCTTAAATTTTCCGATATCCACCCCAATATAGATCGGCTCTTCGGGAAGCATGGGCAGATCTTTTGATCGGTTTACCATTGGTTGATCCCTTCCCACTTGGCATCCCTACCAGATCACCAGAGTATTGCGGTTGGAGAGGCAGAACTCATGGATGTGGCCTACCCAGTTACACACGAAAAGTTGCACTGGCCTTCATTCAAATGCGTATGAAGGATTTCACACACATCCCCCAATTATGGTGCAAAGGTTTCCTCATAAAATGGCTAAGGTTCTGTGAGTCCTTTTCTGAAGATAGCTTGTCCTCAGTACCTCTCCACGTGTAACACGTTTGGGAATGGTTTCCGGATTCAAGCTCATCTACTTCCAACTTTCGTGTGTAAAATGGCGCAAGGCTGAAAAGAGAAGAGAGCTAAAGGATAAAACAGGAATCCTTGCCAGACCCTAAACAAGCCTTCATAACTAAGCAGGGCGCTGAGCCACGGGCAAAATACGCATCTGAATTGCAATGCCGCCACAGGTGCTCTCCCAGTTCACGGTTCACACTAGCTCATCGCATCTCGGACACTGGTGCCGAGTCGAGCGCGTCCGATAACTGAGTGTTTGTTGTATCTTGTGCTACAATGGGGCGCAAACTATCCTTGGTCGATTGTTTTCAGGGAAGGAGCGCCTCATGCCTGCCCGAAAGCAGCAACCCCACACCGAAGCGTGGGATGCAATCAAACAAATGTGTCTCTGGCCGGAGCAGAAGGCATACGAGCTTCTACGCCCGGTGGTCCTTTTCGGCGATCCTCCCAGCGAGCGCGCCCACGAGACGAAAGCCAATGAGCGTACCCTGCGCCGCCAGGCTGACCGATTCGACGCGGAAGGTATGGTCAGCCTCTTCCGCCCCATGCAGCACGAAACAACTGATGAGCATCGCTCATTGCCACCGCCAATCCGCCAGGCCCTGGTAGACCTGCGCGATGCAAGTTTCCTTTGGGAAGAGGACGAGGTGAAGTGGCTGCAAGTGCTGCGGCTGCCGGAATATGCGGCTCTCGCACCACCAGGGAGGTAGCGCCGCAGAATTGGTACAGCTTCCCTTGTTCGCCTGACAACAGCTTCAGAGGAGCAGGCGCAGCAGTACCACTCCTCTAAAATCGCTCTGCATGTGGCTCTAGGGAACCAGCCGGCACTGGATTTGTAGAGGCATCGGCACGACGCGATCACGCATCCGGCCTGACGGTAGCAGCGGCCCTCTGTCCACCTGGTCACGACGGTGCAGACCGGCGAAGAAAGAAACCATTCTACCCGCCCTGACGAAATCCTTCCTGAATCCAGGTCATGTGGTCGGTCGGATGCCCCGCTCCCCAGGCAAACACGTCGCCGACGGTTTGCTCACCGACGACGGTGGGCACCGGAGCGGCCAGATGATCATCGGTGAACTGGTGCAGGAGGTCCACGGTGTCCTGCCGCGCCGCCAGGACATCCGCTGCCAGCAGCTCCATACGGTCGTCATGGTGCGCGTCCACATAGGCTTGATTGACGCTGGCGACGGCCATCTCCAGCCGCTCCTGCTCCTCCGGGGTCAGCGCGTCCCAATTGCCCAGGATGCCCGGCAGCGGCATTCCCTCCGGGTATTGCAGACGTAATTGAACGTCTCGCGTCTCGCCGGCGAGTGCACGGCGCAGCAAGTGCTGGCGGTTGCGCTCGCTTTTCACCAGGTGAGCAAAATGATCCTTGGCGCGCCACGGAGCTGCTCCGGGCACTTCACTCGCCGTTGCCGGGCGCTCCAGGTCTTCCGGGCTCAGCCCTTGAAAAAACGCTATGACCTGCGTCTGCGATGCCGCAAGTGTGTCTAGAATCTCTGCGCGAGTTGGCATGATGACCCTCCTAGAAACCAGTGGGAAGCACACGGCGTGTCCAGACGCCTCCGCCAGGCCTAGAGACGAGAGGCAATACGGGACCGTGGAGCTCATGCAGCCCCGCTCTGCGCTCCAAAACACGCGCTGAACACGAAGATCGAGTCGGGGAGGACGGTCTGCTCCTCCTGGTCGAAGACGTAGAAGCAGCCGCCCTGCACTGTTGGGCCGAACCAGCCTACTCCTGGGTAAACAGCTTCCAGTGCCCCTCGGAGATGACTTCGACGGCGCCATCAACCACTTGTATGGCGGTCTGATCGTCAATCAAGTACGCCGGCACCGGCATGCCGGCGGCCCATTTTTCTGCGTCGGCCATGGAATTCTCCGGCATAGAGGGGTGATCCAGGTGCGGAAACATCGCAAAATCAACCAGTCCCAGCGTTCTATCGCCACCGGTGGGCGGCTTCCAGCCGACGAAGTCCTCCCCGATGCTGGGGGCCATCACCATGCTCCCGGCGCTCAGTCCCACATAGACCGTCTCGCGCGGAAGCTCCGGCAAGAGGTCGGCCAGTCCGGATTGCCGCATCCAGTAGCACAGATACAGGGGATCGCCGCCTTCCACCAGCAGGGCGTCCGTCTCTTGGACCAGCGGGAGCCAACGCTCTTCATCGATACTGGGCAGCGCGGTGAGCTCCAGCACGCCCAACGACTTCCACCCCACTTCGCACAAGGGGAAGACGGTGGAACCAAAGAACAACCGCGGATCATTGGTCTCTCCGCGGATCAGCCGGGCGACCAAGGCCGGACCATTGGGCTTGGCGTGCAGCGCGGTGGGAATGTACAGGGCGCTGGACTCGGCAATCGGTTTGCCCAGGAGGTCGACCAGCGCGTTACGAATGCTGTCGTTGCTGATGCCAGCCGAGGTGAGCAGAAATTTCATGATGCCTCTCCTTGAGTGTTTGCTCATTCGTCTTCTCCCTCCTGGAGAAGAGGCGTGCCTGTTCGAGCTGAACGTCAGAACTGGTGGCGAGTCTGGCCCATGTTCTCTCCCCTGGCGAAGACGAAGACCTTGCTGGGCGCGACTCTGAACACGAAGCTCGGTTCGGAGCGGGCGACGACGATGTAGAAGCAGCCGTCGCGTACCTGGTAAATCCAGCTTTCGCCATCCCAGGCAGTGGCCCACACTTTGGCCAGGGTTTCCAGCTGGTCCTGGTCGGTGATCCGGACGGCGTCGCCCTCGATGACGACGTCGAGAGCCTCCTGCCAGGAGTTGCAGCCGGTCGTCAGGACCACGTGCGGGTTGGCCCGCAAATTGATCCCCTTCTGTGCGGTGTCGTCGGCGTTGAAGTAGATGGCGTCGTCGTGCCACACGGCCACGAGCGGCGTCACGTGAGGTCCCCCGTCGGCCCGGACGGTCGAGAGCCAGTACACCCCGGCGGTTTCGAGCACGTGCCGAGTCTCCTCCCATCCGATGGCAACGGCGTTGGGAATGCTGCGGCGCGGGTCCAGGGTGGTGATTGGGTCGTGCATCAAAAGCTTCCTTTCGCTGGCGGAATCGAGCGGGCATTTGGAGCCCGTCGTGAACAGCATAGTCTGCGGACCCGAAAAAATCTTCTTCTATCTTGCTCATCTCCCCACGTCGGGTTCCTTCAGCGCTTTGCCAAGCACGTTCTCAGGCGTCTGGTTCCTGCGCATGGAGGATGATGACCCCGGCTCCCTGCAAAATAGAACAGATATTCTATAGCATACCTCTTTTCTTTCCCGTTGTCAAGTCCGCCTCTGCAGTTGGATGAAGGGCCCAACCGCTCCCATCCCCGTAAAGGAACGGCGGTTCATCCCCGGGATGAATCACCGGGGCTTTCCCGCTTGGCTCTCTGTAACTGCTGCGTTTCTCCCAACTTCATCAGACCTCTCTCATGGTGATGCTTGCCAATGGCAAGTACTCATCACATAGCACAAAGCTGGCAAAAAAACTTCTTCTATCTTGCTCTTTTCTGGGGAATGCTCACAGAGCGATGGCAAGCGAGTCAATTTCTTGCGACGGCTCTTTTCAAGAGGGGGACCTGTCGGGTTGAAAGCGTATCGAAAGTCTTTGCGCACACGTTTCCCTCTCCCGACCTCTTCAGATTCGCCCCGCTTGAGAGGCAGATTGCTAGGGGGTCTAAATAGTTACCTTTGTAGGAGTAGGCGAATCCTGTGCGGAAATCAACCGTTCTATTATCGGACGCGCTCGACTCGGCACCAGTGTCCGAGATGCGATGAGCCAGTGTGCGCGGTTCATCACTGGTGCGTTCTACTTGCTGATTGAACCTGGTGGCTCAGCACCCAGTCTGTCCTCTGGAGTCAAGGAGAACACCAGAGTGGTTCGCAGCTCGCCTCGATGCGTGAAAGCATTGCGCAATCGTCCTTCCTGAACAAACCCGAGTCGACGTGCTACTGCTGCACTGCGCTCATTGCGCTCATCACAACGAATTTCTACGCGATTGGCATGTAGTTGGGTAAAAGCATAGTCCACCAGCAGTTTGACGGCTTCTGTGACGTATCCTTGGCCTGCGGCAGAGGCGCGCACCCAGTACCCAATCTCAAAATAGCCAGCTTCCCAGTTGTGCGGTCGGAGATTACTGCCTCCAATATACCAGTGTGTCGCAGCGTCCCAAAGCCCAACGGCCAGATACTCGCGCAGCAGCATTGGACCATCCATCGGATGATCACGTCTCTGCTCTCTTCGATGGTTTGCTGGGCCTCGGCAAGAGGATCCCAAGGCCCAATATGCTCACGAGATTCGGCAATGGCTTCAAACAAGGACTGCGCATCGTCCTCCTGGTAGGGACGGACAAGCACACGCTCTCCTCTGAGTTCTTAAAACGAAATTTTATTGGTTCATACACATGGACTGACTCTATTTTCTGCCAGATTAAATGGCGCAATCATCGAAAATGGTTCGTTTCACTGTTCTACAAGCAGGCAAAAGACGGCCAACGATGCAACGACAGCTTATCTGGCAAAGAGCGTCGCTTTTATGTACTGTTCTACGCTGATGCAGCGACAATAATCCTGGCAAA
>Ga0137389_10001399_pt1 | contig 14085 bp, 6 predicted proteins | sample 15con2h14BmetaG_FD_104645 | JGI IMG/M metagenome (GOLD analysis project Ga0137389, IMG submission 104645) | Vadose zone soil microbial communities from Angelo Coast Range Reserve, California, USA - 15con2h1.4B metaG | ecosystem: Environmental > Terrestrial > Soil > Vadose zone > Saprolite...
CGATCTTGGATGTCATCAGCCTGGGCACCGACGCCAGCAGCGCGGCTGCCGCTCCCAAGAACTGGCTGAACGCCAGCGGGACGAGTGGAAAATGACTCGCCGCCTCTTTCGACTCCAGAGGCGCGAATGCGGCGACGGGAAACGCGCGTCCCACCTGATCATGGCTCGGCACGAGTGCCCCGATGAGCACGTTGCGTGCCAAAGGGGTCGAGTAGACAAAGAAAATCGGCGCCGACGGCAGTGGGCTCCCCGCGCGGCGAAGTGATTCCTGGGCCTCCTCGAGCCAGCGCGCCAACTCGAGCGCGGTGCGTTCGTTGGCGTTGATTCGCACGAAGTCAGCCTGCGCCGGAATCTTCCCGACCAGGCCCGGCGCGAGGAGAGCGGGGGCTACCACGTGGCCGACCTCATTTCGTGCAACCTCCTGCATTGTATCCGGCAGCAACCGGCGGAGTGATCCCAGCGGTGCGGAAGGCTTGGAGCAATTGCGGCGGCTGCCCATCCCTGAGCACGCCAAAGAGCGTCTCGTTGCGAACGGGCTTGAAATCGATGAAGACCTCCGCATTCAGCTTCGGGAAATGCCAGCTGACCGTGAAATAGCCAGACACGCTGTTGCGAATCGTTCCTTCCTCGAGCAGGTGGAAAAATCCCCACTCGCCTCTGCGCTCGATGCTGTCTGAGTCTCTGCTCGTTCGCACCACGATCGAGGCGCCCTCTGTTTTTCCGACCACCGGCCATTTCATTTTTGGCCAATCCTCGGGTCCGTTTGAGTAGGAATACGGCTGTCCGTCGACGGTGAGCGTCACCGATGCGACGTTGACCGAACCCGAAGGAGGTCGGATGTGAGCGGCGAAAGTGAGCTGCGCTTCGGTTGCATTGGACGGAAAGAGGGCGTTGCGAACCTGCTGGGCACGGCTGAGGAAGTTCAATAAGTCGTGTTTGTAGACGCTCGCCGCCTCGACCCCCAGGCCTTTGGCGTACTGGAATCGATCGCTGATCTTGACCACATCGGTCTTGAGCTCTTTTTCGTAGAACGACCAGACCGTGCCGTTCGGCTTGAAGAAGTCGGTGAGGTCAGCGAGCGTGGCATCCTGGCCCCTGGGGTTGAATGGGTATCGGTTCGAGAGATTCTTCTTGAAGAACTCGTAAACCTCGCTGCACCACTTCTGGCTGACCTCGCCCGATTTCTTCTTTACGTCAAGCTGCTTGGTTCCGGTCAGCGGCGGTAACAGCAGGGCCTTGAAACGCTGTCGCCAGGTGACCTCCTGGCCGTCGATCAGCGTCTGCACGTGAGTGGTCGCCGTCTGGATGCGCGCGGCGACATCCTGATGGGCTCGGAGCGCGTCGCGAACGGCCTGCAGCTGCTCCTGATAGGAATCCAACGGCAGCTCCTTCTTCTTCGGGGCGCTGCCTCCCAGCGCGGCCGGTGCCGCGCCAAAGCTCACGAATTTTTCGAAGGCGGCGTCCACCAGCTTTTCCCCGTCCTCGTGACAGACGCTGGCACCGCCACCCGTCACCGCTCCCTTGATTTTTTCGATCCCGCGCTCGATGGAGCCCTTGGCATCCTTGAAATCGACGATCTCGCGCTCCGTCAGTCTCACGTTGGCGGCGACGTTTTGAAAGAGCCGGCCCAGTGGCGGAGGATCGCCCTTGGTGAGGTCGTCCAAAATGACCAGCGCCTGGGTGTCGTCGCTCGGGCCTTCCATCGTGAGCAAGTCGAGAAACTGGCGCCACTCGGTCACGTACTGGTTGAAGTATCGCAAGCGAAGGTCCTGGGCCGCCGCCTCCGGATCAGAGGGCGTGCGCTCGCTTTGAACCACCCACCCATCCCAGTTTTTCATCCGGGCGACGAAGGTGTCGCAGATCCTCTCACGGTAGACTTTCTTCGTGAAAGCGCCTCGGATCTGACCGCTGCCTTTCAGGGATGCGAGTGGCCTGTCCAACAAACTGGCGAGGGCCAGGTCCGAGCTTTCGCCGGAGAGCTCGTCGACCATCTGCTCCAGCACCGGGGCGATCCCGGGAAGCCGCTGAAGCACTCTTCGGCTGCTGCTAACGGCGCTTTCGCTTCTGGCGATCGCCAGCGAGGGATTGCGGGACAGCAACTTGAGATACAGCGTGGCGTCCGCTCGCGCTGCCTTGGCCAGCCTGGGGCTGATTCCAGGTCGCGACGTCCAATCTGTGGCAAGTTGCCTTGCTGCCCACGCCTGCTCCGCCTCGCCCAGCGCAGGCTCCGACTTCTCTTTCGGGGCGGAAATCAGGAGGTACAGTTTGAGCTTGCGGAAATAGGGCAAAGCTTCCCTCGAGCCGAGCTCGCCTTGCGTACCCGCCTGTTTGGCAACGTAATCTTGAAGGTCAGCCAAGTTGCGGTCGATGACTGGCTCGACCAGCGCCCGGCGAACCGAGGCGCCGTAGAATCCGCTCATGCTGGCGAGCAGCGCGTCCCCCTGATACATGCCAAAGCCCATCATCAGGCCGTGGCCTCCCTCGAGCAAATCTTCGAGCCGCTCGCGCAGCGGCTCGAGCTTGAGCAGCGCATTCTCCGCGCCGCCGCCTTTGGCGGAGTCCACCATCGCACGCGTGGTTTGTAGCAATTCCCGGTTGTTGAAAAAGGAGAGGGTGGGAAACAGCATCACCAGGGCCGCCACCGCGAACCCGGCGGCAGAATATCCATACTGAAGCACCCCTCGTCGCTTTGTCTCCTTGGTGCTGAGAACGGCCAGCGCCTGATCCTTGAACAGAACCCGGGCAAAGAAATCGTTGAGAAAGTAGCTCTTCGTTTCAACCGCGCTTTCGGAAGGCGCAGGCAATGCCCCGCGAACGCCGAAGGCCGACGCCATCGCGTTCATCATCCGATCGATCGGCCGCCCCTCTTGCGTCGCGCTCGAGAAGTAGAAGCCGCGCATCACCGGGGTATCCTGGTACACGTTCTCCGCAAACAGCGTGCGGATGAACTCGGCCAGGTTTGCACGCAGGCCTTCGAACTGCGCCGGGAATTGAAAGACCGTTTCCCGGTCTTCCAGGCGGCGCGTTTGCCCGATCCGCTTGAGCGCTTTCTCCTCGATCACGATCGCCAGCTCGTCGAATCGAGCGCCAAATACTTCGGCGGCAGAACCGGCTTTGGTGGCCACCGGCTCGGTCGAACCCCAGATTTGGCCCCGCTCGCCTTTTGGAAGATCGCCGAACATCTCGACGAACCCGGCCAACAGGTCGCACTTGTTGAACATCACATAAACCGGGAGGATCACCTTCAACCGGGCCATCACTTCGTCCACGCGTTCGCGGATGCGCTGTCCAAGCGCGGCGGCGCCCTCCTCGTCCAGCTCCACCAATTCCGCGGCGCTCACCGCCACCAGAAGGCCATTGATCGGCCTTTTCGGCCGATTCTTCGCCAACATGTCCAAAAAGGCGAACCACTCGTCCCGGTCGTCGTCCTCGGTGGTGTATCGACCGGCGGTATCCAGGATCACCGCCTCATTGGTCAGCCACCACTCGCAGTTGCGGGTGCCACCCACTCCGCGCACTCCACCGCCCCGCGCCGAAAGATAGGGGAATTGCAATCCGGAGTTTCGAAGCGCGGTGCTCTTCCCCACGCCGGGCGGTCCGATGATCATGTACCAGGGCAACACCGACAGCGCGTCGATGCCGCCCCGCGCGAGCTTGGAGCCCTTCAGCGATCCGACCGCCTTGGAAAACTCGGCCTGCATCTCCTCGATTTCCGGCTGCTGGTCCGGGCGGACCTGCTTGGCGTATGCGTCGCCCTGCGCCTTGAGCGATCGCTCGATTTCCTGGGCGGCCTTGCGCGCCTGCAGGCGCCGGTAGGCGAAGACCCCGCCAGCCGCCGCGGCGACGGCAAGGGTGGGCACGATCGCGATCGCCAGAGGCAAGCTCAAGACGATCACCGCGGTCCAAAGGGTGCTGAAGAGGACGACGAGGAAGATGATCCCGATCATGGCTTGGCGGTTCGCTGAGCGCCGGGCGCCATCTCTTCGGCGATCGACGACAGACTCGAAGCCAAGCTGAGCCGAAGCCCACCGTAGAGGAGAATGGCAATCGCTACCGCGGCGACTGCCGCGAGAAGGAGCGGACCGCTTCGCTTGATCCCGACGATCGCCTCGGTGGGCCTCTCACCGTGAGGCGAGAGCATCTCGGTGTTGATCGCCGGCCGAAGCGCTTCGCGCTTGAGGGATTCGGTCAGGGTCATCAGCTCCAGCTCTCCACCCCGAACCCGGTACTTTCCTTGAAAGCCAAAGAGGAGGCAGAGGGTGAAGACCGCCAGCACGTCCTTCCGCTGGGGATCCCTTCGAACGATTTCCAGCCGGCTGAAAAACCCATCTCCGGCAGTGTTCTCTCGAAAGTATTTGAACTGGAGAAGGTTGGTCATCCAATACGAGGAAACGAGCACGCCGCCGTTGAGCGCCACCTCGTCCGCGAGGGCGACGATCGCGTAGGAGATGTCCTCGAGATCCTGATTGTCGAAGCCGGCCTTGCGCAATTGCGCCCGCATCTCCTCCACGAATCCACTGATCCTCTGGTGCAAAAGCTCAGGCGGCGGCAGATCGGAGGGATCCAGGCGCCTCATCTGGCTGATTGCACCGAAGCAGTACTGCGTGGCTGCGTGAACGCGATTCATGCGGGCAAGTCAGGCACTTAGCGCCCCGGGACGCCGAGGAGCTCGATCTGGGTGCGGCTCGGATCGAAAGGCTGAGGCAAAAACAGCGCCACCGCGCGATCGCGCATGGCGTTCTTCCAATAGCCGTCCTGCGTCGCGAGCGAGAAGTAGACCACTCCCGGACGCACCGACACCTCCGGGGGAGGCCGAAAAGTGGCCTGGAGCGGAACGCCGGGCGCCGCCGCCTGGACGATCCGGCTGATCTCGTTGACACTGGCGATCTTCGACAATTTGGGCAGCTGGTCGGCGACTTGTTGCTCCGGAAGGTCGCTCTTCACGGTGAGGATGAATTGACTGCAATGCGCGAGCCGCTCGTCCTCGAGCTTTCCAATGTGGAGCCCGCCGGGCCGCGCCTCCAGGGGTACTTGAATGCACTGCTCCAGAGCCACCGAACGAAGCAGCTGACTCAAGCGGGTGAACAGCTCGCCAAAAGTCGTTCCGAGCTGAGTGAACTGAAACTTGGGCAGCCCCAGCGGATCGGCGTCGGGGGTGAAGCTGGACAGCTCGCCCGCGGTCCGGAGCAATGACAGGTAAGCCGGATGGGGATGAACGTCGCCCGACTCAGCGAAGTGATTGAGCACCGGGATGGCGGCGTTGAGGGCGTGCAATTGCAAATAGCGAGTCACGTCTGAAGCGGTGAATTCGAGCGACGAGGCGTCGCGATGACGGCGGGTGTCCGCCAGCTCGCGCTGCTTGGCGATCATCAGCCTCAGGACTTTGCGAATGCCCTCCATCAGGAAAGGCGAAGCGCCAATTCGCAGGCAAGGAGGCACGTACACCTCGTCGAACTTGAGCGCGCCAAGCGCGTCGCGGCTGACCTCCGCGATCTTAAGGCAGTCGAAGTCCTCCCGTGGCTCGTTGCCAAAAAGCAACCGGACGTTGCGTTGAGCGAACACCACCGGGACCGCCGAGCCGGGAGCCAGCAAGTCGGGGACCGGTCGGGTCGAGAGGCTGAACCGCAGGCTTCCGTTGCGGGCTTCTCCAGCGGCGGCGTAGCTCTCCATCCCCTCGCGTTCCTTGGCCACCCCGATGAAGACATCCAGGGTCCGCCGGCCCTGACCCGGCGGCTCCTCGACCGGGCGAGCAGCCGGAGCTTCGGGATCGCCGCGTTCGAACCGCAGAACGAGTCCGTCGGGAAGAATGCCAAAGAAGTCGTGAAGTTGGACTTGCCCGGCACTGAGCGCCGCGGTGTCGAGCTCCATCGAAACAACACCCCAGTGGTGGGGGCTCAAAGCGGCGATCCGCGCTTCGAGCAGCGCCTCGTGGTACGCGTCCTGTTGTTGAAGGTGCTGGGGGGACATGAACATCCCCTCGGACCAGACGACGCGCTGGTGTGCCTTCATGTTTTCACTCCTCGATCGCCTGTGATCGACCGGGAGGCCTTCGCCGGGGTTCGATTCTCAATCCGGTACTGCTCCAGGAAGAACTTGAGCTGGGCGTCGCCCTTTCCGGGCATCTGCATCACCTCGACCGGCTGGGGCGTGCATTTGTCCTCCGGCGGCAGCGGCAAGAGCACCAGGCTGCGCCAGGCGCTTCCGGTAGGTTTGCGGAAATTGGCAACCACGGCCACGTAATTCGCTCGGGCGTCCCGCCTCAAGCCGAACGGGAGTGAAGCACCTGGATCGATGAACTTTTCATCCATCTGAACAAGATCCTCGCCGAGTATTTCTTTGCCCCTGAACCAGATGTCTTCGAACCGTGCATTCTCGATTTTGGCCAGGCCCTTGAGTTGCAAGAGCTGGACCTCGGTGGTCAACGAGCGCCCGCTGTCATTCGGGTTCAGGTGGTCCGACGCTTGCAACATGACATACAACGGAGGTGGATTGTCACAGGGAGGCCGCACCCCGCGAGCGCAGCCCGCCACCGGCAAGGCAAGAGCGATGGTGATTGAGACAACCCACCGGCGCGGCACGCGATCGCGCCGCCGATCCTCGCCCGGACGCCGCCCCTGCGCTCCAGCCATGAAATTCCTCGAAAAACGTGTGAGGACCGGGGCACAGTGCCATAGCCGCCAAGGGGTTTTCAAGCTATACGAGCACGGGCGCGGTGGGCGTTGCCAGCCCGACCCTGTTCAGCTGGCGTCCAGCGCACTCGAGGGAGGACTGCATGCGCTTCGCAGCGGTTTTTCGGCATAGCGCCCTCTCCGCCGAGGCACGAGTCACGAACTTGAGGGTTCTCGAGGGCATTTCGCAGCTGTTCGACATCCGCGCTGAGTTTGTCTGGGATTCGCCGGGATACCGAGGTCGCTCCTCATGGCTTCGAAGGGCTGATGCTCAACCTGGGGAACGGTCTGGTCAAAGCCGCGCCGTCGATACCGCGCGGGTTGTATTCAAGAACGCCCAGCTCATGCCGGGATATTCGCGGGGGTTTTTTGCCAAACGGCAACCGGATGTTGCGCTGAGCGAACACCCTGACCCTGGAAGTCGCGGTGAGCGGGGCAGGGACTGCACCCTCGTACCCGACGAGCGCTCCCGGCCGCCCAAATCAGCCGGTCCGATGCTTGCAGTGTGATGCAAGGGCGCGATTGGCAGCCCGTTCTTGGTCCGGTAATCTTCGCTGCCCCCGAGGGAGGACTGGATGCGCTTCGAAGCTATCTTCCGGCACAGCGCCCTCTCGGCCGACGCCCAGGTCGCGAAGCTGAGCGTTCGAGAGGGCATCTCGGAGCTGTTCAACATCCAGGTCGAATTCGTCTGGGATTCTGCGGACGTGGATCTGGAGGCGATGATCTGGTCCCTGGCGTCGGTGGAGCTCAAGGAGGCGGATGGAGGGGAGGCGGTGCCGTTCTCTGGAATGGTCGAGGAGGCGGAATACGTCTCCAGGCGCGACGACCGCTTCCTCTATCGGGTTCGCCTGCGGCCGCGGATCCATGGCCTGGACTATCGGGTCCGGAGCAGGATTTTTCAGGACCAGGACGCGACCGAAATCATCAAGAAGGTGTTTCACGATTCCGGAATTCCGGACGACGCGGTGAAATGGCAGCTGTCCAGGAAATATCCCAAGCGGGAATTTTGCGTTCAATATCGGGAGAGCGAGCTTTCCTTCGTCCTGCGCCTGCTGGAGGACGAGGGGATTTTCTTCACCTTTCTTCACTCGGATTCGAAAGACATCCTGGTGGTCGGCGACGACTCTTCGAAGCTCGAGCCCGTTGACGGCGACTCGGTTCTGCCGTTCTCCACCTGGGATCAGGCGGACCGCGAATCCGTCACCGATCTGGTCTTCACGACGCAGATCCGCCCGGACGTGCACATCAGCCGCGATTGGAACTGGGAAAAGCCGAAGGAACCGATCGAGGCAAAGCAGAAAGACGCGAAGAGCGCCGGATTCGAGTGGTACGAGTTTCCCGGGGGATTTTCCAGCGGAGCCGACGGCGGGCGCCGGGCGACCGATCGCCTCCGCTCCGGGATGTTGGAAAGATATCTGCTCGAGGGGCGATCCAACTCGCCGCGGCTGCAGTCCGGCCGGGTTTTCGAGGTCACCGAGGCGCAACCCGAATATCTCTCGCGCGATTACCTGATCGTCGCGCTCGAACGGCAGTTCGAAGAAAACGGCCACGGCACCGAGCCGGGATACCGCGCGCTTTTCAAGGCAGTCCCCGGGGACGTGGAGTTTCGCCCCGCGCGAGTCACCCCCCGACCGCGCGTTCTCGGCAAGGAGCTCGCCGTGGTTACCGGTCCACCCGGAGAAGAGATTCACGTGGATCGCTTTGGCCGGATCAAGGTCCACTTCTACTGGGACCGCGAGGGGAGGATGAACGACCACGCCTCGTGCTGGATTCGGGTCCAGCAGCAGAACACCGCCGGCAGCATGATTTTGCCCCGGGTGGGCTGGGAAGTGGACGTCGGGTTTTTGAGCGGCGAACCGGATCGCCCGGTCGTTCTCCAGAAGCTCTACAACCGCGAGACGATGCCGCCCTACGCGCTTCCCGACCACAAGACCCAGACCTCGCTCCAGTCCGCCAGCTCGCCGGGAGGCGGATCCACCAATGAGATCCGGATGCAGGATGGCAGCGGCGGAATGCAGTTCTCGATGCACGCCTCGCGAAACATGTCCACCGTGGTCGGCCACGACTTGAACGAGGAGGTGGCGGTCGACGCGCACGAGGAGGTGGGTCTGGCGCTGCAGACCAAGGTGGGCGCCAACGAGAAGATCTCGGTGGGGGTTTCGCAGACGATCAGCGTCGAAGGCAGCCTGGCCGAGGAGACGGTCGGCTCGTCGATCGTTTCAATCGGGGCGGTGGACGAGTGGGGGGTCGGGAAGAACCACGCGATCTCCTGCGACGGCTCGCGGACGGATTCGATCGGCGCGGTGATGAACGTGCTCGCCAACGAAGTGACCGAGACGTTCAAGTCGTCGTGCTCGCGAACCGTGGGCGCGGCACAGAGCCTCGCCAGTGCCACCGATATTTTCGAGACGGTGGCCGGAAGCAAGAACGAGACCATCGGGGGAGCCAAGCTCGAGCTGATCCGAAAGGCGAAGCAGGAATCGGTTGCCGGCTCCAAGATTTTGAACACCGGCCTGCTGGCGATCAAGGCCGGCGGCAACATCGGCGCCGCGAGCAAGGGGCCGATGGCGGTCACCGTGGGCGGCCCGATGGTTGTGAAATGCGGCGACGCGTTCACCCTGGAAGCCCAGAGCATCCGGATCCTGGCGGCGGGCGGAGCGAAGCTGAGCGCCGGGGGTACCGAGCTCCTCGCCCAGGGAACCACGATCAAAATCAAGGCCTCCAGCTTCGGCGCCGCCGGACATCTGGGGCTTCAGCTCAAAGGCAAGATCAACTACCAAAAATGAATGCCCGATGAAGCAGCGAAACCTGATCGGTGAGCTGGCAATCGACGGAATCGATCCGGCGACGTTTCGCTTGGCCGAAGTCAACGTCCACGAATCACTGTTCGACGGCTATCGGGTGCGCATCGAGGCGATCGCCCGCGAAGAAGTCGATCTCCCAGCGGTTCTGGGAAAGCGCGCATCGTTTGCCATCCACCTCGACGACCAGGTGGTGCGAAGGTTCCATGGACTGATCCTTCGAGCCGGCGCGGACTTCGCGCGCGAGGGACTCTACAAGCTGTCCTTCGAGCTCGGCTCCCGGATCGAGCTGCTCAAGCAGGGAAAGAGCTCGCGAATCTTTCAGGACATGAGCGTGGTGGAGATCGTCCGCAAGGTTCTGGAGGAGGCGCAGTTGAGCGGCAAGGCGCAGGCGTGGAGCGTCGCCAGCCCTCCCAAACGCGAATACGTCGTTCAGTGGAATGAGAGCGATTTCGACTTCATCCGCCGCCTGCTTTCCGAGGAGGGAATCGGCTTTTCCATCGACAACGCCAACGACCAGGATCAAATCGTCTTTTTCGATGACAGCAAATCGCTGCCGAAGATTTCCGGCGAGGCAGCCCTGGCCGACCGGGACTCCACGCAGCTGAAACACGACACGGTGACCGACGTGGCCGATTGCTCGGCCGGCAGATCCGACGCGGTGATGCTCAGGGACTATGATTTCAAACGGCCGGGTTTTGATCTGTCGAGCAAGGAAAAGGCTCCGCGCGCCACCGATCGAGAGGTGTATCAGCACCCGGGCAACTACGTCGATGCGAAGGTTGGAAAGCGGTTCGCGAAGCAGACGCTGGAGCGCCTGCGATCGGGTGCGCGCACCATTCGAGGCAGCAGCGATTGCCCCCGCCTCGAGCCCGGGAAGCTGTTCCGCATCGAGAACCATCCGCGAGGGGCGCTGAACGACGAGTACTTGCTCATCTCGGTGAGCCATCGAGCCCATACCGCCGGGGAGGGCGACGAGGGCGCGGTGCCCTATCGCAATGATTTCACCGCGATTCCCAAAGCCGTGCCGTACCGTCCTCCCGAGATCCCCTCGCCCCTGACGCCAGGCATCCAGCTCGCCTTCGTGACCTGCCCCCCGGGCGAGGAGATTCACGCCGACGACTTTGGACGGGTCAAGGTTCGATTCCCCTGGGATCGATCGGGGACCAAGGACGACAAGAGCTCCGCCTGGTTGCGCGTCGGTCAGGTTCCGCTCGGCGGCTCGATGGTCCTTCCCCGCGGAGACTTCGAGGTGATCGTCGATTTCGAGCTGGGCGATCTGGACCGCCCCTTCGTCGCCGGGCACCTCTACAACGACGAGAAGGGTCCGCCGTATGCATTGCCCGCGGGAAAGACGCGCAGCTCGCTGCAGACCGCCACCACCCGTGGCGGCCCCGGCGCCAATGAGCTCCGCTTCGAGGATTCCGCTGGAAAGGAAGAAATCTTCTTCAACGCTTCGAAGGACCTGGCCATCGCCGTGGAGAACGACGGGTCGACCCAGGTCACCCACAACGAGACCTCGAAGGTCGGCGTCAACCGGACCCTGCGGGTTGGGACAACCCATACCGCCGAGGTCGTCGCCAATCGGACCGTCTCCGTCGGCGTCTCGCAAAAGGTGAACGTCGGCAAGGATCTCTCTGATTCGATCGGCGGATCCGAGAAGGTGAGCGTTGGCGCGGTCCGCAAAGTGGTGGTGGGAGGGGACCACGTGGAGAGCTGCGTTGGACCGCTCACCCGGACGGTCGGCGCGCTGCAGGCGGTGACCACCATCCGCGGCTACAAGCGGGAAATCGTCGGCGCCTCCTCCAACCAGGTGGGCGCGGCGTGGCTCGAGCTGATGGGCAAGAATCGCGGCAGCACGGTCGGCGGAGGTCGCACTGAGCTCGTGGGGGCGCTCAAGCTCGTCAAAGCCAAACAAATGTCTGTCTCCGCGGGGGCCGCGATGGTGACCAATGCCGCCGTCGAGAACGTGAAGTGCGGTGGAAACAGGAGCGACTCTGCGGATGGAGCCCTGGCGTTGACCGCCGGCGGCGGAATGAGCGTGAAAGCGTCCAACATCACCATCGAGGCCAAGGACATGCTGGTGCTGATCGCCGGGACCTGCAGCATCAAGCTGACCAGCGACGGCACGGTGGAGCTCACCGCGCCAACGGTCAATCTCACCGGCGTAGAGGCGCTGTCCCAGGTGCAACACAAGAGCAATTGATGAGCGCGGAGAATCGACAGCTCCAGGCGTCGCTTCAGCTGGCCGGCAACCCGGGAGAGATCCGCGTCCATGCCGTTCGCGGACGCGAGGAGGTGTCGCGCCCATTCCGATATCAGATCGATTTTTCGACCGACGATCTACAGCTCGATGACGCCCGCGGCGCGACGGCGAAGCTGCGGTTGTGGAACGAGAGCGGCAACGAGCGTTTCATCTCCGGCGTGGTGGAAAAGCTGAGCGTGCTGGCCCGCTCCACAGAGCAGGCGCGTTTTCGCATCTGGCTGGTGCCCCGCCCATACCTGCTTTCATACCGGCACGGGTACCGCATCTTTCAGGACCTGGACGTCCCGCAGATCGTCAAAAAGGTATTCGCCGACGCGAAGCTCGACGCCAAGTTGTTTCGATGGGACCTGGCGAAGAAGTATCCCAAGCGGGCGTACACCGTTCAGTACGAGGAATCCGAATGGGCTTTCATCTACCGATTGCTGGAGGATGAAGGGCTCTACTTCGCTTTCGACCAGACGGCGGACGGATACGCAATGGTCTTTCGCGACGACAGCAGCTCGGCGGCCTCGATCGGCCAGATTCCGTATCGTCACGACGGCAGTCTGCACGGTGAAGCGGTGAGGGCCTGGGACCTCGTTTCCGAAATCATCGCCAGCGAACACAAAGTCTCCTTGAACGACTACGATACGCTCAAGCCCTCGCTCGATCTTCACGTCCGTGAGGAGGTCAGCGACGCGGCGCCGCTGAAGCGCGAGTGGTACGAGTATCCCGGTGGCTATCTCGTTCCCGCCGAGGGCAAGCGGCTGGCCAAAGTCCGTCTCGAAGAGCTGAGGGCGAAACGGACCGCGGCGCGCGCCCGCACCAATGAGCTCGCCGCGCAGGCCGGCAAGAGGGTGGAGATCGCCGGCCATCCGTCGGCGGACGGCGACTACTTCGTTACCCGGTTGGACCTAGCGGTGCGAATCGACCCCGAGGAGAACCGCGGCCCGCTGCTGGATCAGGGCCCCCCGCAGTGCGAGCTGCAGCTCGAGCTGTTGCCCAAGGCGTCCGCTTTTCGTCCAGCGCGGCTCACCCCCCGCCCGCGTGTGTTTGGTTTGCAAACGGCGCGGGTAACCGGACCGACCAGCGAGGAGATTCATTGCGACAAGCATGGGCGGGTGAAGGTCCAGTTTCATTGGGACCGCGATGGACGGCTGGACGACCAAACCTCCTGCTGGATCCGCGTTGGACAAGCGCATACCACTGGCTCGGTGATGATTCCCCGGATCGGTTGGGAGGTCCTGGTTGAGTTCGTTCACGGAGACCCCGATCGGCCGGTGTGCCACGGACGGCTGTACAATCCGCTCTTTCCTCCTGTCTACGATCTGCCGGCTCAGAAGACCGTCTCCGGCCATCGATCCGAATCGTCTCCAGGAGGCGGTGGCAAGAACGAGGTGAAGTTCGACGACGCCGCCGGCTCCCAGGAGCTCGCCATCCACGCGCAGCACGGGATGAGCGTGGCGGTGGCCCACGAGAAGAAAGCCAAGGTGGCCAAGAACGAGAACCGCTCGGTCGGCGTCGACCGTACGGTGACCGTCGGTACGGACGAGAAGATCAACGTGGTCTCGGACCAAAGCCGCACGGTGGGCGGAAATTCTTCTTTGAGCGTGGGTGCCACCCGCGCGGTCAAGGTCACCGGCGAGGCGTCCGAGACGGTGGTGGGCTCGATCCAGCTCTCGGTGGGTGCCGCCGAAATGATGCGGATCGGCAATCCGGTCCAGGCGGTGCTGGATCTGATCGTCGCCGCCGCGATCGAGGGCGCCCAGGCCGCGGCGGCCGGCGCGGTGGAACGGGCACAGGGGGCGCTCCTCGCGCCGATCGCACCGGTATTGAATGCGGCCAAAGGGGCGCTGGGCGCTGCGGCGAAGGTCCCCGGCCCGGCCGGGGCGCTTCTTTCCGGCAATGCCCCGGAGATGGCGTCCGCGTTGGGAATCGTGCCCGGCGGTCCCGCCGAAGGTGGTCTGACTGCGCTCGGCGCGGGTTCCGGCTCCGGCGAAGGAGCAGCGGGCGGATCCGCAGCGGGCGGAGCAGGAGCGCGTGGAGCAGCAGCGGGCGGAGCGGGAGCGGGCGGCAACGGTGCCCCGATCAGCGCTGGAAGCGCGCTGGGATTGGCCGCCACGGTCGCGGCGAACCCGGAGGCCGCCTTGAGCCAGGCCGGCGAAATGGCGGCCGGAGCCGCAGGGGCGATTGCCAGCGGCGCGCTCGGCAAGGCCCTTGGTGCATCTGGTGGAGGCGGCGGCGGAGGAGGCGCTGGTGGGGGCGGTGGTGGCGGCGCGGCCGGCAGCGGGACGTGGGGCACCACGGTCGACGGAGCGGTGACGGAGAAGATCGGCGCGGTTTCCGCGATCAACTCCGTGATGCCGATCAA
>Ga0137389_10001405_pt1 | contig 14067 bp, 10 predicted proteins | sample 15con2h14BmetaG_FD_104645 | JGI IMG/M metagenome (GOLD analysis project Ga0137389, IMG submission 104645) | Vadose zone soil microbial communities from Angelo Coast Range Reserve, California, USA - 15con2h1.4B metaG | ecosystem: Environmental > Terrestrial > Soil > Vadose zone > Saprolite...
AATGATTGTCCTTGAGCCCCTGGGTTACGAGGAAACCAATACGCTGAATACGGCTGCTGAAGCGGGTGCACTTGTTGCTAAACTTAACAAACCAGGTGCCAGACTCCTCGCGGACGTGTATCACATGGCCTGCAATAACGAATCTCCTGAGGATATTCTGCTCCGGCCCTCTCTCCTCTCACACGTCCATGTCGCTGAAAAGCAAGAACGTGCGGCACCCGGTCGCTGTGGGGAAGATTTTCGTCCCTCCTTCTCTGCACTTCACCAGGCTGGCTATGACCGTCGCATCTCGATTGAATGCAACTGGCAAAACTTCGCTACTGAAGTAGGTCCAGCCATAGAGACGCTCAAAGAACAATGGATGATAAGTGCAGGATGAATGCAGAACCCACGAATTGCGCAACGAGATGGAGGGAACTTTGAGTCGTGTCCTCGAAGCGGAAGCGCGTACAGCTCTGGTGTGCTGGCTATATAGGACATCCGTTCGGGAAATATGCACTTCGACAAGATAATAGGTATAGAGAAGCACTCCAATATCCCACGGATTGCGCAACGAGATGAAGGTGGAGAAGTGAATCGGTTTCACAGGCTCGTTTCATCCCCTCGCTTTCTCGGCTTTCTCTCGAGAGAACCCATCAGTGTCAGAGAACCAGGCGATAATGAAGGCCGATTAAAAGCCACTTCGACTTCTGAGAAAAACTCGTTCGTACGTAGCCCAGGGATTTGTGCCAGATAGGTGAGCCAGCAGTAAGAATCTGCTGGCTCTTGCTTTCTACTAAATATAGTAGCACTGGAATTACATTATTTAGAGTGTATATTCAACAAAAGCTTGATTTTTCGCTCGCATTCTGTTATGCTCTCTTTAGGTCGCTGGAATGTTTCTGCCAAGCACGAGCGAGAAAGACAACCATCTTGTGCTTGCTCCTTGCTCAAATACGCTCTTCTGACTAGCATGATTCTCACTGAAGAAAGGAAGCCACGATGTCTGACGAAGATTTCACCCTCACTGCTCAACTCCAATCTCTTATCCTCGACCGCCTCTTTCGCTTGCTTTCTGAGCATTACGTTTTTCCTGAGCTTGTTCCTGCGGTTGAGAAGACGCTGCGCCAGCAGTTCGACACCGGTGCATATGAAGATTGCACTGCTGCTGATGTGTTTTGTGAGGTCGTTACCAAGCAGATGTCCGAGAGTTGCCACGACCGGCATCTGGTCCTGCGCTCCCATGCAGAGGCGCTGCCGCTCTACGAGACCGAAAATCTCACACGTTCCGAAAGATGGCAAACACAGATGGCCGAGATGGAAACCCTTCGCAACTTCGGCTTCCAGAAAGTGGAGAGGCTGGACGGGAATATTGGCTATCTCGACCTGCGCTTCTTCTCTTCGCCCGCAATTGCAGGCGACACCGCTGTCGCAGCCATGGCTTTCCTGGCCCATACCAATGCTCTGATCATCGATCTACGGTACAACGATGGCGGCGAGAATTATATGGCGCATCTGCTGACGAGCTACCTGGTTGAGGCTGAACCGATGTTGCTGAATAGTTTCTATTTGCGCCCTCAACAAAGCACCCAGCAGTGCTGGACACTCCCCTATGTCCCAGGGAAGCGCTATGTCAACAAGCCTGTCTACCTCCTGACGAGTCCTGCCACAGCCTCGGCGGCTGAAGAGTTTGCCTACACGCTCCAACAATCGAGACGAGCCACGGTAATTGGTGAGAGAACCATGGGTGCAGCGAATCCCGTCGAGCACTATCAAATCACCGAGCATGTGACAGCGTTGATCCCTATCGGCACATCGATCAATGCCGTGAGTGGAACGAACTGGGAAGGTACGGGGGTTGTCCCTGATAAAGAAGTACCAGAAGCCCAGGCATTGCACGTTGCACATGTTGAGGCTGTTCAGCAGATGCTGGCAGAGGCACATGTGCACCTCTCACCGTTCGCCTATGAGGCACTTGAGCAAGAGGCGCACACGCTAATCAAAGGCCAGATTTTCCTCCACGAAGAATGAATGTACGTCTTTGGGCGACTTTTCCCCAAGGACTGCGCCATGAGATTAGAGCAGAGAGCGAGGGAGCAGAAACCACGTCTGCTGAAAGGGGAAACAGTGGACGTTCTTAAACAGGGAGGACCGATGAGAAGAAGCGCTGATTCTCCGGTTACCATCCAGACCTCTTCCCAATCCGTTCCCTCGACGCCATGTTGGTTCGGGGAAGTCGTGCTCCTAACCTGGCATCTGAAGCAACAGGGAGTCCTCGACGCCATCACCGAGCACGTTCGCTTTGCCCGGCGGCGTTTCGGCCGTTATGAGGTCATCGACTTTGTGGCTGTGCTCATCGGCTATGCCGTAAGCTCCGAACGCACGCTGGAAGCCTTCTACGAGCGGCTCTCTCCCTGGACGACCGCCTTCATGGCCCTCTTCGGGCGCGACCGCTTGCCGGCGCGCTCGACGCTCAGCCGCTTCTTAGCGGCCCTGACCTCTGAACCGGTCGAAGCCCTACGCACGCTCTTTCTCTCCGATCTACTGGCGCGCCCGTTGAGCAGAGAGGAGCAGCCCGGTGGCCTGTGGGATCGAGCAGGCCAGCACTCCCTGGTCTTCGATGTGGATGGCACACGCGAGGCGGCCCGCCAACGCGCTTTGCCTCAGACACCAGATCGTCCTGCCCCAGCGCGGCGCTTGCACCCGCTCTGTGCCCCTGGCTACACCGGGCGCAAGCGAGGGGAAGTTGTCCGCACGCGCACCACAGTATTGCAAGCTCATACGCATCAATGGCTTGCCAGCTTTGGCAACCCAGGCAACGGCGAATATCGGGCAGAACTGCGTCGGGCGGTGGTCTCGATCCAGAGCTATGTGCAGGCGCATCACTTTCCAGAGGAGCGCGCCATCCTGCGCCTGGATGGGCAATATGGCACCAGAGCTGTCCTCTCCGATCTTGCAGACCTTGCCTATGTGATGCGTGGGAAAGACTATCAGATCCTGAAGCAAGCCGAGGTCCAGGCCAGACTCTCGCTTCCTCCAGATCGAGCCTCTCACTCATCCGGAAAGTGGCATCGTGCGTACCCTCTACGACTGCCCTGACTTGGCCGTGGGCTCGATCGGACATCGCTGCCGGGTCGTGGTGGCGACTCATCCCGCCTCGACAAGGAAGAGCCGGATCGGCGTCGAATGTTCTGGCCTCGTCTACGAACTGTTCTTGACAAATCTGCCTCAGAGCGCTTTCACGGCTGCCGACGTGGTGGCCCTTTATCTGCATCGGGGAGCGTTTGAAAATGCTCTGGCTGATGAAGATATCGAGCAAGATCCGGATCGCTGGTGTTCTCATGCCGCCTGGGGTCAGGAATGCTGGCAAATTGTGAGCCAATTGGCCTGGAACCTTCGCCTGGAACTGGGCCATCAACTTCAACCTGATCCTGTGCGCACGACCGAGTTTGCTCCTGCTCTCTCCCTGGCGCACGATCAGGCTGTCGACTCCACTTCTCCGGCGTCTGGCTATGGATCAGCAGAGGAGGCTCTGCCCTGGAAACGAGGCCGCCTCTCTGGACGAGATTTTCCTCTCCAGTCGGATGGGACACTCCGTTGCCCTGCTGGCCAGTCGCTGCGCCCAACGGAACAACGCCGAGAACGCAATGGCACGTTGCGCGTCCTCTATGCTGCTAGGATTCGAGAATGTCGCCCTTGCCCCTTACGAGCGCAATGCCAGTGGCATGGGAAAGACACAAAGAAGCCCCGCCGGGTCAGTCTGCTGTGGCATCCATCTGGGATTGGCTCTGCACCTCTGCTTTGGAGGGACTGGAGCCGCCGGCAGCATCGGCGCTCGTGCATGCAACTGCTCCGCCAGCAACAGGTAGAGGTCCAGGTGGAACCCGAGAACTCTGCCAATCCAGTCGTCCAGCTTTCGCCCCTTTCCAGGGCTTCGCGCGCGCACTATCGGCTCTCGTGGGCAGAACGGCTGGCTCGCAATGCGCGCCTGCCAACGGCTAGCCAGGTAATGATCAGACTGTTCGGTGTACCCGAAGACTTTGCTACCTCGCTCGGCTTGATGACGGCTTAAACTTCGCGCATCTCGTGCCTCGGTCTTGCTTCTCCTCAGAGAGGCATGCTTCTCCGAGTGGAGCTTCATGACCTCTTTTCCTGGTTGTTCCTCGATTCCTCTCATCTGCTGCCCTTTTCGCTCTCCGTCCCTCTGTTTCTACCACCTCCAACGCGCGGGGCGTCCAGTTCGGCGCGGCTTTCGCTCACCAGATCAGAGATTAGCTCTTCAACAACCTCGTTGCGCAATTCGTGGGAATATCAATCAGAAACCAGAGTACAACCGCAATGGCTATCCCGGCCTGCTCTGGCTTGTGATGGCTACTTGGACCAAGCGCCCTGGAGGCGATCCGGCTCTTGTGTCTGCCTGTCACGCTAGGCGTCTTGGAGATCATCGGACGCCCGTCGGTTCCGTCAATTTATAGTGTAGTTTACTGATAATTGTAAACTACACTATTTTTAACCTCTCGCCAGCTTCAGAGCCGTCGTTCAGGAGCATAACGGAGATGATAAAGAGGATCCTTTCTTTTTTTCCACGCTTCTTCCTCCACCTTCCACGAGCCTGAGAAGGGCTTTAAAACTGCAAACGGGTGCCATGATGTTGCCTCACCTGCTGTCAGCCATGGAAGCTTTTTCGAGAAGAAGATGGGTGTATGGTCGAAGCTGTCTGCCTGTTACATAATGCGTCTTGTAGAATTCGTTGTTTCGCTAATTCTAAATTATTAAATATATGGTAGAATAAAGTGATTGTTCTCCTCGACGCACACTGCCGCCTCACACGTGGGCTCTGGCGCTTCATTTGCTCCTCTGGTTTGGTCCAACGCTTCCTCCTCCTGTTTCCTGTTCACTGCTCTCAAAGAAGCGAGGGGGAAGGTGGCATCCATTCTTTTATCATGAGCTTCTTTTCCGAACGGATGACCTAAGTAGCCAGCACAGCTCTCTCTATCCACTGGAGAAGCTCTTGTTGTAAGGGGCTGACATGAAGTGGTGTTGCTTGTGGAGGGGGCATGAGAGCAGTCTCCTTCACTGTGTTGTGCCCCGCCTTCTATCATACCCTGCTCTCCCGCGCTATTTCCGCGTGGCTGTACTCGTCTGTCATCAACTCGACGTCGTGGCACTGAGCCTGGTAGGCCACGATACCAGCGTCCGCGCGGCCCTGGTCACTCTGTGGCAACGCGAACAGCTGGCCTTTCTGCTCGCCGATGGCGCAGAGCGGCATGGCCCACTACGCCTGCAACGCCTGCCCATCGGGTACAAGCAGTTCTCGACGCGCATCCAGCAGGAACTGGGGTATCGCGAGCCTGTCCCGCTCGATGAAGCACTCAGACGCATGATTGCCTGGGAGCACACTCATCCCCCGGCAGAGATCGATCCCAACCTGTTCGACGACGCTGCCGAGGGCTCTCTTCTGGCCCGTCTTCTGTAACCAGGTCACTCACGAGAGCGCCATTGGTGCCGCGCTCCAGTAGCCCTCTTTTCTCCGCTTGCTGCTGGCGTTGCTTGTGCGCTCGTTGCCGGGTGAGGAACACGGCCATCCCACGCTCCGCTTGCTTGATGGTGCCGGTAGCAGGCAGGATGGGCGATCAGAGGAAGTCAGCCTTGTCACGGCACCTGCTTGCTCGACTGAGGAGGTGCGAGACTTGCCCAGAGATGCAGTGCTCCATACGCACGCCAGGGCCGCCATGTCTCCGCACGTCGCTCGATGCTTCTGGCATCGGCGACCAGCCCTTGCTGTTGGAAGGCTCGCCGCAGACCAAGATCAGCGATCGGCAACGCATCCGGATCGCCAAGCGCCCGCATCGCAATGTAGGAGGCTGTCCATGGCCCTACCCCTGGAATCTGCCGGAGCCGTGCCATGCTTTGCTCCCGATCTGCCCCACGGTCAAGCGCCAGACCCTCCTCGACCACGGCATGAGCCAGTCCTTGCAGCGCAGTCACTCGACTGCTCGTGAGCCCCAATCCCCGCAAGTCGGCTTGTGCGATTGCCTGGGGAGTTGGGAAGAAGTGCGTTACCCTCCCTTGTGGCTGATCCACCGGTTCTCCCAGGGCTGCCAACAGCCGTCCAGCGAGCGTCCGTGCGCCAGCCACAGAGACCTGTTGTCCTACAATGGCCCGCACGGCGAGTTCAAATCCGCTGACCGTTCCCGGAACACGCAGTCCAGGACGCGCCTTGACCAGTGGAGCCAGCAGCGGGTCGATCGCCAGGACGTCAGCGATCGCCGCCGGGACTGCATCAAGATCAAAGAGATAGCGGCATTGCTGGACGAGCATGCTCAGATCACTCAAGTCGTTGAGCTGCAACCGAAGCCGAACGGCATGTGTCTGCTCCAGTGGCTCAAACTTGATGATTCCCCGCGATCTGGGCAAGAGCACGCTTCGTCGATAGCATTGGTTGAGCACCTCTTCTACTCCTGGGATGGCTCGTCGCTCCAGGTAGGTCAGCAGGGAAATGGAATCAAACGGGGGGCGATACTGCACACGCAAGGTCAGCTTCCCTTCCGCCATGTTCCCAGGAAGCGTCCGCCGGCGAAACGCGGAGGGAGCACAGCCGAAGGCGGCTTGCATCGTCTCATTGAATTGCCGGATGCTGGCAAAGCCAGCCGTAAAGGCGATCGTCGTCAGTGGCAGCTCCGTTTGATCGATGAGCAGGCGAGCCGTTTGGGCACGACGTGTCCGAGCCAGTGCCAGCGGGCCAACTCCCACCTCGGCCACCAGTTCGCGGTGCAGGTGCCGCGGACTTACCGCCAGATGACGTGCCAGTCCAGCCACGCCCTCCGTGTCTATGACGCCTTCAGCGATCAGTCGCAGTGCTCGGGCAACCAGGTCGGCCCGCACATTCCAGTCTGGCGAGCCAGGACTGGCTTCGGGGTGACACCGGCGGCAGGCACGGAACCCGGCAGCCTCCGCTGCTGCCGCACATGGGTAGAAGCGGACATGCTGCGCAAGGGGCATGGGAGCCGGGCAAATAGGTCGACAATAGATGCCCGTCGTGGTAACAGCCACAAAGAACTGCCCATCAAAGCGCGCATCACGGCTGCCCATAGCTTTATAGCACAGGTCGAAATCTGCGTAGAGAGGTGCTGTCTGCATACCGCCATGATACAGAAAAGACCAGGGGAATGCTAGCGCTTTTCGGACATGTTCACTTCAACCCGTCTTGCACGCGTTCAGTGCATGTCGATGGAAGCCAGTCGAGGGTCGAAAGAGCTTCTGAGTATGGATCGCGGGCAGCATACATTCAGGAATGAATATGGCCGAAAGTTGCCAGACAATCCGCGGTCCTGGCCGTAAGATAGGGGATATCAGCTTCAGACGAAGATGAAGGAGGTGCTCCTATGACACACTGGCAGGGAGGAAGGTACCGCGACCTGTTCCAGTATGCATCGTTCCGTTGGTTCTGGTTCGGGTTCACGTTCTCAGCCGTCGGTGATGCGATGACCAGGATTGCCTTGATCTGGTACGTGTATCAATCCACGGGCTCAGCGCAAGCGGTGGGCTGGTTGCTGCTCTGTTATACCGGTCCGGTCGTGCTCAGTGGCTTGTTCGCCGGTTCCCTGTTAGACCATTTTGACCGGCGGATGGTGATGTTGATAGACAATACCTTCCGCGGTGCCGTGGTCGCCTCCATCCCCCTGCTCTCCATCATTGGTCATCTCGCCCTCTGGCACATCTACCTGGTGGCCATCGTGTATGGCTGCCTCATGATGATCACGTTGGCCGGAGGGCCTGCCCTCATTCCTTCCCTGGTGCCCCAGGACCGCTTAGCGACCGCCAATGCTCTGGAAACCCTGAGCTACACGGTGAGTGGAGTGGTCGGTCCCCCGCTCGCTGGCCTGCTGATTGCCAGGTTCGGCGCACCATCTGTGCTGGTGATCGATGCGCTCTCGTACGCCACCTTTGCCCTGGCCTTGACGAGAGTCCGGGCCACAGTCGAACCCATCACACAAGAGCAGGGAGGCGTCAAAACCTATCGACTCAAAGATGCGGTCTCGCTCTTGCTCAAGAACAACGTTCTCCTGTCGACGACCCTGATGTTCATGACCTTTAATGTCGGGGAAGGGTTCCTCTCGGTGTGGCTGCCAGTCTTTTCAGACCGCGTGTTACAAGGCGGACCTGAGCTCTATGGCGTGTTGTTAGGTGCTCTGGCCGTCGGTGAGATGCTCGGTTCCGTTGTGGCAGGCAGTGTGGTGCTCCCCCTCTCACTGGGTACGCTGATTTGCCTGGCGCAGGTGCTTTCTGGCGTTTCCCTCGGCCTCGTACTGCTGGGTCCCAACCTCTGGTCGGCTGCCACTGGTTTGATCCTGCTGGGCATCTTCAGCGCGCCCCTGACGATTTGGGCGCAGACGCTGCGCATGCAGATCATTCCCGAGCAGCTCTGCGGGCGCACCTTCGCGCTGTTACGCACCCTGATGCAAAGTGCTGGTCCACTGGCCAGCGCCGGGGCTGGAGCGCTGCTCTCCATGCTGGGGATACCGGCGATGATTGGGCTCTCGGCTCTTTTGATCGGAGTCCCTGGTCTCCTTGGGTACGGGGTGAAGCAACTTCGTCAGCCAGAGGAGCGGCTCTCAAAGGCAGAGGAGGAAACGCTCTGACAGCGTGAGGCACTTCGGGCAGAGAGGAGATCAAGCCCAGGCGCGCTGAAGCGGGTCAAGACAACCACAGGGCTCGTCCCTTCGGCAAGGGAGGCCTCTGTGCGAAACAATGGAGCGACCCTGCTACAACAGCTTCACAAGGGTAACGTCCTCGTCGAGATAGCCCATGTGCCGATAGAAATCAAGCGCTCGCTCATTGGCGGCACCGGTTGAGAGCCTGTCTAAAAATAGAAACAGGGACTATAAGCTCTCGTGAGAAACGTGGTAAAATTGACAAAGAGCTTCAGCGTATGCCTTCATGCCAAGATGCCTTTGTGAGAACATTGGGTTCTGATTACAGGCAGCAGGAAGCTGTTTGCTTCTCAAAGGCATCTTTCCTCTGATGTGGAGGTTTCTCAACCATGGTACTGAAAATTTATAACACCCTGAGCCGCCAAAAAGAAGCGTTTGTTCCCCAGCAACCAGCTCAGGTCACGATGTATGTCTGCGGTGTGACTGTGTACGCCAGTAGCCATATTGGTCATGCCATGAGCGCCATCACCTTTGACATGATCCGCCGGTACCTGGAATATCGGAACTACCAGGTGAAACAGGTCCTGAATTTTACCGACATTGATGATAAAATTATTCAACGTGCCCAGGCTGAACAGATCGATTGGCGCGCTCTCACTGAGCGCTACATGCACCAGTATCTGCAATGGATGGATGCCCTCAATGTCAAGCGGGCCACGGTCTATCCCCGTGCGACTGAGGAAATGAGCGCGATCATCGAGGCCATTGCAGACCTGATCGCTAAAGGCTACGCGTACGAGTTGAAAGGGGATGTGTACTACCGGATTATGCGCAAGCCGGAATACGGGGAATTAAAGCACCAGAGTATCGACGAGTTGCGAGCTGGGGCACGCGTGGAGAGAGATGCAGACAAAGAAAACGTGCTGGATTTTGCCTTATGGAAAGCGGCCAAGCCGGGCGAACCACGTTGGCCGAGTCCGTGGGGTGAAGGACGACCAGGCTGGCATATTGAATGCTCAGTCATGGTGTTGCGCCACCTGGGAGCGCAAATTGACGTGCATGGCGGTGGCAGCGATTTGGTCTTCCCGCACCATGAAAACGAGATTGCCCAGAGTGAAGCACTCACCGCCCGGCGTCCCTTTGTGAAATACTGGGTGCATAACGGGATGCTCCAGGCGAAGACCTGGAGTGCAGAAGATGGAAGTTATCGGGTGGAGAAGATGTCCAAGTCGCTCGGCAATACGCTCTCGGTGGACAAGCTGCTTGCGATGGGCGACCCCGATATGCTGCGCATGTTCGTGTTGGGATCGCACTACCGCAAGCCCCTAAGCTATACCGACGAAAGTTTTGAGCTGGCCCTGCACAATCTGCAACGCCTCAAAAAAGCCTTTGCGCCGGAAGAAGCCTGGCCTGATCCAACCTCGGTTGCGGGCAATGCCACAGCGACAACCGCTGTGGAACAGGCAACAGGCTCTGCGCGGATTGCCTTCGAGACCGCGATGGATGATGATTTTAACGCGCCGGTGGCGCTGGCTTGCCTCTTTGAACTCTCCACAGAGATTTTCAAAGGACGGAGTGCCAATGCCAGTGGGAGGGCCATCGATCACGCCCGCGAAACGTTAGCTGAGTTGGGAGGCGTACTGGGGCTACGCATAAAAGCACTCTCGCCCCAGAGCAGTTTTCAGGACAGTGAGCCATTCATCGCCCTGTTGATAGATATTCGCCGCGAACTCAAAGCTGCTCGCCAGTTCGCTTTGGCGGACCGGATTCGAGCGCGACTCAAGGAGCTCGGGGTGAAGTTGGAGGACCGAGCAGACGGGACGAGTTGGAAGTTTGAGCGGCCTTCCTAGACGCAGCCTATGAGGCCGCGAGAGGAGGTATCCAATAGATCTCTCGACTCTTGAGAGAAGCTGTAGGCGTGCCACAACCATGAAACGCTGAGGGACAAAAGGCTTGCGGTGCGGTTGGTACTTGAAGCGTGCGAGCTAGCCGAACCATCACTTCGCTACTCTGGGAGAGACACTCGTAGTCTTTCGAGAGCCTGTGCTGGCTCCTTGGACCATCCGTTTTTGAAAAACGAGACACCAGAAGAAAACAACCAAACGCTCTGAAGACGAACTGGCCGATCCTGTCTGCCTATCACGCTGGCTATCATGTTGAATCATTTTCTCGTTCCCTCCAGGAAACTAAATACATGATGTGATGATTCACCAGGCATCTTCAGGCATTGGAATAGATAGACTACCGGGTACCAGCAGGGTCCTATCTGGTATAGCCACACATGCCGACTCGCTGCGGGTTGACCTGAGGAACAGCATCTCTTCACTACATGATAAATTGCTACATTCTATAGTGGAATGAGCATATGGTACAATGCCAGTGGATGGCCTTTTCTCGCTTAGCAAGAGGGTCATTTTGTAGCCTTCCAAAGGGAAAAGGAGAAGCACATGCCAGCGAAACCCACCATCGAGCAACTGCGCGAAACCGCGCAAACGTACGGCTTGCATCTCAGTGATGCAGACCTCGAGTCATTTACTGGTTTGATGGGTGCTGTTCTTGAGTCGTATCGGCGCATCGACCAGCTGCCCGAGCCAGCGCTGACGGTTCGCTACCCGCGTTCTGGTGGCTATCGCCCCGCGGCTTCGGAGAACCCGCTGAACGCCTGGTATCAAAAATGCACCATCAAAGGCGCCTCGACCGGCATTCTGGCAGGCAAGCGTATCGCTATCAAGGACAATGTGTGTGTCGCGGGCGTGCCGATGATGAATGGCTCCTCGGTACTCGAGGGATACACACCGGAGTTCGATGCCACCCTTGTCACCCGCATTCTGGATGCCGGTGGCGAAATTGTGGGGAAGGCCGTGTGCGAGCACCTCTGCTTCTCCGGCGGCAGCCACACCTCCGATACCGGTCCGGTGCTCAATCCACACGATCACACTCGCTCAGCAGGCGGTTCATCCAGTGGCAGCGCCGCACTCGTTGTGGCCGGTGAATGCGATATGGCGATTGGCGGAGACCAGGGCGGCTCGATTCGCATCCCGAGTTGCTGGTGCGGGGCCTATGGTCTTAAACCAACCTACGGCCTTGTCCCGTACACGGGTGTCTTTCCCATCGAGCTTACCCTCGACCATACCGGGCCGATTGCCGCCACCACCTCCGATGTCGCCTTGCTGCTGGAAGCCATTGCAGGCGAGGACGGCCTTGATCCGCGCCAGAAAGATGTCAAGGTCGAGGCATACACCCAGGCTCTCGCCAGTGATACCGAAAGGCTGCGCATCGGCATCGTGACCGAGGGATTCGGGTGGCCTGGCCTTTCTGAACCAGACGTGGATGAATTGGTCGAAGCCTCGGCGCAGCGTTTCACCCAGCTGGGAGCACAGGTCAGTAAGCTCTCTGTTCCATTGCATCGCGACGGCATCCATATCTGGAATGGCATTGCGGTGGAGGGAGCGACCATGTTGATGGTACGCGGCAATAGCATGGGCACGAACTGGAAGGGACACTATAGCACCTCGCTCCTGGACGCCTATGCGCGTGGACGGATCAGCCGGGCCGACGATCTCTCCGACACCGTCAAGCTGGTCGGGCTGCTGGGTCAGTACATGCAGGACCGCTATCACGGACGCTACTACGCCAAGGCGCAGAACCTGGCCAGCATCCTCACGAAGGCCTACAATGATGCTTTGCAAACCGTTGATCTGCTGGTTATGCCGACCCTGCCCATGAAAGCCACTCGGATTCCCCCTGCCGACTCGCCGCGTGAAGAGCGCGTCGCCCGGGCCTTAGAGATGATCGCGAACACCTGCCCCTTTGACGTGACAGGCCATCCCGCGATGACGATTCCGTGCGGACTCTCAAGTGGGTTACCGGTCGGCATGATGCTGGTAGGCAGGAAATGGAATGAGGCAACCGTGCTGCGAGCGGCCCATGCTTTTGAGCAGATCAGTGGCTACATGGTGCGTCCTCAACAGGTCTCTACTACCGTTGGTCACTAATATTATTATACAGGAGAGCCGGGCAGGTACCTGCCAAGGGGAATGCCTGAGGCTGTGGTGGCTACTTGGAATATCCGTTCTTGAATAAGCAGTGAGGCACAGGAATAGAGAGATATATGAGACAGAACAAGTGGCCTTTCGTGTCTGCCCGTCACGCTGGTCGTCTTGCGGATCGTCAGACGCCCTTCATCCCATCCTTGAGAATATTTAATATACAATGCAACGCTCTGTAAAACAATTGTTCACTATTTTTAGAAGGCTTGCAAAGAAAAACTAAAACGGATACCCCCATTGTTGACAAATGCGAACATTTGTGCTATTCTGAATATGTCGTACGGGGAGGCGTCTGGAGCCGGTCGTGGTGGAGAGGAGCAACGCTGATCGGAGGAAGCGGTCTCTTCCGAAGCGTACATGTCCTGTGCCCCAGAGTGCGTCGGCCCGCAAGTCTTGCTTTCCTCCGACCAGGTTTTCTCGGAGGCTAAGGAGAGTCGGACCGCGAGCAAGAACCCCTCGGCTTTAGCCGTAGGGAGTCTCAGCGGACTTCCACTATGCGGCAAGAACCTTATAATAAGCCTACAGCTTCGTGAAAAGGTGGAACCAGAGAGCGGGAAACGTCTTCCCACAGACAGCTATGGAGTATGACCAGCTTGCCTATGACTTGCAGCACGCGCCGAGTGTCAGGCTTCTTAAGGCCGATCACACCGCGCTGATTATCAGCTTCCTGTACCATCAGTTCAAGCGCGAGCAGCACATCGCTATTCCGTTGCCAGAACTGGCAGAGCATCTCGCGGACACGCTTGAGGCGCTGAATGAACGAGCACCAGGCAGCTATCCGCGCCCGGCTCACTCCTACCTGACGGAGTGGGCTGACGAGTATCACCGCTTTATCCGCATTACCACTCCCGCCAACAGCGATATACCGCTTGTCGAGCTGACGGCAGATGCGGAACGCGCCATTGGCTGGCTCGAAGAGCTGCACGGGCAACCGTTTGTCGGCGCGGAGTCGCGCTTCCTGTGTATCGTGCAACTTTTGCGCGATATTGTGCAGAAGAGCACAGGGGACCCTACCATTCGGCTTGCACAACTCGAACAACAGCGCGACGCCCTCCAGCGGCAAATTGATATGATTCGTGAGACGGGCGTTGTCGATGATCTCTATCCCACAACCCGGTTGAAAGAGCGGTTTTTTGAAGCCTGCAATGGAGCGCGGCAGCTGTTACGAGATTTTCGTCTCGTGGAGGAACGCTTCCGGGGAATTGCGAGAGCATTGCAGCAGGCTCAGTTGCAATCGAACGCGCAGAAGGGGGCGCTGGTGGCGTATGTTCTCGACGCCGACGCCGAGCTGAAATCCTCGGATCAAGGGCGCAGCTTCTACACCTTCTGGGATTTCCTGATGACTCCCTCACAGCAGGATGAACTGTACATGCTGCTCGAGGCCG
>Ga0137389_10001416_pt1 | contig 14014 bp, 14 predicted proteins | sample 15con2h14BmetaG_FD_104645 | JGI IMG/M metagenome (GOLD analysis project Ga0137389, IMG submission 104645) | Vadose zone soil microbial communities from Angelo Coast Range Reserve, California, USA - 15con2h1.4B metaG | ecosystem: Environmental > Terrestrial > Soil > Vadose zone > Saprolite...
CCAGCTTGAATACGAAACGCGCGTCGATCAGGTTGGAACCCATGCGGTACTCCTCTTTTTACGTTTGTCATCCTGAGCGTAGTGGCTGCTTCGCAAAGCGAAGCAGCTACGAAGTCGAAGGATCCCTACCGTCCTGGTACTGCACACGTGCGTCAATCCGTTCTGAGCGTGCTCACGCAGCACCGTCAAACAGTGAGGACTCACCGATGGGCCACGTAAGCCCAAAGGGATCCTTCGACTCCGCTCAGGATGACAGCGTCTGATTGGCAACGCCGAATTGCGTTATCCTGACCACACATGCCGCGCATCTCGCCCACTGCTGAAGGTTTTCGCGCCGCCTTCCGCCGCCCCTCGCTGACTCTCGCAGAAATCAGCTGGCGCTGGGCGGTCGGTGCAACCGCATCTGCGCTGGCGCTCTTCGGACTCATCGAGTACCTGCGCACCTTGCCCGTGAACAACGCAGAGTTACTCTTCCTGCGTACCCGGCAACCAGTGCTCATCGTACAGGCAATCGCACACATCCTTCGCGGCAGCCTTGATCGCGTGGTGTTGGCCGCTATGCTGGCCGCGATCGCTCTGGCGGGTCTCTGGATAATCGCCGCTTCCCTGGGCAGGATCGCCACCGTCCGCGCGCTGCTGGAATATTTCGCGAGTCGCAGAAGTGCTCTGGACAACTCGTCTTCGGCCTTGACTCAAGACTCCGAAAGCGCAGAAGTTGCCAGCAACCTCCCTCCGGAAGTGGCGACTGCTTCCACCAGTTCGTTCTCTTCAATGATTGGAATCAACTTTTTGCGAGCGGCAGTGGTCCTAGCAACAATCTTCGGCCTCGAAGGCGCTTCCATCCTCGCTGGCTTCTCCTCACCGCCGTCCCATCCGCAGCCCGGCTTGGCATTCTTCCTCTTCCTGCCGCTGGCGGTGCTAGTCTGCGTCGCCTGGTGGATCTTGAACTGGTTTCTCTCGCTCGCCGCGGTGTTCGTCATCCGTGATGCCGAGGACACGCTGGGAGCGCTTTCCGCCGCAGCCACATTCTGCCGTCAGCGGATTGGACCTGTCCTCGCAGTGAGCACCTGGAACGCGCTGGCCCACTTCGCAGCATTCATCGGCGCCACGACCGCAGTCTCGCTTCCACTGGGCCTGATCGCAGTCTTGCCGGGACGAGCGGTGCTCGCCTGCCTTATGTTCGTGACCTTGGTGTATTTCGCGCTTGTGGACTGGCTCTACACCGCGCGCCTCGCGGGATATGTGTGCATCCTGGAGATGCCCGAAGCGTTGACGGCACCTGCACCGTCGTATGTTCCGCCGACCCCTGCGCCTCGGGTTTCGCTCGAGACCACCATCGACCGCGACGAACCGATTCTGAGCGACGTACCCGGTCGCATCACCAGCGAAGTCTGATGGAAGTGCAAGTTCTTGCATATATTAATGAGCGCGCCGAATAGCATATGATCGTTCCCGGGTGCGACAGAAATCTGTGCTGACCAATTCCCAGCGCTCGCGCCATTGTCCGGGAGTGTTCCTATGCGTGCATGCCCATCACACAATGATCGATTTGGAGTGAGAGTCGGGGCCTTAAAGTATGGTTCTCTTGCCCTTGCAGCAGGAGTAGCTGTGGTGGCAATGTTAGTCGGCACAAGCCCAGCGCAGACCGTCACTGATGTATTTACATTCAGCGGTACAGGCGCATCGCAGAACCCAGCCTTTGTGACGCCAACGCAGGGTCGTGACGGCAAGCTGTACGGCACTACCTTCGGCCCGACTTCTGGGACGAGCCTCGGTTCGGTCTTCAAAATCACGACGACTGGGTCAGGGGGAGATCTGTACGCATTTAACGGCACACAAGGCGCTAACCCGTTTGGGGGGCTCACCCTTGGAAGCGATGGCAGCTTCTATGGAACTACGGGGTTCGGTGGTGCTTCCAATGAGGGTGTTGTTTTCAAAATCACTCCGAACGGAACTTATACCGTGCTTCACGAGTTCGCAGGAGGCGCAGACGGTGGCAACCCGGAGGCGCCCCCGATTCAGGCCTCCGATGGAAATTTCTACGGCACAACCGAAGGTGGGTTGGTAATCGCTTCCACCGTATACAAAATCACGCCTTCCGGTAGCTTCAGTACGATTTATCAATTTGACCAGGCGCACGGATCGACGGTTCCTGCGCCACTGATCCAAGGCTCGGATGGGAATTTATATGGAGTTGCCGAAGGTGGGGGTGCGAACAATTGCGGGACCGTTTTCAGGATGACAAGATCGGGTACGGTGATCAGCACTTACAGCTTCCTATGTGGTAATGGTGGCAAGTTCCCGGTTGGACCCCTAGTGCAAGCCTCCGACGGAAACTTCTATGGCACCACTTCGGAGGGCGGCTCCCAAAACCTTGGCACGATCTTCAAAATGAACAAGGATGGAAAGCAAGTAACCGTGCTGCACAGCGTTCGGGGGGGCATCGCCGACGGGGAGTTTCCCGTTGGTGGCCTCGTCCAAGGGACCGATGCCAATCTATACGGATCAGCGAACGGCGGCGGAAGCTCGAACGACGGTGTGCTTTTCAGCATATCGACATCCGGAGCCTATACGCTCCTATACAGCTTCCAGACAGCGACAGGCCAAGCGCCGATTGCCTCCCTCCTCCAGCATACGAGCGGGCTTTTCTATGGCACGACTAACTTAGGTGGTGCGAATGGATATGGAGTCGTTTATAGCCTCAACATAGGTCTCGGCCCGTTCATCACGTTCGTGCGCTCTGCAGGAAGAGTGGGCGGCCCAGCACAAATCCTTGGCCAGGCGTTAACCGGCGCTACCACCATCACCTTCAACGGTATCGCAGCCACCAGCTTCAGCGTAGTTTCCGACACCTACATGACGGCCGTTGTGCCCGGCGGCGCGACCACGGGCCCCGTCGTAGTCACCACGCCCAGCGGAGCGCTGACGAGCAACAAGAACTTCATCATACTGGCTACAGCGACAATGAAATCGACTGGGGCTCAGCCGCCATCCCGGTGAGATAGTTGCAGGCTCGTTTCCACTGACCATCGACCACCTTCTCCTTTACACTTTCTCCCCGAATCTGAGACACTCATCCGTGGAACCCCAATCCAAGCCGGGCCAATCGTTAGTTAGCCAATCGATCGTCATCCTCGACTTTGGCGCGCAATACACCCAGCTCATCGCGCGCCGCATCCGCGAACAGAATGTTTTTTCCGTCGTCCTCCCCTGCACGGCCAAGCTCGACGAGGTCAAACGTTACGCGCCCGTCGGCATCGTGCTCTCGGGAGCCCCGTGGTCGGTCTACGATAAAGACGCGCCGCCCGCCGACCCTCGTGTCTTCGAGCTGGGCCTGCCCGTGCTCGGCATCTGCTACGGACTGCAGTTCATGGTGCACACCCTCGGCGGCAAAGTCCGCCCGGCGGACAAGCGCGAGTATGGTCACGCCGAAATCGACATCATCGCTGAATCGATTCTGTTCAAGGGCCTCGCGAGGCGGCAACCGGTCTGGATGTCGCACGGCGACGAAGCGCTCGAACTCCCTCCCGGCTTCGAGCTGACCGCGAAGACCGCAAACGCCGTGGCCGCCATTCAGAACGTCGCGAAGAGGTGGTACGCCGTGCAGTTCCATCCCGAGGTGCACCACACGCGCCAGGGCACGGAAATTCTGAAGAACTTTATCTTCAATATCTGCGGCGCCAAGCCCACCTGGACTCCGCAGCACTTCATCGACTCAACCATCGAGCAAGTAAAGAAAGAAGTTGGAACCGGACGCGCCATCTGCGCGCTCTCCGGCGGCGTAGACTCCTCGGTCGCAGCCGCCCTGGTCGATCGCGCTATGCGCAACGGCAACGGCAAGTCGCGCCTGACCTGCATCTTCGTCAACAACGGCGTGCTGCGCAAAAACGAGTTCGAAAAAGTGCAGAAGACCCTGCGCGACAAGCTCGGCCTGCACCTCGACGCCGTCGACGCCACCGACCGCTTCCTCGGCAAACTCAAAGGCGTCACCGATCCCGAGAAGAAGCGCAAGATCATCGGTAACGAATTCATCAAGGTATTCGAGAGGGAAGCCCGCCGCATCGAGAAGCAGGAAGGCAAGGTGAAGTGGCTGGTGCAGGGCACGCTCTATCCCGACGTGATCGAATCGCGTTCGGTGCGCGGACCCTCGCAGGTCATCAAGTCGCATCACAACGTCGGCGGCCTTCCGGAGAAGATGAAGCTCAAGCTGATCGAGCCGCTGAAAGACCTGTTCAAGGACGAAGTCCGCAAAATCGGCCGCGACCTCGGCCTGCCCGAAGAAATCCTGCAACGCCAGCCCTTTCCCGGTCCCGGCCTCGCTGTGCGCGTGCTCGGCGAGATCACTCCCCAGCGCCTGACGCTCTTGCGCGAGTGCGACGAAATCGTGGTCGCGGAAGTCAAAAATGCCGGCCTCTATACGCAGATCTGGCAGTCGTTCGCCGTGCTCCTGCCGGTAATGTCAGTCGGTGTGATGGGCGACATGCGCACCTACGCCTACACCTGCGCCATCCGCGCCGTGAGTTCCGAAGACGGTATGACCGCTGACTGGGTCCCGCTCCCCTATGAGGTACTGAAGCGGATTTCAAATCGGATCGTGAATGAAGTGAAAGGCGTGAACCGCGTGGTCTACGACGTCACATCGAAGCCGCCAGGCACGATCGAGTGGGAGTGATCTGGCTCTTCGCTCTTTCCGGACTGCCTTGCCTCTCGATTAACACCCGCACAAGTTGTTCCCAACCAGAAACCAACCGCTGCAAATGAGCAAGCCGATCAAGATGAGTACCAGCTTTCCTATCGGACCGAAGAGCTCGTGGGAGAAGTGTTTCTTCATCTTATCGCCGAAGGCATAAATATCGGTGACCATGATGACGGTGAATAGAATCATTCCCCAGCACAACTCCGGAAGGGTCAGGTGCCCAAGGACGGTTGCGGGTTTCCCTTCAGATCCGACAAGCAGTTTGGCAACGGCGAAAGCGCCGCCATTCACAGCAAACAGCAAACTGTACCGCCTGTGTTTGCCGTCTTCGTAGAGAGACAACTTGTCTTTGAGAGAAAGCAAGTCCGCCATGTCGGCAACCTCCAACGCATGCGGGAAGGGAAACCTTAACCGTCATGCAATCACGTAGCCCCGGACGCATTCGTCCGGGCCGCTCGCCTCGCGTGGCGGACGAATGCGTCCGCGGCTACGTGGACAACGGTTTTCCACTTCCTCTGCTCGTCAGGTTTTGTGCTCCAAAAGGCCGAGTCCTTGCGTCGCTAGGCATGAACGACCTGCAGTCCAAGTGCCTTTTCAAACGTATCGAAATCACGGTCGCGGTGCAGAAGCTGGTGGCCTGAGAGCAAACAAAAAGTGGCGATCCAGCAGTCAATCGTCTTGCGGACGGTGAAGCCGCGCTGCCGCAAGATGCGGTAGTTCTGGGCGGCCGCGATGGCGAGATCGGGGCCTCCGGCGACGAATATCCGAAGTCTCATCAAGTCATCACGCACGCTTGTAAAAGTGACGTCGTCACGAATGCCTTGCAAGACCTCGCACAGAATCAAATCCATTATGCCTAGCCGTTCGCGGCCAAGCGCCTGATCCAGCCATGCCGTTTCGTGGTTTGAGACACCTCTGAGATAGTCGATCCAAACTGTAGTATCGACGATGACCATGCGTTCGCTACTCTTCGACCCGACTCCGCCGAGATTCGTCGAGGTCTCCTTCCCAATGGACCTTGCCCTTGAGCCGACGGATCGCGGTCTGGGCATGCGTTTCGACGAGCAAACGCAAAGCCGCCTCCACGGTCGCTTTCTTGGTTCGAGCGCCGCTGTGCCGCATCGCCTGGCGCATCAAACGGTCGTCAATGTCGATGTTCGTTCGCATGATCTCTTTCTCCGATGTGTAAATATCTCACAATTATGTGTATGTCGCAAGGTGTTCAGCAGGAACCTCGGCGGGCCATCAGTGCATCATTCATCCCGATGCACCCCCTCCATTGAAAACGCCGGCAGGCACACCGCAATGTACTCCGCTCCGCCTTCGCCCGGAGTCGAATAGCGCACCCACTCTCCCGCGTGAGCGATGACTGCCTGTCCCGCTGAGACGTCGAGCAAACCTCCCTTGTGCTCGACGCGCAACGTACCCTTCAGCACGATCGTGAACTCGTCGAACTCCGGAGTCTGGCCAGCCTCGATCCAGCCGGAGGGACTGCGCATGTGAGCAACGCTCGCCGCTGAGGTCTTGGAATTGACGCGGCCAATGTACTCATCAATCAGCTTGGGCTTGTTGCCCGCGGCTGCGACGCGTGTCGGTTGAGAGATCAGTGTGGGCATGGGGCCTCGAACTCTCGGCTCCCAATCCCTTCGAGTGCTTGAAGGTGGAAGCCGAGAGCCCAGTCTAACCCAGCATCAGAACGGACACGGATACGGCGTGGGTGGAGTTGCAGGCGTACCGGGAATGATCGTGTCGGGCGTTCCCGGAGAAATTCCGATGGGAGGAGTCCCGGGAATGACAGTAGCAGGCGTCCCCGGTGTGCCCGGCGTATAGCAAGTGCCGTGATCGCTGCTCGGCGATGGAGGCGTCGCCACCGGACGCGGCGCGATTGGCTGCTGCCGTACCGGACGTTCCTCCGATTGCCGGACTGCGGCTGTGACCTCGCCCTGTTGCAGAGACAAGGGTTGCTGCAGCACCATCTCGACCGGCGATCCTACGTCGAGGAAGAAATGGTGAGACCTGGTGAGCAGCACCAGCGAGGCCACCATGCCGATGCCCCCGCCCACTGCAGCGCCGATGACTGTGCTTTTCCCCTTGTCGGGAGGGACGGTCAGACTTGACGAAAGACATCCTGGCGGCGGTCCACTGCAGCCTGGCGGAAGCGTGTTGGTAATGGTAGTGCTTTGCGAACTGGCGACCGAATGGCCAATCAATGCGCCCAGTCCCGCGCCTGCCGCGGGCATGGCGAAGGCTCCAATGACCCGGCCCTGGCCCGGATCTTTCAGGGCGTAGCCGTCATTACTCTCAAGGAATACAGGTCCGGCAACGGGAGCCACGTAGCCGTCGGGGAAGGCAATCGACATCGACTGCAAATACATTTGCCCGCGGCCACCTTTGCGCTCGATCCGGTCTACTTTGCCGTTCACCAATGTGCCGGGCGGGATCACGATTGCGTTGCCCGACGTGACGGGAGAAATGATCTGGGCGTAGATGTCGTCTCCGTGACGGATGTACCTGCTCTGAATCGGATGGGTTAGCACAAGAGCAAGCCTCGTTCCGGCGGGAACGGTCACCGTGGCTGGTGGCGTCGTGTCCGGGGCTTGCGACGTGCTTTCTGAATCCTGCGTGAGCGGTTGCGGTTGATCCTGTTCCGCTTGACCTTGCGCAACGCAGCTCAATGCAACCAGTAGCGTCGTAACCACGGCGAGAGATTGTTTCACCTTTGTCCCAGCCAGAGTTATAGAGACAGCCATGGCCGAAACGCTTCGACGGCAGCAATGGTAGTTTTCCACTTTGCATCTCCTGTCGAACGCTTTCGAGTGGCGATTTTCGATTCGCGCGGACTCTTGTTCATGCGGACGTTGGGACACGTATTGGCTCCCGATTGGTTAGACACCATGCCTCAGGAACGATATCTGTTTTGTGAGTAAAGGTTTGCAAATTCACGTAGGGATTTGTAAACGTCGCACGGACCGGGGGATCTGAGGCAAAAACGTCACACGGAGGGTTCGTGGCAAAAGGCGCCGGTCGCTACCCTAGTCCACTTTCTCTGCGATCCAGCGCGAAATCGCCGTGACCATCTTGCGCGGCGCGAAGCGGACGGACTCCGCGACCAGCCAGTTGTGCGCGCCCGAAATCACCACCGTCTTACCTGCCATCAGACCCCGGTATCCGTCGCGGGCAACTCTGTCTGCGTCCATCGCTCCAATCTGCTTGAACAGCCGCGAATTTTCCGTGCCCGCCCGCCTGGCAAAGCCCGTCGCCGTGGCTCCCGGACAGAAGCAAGTTACGGTCACGCCTGAACCCCGCAACTCATTCGCGATTGCCTCGGAAAAAGAAAGCACATAAGCCTTGCTCGCGTAGTACACGGCCATCAGAGGACCGGGTTGGAACGCAGCGGTCGACGCCACATTCATGATCTTTCCTCTGCGCCGCGCCACCATGGGCGGCAGAAACAGCCTGCAGAGTTCGGTCAGCGCCGCGATGTTGAGCTGGATCTGGCTGAGAATTTCCTCCTCAGGCATCTGCGCAAGCTCGCCAAAGACACCGAAGCCGGCATTGTTGACGAGAATCTCGACCGCGATTCCTTCGCGCTGCAGCTGGTCGAAGAGAAATTTGGGCGCCGGCAGCGCGCCCAGGTCGAGGGGAACGGTTTTCACCTTGATACCGAATTGGCCCACAAGTTCCCCCGCGACCTGGCTGAGTCGCTCCGCGTTGCGGGCGACCAGGACAAGATTGCAATGGTCGCCGGCAAAAAGTTTTGCCAGTTCATATCCGATGCCGCCCGAGGCTCCAGTGATGAGAGCGGTCTTATCGTTCAAATGCGTTGCAGTCGAGTTCATTCGATCACCTGCGGAAATCCTAAATCGGAAAGCACGGAAGGTCACGCCCACCTGGGAGACGTAAGCCACCAACACAGAGGGGCTACGGCCTTGCACTGCAGGATTCAGGGTACATCGCTCTGCCAGAGGCCCTACTGGTCGGAGCGGCAAGACAAAAGACGTGCAGAAAATACGGAATCGGATTACAGATTCGGATTGATTGTGCCGAAGTACTAATCGTCCTAAGAAAGAGTTGGCGCACGCGAGCCGGATCGTAAGTCGAAGCTGGCTGGCCGCCAGGCGGTGAACACATGCCGACCTCCTTTGGAGCGGTTGGTTCTGTCCGGGAGTTATTGAAGTTTCTTTTGTCCTCGGTCTTGGTTGCCACTCCCCTTGCTGCTCAAACCGGCCTCAACGACGTCCACATCATGCCGCGGGATATTGGCGGAGCGGTAGTCAGCCCCGGCGCTTCACTCCAACTCGTGGCCGGCTCGTATCTTCATGTAGTCAAAAGGGACGTCAATCTGGTGCTGGTGCCGGTCAGCGTCACCGATCCCAGACAGCGTCTGGTCACCGGACTGAACCAGCAAAACTTCCAGGTGTTCGAAGGCAAGAAGCCACAGGAAATTAAACACTTTTCCAGTGAAGACGCCCCCGTTTCGCTCGGCATTGTCGTCGATACCAGCGGCAGCATGGCCGACAAGATGGACCGCGTCCGCGAGGCGATCAATCAGTTTTGCGACGCCGCTAACCTGATGGATGAGTTCTTCATGATCACGTTCGGCGATGAACCCCATCTGGTCGTTGATTTCACGACGGACCCTCAGGAACTCCAAAAAGAATTACTCTTTACCCAACCCAGGGGCCGCACCGCGCTCCTCGATGCCCTCTACCTGGCTGTGGGAAAAATGCGCCAGGCTAAATATCCCAAGAAGGCCCTGCTGATTATCTCGGATGGAGGAGATAACCACAGCCGATACGGCGAGCGCGACGTGAAGTCGGCGGTCAAGGAATCGGATGTGATGATTTATTCCATTGGAACCTTCGATCGCTATGTTCCCACTCAGGAAGAGTTGGTGGGTCCCGCATTACTCTCAGAGCTGACGGAACCGACAGGCGGCAGGTCTTTCGCTCTGCAGCACGCCACTGAGATGCCGCAAGTGGCACACCGCATCGGAGTGGAACTACGAACCCAGTATGTGCTTGGCTATCGGCCACAAGATGCGCCCAAGGACGGTAAGTGGCACAAGATCAAAGTAAAACTGCTGCTGCCCAAAAAACTCGCGATGTTGCACGTGCACGCAAAGACGGGCTACTACGCGCATGAATCACGCGAATCCGAATCACGCGAACGATGAGGCGATGTTTCGTAGGACTGGGAGAGGTAAGCGACAGAACGACTCAAATGAGAAACGAGGCTTGCAGAGGTATTCTGCAAGCCTCGCGTTTTGATGCTGAAGAGTTACGCCCCCACTAACGCCGGCTCCGCTTCGTAGATCGAGTGCCACGGAGTAGCCGCGTTCAGCTTGCTGTTCACGTTGTTGATGTTCTTCACGCCTTCCGTTTCCAGCCATTTGCGGAAGGCGGCAGCGCCCTGCTTCGCATAGACCGGGATGCCATCTTTCCACGTCGCCCGCCCGCACAGGACACCGTTGAACTTCACGCCAGATTCCCCGGCCAGTTCCAGCGTCTCGCTAAATTCCGCATTGCTGACGCCAGCCGACAGGTAGATGAACGGCTTGGTGGCGACAGCGGCGGCCTTGTGGAAGAGATCGATAGCTTCCTTCTTGGAGTACGCCTTCTGGCCGCCGAATGACTTCGTGCCTTCCACGAACTTCATGTTCACCGGCACCTCTACCTTGAGCACATCGACGCCATACCGGTCTTTGCTGAATTCGCGCATGCTCTCGGTGACAATGTGCGGCTTCTTCTTGGCATATTCAAGTCCCTTCTCGTCAGCGCCTTCCTCATACCCAACAAATTCCAGAAAATAGGGGATATCGTTGGCGCGGCATTCATCGCCGATGCGCTCCACCCAGGCGTGTTTCTTGTCGTTCACATCCTTCGGATCGTACGGCGTGTAATAGAGCAGAATCTTGACGCAATCCGCGCCGGCTTCCTTCAGTCGCCGCGCCGACCAGTGGTCCAGCAAGTCTCCCAGGCGGCCCGGACCAGTCTTGTCGTACCCAGTCTTTTCATAAGCCAGCAGCAGTCCCGCGTTCTTGGCGCGGCGCTTGGAAGCCGGCAGTCCCCACTCCGGATCCAGCAGGATGGCCGAAGCGTGCGGCGTCAACACCTCGGTGACCAGAACCTTGAATTCTTCCATCATGGCGTCGGTGACCTCGCCGCCCTTTTCTTTGGCGAGTGATTTTTGCAGGGAACCACGCTGATCCATTGCAGCGGCAGCAATAACGCCGCGTTCGGTAGAGACGCGTTTGAGACCCGCAAGCTTGCCTGGGGTGAGCTTCATGGAAATCCTCCAGAATGTGAATGAAGATGAGTGCTTGAAAATTCAACTAATTGTAAACTAACCAGGCACGAACGCTGTCTGACTCGATGTTTGACCATGGGGACTCCGGATTCAGAAGGGGACGGTACAGTAACCGCCCGCCCATAAGCACAGCGCTACTGTTAACGGTTCATGCCGCGCTCGATGCAGGATGAATGGTAAGCGTCCCCTGCGTTCTCCGCGGCCCTTCTCCGCGCACTCTGCGATTCGTTTTTCGTTCAGGAGGCGGCTGCAGCACGCACAATTGCCGCCAAGCGCAGTGGTATAGTGGTATGACCGCAGCGGGTTGCGGCTGCTCTAGATGAACTAATTGAAGGGAACTAGATCATGGCAATAGCGACCATCAACCCCGCAACCGGCGAGACTCTCCAAACCTTCCCTCCCCTCTCGCCAGCGGAAATCGAGAAGAAACTGCAGCTTGCCGTGACGGCATTTCGCGCCGAGCGCAAGACTTCGTTCGCCGAGCGTGCGCGACGCATGACCAAGGCCGCCGAGATCCTCGAAAGGGACAAGGCCAGGTTCGCCCACCTCATGACGCTGGAGATGGGCAAGCCCTACAAAGCCGCGGTGGCCGAAGCCGCCAAGTGCGCCACGGCGTGCCGCTACTACGCCGAGAACGCCGAACGGATTCTCGCCGACGAAGTCGTTGAGACCGGCGCAAAGAAGAGCTTCATCCGCTACCTTCCAATCGGCCCGATTCTCGCCGTGATGCCCTGGAATTTTCCCTTCTGGCAAGTCATCCGCTTCGCCGCCCCGGTACTGATGGCAGGGAACGTCGGATTGCTGAAGCACGCCTCCAACGTGCCGCAGTGTGCTCTGGCCATCGAGCAGATTTTCCGCGAGGCGGGCTTTCCCGAAGGCGTCTTCCAGACCCTGCTGATCGGCTCGCAGCAAGTGGACGCGCTACTGAACGACCCCCGCGTGGTGGCCGCAACGCTGACCGGAAGCGAGCAGGCCGGCATCCAGGTAGGCATCGGCGCGGCCAAGCGGATCAAGAAAGTAGTCCTGGAGCTAGGCGGCAGCGATCCCTTCATCGTCATGCCCAGCGCCGATCTGGACGCCGCTGTAGCCACAGCAGTCGAGGCCCGCGTGATCAACAACGGACAGTCCTGCATCGCCGCCAAGCGCTTCATCGTCGCCGACTCGATTGCCGACGAATTCGAGCGCAAGTTCGTCCAGCGCATGGAAAATCTTCGCATCGGCGACCCTTTCGATGAGAAGACCGAACTAGGCCCGCTGGCCACCGCAGACGGAGTCAAGTCGCTAGACGCCGACGTGCAGAAGACCATAAAAGCCGGCGCGAAGCTGCTGACTGGCGGACATCCCCTGAACCTGCCCGGAAACTACTACGCCCCTACCGTGCTCACCAACATTCCCAAGGATTCGCCCGCGTACGGCGAGGAATTCTTTGGCCCGGTAGCCTCGATCTTCCGCGTGAAGGATCAGGACGAAGCCATCCGCATCGCCAACGACGTGCGCTTCGGCCTCGGCGCCAGCGCCTGGACCAACGACGACCGCGAGCGCGAACGCTTCATCAACGAACTCGAAGCCGGCATGGTCTTCATCAACAAGATGGTAGCCTCCGACACCCGCATTCCCTTCGGCGGCGTAAAGCAGTCCGGCCACGGCCGCGAGCTGGGCGCCGTAGGCATTCGCGAGTTCATGAACGCCAAGACAGTCTGGATAGCGTAAAGCAGTGGCCAGTGGCCAGGGGTCAGTGGTCAGCAGTGAATCACCAAAACTCATGTGGGACATCACAACAACTCGTGTGGGGACAGCCGCCCTCGCCCGTCCATGCGGCCCGGAAGTATCGGGCCGCTAGCTTGGCACGTTGCGATACCACTACCCCTCGCAGATCAGATGTTGCCTCAGTGGCTAAAAGCCACGGTTGATTTTGTGGCACTTACGGCGCGGCTAGAAGCCGCGCCCTTTCAAATCAGAATTGTCGTCGAGCTCAGCTTGAGGCTAAAGGGGGTAAAAATATTTTGCGGGGGCTTGACAGAGGTTGACGAAGGCTTCAAATTCGAGGAGCGAAGGACGATTCTCGTGCTAACTTCCGAGGGTGCCCCGTCCAAGCTCTGCTTGGACGGGGAAGTTGCAAGCCCGGTACTACGATTTCAACGTGTGGAGCGTCGTGGGCTGGTGGCAGGATTGGGTGTGGGGCAGTTTCGTTACTGCGCCACCGGGGAAACAAGTGCGGTGGAAATTGAATCCCAGTGGACGGCGCGTCTCCGGGAGCAGGCTGGTGTCTTCCTCACCTTACGTATGCGTTCAGCCGAGGAAAATCCCCGCCCAAGCGAAGCTTGGACGGGGCACCCTCGAAAGTAGAAATGGATTCGATAGGCCGGGCCACCCGCCATTCTTCCTATCCGGTTATTTCGCCCAACGCTCTCAATCCCTTTGGTCCTTCAATGTCAACTTCCTCTCCGACGCCTACGCCAGTGGACGTGGCTATGGCAGCTGCAGGCGTCCACGCTTTGGAACTTGGGGCCGAAGCAGTTCATGGGAATGCAGCCGCGCAGAAAGCAATCCGACAAGGGTTACGCTCGCGGGGATTGAAGGTTTCCACAAAATCTGTCTCGAAGTTTGCCGCGCACGGTGGGAAAATTTTGGGACCTTTCGGTGCAGCCCTATCAGGGTACACTTTTGTGGAATCACTAAGAGGATGTATGGGTGACTGATGAACCGAATAGTCACAACCGAAAATCTAGCGATTTTTGTGATCGTTGTTGTCGGTATGTTCGTTGTGGTTCTTATGGATAGGATGGGAGAGCCCCAGAAATGGCATGCTGCGGTCGCGGGCACCGCAATCTCCTTTGGAGGTGTCGCCCTAGTGTATCAACGCAAGTGGCCACATTGGTCGTTCTGGGTGTCACTAGGTACTTGTTTCGCAGCGCACATCCTCGCGCTTTGGTTAGTCTTCGATAGGCTCCTCGCGCCGGTCAAGACGATGGGAATTCTCATTTGGAGCCCTATTGCATTTGCAGAAGG
>Ga0137389_10001417_pt1 | contig 14013 bp, 10 predicted proteins | sample 15con2h14BmetaG_FD_104645 | JGI IMG/M metagenome (GOLD analysis project Ga0137389, IMG submission 104645) | Vadose zone soil microbial communities from Angelo Coast Range Reserve, California, USA - 15con2h1.4B metaG | ecosystem: Environmental > Terrestrial > Soil > Vadose zone > Saprolite...
CTGATAGCGCCGCAACACGTCGCGCATGCCGCGGGATTCAAACTGAAACACGCCGGAGGTTAGCCCTTTATGGAAGACCTTTTCGTAGGTCTCGTGATCGTCGAGTTCGATGCCTTCCAGAACTACGCGCTCGCCGCGAGTCTGCGCGATCAACTTCAGTGAGTCATCGAGGATGGTCAGCGTGGTCAGCCCGAGAAAATCCATCTTCAGCAGGCCCAGCTTTTCGATCGCGACCATGTCGAAGGCGGTGACGATTTCGTCGTTCTTGGTCTTGTGCAGCGGCACCAGTTCGATGAGCGGCCGCGGAGAGATCACCACGCCGGCAGCGTGGACCCCGGCGTTACGCACCATGCCTTCCAGTTTCCTGGCGGTGTCCAGCAATTCGTGGATTTGCGCGTCGCTTTGGTAAACCTGTTGCAGCGCCGGGGACTCTTTGATGGCCTCTTCCAGCGTTATATTCAATGTGGCCGGAACCATTTTGGCGATGCGATCGACCTCGCTGTAGAGCACGCCCATGGCGCGCCCCACGTCCTTGATCGCCGCCTTTGCGGCCATGGTGCCGAAGGTGATGATCTGGGCCACGTTTTCCCGGCCGTATTTGCCGGTGACGTAGTTGATCACCTCGCCGCGGCGGTTCATGCAGAAATCAATGTCGATATCTGGTAAAGACACGCGCTCGGGATTCAGGAAGCGCTCGAAGATCAACTCGTGCTGCAGGGGATCAAGATCGGTAATCCCTAACGAGTACGAGACCAGCGATCCCGCCGCCGAGCCGCGCCCCGGTCCTACCGGGATGTCGCGTTCGCGGGCGTAGCGGATGAAATCCCAAACGATCAGGAAGTATCCGGAAAACTTCATCTGCTGAATGATAGCCAGTTCGCGGGCCAGCCGCTGTTCGTATTCCGCGAGACTATGCTTCAGCCGCCCTTGGGCCTCGAGGGGGCGCAGCTTTTCCAGGCGGCGGACGAATCCTTCCCGCGTGACATGTTCGAAGTAGCTGTCCAGGGTGAATCCGGCCGGCACATCGAAATGGGGAAATGGGTTGGAGACTTTCTCCAGCCGCATGTTGCAGCGTTCCGCGATGGCCAGGCTGCGTGAGAGCACATCGGGCGCGTCTTTGAAGACCCGGTACATTTCGTCATGACTCTTGACGAAAAATCCCGTGCCCTGAAACTTCATGCGATTGGTGTCCTGGATGGATTTGCCGGTCTGGATACACAGCATCACATCCTGAGCGTGGGCGTCATCTTCGCAGAGATAGTGGCTGTCGTTGGTGGCCACCATCGGAAGGCCCAGATCTTTCTCCAGGCGGAACAGGTTGGAATGGATGCGGTGCTCCTGCTCCAGGCCCTGGTCCTGAATCTCAAGAAAGAAATTGTTCTTGCCGAAAATGTCGCTATACGTGGCCGCCGCAGTTCGCGCCGCGTCGTAGTTATCCTCCATCAAACGCTCTGCGACTTCACCCTTCAGACATCCTGAGAGCCCGATCAGCCCTTTGGAGTGTTCCACCAGGAACTTCTTGCTGACGCGCGGCTTGTAGTAGAAACCGCGCAGCGAAGCCTCCGACGTAATCTTGGTAAGGTTGCGGTAGCCTTCTTCGTTCTCCGCCAGCACCAGCAGATGGTTGTAGGTGTCGCCTTCAGGTGGAGTTCGCTCGATGTTGTGATCGTCCTTCTTGCAGACGTAAAGTTCGCAGCCGACGATGGGCTTGATGCCCGCCGCTTTGGCCGCATTCACGAAGTGGACGGCGCCGAAAATGTTGCCATGATCGGTCATGGCCACGGCGGGCATGCCCAGCTCTTTCACCCGCTGGACGAGCTTTTCCACGTCGCAGGCGCCATCCAGCATGGAGTAGTCGGTATGGAGATGCAGGTGAACGAATTGGGACATGGAGGATCTGTGTTGATTTTACGGTGTCATGATTCTAATGGGAAATGCCGGAGAATTATCCACAGAGGGCGCTTATCGAAGTTGGTGGGAAGCCGAACCTATTTCGGAACCTGGAAGTCTACGCCGCGCGCCTCGTTCGCCTTGGTGGTGGCTTCGATGTCTAGCCATGACAACGGAAGTTTCGTCGCGCGCTGCTCACTGAAAATCCAGAGCGTCCCGCCGACCACGGCATAGTTCTGGACTTCCTGCGTGTGCTTGTCGCGGAAGACCAGCAGGGTCGGTGTGGAGGGCTCGGATTTATCCACTAGTGGTCGCGGCGGCGCTGCCTCGCGCGACTCCCTCTGCTCCCGCAGAAGCGCTACTTCACTCTCCAGACGATCGATCTCCTGCTGCTGTTGTTGCTGTTGCTGCTGCGCTACATCATTCTGCGCGGAGTAGGCGTAAGAGTCGTACACCGGATAAGAATCCAGCGTGGAGTAGGAATAATCGCCAAAGTATCCAGGGGCGCCATAGTATCCGAAAAAGAATGGTGAGGTTGCTGGGAAGAAAATACGGGAGCGGAAGCGTCGAGGGCCAAAAAATGGTTGGCGAAAACTAACAAAGGGTTGGCGAGGACCGAAAAAGGGACGGCGTAGACCGGTACCGAAGCCGACTCCGAAGCGCGGGCTAGCCGCAAACCCAGGGCCGCTGCGAATGCCGAACGAGCCACGGGAGGAAAATCCGCCTCGGCCCATTGCGGCAGAGCCTCTGGAACCGCCCATCGCGGAGCCCCTGGAGCCGCCGTGCATTTGAGCCCAGGCCGGGGCTACGAGTATTGCCGTGCATAACGCCGCGATGGCCCACTGGCGCCGCATACAAAGATTATAGCGCCGCCGGTGCTACTCCGTTTGTCAAATCTTTGTCTTGGGATGATTCCTTGGAAAATGCATGTGATAGGGCGGGAGCCCTTAGCGGTGCACTAAAGGTTGCTCCCACGGATCCGAGGAGTTTCAGCGCTTCTTTTTAGGTTTATCTTTGCCTTTTTTAGCGGCTGGCTTCACAACTTTCGTTGCAGCCGCGGCTTTTTCAGGCTTTGCCGGATTGGAGGTTTTCGCCGCCTCCGCTTTCCCTGCCACGGCTGGCGCAGCGGCTTGGCCCTTCCCTTTCTTCTTGCCCGCCACCGGAGTCGCCGCAGCAGCGGCAGCAGCAGCCTCGGCGGCCGCGGCCGCAGCCGCCTTGGCCGCCCTTCCCCGTTTGGGCGGTGGTGGCGGGGGCGGGGGAGGTGGTGGCGGCGCCAGCGGCTTCAGGAACTTCAAGGTTTCCGTACGCGACCGCAGGCGGCCGTCGAGCAGCAGCATGAAAACGTCGTGTGCGATCTTCGGATACTCCGGCAGTTGCGGCGTGATGTGCAGTTCCGTCATTTCAGGCAACGGAATCTTCTGCTGCACCTGTCGCCACTTGGTAAAAAAGTTCTTGATCTTCTGCGCCACTGCCTGCTGACGAGCCGTGATCGCGAGAAACAGAATCATCTCCGGGCGCGCCTCAGAGAGCAACTTCCAGGCGCGAGAAGGCGTAGCCGCCTCCTTGCTGGTGAGCCGCTTGGCCAGGTCCTTGGCATGGTCCTCGAGATCCCGCCAGGCCTCCACCAGATCCTTGCGCGGCATCAGCTTGCGCATGTCGGCGATATCCTTGTCGGCCAGCCTGGCGGTAAGGAAGTACATGACGGCGGGCGCCGGATCCGGCGTATACCCCAGTTCCGTCATTTGCTGCCGCGTCTTCAGGAGCTGGCTCAGTTGCGCGGTGTCCACCTTGGCGGTGGTCCAGTGCGGATGCAGGACTTTGAGCCAGCCCTCTTTTTCCAATACGCGCACGATGTGTAGTGGATCCTCTTCGTACGCTACCTGCTCGATTTCATATCCGCGGGCCTTGTCGGTGATGTATTCGATGTAGTTGTTTTCCTTTGCCGACTCCATCCGGGCCTGGGTGCGTTCCTCCAGAGGCCAGTGGAAGCGCGCGGCCAGGCGGCTGGCGCGAATGAGGCGCGACGGATCTTCGACAAAGGCGTAGTTATGCAGGACGCGGAGCAGCTTGGCTTCGATATCTGCCGCGCCATTGAAGGGATCCATCAGCAACCCGCGCGAGCCTGGATTCAGCGACAGGGCCATGGCGTTGACGGTAAAATCACGGCGGCGCAGGTCTTCGATCAGGGTAGCGGGAGAAATCACCGGTGGTTTGCCGGCTTTCTCATAGTGCTCGGTACGGGCCATGCTGATTTCCGCGCGAACGTTTCCAGGCAGCACCAGGTAGAGTGCCTTCAGGTCGTCGTCGCTACCCGCAATCCTGACCCCGGCGCGCTCCAGATCCTTTTGCAGCTTGAGAGGATTGCCCTGGACGGAGAAGTCGAGGTCGCGGATAGGGAAACCGCTGATAATGTCGCGGACGGCGCCCCCGGTCAAATAAATGTTCATCCCGGCGGCGCGCGCAATGTCTTGCACTAGGGTGACGCCGCGCTGCTGGTCCGGCGTCAGCCGGATTTCCATGGTGTATATGTAATCGGCCATGCTTTCTAGGAATGCCGCTCCACGATCCGGTGCGCCGCTGCGGAGAGTGAGTTTTCCACAGGCGGAACCTTTGGCAGACAAACTGCTCCCGTAGCCTTCATGTAAGTGACTCTATCGAATAGGCTTAGACTACATGAGATAGGACAGGGCAAGCTACAGAAAATAACACAACGTTAACGATTTGGCTACAGTGAACATACAAGATACCGTTTCTTGGAGGAAAAGTGCGAGAATCTGCCCTGAAAACAGTCGTCAGTCGTCGGTCTTCAGTCGTCAGGCCCGCCGATGTTGACGACTGACGACTGATCCCATGCCTTCAACCCACAAGAAAGTCGTAGTCCGGAAAATGGACCGGGATTCGATCAACGGCCATGTTGCGCCCGCCAACTTCGTGCGCGAGGGCAAGCTCGAACTGCTGAACACCTCCGGCAACGTGGTCGCGATCGACTTGAAGGACATCAAGGCCGTATATTTCGTCCGAGAGTTCGGCGATTCCGACTCGCTCAGCCGCAAGACGTTCACCACCCGTCCGCGCACTGAAGGACTGTGGGTGCGCCTCAAGTTTAAGGACAACGAGATCCTGGAAGGCATGATGCCCAACGATCTCAGCCTGACCACGGCCGAGGGTTTCCTGATCAATCCCCCCGACCTGCGCTCGAACACCCAACGCATCTTCGTCCCGCGCAGCGCGCTGGAGTCCCTGACCGTGCTGGCAGTAATCGGCGCCACCCGCCGCCGCCGCAAAGGCGCGGCAACTGATACCCGGCAGGTGCAGCTGTTCGGGGAGTGAGGAGCGGGCGTCAGGCATCGGACGTCAGGGGTCAAAGTTCACGGACCGTGCACTTTTCGGGGCCTGCAAATCTCTCGACCTTCGCGTAGAGATTGCATTAGATTTTGACGTTTCAGCAGAGGTTATCAGACATGAAGTGTTTCAATCACGCCCAACTCGACGCCGTCGGCAGTTGCAAACATTGTTTCAGAGGAGTGTGCGTCCAATGTGCGAAGGACAGTGGCTTCGGGATTGTCTGCAGTACAGACTGCGAATCTGAGGTCAAGTCCATTCAAGCCATGCTGGAGAGAAATAGGAAAGCTTACGAGTTCGCCCCCAAAACGCATTCGCGCAATGCGATCTGGCTCGCCATGATGGCGCTCCTGTTCATCGTATTCGGAATCTATTCGGAGTTTCGCTTCATGTCAGCTTATTTGATCGCGTTCGGAGTTGTTATGCTCTGCGGTGCCGCATTTTCCCTGTTCAACGGGCGCAGGATCGCCAAGTTGGCCCTTCCGAATGGACCTAAGAGAAGTTGACCGGCCGGCCGCCCCACTCCGCGTTCCTTGAAAGGGTAGGGATTTCAAAGTTGTCTCCGGCTTGGGTTTTTTCCTTAACGATTCGAGTGACCTTCATAGTTTAGGGCTGGAGTGTTTCCCTACCAGTTCGGCCCGCCTATTCCGGATACTCTTTCTACCCTGCCCTGAGCATCGAAGAAGACAAGGAAACTGGCACGCAGGGGCCAGAGGTACGTAAACGACATGCTCCAAGCGTGGCCGTTCATCTGCTGTTCGATAACCTGGGCCAGTTCTTCCCGGGAAGTGACGTCCTGCAATTCGTCCTTTCCTTGCAAGTGAATGGAGTGGGGACTGAATGAAAGTCCGACGCCCGGCTCGGGAGTCGGACGCTCGGAATAAGCGTGACCCCAGGTCCAATCGCCTGAGATTTGGAGTGCCTCGTTCACCGTCATTCCGCGCCGGATACGGTGACTGGCCCAACTCGCCCGCACGCAGTCGCTCTGCGATACCACTACCAGCAGTACGACTGCGAATACGATCCGGACGATCTTCTCCGATTTCTTGATTGGTTTCTTGGTGGGCATGATTTCCCGCTCACGAACAGGCGCTTTCACTTTAGGCTGGTCGGATAGTAGCTCCGTCCGCTCAGGGCTGTGCATTACCGAGGTCATCGGGTCGCGGAAGCTAATCCGCCGATGGAATCTGGAATGTCAGATGATTCGAAGTGAGCGCCGAAAAGAAGTACCTCCGCGGCTGAAGCGGCGTGAACACAGAAGGGTTTGTGAAGCGCTGCTCCACCTCGGAGAGTCCGCTCCGCCTTTCTTTTTAAGAGGCGGAGCGGTCCACAGTCGTTTCTATTGCAGCCGGTTTCAGCCTACGACTTCACCACCTGGAGGTTGTTTGTCACCGAGAACGATCCGGAGACGCCATGGGCCCGGATGTTGGCGATATTTTTGTCCGCCTCGCTGTCGACTACTCCTTCGAGGGTCACATTTCCGTTCTTGACGATGATGCGGATCGGCTTCTGCACACCCAGAGCGTATTTCTGCAGAGCTGGGTAGCCGTAGATAGCACGATACAGGCGGAGGCGGAGGCGGTCGTCCATGGGCGACGTGGGCAGGACTTCAATCTGATTGTCCACTTGCTCGACGCCTTCAATTCTCTTGACTACATTCCCCGCATCCGACTTCAGAGTGGGACGACTGACCTGCCCCAGGAGAGTGACGTTATAGCCATCCACTTTGTACGCGATATTGTCGAACACGCCGAAATACGGCAGCATCAGCAACTCGTGCCGGACTTCTCTGGTAATCCGCTCCGTGGCGGCTGCGGAGGGTTGAGCGGCCTGGTGGCCAAAAACCGCGGAGCCCAACGCCAGGATGGTGCAAGCGAGAATCAAGGTTCGCAGCTTCATTTTTCGTTCTCCATTTCGAATCAGACGTGGCTGGTAAGACGGGCTTCCAGGGTGCACATAGTAGCAGGAGATATGCCCGCTTGTCCTTCTGTCGCTTTTCCGTGGTGCACTACCGAGACCTGAGTTGTTTCCTGGCCCGTAAATTTATCGGTTGAGCGCGGATCATCATCCATTCGCCGAACAGCGAAAAACAGTGTTACATTGGAATAAAGCTATGGACGCTGGCCATGACAACCACGAGCTTGACCTCCTGCTTCCGCAGAGCGTGACCGGTCCGCTCTGGAAGTCGCTGTTGGGCAATCTTCGCGACCGTTTCTTTCCGCAGAAATTGCCGCCGCTGCAGCTGACCTCACGCCCACTCAATACCGGCATGCTGATCGGGGACGCGGTCAGCTTGCCCTGGTACAGGACGGTTTTTACCAACCTGGGCAACGTAATCAATCCGGAGACCCTGCCGCCCCTGGAACTGGAGTCACGGCCCGTGGATATGGGCGAGCTGGTGAGCGATCAGATGGGACACATGTGGTGGTCTTCCCTGCTGCGCAACCTGGCCGACCAGGTCGCGCCCGAGCGCCTGCCTCCCCTGCAACTGACTTCCGCCCCGGTGGACGCGGACCTGAAATCCGGGTCGATGCAGTTGGCGCGCTGGTCGTCGCTGATTACGCTGCCGAAAGTTCCGTTGGCCGAGCGGAAGTACTTTACCGCCGCACCGGCGCGACCGGGCGCTGCCCGCACTGTATCCGCGCCGCCGCTGGCCGGATTTGGTGGAATTCCACAAGCTCTGCTCGATACTCCGGCCCATGCCCACCCCGGCAAATTGCAGAGCGCCTTGTCGCGTTCTCGCTTGCGGGAAGCACTCCTGATTACCCTCGCGGCATTAGAGGGTTTGTATCTGCTGGGCTCAGTTTTCGGGCTTGTGTGATCTAGTCTTCAGTCGTTAGTCATCAGTCTTCAGGAAAAAACCGGCCCTGCGTGGGTTTTGATTTTCCTGACGACTGAGGACTGACGACTGCTCCTCGATATGAAACTTGTTGAAATTGCTACCGTTCTCGGCGCACGGCTGGAAAACGGTTCGCCTGATCTCGAAATCACGGGGGTTGCCGGCATTCGGGAAGCGGGGCCGGGACAGCTTACCTTTGTCGCGAATCCCAAGTACGCCGGAGATGCGCGGACTACTAAAGCCTCAGCGGTGATCGTGGTCGATGAATTTCCCGCCATTCCCGCTGCCCTGTTGCGCAGCAAGAACCCTTACCTGGCCTTCGCGCGCGCCATCGAACTTTTCTGCCAGGCTCCGCGCTATGAGCCGAGCGTGCATCCGACTGCGGTACTGCATGCCTCGGCCAAGGTCGGCGAGGGCGCGCACATTGGACCATATGTCGTGGTCGACCAGGACGTTGAAATTGGAAAAGACGCGGTGCTGCTGGCGCATGTGGTCATCTATCGCGGTGCCCGCATCGGCGACAATTTTTTTGCCCACGCACACGCGGTGGTACGGGAAGGCTGCCGGCTCGGCAATCGCGTGCTCTTGCAGAATGGCGTGGTCATTGGAGCCGATGGCTTCGGCTTCGCCAAGGACGACTCCGGGCACTGGTACAAAATCCTCCAGCCTGAGCCGGTAGTGATCGAAGACGACGTGGAGATCCAGGCGAACTCGTGCATCGACCGGGCCAGCGTGGAAAGGACCCACATCGGCCGCGGCACCAAGATCGATAATCTGGTGCAAGTCGGGCACGGATCGCGCATCGGGGAGCACTCGCTGCTGGCTTCGCAGGTCGGACTGGGGGGCTCCAGCAAAATCGGCGACCACGTGATCCTCACCGGACAGGTGGGCGTGGTCGGCCATTGCACCGTGGGAGATGGGGCCGTAGTCACGCCCCAGAGCGGGGTCGCCGGCGATATCGAAGCCGGAGCGATCGTCAGCGGCGCACCCGCGGTGGATCACAAGCTGTGGCTCAAGTACTCGGCTGTGTTGCCCCGGCTGCCGGAGATTGCCAGAGCCGTGCGGGCCAAGGCTCCGAAAGAATAGCAACCGTTTCAGGTTTCGGTTCGAACTAAGAACTGTGAACTTGAAACTGAAAACTGATTTTTCATTCCGTCACAACTTCTCGGTAACCTCTGCGTCCTCCGAAGATAGTTCCTCTTGATATTCCTCCGGCAATCCGCTGTTGATCGCTCGCCTCACCTTTTTCATCAGGCACTCGCGGCTGCCAAAGTCTTGCGGCTCGATCGGAGTGTGGAAGATCACGGTAACCGTTCCGGGTTTTATCGCAAATCTGCCTTTGGGCATAACCTGATGGGACCCAGCGATTGTCACCGGCACCACCGGAACCCCACACTCCATGGCCAGATAGAACGGACCTTTCTTGAAAGGCAGCAACTTGCCGTCAAACGAACGGTGGCCCTCGATGTAGATCATCATGTTGACGCCCTGGCGCAGCACTGCCGCCGCCGCACGAACCGCCGCGATACCCGCCTCGTTGTTGCCGCGGTCGACCGGGACGAGAGAACCTAACCTCATGGTCTTCCCCAGGATCGGATAGTCGAACAATTCCTTTTTGACCATGACCGAGGTGCGCCGCGGAATGAGCGGCACCATGATCGGCGGATCGATGTTGGATACATGGTTGGACATGAATACGTAGGTACGCTTGACATCCAAGTGGTCGAGTCCAACCGTCTGCACGCGAATCCCGGTGAGACGAACCCCTGTCCAGGCCGACCACATGGCCACGCGGTAGAGAAAGCGGATATCTCCGGTAAGAAAAGTCCAGGGGAAGCACAGGATTGCCGCCATGGGAAGAGCGAAGCTCCAGAAGGCTAGCATCAGGATGGTGCGAATCACGGTCGAGTTTCTCCGGACGTCTCGGACTCGCCTTTGAGCCAGGCAGCACGGCGAGCTTTCTGCTGCGCCGTAACATTGTCTACCTCAGCCAGATCCAACTCAACTTGTTCCCGGCTGGCCAATTTCCAACGCAGTTCGTGCTCACCGTCCGAGTTACGCACACGAAGGTGCAGCTTCTCGCCAGGCCGCAATTCCGCCAGCCGTTCCTCGAAATCGGCGTCCGCCGGTCGGCCATTCATTTCCACGATGGTGTCGCCCACGGCCAACCCTGCGTTCTGGGCGGCACTTCCGGGCGTAATCGCCGCCACCACAGGCGTGGTATTGAAGTTTCGTGGTGCGACGAATTCGGGATCGGCTGCGGAAATTGTCCGTCGCACCAGGTGCAGACCCACAGTCATGAAGAAATCATCCCACGGAACCTCGTCCGTGCCCGCGACGTACTTCTGGAAAAACCATCCCAGGCTGGTGTGGCTGACGGCCTCGGCCGCCTGTTGTACACCATCGGAGTCTGGAAAGAACTTTCCCAACTGGGCATAGTTCCGATTCAGCCAGCGCAAAACATCGCGCACCGAGGCTGAATCGTGAGTGGCCTCCCGTACCTGCAAATCGAGCAGAACACCGAGCAGGTATCCCTTGTTGTAGTACGAGATACTGCGCGCAGGCAGCCGGTAGTACTCGTACTTCTCCAGCCACGCGTCCAGGCTGGACTCCTCCGCCGACTGGGTAAGATGGGCTGGACGCCGCTCCAGTTCGCCAATCTCGGTTGCCAGGCCCTTGAGATAACGCGCCTCATCCAGCAGGCCCGCACGCAGCAGAATAATGTTCCCCGCGGTGGTGTCCACGCCCTCACTGAACCAAAGGGCACGGGTGTAGTTTTCTTTCGTGTAGTCGACAGGTTCGAGGGACTGAGGCCGGATGCGTTTGACGTCCCACAAATGGAAGAACTCGTGCGCGGTCACATCGGAAAGGGCCTGCGGATTGTCCGCCAGCCGGCTGGCACTGAAGTCGATGGCGGTCGAGTAGGCGTGCTCCATGCCACCGGTGGCGGGGCCGCGGGGAAAGTGATAGAGAAACAGGTAGCTTTCAAAGGGCCGGTCATCCATCCAGGCGGTGGCTGCGGAAACCAGGCTGCGTAGCATGGAGACGAGCCGCGGCATGTCGTAGTCGGCAGCATCTGCGTCCACCACCACGCGATAGTGCCCGCCGCTTTCGTCAAAATCGGATTCCTGGAAGGTGCCGATTTCAACAGGCGAATCCACCAGGCGGTCGTAGTTGTCGGCCACGAGCTCTCCGGAGGAGTTCGCCAGCGCAGTCGCGATTCGCCAGCCGGAAGGAACATCGACGAATCGAACCTGCATGGGATAGGCCCGGGCGCGCACCGGATACATCAGAATCTCCGCTAAATTGAAAAAGGCATGGTGCGCATTCAACTGCGCTCCGAAAGAGCCGGACTGATCGGCGAAGATTTCATACTCGATTTCGCCCCCGCCTTCGGTGCCGTTTATGCGCCACCGGCCTTTGTCAAGCTTGATGACCGCAAGCGGAAGACCGCTGTTGCTCCGGGCACGCACCCACGTAACGTATTCGGCGAAATCGCGGATCTGGTAAAGGGCGTTCCACACCGGCAGTTGCAGTTCGCACTCGGTCGCGCCCGGCGCGAAAGGAAGTTTCACTCTGACGAGGTGCTGCGCCGCGCCCGCCAGGGAAATCTCGTAACTGACCCGCGCCACCGCCAACGACCGCGGGGAATCGTGCGCCGCCGCCTTAATCGCGACCAGCACAACGAGACCAAGGAGAGCAAGCCCAAGTCTGGCTCTGGCTGGCTGGTTCACGCTTTGGCGGACGCCTTGAGTGGATGCTGGCCGACTGCGCCTCCGGAAATTGATTTCAGCCGTTGCGGGAGTTTCTCGTAGATGCCGCCGAAGCCGCCGTTGGAGAGAATCGCGACCACATCCCCCGAGCGCATCTCGGGTGCGACAATCTGCACGATCTCATCCGCGTCGGGGACGATGCGGGCGCGCCGTCCCTGCTTCTGAACTTCGGCCACCAGGGCGGCCACATCCATGCGCTCGTTCTCGGGAATGGACTCCGATTTGAAAACATTTGCCACTACGATCTCATCCGCCGCTGCCAGACTTCTCGCCAGATCGTGTTGCAGCACATTGCGGCGAAGGGTATTCGATCGCGGCTCCAGAATTACCCAGAGGCGAGCCCCGGGATATCGTGAACGCAGCGCCTTGAGAGTTCCCACAATTGCTGTGGGATGGTGGGCAAAGTCGTCGATGATGGTGATTCCGTTCACTTGTGCCCGCACTTCCAGACGCCGCTTCACACTCTTGAAACTTTTCAGGGCTGAGGCGATGGCTTCCCGGGGGATTCCGCAGCCGGAGGCAAGAGCCGCGGCGGCTGTCGCGTTCAACACGTTGTATTCGCCCGCCAGCGAGAACTCAAGATCAGCCCAGGGCTCGCCGCTGCGCAGTACTGACCACGAAGTCCGCGCCGGATCGAGGCGCAACTTCGTCACTTGCCACGTGGCGTTCTTACCGATTCCATATCGTTCTACCGGACAGAATGCTCGCGCCACACACCGCTCTACACTCTCCCCGGCGTCCAGTGCCACGATCCGCCCGCGGCCAGGAACCAGGTTTACCAGGCGCTTGAACGCCGTCTCCACCGCGTCCAGATCCTTGTAGATATCGGCATGATCAAATTCAACCGAGGTCAGAATCACGGAGCCAGGAAAATAGTGCAGAAATTTCGGCCCTTTATCGAAGAAGGCCGTGTCGTACTCGTCGCCCTCCAGGATGAAGTGTTTGCCCTGGCCCAGTTGAAAGCTGCTGCCGAAATTCTCCGCGATCCCGCCGATCAGGAACGAAGGCTGCAGTCCGGCGCTGTAAAAGATCCATGACAGCATCGAGGTGGTCGTAGTCTTGCCATGAGTTCCGGCGACCACCAGGACGTCTTTGCCCCGCAGAAATTCGTCGTGCAGGATTTGCGGCAGCGAGCAGAACGGGATGCGCTGGTCGAGAACGCACTCCAACTCAAGGTTGCCCCGGGAAATAGCATTCCCCACAACGACAATGTCCGGGTGCGGATCAAGATTCCTGGCCGCGAACGGCTGGGACAGCGGGATGTCCAGCGAGGCCAGGAAGTCGGACATGGGCGGATACGCTGCCGCGTCCGAACCGGTCACGTGAAATCCGCGCTGCTTGAGCATGCCGGCCAGAGATGCCATAGCCGTGCCGCAGATGCCAATAAGATGGATGTGCCGTTTGTCGTTCATGGTCATAGTTCACGCTCTTTAACGCTTTACGAACCAAAACAAACATAACCACGAAGACACTGAGGACGCAGAGGTCTTATTCTCGTCCAGCCGAGCGTGAGGAAACGACCGTTGCCGTGGCCGATTCCAGCATCTTCAGTTCAACCGCATCGCTGACGATCAGCGCAGCCCGTACGCCAATAGGCAACGTTATATTGCCGCTCGAAACATGCCCTGAGCGCAGGCCGTAGGCTACCGGCACTCCCAAGTCACCGACCACGCGCAATACGACTTCCTCCAGCGTATAGCCTTGGTCCTTCGTCTGCACGCAGTCCAGCATTTCCCCAAAGACGATGCCCTCCACATCGGCCAGCTTTCCCGCCAGCTTCAATTGCAACAGCATCCGGTCGATCTGAAAGGGCTTGGTGGCCACGTCCTCGATAAACAAGATCGTACCAGCGGTTCGGATTTCGTAGGGAGTGCCCAGAGACGCTACCAGCATGGAAAGGCATCCGCCGTATAGAATTCCTTCCGCCGAACCCTTGACCAGCCCCTTCACGGCTGAATCCGGCTCCAGCGCCCATTCTGAAAGGCCCTGCAGCGCGTTCTGCCACGAAAAGAGATCGACTCCGTCGGCGCGGGCAAAATCCTTGGCTACCATCGGTCCCTGAAACGTGACGAACCCGGCAGCATCCGCGAAGTACGTCAATAGCGTGGTCAGATCACTGTATCCGACAAAAATCTTGGGATGAGCCTTGATCTTGTTCAGGTCAAGCTC
>Ga0137389_10001421_pt1 | contig 13992 bp, 15 predicted proteins | sample 15con2h14BmetaG_FD_104645 | JGI IMG/M metagenome (GOLD analysis project Ga0137389, IMG submission 104645) | Vadose zone soil microbial communities from Angelo Coast Range Reserve, California, USA - 15con2h1.4B metaG | ecosystem: Environmental > Terrestrial > Soil > Vadose zone > Saprolite...
CACCTCCAGTTTTGGCTTGTAGCCAGCTGCCTGAAGCTCCCGGTCCAGCTTGATCTTGATTTCATCGATATGTTCATCGAAGGGGATGTATATCAATCCGTCGATATCACTGTGCTGTTCGACGGCTTTCTTGCGCAAGATTGCTACGCGCTTTCGGCCAAGGTTCGCCAGGACCATCCCGAGTTCTAGCACGACATTCAGTCGGGCAGAGGTTGCAGACGAATCCCGCGACAAGCCTCGCCAAAATGGCTTAGCTTTGATGTCGGGCTGATGCCGATTCTCAGCTATGATTTGGGCTTTGGAAGCCAAGCAAAAGGATTGGAGAAGAATGTTTGAACGGTATACAGAGAAGGCGAGGCGCGTCATCTTCTTTGCGCGGTACGAGGCCAGCCAGTTCGGCTCTCCTTATATTGAGACGGAGCATCTGCTTCTCGGACTTTTGCGTGAAGACAAAGCCCTGACCAGCAGGTTCCTGCGTTCCCATGCTTCGGTCGAGTCCATCCGCGGGCAGATCGACGGCCACACCGTCATCCGGGAGAAGGTATCGACCTCGGTCGATCTTCCCTTGAGCAATGAGTCAAAACGTGTGCTGGCTTACGCGGCTGAGGAAGCGGAGCGCCTTCAGAGCAAACATATCGGAACTGAGCACTTGTTGCTTGGATTGCTACGAGAAAAGGACGCTTTTGCCGCTCAACTCCTCAACTCGCAAGGTCTCTCCCTCGACCGTGCCCGGGAAATCGTTGCCAAGTTGCGGAGAACAACAGAGGCGATACATGACATTGTAGAAATCCACGGCGAAGAGTGGGATGTGAGCTACGTTCAGGCACAACTGGTGGAACTGCGGAAATTCGCATGGCGTAAGCGCCAGTGGAAGCCGTTGGACGTACTGGTCGAGATTAGTAGCGGTCGCATTTCCTTCGATATGACATTGAAGGATGATCTCGGCTTCAAGGTTGAAGCTGGTGGGTGGTCTCGCGAGTTTTGCTCCCTTTGCCATTGGGAGTTAAACGCGTATGGCGGCCCCGGGCATGCCGCTGGCTATAGCAACGGTCGAGAATGGCTGTGTACCGAGTGCCACGAAAAGTTCTTGGAGCCACCGGACAAAGCGACTGAATAATGCGATTACGCCTCTACGGAAGGGAGGGCGCCTACGATCGCCTACCAGAAAACTCTTGACTACTATATCGCCGTATAGCAATATAGCCGTATGGCGATACATGAACTGGACTCTCTTAGCTTAGCCTTCGGAGCGCTCGCGGATCCCACGCGACGCGCGATCCTCGCTCGCCTGGCATCGGGAGACGCGGACGTGTCGGAGCTCATGAGGCCGTTTGATCTGAGTCAACCGACGATCTCCAAGCACCTTACTGTACTTGAGCGCGCAGGCCTTGTTATGCGTGGCCGCGATGCGCAACGACGTCCGCGCACGCTCGTGGCAGTTCCGCTGAAGGATATTGCCGACTGGATGGAGCCCTTTCGCCACTTCTGGGAAGAGAAGTTTGTCGGGTTGGATGGGTACCTGAAAGAGATGCAAAAGAAGAAGACGCAAAAGAGGGGGAATCGCCATGGACGCACGAAGCGATGAGGAGATCACCAATGAAGAATGCCGGAACGTTTCAAGTCACTACACCGACTGACCGCGAGATTTTGATGACGCGAACCTTCGATGCGCCGCGCGCGGCCGTCTTCGAAGCTTGGACCAAAGCCGAGCACGTCAAGCATTGGTGGGACCCGAGCGGCGTCCCGCTCGCGGTTTGCGAAATCGATCTTCGACCAAACGGAACATTCCGATGGGTCAATAGCGCCCAGGGTGCGGAACACTCGTTTACAGGCACCTACCGCGAAATCACGGCTCCTGAACGACTCGTGTTCACGGTGAAGATATTTCCGCCGCGCCCCGACCCGCTCGCAACTCTCCTCTTCAGCGAGGACGGGAGCAAGACGAAGCTCTCGATGAGGATTGAGTGCAACTCAAACGAGGATCGCGACGCGTTGCTCCAGATGCGTATTGATGTCGGCACAGGGCAAACACTGGAAAACCTTGCAGAATACCTCGACCGCGTCGATCTAGCAGACCTTCGTTCGACCTAACAGCAGAGACCGAGTGACGCAACGAAGCAGGAGGACCTATGCAAAACATAACCACAATAGAAGCGAATGACAGAGCCCCCAGGATTGTACAGTCACCGTCGACTCTGCCCTCTACGGGAACAGCGGTATCGAAGGACGGCACGCCGATCGCATTCGATCGAATCGGCAATGGACCACCTGTGATTTTGGTCGATGGGGCGCTCTGCTACAGAGGCATGGGTCAGAGCGGGCAACTGGCTGAACTCCTGGCACCATACTTCACCGTGTTCACCTACGACCGTCGAGGTCGAGGCGGAAGTGGTGATACGGCGCCCTATGCCGTGGAGCACGAGATAGAAGACATCGCTGCGCTATTGAGCGAAGCGGGCAGTGCGGCCTTCCTCTGGGGCATCTCCTCGGGCGCAGTCCTTGCGCTTGAGGCGGCAAATCGCCTCAAGGCCATCAAGAAGCTGGCGCTGTACGAAGCACCGTTCATCGTTGACGACAGCCGTTCCACAACAGAGCGCGATTGGGCCAAAATCGCCGAGGCGGTCGCAGCAAATCGGCGCAGCGAGGCGGTCAAGCTCTTTCTGAAGTCGGTCGACGTTCCTGCCTTCTTTATCTCCGTGATGCCGCTGATGCCTATGTGGCCGAAGCTTAAAGCCATTGCACATACGCTGCTTTACGACGGCGCAATAGTAGGAGACAACCAGAGAGGCAAACCGCTGCCGGGCGGCCGTTGGGCATCCGTCACGGTACCGGCACTCGTCATGGACGGCGGGAAAAGCCCTGAGTGGATGCATCACGGGAATCGGTCGCTGGCAAGCGCATTGCCGAACGCGAGGTACCAAACGCTCGAAGGGCAGACGCATATGCTGAAGCCGAAGGGACATGCGCCCATATTGTTGGAGTTCTTCAAAGATTAGATCAAGGAGAGGAGAAGGTCGAGCCTGACTTCCGACGTTTCAGGCCTTACCGTTTGTGAATCGCCTTCCGATGCAGCAGAGAAATAGTAGGGTACTTGAGCGACCACGACGGGCACTGGCATCCCCACCTGATGTTTTTCGCTCCACTGACGGAGCCTGAGGCGTGGGGCGCAGCCTTGCCGGGATCGCCGATTATAGCATTTCCGGTTATAGCATCTAAGGACACTCAGGAGCGACTGACCGGGTTTCTGATTCGGGTCGTTAAGTGGTCGGACGGTACGGCTGCCCCTGTGGATGAGCACTGACGTACGATGTTGCCCAGTCATGCCCATGTGAAGGAGATTGTCGGAATCGGCCGATCGCGGAAGGTCGAAGCGACAAAGTGATGGCAACGAAGCGCTTCGCGTCCCATAGGAGAGTGGATTGAAATGGACCGCCGACGTTTCATCAAAAGTTCGCTTGTCACGGGCAGTGCGCTGCTCGCGAATCTAGAGTTCGCCAGGGGAATAACGACTACTCAGGAGCCGGTCGCCAGTGATGTGGCCAGTTCCGAGATTGACAAATCCCATTTCCCAAGCGGGTTCCTCTGGGGAATGGCTTCTGCCGCATACCAGGTTGAAGGCGCCTGGAATGTGGATGGAAAAGGCGAATCGAATTGGGATCGCTTCTCGCACACGGTGGGGAAAATCAAAGGGGCCGCTACCGGAGACGTCGCCTGCGATCAGTACCACCGCTATAAGGAAGACATCGCTATTCTCAAGCGCTTGAATCAGAAGAGCTACCGTTTTTCGACCTCATGGGCGCGAGTTCAACCTGCAGGCACTGGGCCGGTAAATCAGAAGGGCATCGACTATTACAGTCGCCTCGTCGATGCCTTGCTCGAGGCAGGCATACGTCCGTTCTGCACGATTTATCATTGGGACCTTCCACAAGCGCTTGAAGACCGGGGTGGATGGCCGAATCGCGATCTGGCCGCATACTATGCCGATTACGCGGGGCTCGTTGCGAAGAACCTTGGCGATCGAATCGCAACTTGGGCTCCCTTCAACATGCCGTGGACCTTTACGTATTACGGCTACGGCGTAGGAGTCTTTCCTCCGGGCAAGTCCGATTTCATACAGTTTCTAAAAGCAGCCCACACCGTAAACCTCGCACAGGGCGAAGCTTTCCGGGCCATCAAAGCAGCATCTTCCAAAGCCACCGTCGGTAGTGCATACGGAATGGCTCCTGCCTATCCGAAGACGGCGAGCGATACCGATCGCGCCGCCACTGCGCGTTACCATGCGATGAACAATCTCTACTTTCTAAACACCGCGATCCGTGGCGAGTATCCAAAGGCGTTTGTCGGCGCAACGCCATATGAGGCCATGGGATTCAAAGCCGGTGACGAGAAGATCATGAAAGTCCCATTGGATTGGCTCGGATTTCACTATTACACGCGCCGTGTCGTGTCCCAGGCGACTGCTAGCTCGCAGCCTGGCAGCGGGGGGCACTTCGGCACCGAAACCGAGGGAGAAGGAGGCTCATCAGGAAGGGATCCGTTGACCCAAATCCACGTTGAGATGCCCACCGAAGGTCCGCTGACTGAAGCGGGCCTGGAGATATGGCCGCGCGGCATCTACGACCTCGTGATGCAGATCTCGCGCGAGTATAACCATCCCATCATTGAGATCAGTGAGAACGGGTGTTGCTATCTTGACAGTCCCAACGAAACTGGCCGGGTTCCCGACACGCGCCGTATCGCGTTTCACCGCCAAATTCTGGCGGAGTTAGCGCGCGCCATCGCTGATGGCGCGAAGGTGCGCGCATATCATGCGTGGAGCCTGGTGGATAACTTCGAGTGGGCCGATGGCTATACCCAGCGATATGGGCTTACCTATGTGGACTTCCGTAACCAGAAGCGCACAGTGAAGGATTCAGGGCTCTGGTATGGGCGTGTCGCTGCCGCGAATCGCCTGGATGTGTAGTGATAAAAGCGCTTCCTGTCGTTCAAGGTTTGCCCTTCGCCTAACGGAGATCTTGGCCGAAGAGTCTGTCAATCAGCTAATCTTCGAATCCGTCGCGAGCTGGCGAGTTACTTCCGGCTCGCCTCGGCATCCTGCTGAATTCGCCGAGATTGACGGCAATTGCCGTCAGCACACCGGTAATGAATGTCATCTTGTCGCAGAGCAGGGGCGAGAATGGAGGGTACGATGAGAGCGTAGTTTCGTGTGATCTTATTGGCAAACAGTCAGCCATTGCTCTTCATCGCTTCTTACCCTTCGGCCCATTCTCTGAATCGGGCGACTTCTTTCAGTCAACAACTTAATTCGTCAAGATGCCATATTATTGTGACCATTCTGTGACAGCGCCGATGTGCGCGTAAGCGTCGGCAAACCAACCTGGATCAGAGTTCTATGGCCTACTCAACAGAGCAACGTTGACGAAGGCATTTTTGCCTCGATGGCTTCCAAAGATTCTTCTTGCATTTTTGTCATATGATATGCATCATACAATAAGCGATGCGTTATTCCGCACAACACAAAGAGCAAACCCATGAGCGCCTCGTCAAGAAGGCAGCAGAGCAGTTCCGTCGACGCGGAGTCCAGGGGATTGGAATCGCCAAACTCATGGGCAAGTTGGGGCTCACCCACGGCGGCTTCTATGCTCACTTCGATAACAAGAGTGAGTTGGTGGCTGCGGCTGCCAGAAAGATCTTCAAAGAGGCCACAACTCACGTTGGGGCTGTGGCTGCCGCAGCGCCAAAAGGAAGCGAGCTTACTGCAATTATCAATGACTATTTGAGCGCGGGACACCGGGACGGTACAATGCAGGGCTGTCTGCTGCCAAGCTTAGCCGGGGAGATGGCGCGGCAACCACAGACTGTGCGTAAAGCCCTGACGCGGGAATTCGACGAATATGCGAACAAGATCTCGAAGTACATGCCTGGTGCGAGCGACGAGGAAAGGCGCAGCCAGGCGCGGTTGCTGTTGGCGGGGATGGCGGGCACGATGATGGTGGCAAGAGCCGTCAGCGATCGCGAACTGAGTGACACAATACTGGCGCAGGGGCAGGAATTCTACATCTCCATTTTTCAGCCTCGTGACGGCAGAGCCCAAGGGTAATTTTTTTGGAGGTTATAATATGACGACTATCATCTATAGACAAAGAAAACGGAGATGCCGCCGGTCTTCCTCGCCTCCGACAAAGCGAGCGGAATGAGTGGGACCGTCGCGAATCTTACCGGCGGAATGATCGTCGATTAGTGATTCAAAGAGGAAAGAGAAGACGTTGTGGAAGAGCTGCGCGAAAAGACAACAAGGAACTCCCGGAGGTGATCCATGTCCATCGTCATCAACACGCCCACGTCCAACATCGGCCGCGCGCTCGCGGCGCGGCTCCTCGACGCCGGCGAACGCATCACGGTCCTGAGCCGCGACAAGAAGAAGGTCGACGAGCTTCTTCGTCGCGGCGCGCGCGTCGTCGAGGGTTCCTTCGAGGAGCCGGCCCTCCTCGCCGAGGCCCTTGAGGGCGCGGAGGCGCTGTTCTGGCTCACCCCGCCGCCCGCGCGGTCGGACTACTACGCCTGGGCCATCAAGTGCGCGAAGCAGGCCGCCGCGGCCGCGAAGAAGGCTGGCGTGCGCCGAGCGGTCGTCATCTCGAGCGCGGGCGCCCACACCGGCCCCGGCACAGGGGCGGTAGGCCCGGCCCGCGAGAGGGAGAACGACTTCGAGGCCGCGCTCCCTGCGGTCGTCTCGCTGCGGCCCGGGATCTTCATGGAGAACTTCCTCCTGTCCACAGACATGATCGCGAAGGCCGGTCAGATCTTCACGCCGCTCCCAACGGGTAAGAGGTGGCCCCTGGTGGCGACGGCCGACATCGCCGCCAAGGCCGCATGCTGGCTCCTCGACCGCGGCTGGAGCGGGCATCACCGGGTCGGTGTCCACGGCCCCAAGGACCTCTCGACCGACGAGGCGGCCGCGATCATCTCCTCGGCGCTCGGCGAGCCGGTGAAGTGCGTCGAGACCACGATCGACCAGGCCCGCGGCGCCTTGACGGGCATGGGCATGCCCGACTTCATCGTCGAGATCATCATCGAAATGTACGTTGCGTTCCGCGAGGGCCGCTTGGATCAGGCCGAGCCGCGCACGCCTGACACGACGATCCCCACGACGCTCGCCGAGTTCGCGCGGACCACGCTCGTGCCCGCGATCCACAACGCGTCCTCAGCGGCTGCTCGTTCGTAATAGAGACCGAATCTTTCAAGAAAGGGATTGTGCATGAATGTCAGATCTATGGAAAGAGTGGTCCTTGGTGCGGCGGCCGTGCTTTGTCTGATTATCGGGAGCCTGAGTCAGGGTCAGTTTGGCCCGCAGAAGCACGAGCCGAAGGGGCCCTGGGAGAACAAGAGCCTGTCCCCGGATGAGCGGGCGGACCTGGTGATCGGGAAGATGACGCTGGACGAGAAGATCCAGCTTCTGCATGGACTGGGCTGGGAGGTTTTGTTCGCGCCACTAGAATCCGGACCGGGGACAAGAGCCATTAGGCCCTTCGAATTCATCCCGGGGGTTCCACGGCTTGGGATTCCCGACCTGCAGATGACAGATGCGGTAGTGGGCGTTTCAGGCGCGGGAGTGAAGAGCCGTTATGCAACGGCTCTGCCTTCCGCCGAGGCAATGGCTGCCGGTTGGGATCCTGCCCTTTCGTATGAGACAGGCACGCTGATCGGGAGTGAGGTTCGCGCGCACGGCTTGAACCTGTCGCACGGCTCCGGCATCAACCTGACGCGCGAACCGCGCGATGGGCGCACCTTCGAGTACAAGGGAGAGGATCCGCTGCTGGCCGGAACTTTAGCGGGGCAGGAACTGAAGGCCATGAAGGCGATGAATGTGGTTACGGGTGTGAAGCATTACATTTTGAACGACCAGGAAGCTGGACGCATGTTTGTCAATTCAGTCATCGACAAGCGGTCAATGCGGGAAAGCGACCTGCTTGCCTTTGAGATCGCACTGCGGGAGTCGCAGGCGGGCGCAGTGATGTGCTCGTACAACAAGATCAACGGTGTATACGCCTGCGAGGACGACTACTCGCTGAACGAGGTGTTGAAGAAAGAATTCGGATTCAAGGGCTTTGTGATCTCAGATTGGGGCGGTACGCATAGCACGGTGAAGGCGGTACTTGCCGGCTTGGACATCGAAATGCCGGGCTACAGCTTCCTTGGTGAGCCACTGAAAAAGGCTGTCGAAAGCGGCGAAGTGCCAATGATTCGTCTCAATGACATGGTACATCGCATCCTGAGAACCGAGTTCGATTCGGGCATTGTAGACAATCCGCCGCAGGCACAGGTGGTTGACCTGTTCCGCGGCTTCGAAGTGGCGCAGAAGATCGAAGAAAAAGGCGCCGTGCTGTTGAAGAATGGCCACGGACAATTACCTCTGAACGCTGCCGGCGTAAAGTCGATTGCCGTGATCGGAGGACACGCGGATGTGGGGGTGATGTCCGGCGGTGGCTCGGCGCAGGTATCGCCGGCGGGGGGCAACGCCGTTCCGCCACCGCCTGGCGCATTCGATGACCCTCTAGCGATGTTCAACATAACGGTATACCACCGCTCGGCCCCGCTGAGGGGGATCGCAGAGAAGGCCAAGGGGACAGTGGTGAAGTTCGATCCAGGCACGGACCCGGTCTCGGCTGCGGCACTTGCCAAGTCTTCGAATGTGGCCATCGTGTTCGCAGTCCAGCATACGTTTGAAAATATGGACCTGCCAAGCCTATCACTCCCTGAAAAGCAGGATGCCCTGATCGAAGCAGTGGCCGCAGCCAATCCTCATACGATTGTGGTGCTGGAAACGGGAGGACCGGTGACAATGCCGTGGATCGACAGGGTAAGTGCCGTTATTGAAGCGTGGTATCCGGGCATACGTGGGTCTGAGGCGCTGGCCAATATTCTGTTCGGCGATGTGAACCCTTCCGGCAAGCTGCCCTTGACGTTTGCACGCACTGAAGCCGACCTGCCTCACCCCAAGCATGTTGATCAGCCGGCGGTAGACCCGAACCACCCGATAACTCCCTTGCCGGGTCTACCGGTGGTCCCGGGAATATCGACGAACCAGACGCCATTTGACTCGGTATACGACGAGGGTCTCAAGGTTGGGTACAAGTGGTACGACGCGGAGAGGAGGGAACCGCTTTTCCCGTTCGGATTCGGGCTGTCATACACGACGTATGGCTATTCCGAATTGAAGACAACATCAGACAATGGGCTGACCGTGACATTCAAGTTGAAAAACACAGGAAACCGCGCAGGTGAAGAGACTGCCCAGGTCTATCTCACACTACCGGCCAGCGCCCACGAACCGCCAAGGCGCCTCGTGGGCTGGAGCAAGATCGCGCTCGGCCCGGGAGAGCAGAAGGATGTGACGGTGAAGGTAGACCCTCAGATGGTCTCGGTTTTCAACCCAGACAGGAATTTATGGGAGGTTGTGCCCGGCGAATATAAGGTTTGGGCTGGCGGATCGTCACGTGACCTGCCGTTGAGCGCGACAATCGCCCTGAGCGGAAAGTAGCAGGATCGTTCTGCGTTCATTCGCAGTAGCCCTGATAGCTGTGGACGACGAACTCGCCATAAAGGCACAGCCATCACCTGGCTAAGAACGAGAACGTGGCAGTTGGCCACTAGCCAACAATAGACAAAAGGAAAACGAAGATGACGCTCAAGAACAAGAATGCAGTGATCTATGGAGCCGGAGGTGCGGGTGGCGGTGCAGTTGCCCGTGCCTTCGCTCACGAAGGCGCGAAGGTCTTTCTAACGGGTCGCCACCTCGCCTCGGTCGACAAAGTCGCGAAGGACATCATGGCCGCGGACGGAGTCGCGGAGGCAGCAGAAGTCGAGGCCCACGTATGAAGATACTGCTACTGGGGGCGAATGGTGCCGTCGGGCAACTCGCGCTCGATGACCTACTGAAGGCGAATCACGAGGTAAAGGCCATGGTGCGAGACGCGTCCGCGATGCAGAGGAAGCACCCGCGGCTCACCGTCGTTCAGGGCGAACCGACGAATGCGGCCGACCTGGAGAAGCTCCTCGCCGGACAGGACGCGGTGCTGAGCACCCTCGGTGCTCGCAAGAACAAGAGGACTACCCTCCGCACCGACGTCGCCAGGAACCTGGTCGACGGGATGAAGAGGCACGGCGTTCGCAAACTGGTCTGGCTCGACGCCGCCGGCGTCGGTTCGAGCAAGGAATTCGTGCAGGGCTCGTCGTTCTTCTTCGGGAGGATCATCATACCGCTCTTTCTGGACCACATGTACGAAGATGCCGCCGCGGCTGACGCTCTTATCGAGAAGAGCGGCTGCGACTGGGTAATCGTGCGTCCGATGTCGTTCACCAACGGCGTGAAGACGGGGAACGTCTCGGTCGTCACGGACATGAGCCTCACCGTCCAGCTGCGCCTGAGGATCGCGCGCGCGGACGTCGCGGCGTTTCTGGTCGACCAAGTGGTCGAGGACGATTACGTCGGCCAGATGCCCGTCATCTACACTTGACGCTGGGCACGGCGCTCGGGGGGATTTCTGAATGCGAGCGAGCTGGATGATGCGGTGGAGGCGGCGACCGGCGCGCATCCTTATTTGACGAGCCATCCGGAGCGCGAAGGCGTTGCAAACGTGCGCGTTTCATCGTGAGGATTTGGAATGAAAGGAGTTTCGCAATGCTCGTTTACGGGATCCCTAGCAATGCCACGTACGACTTCGCCGCCGACGTTCGTGCCGGGCTTCTCCGGACTGGACAAAAGGAACTTCCGTCGAAGTATCTGTATGACGATGTCGGCTCGGCCCTTTTTGAAGTGATCAGCCGACTGCCCGAGTACGGCCACACGCGGGCCGACGAACGTCTGCTGCGGCGCTATGCGGATGAGATCGTGGAACGGCTTGCCGGGAGGGTTGCGGTAGCGGAGCTGGGCAGTGGCAGTGGCAGAAAGACGCGCTGGCTGCTCGAACCGTTCTGTCGACGCCAGCGCACCCCGTATTATCCCGTCGAAATATCGCGCTCTGCTCTCGTCATGTGCGAACGGGAGCTGAGTGACATTGATGCGATCAGTATTGTGGGTCTTGAACGCGAATATCTGGATGGACGGCTGGAAGTGACGTCGTACCGCAAGGGCGGGCAGCGCCTGTTCGTGTTGTTCTTGGTGCAGCACGATTGGGAACTTCGACCGTCCAGTAGGAGCGAAGTTTCTGGGAGCAGTCCGAAGCATTCTTCAGCCGGGCGACGCTCTCCTCCTAGGAGCGGACCTGGAAAAATCCAGCGCGCAACTGCTCGTAGCCTACGACGACGAACTCGGCGTGACCGCTGTGTTTAATCTCAACTTGCTCGCTCGAACCAATCGCGAACTCGGCGCCGACTTTGATTTGCTCCAATTCGCCCATCTGGCGAAATCAATTATGACGTACGGAGCGTCGAGATGCACCTGGAGTCCAAGCGCTGGCAGCTCGTGAATATTCCTGCGGCGGAGGTCTCTGTCGAGTTTCAAGAAGGAGAAACGATATGGACGGAAAGCAGCCACAAATATTCGGCTGAGGAGATTGTCGAGACGGCTCGCGATTCCGGATTCCGCTGCGAGACTCAATGGATCGATGAGCAGTGGCCTTTTTCGGAGAATCTGCTCATCGGCGGAGTGAGCTGTATATCAGGAGGGCGGTCTTGGCGGAATCGATGGTTATCTCGGACCCTCTTTCAAGAAGCCCCAGAGTTGCGCCATGCGCGAAGGTTGACCGCGCTCATTACCACTTAGGACGACCAGCTACTTTAAGGAGAGACCATGCAGAAACGAATTGCCCTTGTCATTGGCATGATTTTCACCCTCATCCTCTTCGCTGCCTGTCAGAGAAGACCCAGTCCAGCCGCTTCCGCAACATGTGATCTCGGCGGGGGCAAGACCATCAAGACGAACTATTCCAGCCCGCGCATGAAGGGTCGCAATATCTATGGAGACCTCGTACCGTTCGGCCAAGTCTGGCGCGCCGGTGCGAACGAAGCGACCACCTTCGTTACCAGCAGCGATCTAGTCGTTGACGGCAAGACGGTGCCGGCCGGAAGCTACACAATCTTCACCATACCCGCGGCCGACAAGTGGACTCTTATCATCAACAACAAGACTGGGGAATGGGGAATCCCTTACAAGTACGAGAGCGACGAACTGGCGCGCGTGGACATGAAAGTATCGAAACAGCCCGCGCCGGTGGAGAACTTCACCATCGCCTATGACAAGTCCGGAAGCGGCTGCACTCTGCGGATGGACTGGGAAACTACCCGCGCCTCGGTGGACATCACTGCGAAATGACATGTGGAATTGTTGATTGTTGGGTCGCTGATTGTTGATGAAAAACGGAAAGAGCCCGAAAGGTTTCGCGCATGGCCGAACCCTTGGACGCGGCGCTCGGCGGTATTTGTGCATGCGAGCGAGGTGGATGATCCGGTGGAGGCCGCGACCGGCGTTTGTGCCCGCGATCCGCGCCAAGCTCTAACCTTCGCTCCATTCACGCGGGGCGAGCAGTAACGAGGCATGGCCCTCCCAAAGAGCGCGTGATGGCGGTGCTACGGAGAGAACGTTCCAAAATGGCTGCACAGGGCGAAATGCTTCAGGCCATTTTGCAGCCAGTCAGGGCAGTAAATTGAAAACTGGGATGAATTGCGGGCTGAATGCGGGCTGAGAGATTTTGGCGTTTTGGCTTTCAGTCCTTTGGAATAATGGTGGCCAGGGACGGAGTTGAACCCCCGACGCCAGCCTTTTCAGGGCCGGATTCTTTGAGCCTAAATCTTTTTCAATCAACAACTTAATTCGTCAAGTCGGCCATTTTATTGTGACCATTCTGTGACCAAGCGCCGATGTTCGCCTAATGTCGGCCCACCAAACCAATGCGGAGAAAGCACCATTCACCAGGATTATGCCCCGTCTTTTCCAGCTTGCAGGATCGAACATAGCTGACTGTGAAATTGAAGCTGACTTGTCCGGTGGTTTGACCCGGGGCGAGCGGCCCCTGCCAAACTTTCGAGGACAATTGCTCCTGGCCATTATTCGAACAGGATTTTCGCCATCATGCCCTTGTCCTCATGACTCAGCAGATGACAGTGGAATACCGACAAGCCTCTTATGACGGGGTCGGTAAAGTCCATTACGAGATCCACTGAACCCCCGTACGGAACATTGACCGTATCCAGCCATTCAGGGCGGTCCGACCGGATTCCGTTTTCTGCATACGCTAAGAAATGAACTTGGTGGATATGAAAGGGGTGTAGCTCTCTTGTCGAGTTCACGATTCGCCAGTGTTGCATCGACCCAAGACCTGGGAAACAAACTGGATCAACAAATACACGAGGGTGAAAGATGAATCTGACAGGGCACACTGATTTCGGCTGTGCCATCCGGCTACCCGAGACTGAGATCTAGAGGCAAGAATAGTTACACCACTAGGCTAGCGGCGAGCGCCAGGGTACTTTGAAGGGCTCATGCCAGATCGACGACGAAAACTGCGGCTGAAGTGACTCAGGTTCTCGAAGCCGCTGTTAAGTGCGGCCGTCGTTACTGATGCACTTTGGCGGAGCATCTGGGCAGAGTGGCGCAAACGCACGTGGAGAAGAGCTTGATCTGAGAGCGGCAAGATGGCCGTGGCCGCTTTGAAGAGCCGAATCTCACAAGCACTTTCGAAGAAAGCCGAGCCTAACGTGCGGCGCGAGGCAGCAGAAGAAATGAAGCGTTGCCTGGTTGAGAGAGTGTGAGCGATGAATTTACCGAGGGCTACCCAGAACAAGATTTGCGAGCAAATCTGTTGATCACACATCCAGGCGGTTCGTGGCAGCGACACGCCCATACCAGAGCCCCGAATCCTTCACTGTGCGCTTCCGGTTGCGGAAATCAACATAGGTAAGCCCATATCGCTGCGTATAGCCATCCGCCCACTCGAAGTTATCCACCAGGCTCCACGCATGATATGCGCGCACCTTGGCACCGTCAGCGATGGCGCG
>Ga0137389_10001428_pt1 | contig 13976 bp, 9 predicted proteins | sample 15con2h14BmetaG_FD_104645 | JGI IMG/M metagenome (GOLD analysis project Ga0137389, IMG submission 104645) | Vadose zone soil microbial communities from Angelo Coast Range Reserve, California, USA - 15con2h1.4B metaG | ecosystem: Environmental > Terrestrial > Soil > Vadose zone > Saprolite...
AGGCTTCTGCCTTCCGTGATGCGGTACATGGCCTCGTACCGCTCGTAATCATCGTCCCGCAGCTTGTGCGTGGCATCCTGCCGCTCGTTGAAGCAGAGGGCGTCGAAAACAATGGTGACGTAGCCGCGGCGAGCCAGCTCGATCGCGTAGTGCTGGTTGGGGTCCGCGCCAAGGCCCGCTGGGCCATCCTTCCCGACCTGGAACTCGCCGCCGTGCTGATGGTGACAAAGTATCGCGGGATGGCGGGCCGGCCCCGCCTTCGGGAGGAAAACGAAGGCAGGCACGCGCTCGCCCGGCTCGACTGCGTACGTGACTTTCTCGCGCACGACGTCACCCAGGTCGACGTGCTCAACCCGCTCGGCCGCGAGCGGCGGAGCCGCCACCGGCACTGTGCCGAGCAGTCGCAAGAGGCCCGCCCGATCCAGAGCTTTCTCGGCCGGCAAACCATCATTAGGCCGATCGCGCAAAGACACGGCCGTCGCCGTCAGGCCGCTGCCGAAAAGCTTCAGGCTCTCCCGCCGGGTGACTCTCATGGGCTCAGTCCGCATGTCAAGCCACCACAAATTAACTGAAAGCGAAGACTATGTCTACGGTGCTGAACCGATCATTTGTGGGCGCCTGGGGATTTCAGCAGGAAAGCGTAAAACGGACCCGCCAGGGCACCGGCAAGGCAAAGCCACTCCTTACTCCAGTTTGGACCTGCTACGAAATTGTTCTGTTGAGCCATCCTGCAGTTGCCGAGGCAGTCTGTTTTGCTTAAGTCTTGACACCTGCCGCACTGACAATCAGAATCAACGATTTGCAAATAGGAAGGTCAACTATGCCTGACTCCAAAGGATTATCGCGCCGGCGATTCCTCTCGGGGGTCGCTTCCACGGCTGCCACTTCGTGCATACCTCTCAGCGGAGCGGCGATCCTTGCGGGGGACTCGACACCCGCGCTGGCAGCGCAGAACACCAGCGTTCGCGTTTCTCGCGAGGCCAACACCCCCACGCCGCTGATCATCGTCAACTCGGGATATCGATTGCTGATCGATTCGGTACGGGGAACCATCGCGTCGTTTCAGTCCACTTATGGCGTCAACCGCGAATTGCTGATTCGAGACCACGTTCGCTTGCCCCTTTTCAATGTCGAGTTCATGAATGATCGGGCGGAGTTCAAGCTGGTGGCGTCTTCAGAGGCGAAGAAGATCACCCTGCGAAAAGACGAGAATGAGCGAGGGCAAACAGTCACGATCGAATACAAAGAGATTGGCGAGTTACCCGTCGATGGGATCGTCACCATCCGGTGTCCGGCGAACGAGGCGCTCACTTACTGGAATTTGGAATTGAAAAACCAGACGAAATCCTGGATCGGGCACGTGCAGTTTCCTGTGATCGAAGTACCATTTGACAACCCTATGGAGGGCGACCCCAGCCACATCCTGTCGCCGTCGTTGGATGGGTCACTGGCGGGTCCCATTGAGCCCGCGGTGTATCAGCGGCCAGGATGGACACGCCATACTCCGCTCGAGCGTCAGTGGGGAGGAACCGAGAGCATCACGCCTGAATTGTGGTTGGAAGATATCTGGGCCGGAAGACAGCGGAACACGCCTGACATCTGGCGCTATCCGAATTATCCCGGCCAATGGCTCGACGCAGCTGATGGCCTATTACAATTCCGCGGGCGGCTTGTATATGGCGTGCAATGACGCGACGGGATTGCCGAAATTCATCGATCGGGTGATGGAGGATGACGGAGTCACACTGGGGCTGGCGCATTACCCCGGCACACGCGGACCTGACGCAACGAAGCTGCCCTACGACGTTGTGGTCGGCACGTTCCACGGCGACTGGTATGCCGCCGCGGAGATTTACCGGGATTGGGCACAGAAGCAGGCGTTCTGCGGACGCAAGCTGGTTGATCGAAAGGACTGCCCAAAGTGGATTACCGATTCGGCTGTGGGGTTTGCGTTCCCCATGCGTGGCCAGGCTGACTGGGACGGCCCGCCAAAAGAGAACCCCGAATACACTCCCGCGACAAATGCTTTGCCGTATCTGGAAAAACTCGCTCAAGCACTTGAGAGTCCTCTCATGCCGTTCGTCTACAACTGGGAACATCCCGGCCCATGGGTTCAACCCGATGCCTTTCCGCCGCTCGGCGGAGAAGAGGCCATGCGCGAGTTCATGACCAAGGCAAAAGAGAAAGGCTGGGCTCCATTCCTCTATGGAGACAGCCTTTGCTGGGTCACGTGGCAGGGGAATACCGACTACGACGGAATGCCGTATTTCCGGTCCCACGGGGGGGAGGCCGCTGTGGCTCGCAGACCGGATGGGACCTTCGTGGAAGATGTGTGGCCGTGGAGAAAGAACTATTGGGTGTGCGTTGGAACCGGGAAAGGACGCCAGATGATTCTGGACATGACACGGAAGATGGCGGAACTGGGACCCAGTGTCGTCCAGCAGTTGGATCAGGGACCCGGCCCCGTGGCGTGCTACGCCTCCGACCACGGTCATCCGCCTGTGCCCGGGCCATGGATGACGGAAGGCTTCAAGAAACTGCTCAAGGCCGATGCCGAAATTGCGCGGTCGGTGAACCCTGGGGTGGCGATGTCATGCGAGGGAGCTCCTCCTGAGATCTACCTGCAGGATTTTCAGATCTGGGACGGCCGCATGAGGACAACTCCGCTGTACTCGTTTCTGTACCACGAGTACTGCAATGGCCATGAAGGCTTCTTCGGGAATCGCGTGAACGATGAAGCTTTGCGGCTTTCGGTGGGCAGGGCCATCGTCTGCGGATACATGCTGAACTTCACTCTGCGCGATAAGGGGCTGATTGAATATGACTGGGATCAGGCATGGGCACGGGCGATTCCGGATCAGGCAGCCATTCTCGACTGGGCGAAGAGAGCGAACCATTTTCGCGCGGGAATCGCAAAAGATTACCTTGTCTACGGGCGCATGCTGCGGCCCTGGACGGTGGGCAATGTGACATTTCGCGACCTCGGATGGGGCAAGGAGCCCCTGGTGCAGTCTGCAACCTGGCAAGCGGCCAATAGCCGGATCGGTGTTGTGCTGGCGAACTGTGCTGACCTTGGCGAGTCTCCCCGCGTGGAGTTGAGAGGCCAAGGAAAGAAAACAATAGCTCTGAATATCGACGGTCAGCAAAGCGAGCGGACCGTACAACTCCCCAGTGTGATCGATGTCGACATGCAGCCCCGCTCTCTTACATTAATCGAGGTGAAATAGAAATTTGGATCATGCACAATTGTGCCAGGGATGAGTATGGGAATCGCTATCTCGGATCCCGCCGGAGCCACCCAAGATGAAATATGGTGTCAACACGCTGGCCTGGACGACGCGCGTGGATGAGAGACTCGCACCTTTGTTCGGCAAGATCAAACGGTGGGGCTTCGACGGCGTCGAGCTCTTTCTCTCTCCGGGTGAGCCGGCCAACATAACGTCGGTCAAGCGGATGCTTGACGCCGAAGGTCTTGAGCGCACGACATGCAGCGTCCTGCCACGCGACGCCAATCTCGTAAGCCACGATGCGCAGGTTCGCGCCCGGGGAATGGAGTTTCTCAAGAAGTGTGTAGACCGCACGGCGGAGCTGGGTGCGCAACTGATTTGCGGGCCGCTCTACGCCGGCCTTGGAGTGATGACAGGAGCGCGGCGAACTCCGCAAGAGTGGCGATGGGCGGTGGACGGTCTCACCAAGGTTGCGCGCCATGCGCAGGATCTTCGAGTCACCCTTTGTATTGAACCTCTCAACCGGTTCGAGACCTATTTTCTGAACACTCAAGCGGACGCAGCGAAATTGGTCAAAGATGTCGGTGCGTCCAATGTGCGCATCCACTTTGATACCTTCCATGCGAACATTGAGGAGCAGCATCCCGCCGCTTCTTTGCGGACTATCGCCAAGGTCCTTGGCCACGTCCACATCTCCGAGAATGACCGGGGAATCCCCGGAACCGGGCATAACGACTGGCGGGGAATTCTTTCGGCGCTCAACCAAATCGGCTATGACGGCTGGCTGACGATCGAATCGTTTGCGCGGCCCGAACCGGATCTGGCCGCTGCTGCCGCGATCTGGCGCGACATTGCTCCCTCAGGCGACGAACTGGCGAAGCGTGGGATCAAGTTCATCAAGCGGTTGGCCAAAGAGCTGGAGACAGAGAACGGAAGAGAGCCTATAGTTCGTGAGCCAAAGGCGGTCAGCGGAAAGAAGAAGTCCGCAAGCAGAAAGTAGAAACTCAGATCGGGAAAGGGCCGGCCTTGTCATCTTTTTCTTTGGGCAAAATCCTCGTCCTCGCCAAGGGCGGAATCGTGTTTGCCCTCGTCGCCGCGACTTGCCTTTGGTGGAATGCCACCGGGTTGAAAGCCGCGGGATCGGACGAAATTCCTTTCCGCAAGCAGACGATTGACCTCGGGCGCAGCGAGAGCGTGACTGTAGCCGACGTTAACCGGGATGGCAGGCTGGACATCGTGTCTGGCGAGAACTGGTACGAGCAAGCGCTCCCCGCTCAAAAACGTGAGGGGCCGCGCTGGATCAAACACCACTTTCGTGACCTCGGTTACACGGATGGCTATATCAAGGACTTAAGCGACGTGGCCATCGATGTTAATGGAGATGGGTATCCCGACATTGTCAGTTGTTCCTACTGGGAGGAGCCGCTTACCTGGTGGGAAAATCCTGGCGCCCAAGACAAACCTTGGCGGAAAACCATAATTCAAACTGGCGCCCCGGTCGAATTTGTTTTCCTGGTCGACCTCCTGAATACGGGACAGGCCAAACAACTCCTGCCGCAATTCGGCGACGAAACTTTCCCGATGTCCTGGTACGAGCTTGTTGGCAAAGGCAGTGACGCCAAATGGGCGCGTCACATCGTCAGCCCGCACAGCTACGGCCACGGAATCGGCCTGGGCGATGTCAATAAAGATGGACGGAACGACATCATCACGCCCAAGGGCTGGTTCGAAGCGCCCGCGGATCCCCGGGAAGGCCAGTGGATTTTTCATCAGGAATTCGATCTGGGCGCGACAGGATTCATTTACGTGGAGGACGTGAACGGGGACGGACTGCCCGACCTCGTCACCAGCATGGCGCACAGCTATGGAATTGTTTGGTACGAGCAGAAGAAAAGCCCGGACGGGAGCCGCACGTGGGTCAAGCATGTCATTGATGATGCCTGGTCACAAGCGCACGCCATGACTCTCGTAGACTTGAACGGTGATGGAAAAATAGATCTCGTGACGGGTAAACGCTACTATGCGCACGAGCACGATCCTGGGGCGAACGAACCGCTAGGGATTTACTGGTACGAACCAGTCCAAAGTAACGGACGGCTCCAGTGGATTCGGCATGTCATTGACTACAGTACCCGTACGGGCGGTGGCATGCAGATCCCGGTGGTTGATATAGATGGCGACGGAGACCTCGATATTGTGGTGGCGGGTAAGTCCGGGCTCTTCCTTTTTGAGAATTTGACCAAGGACCCGCATTGAACGACCGGCATTGAACGAGCGTCATTGAGGGTCATCGCCTCGAGTTGAATTTTGAAACAATCTCACGTCTTAGCGGTGAGGAAGGAACGATTGAGCCAGGGTGAAATCTTTGACGTCTGCATCATCGGTTCCGGCGCCGCCGGTGGGGTGATGGCGAAGGAGCTCTGCGAAGGGGGCGCCAAAGTAGTCATGCTGGAAGCCGGGCGCGAGGTCAATCCAGTTGAGTTGCTGTCCCACAAGTGGCCGTACGAATTGCCTTACCGCGGATTGCGAGGCGAGAAGCAGGCGACCTTCTATCAGGGGGACATTTCCAAATCCATCGCTTATGCCGATTCAGATGATGTCGGAGTGGACCGTGTGCGGATCCTGGGCGGCAGGACCATGCACTGGAACGCCGTCACGCTGCGCTACGCCGCTCGAGATTTCAAAGAGTGGTCAACGCAGGGCGTGGAGGAAGACTGGCCGCTGACCTACGAGGAACTCGAACCTTATTACGATCGCATCGAACAGATCATTGGGGTTTGCGGCAACGACGACCATCTGGAAATCCTGCCTGCCGGCAAGCATTATCTGCCGCCCATCCCCTGGCGTTGCAGTGAGCACATTCTGAAGCGGGCCACCACGGCCATGGGCATCCCGCTCATTGCCGTGCGCAAGGCGGTCCTCACCCGGCCATACGACAAACGCCCGCCTTGCCACTATTGCGGCCATTGCATGGACGGGTGTGATGTCGCGTCCATCTTCTCCACACCCGATTGCCTGTTGCCGAAAGCCCGGGTTACGGGCAATTTCACGCTTCGCGAGAACGCCCTCGCGCGCGAGATCCTGGTCGACAACGAGGGTCTGCCGCAAGCAGTCTCGTTCGTTGACACTGCAACTCGCACTGAACAACAGGTGAAGGCCGGTATTATTGTCGTCTGCTGCTCGACCGTGGAGTCTGCGAGACTCTTACTCAATTCACGCTCTCCCCGCCACCCCGGAGGGCTTGCCAATTCCAGCGGCGTGGTCGGCCACTATCTGCACGGTCACCTGGGAAATTCGGTGAGTATGTATCTGGATGAACTCCAGGGGAAGAAGCCTTTTAACCAGGATGGCGCCACCGATCATGTTTACATCCCCCGCTACAACCACCTCTCTGGCAAGAGCAATGTTGCTGGGGGCTGGGGTATGCAAATCAATTATCAGAGTTACATGTTCCCGCAAAACGCACATAGGGTACCCGGGTATGGCGCTTCCTTTAAGCAGCAGGTTCGAAAAATGCAGCCCGGATACTTGCAGATGGGAAGCTTCGCCAAGGTAACGGCACATCAACAGAATTGCGTGACCGTTGATCCCGGCCGCCTCGATGCGAATGGCATTCCGACTCCGGTTGTGCATTTTCGCTTCAGCGACAACGATCGCGTTCTGTGGCAGGCCGCCAACCAGAGCATGCTTGAAATGCTCTCCCACCTGAAAGGGAGAGTGTTCCCGAGTCTCGGCAAAGCCCCCTCCGGTTTCGCAAGCCACGAAGTAGGAACGATTCGCATGGGCAAATATCCCCGCACGTCGGTGCTCAACAGCTACTGCCAGGCACGAGACGTAAAAAACCTTTTCGTCACAGACGGGAGTTGCTTCACTACTTCCAGTGAGAAAAATCCGACGCTTACGATCATGGCCCTGTCTATGCGCGCTGCGGACTATATAAAGGATCAGCGAAGAAAAGGAGAGCTTTAAGGACTTCGTAAGACATCTTGTTGAGATGAGTATGTTCGCAGTGTCGTAGGGACGCCGCCTTTAGGGTCCGAGGAGAACTATGGAACGAAGAGAGTTGCTCAAATTAGTCGCGCTGACCGCGCTGTCACCCAAGGTGAACGTGCTCCAGGCCGCGGCAGCGTGCCACATGGACGCTTCCCCAGCAAAACCAGACCCGGCCCAATACATATTGCAATTCTTCAGCGAAGACGAGGGCCGCCTTCTTGATCGGCTCATGGAAATAATCATTCCCGCCGACAGCCATTCTCCGGGAGCGCACGCGGCCAAAACGAACCTCTTCGCCGACCTCATGGTGGCGACCAGTGATGATTCCGTCAAGAAGCAATGGCAAGATGGGCTCCGGTTGATACGCGAGGAGGCAGCTCGCTCATCATTGGCCAAAGCCCTGCGGAAAGCCGCGGTCAACGAAGGGAATCCCCAGACTGATCTGGAAACATTTTTCGCGTTGCTCAAACAAATGACGGTCGATGGCTACTACACATCCGAGACGGCAATCCACCAGGATATGGAATACCTCGGCAACACTTACCTCGCTGCCTTTCCAGGATGCACTCATCCTGAACACCAGGATTGATGCGGCTCAACGTTTCTATTTTTGCAGACTCGCGTCTTCCAGGCGGCCACCCCGAATCCACTCGAGAATGGCCCGGTATTGGTCGCTGGATTCGTTTCCGTGCCAGCGCTGGCCGCCGTTGTGCGTCGCCAGGTAATCACCCACGTTGCCGGCGCTGTCGGTAGGCCGGGTGGGTTTGATCAGCATCAGACTCTTGTCCGGGTTGGTGATGTCCACCACCCGCATCGCGTAGCGGTAATTTTCTTTGCTGTCCTGATCCGAGAAGACGCCCTCGGTATTGGGTGGCGCGAGCTTGAAGATCACGTGGCTGGCATGGCAGAACACGCAGGCTTTGCCGTCCGCGCCGGGCTTGGCCAGAATGGGTTCGATCTTGGTGACAAAGTAGCGGAAGTCGAGCACAGAGCCAGGTTGCACGTCCTTCAACGCTTCGCTCAGGTCCTTTCCTTGCAGCACGCTGGTGGAGATGAGCTTGAGACGCGGATTGCTGGAAGTCTTCAGCTTCTCCATAGCGGTACGGAAATCGGGCTTCTGCTCCACGCCCTTGACTTTACGCAGCGTATCCAGCGCCGCGGCGCTGATGTTGGCGTCGGGGTTCAACAGAGCGGCCATCACCGTGTCCACCACCAGCGGATAGTCCAGCGGTTCCTTGATTTTCAAAGCAGCTGCGTGGCGGTTCAGGTAGTCCTGGTCCTGCGAGACTGCCCCTCCTGCGACACCCAGACGCCTCTTCAAGAATTGCGGATTGCCTGCCTCTTCCAGAAGAATGCCGAGAGCCGAAGCGTTTAGATCTGCAAACGCGGTTTTCACAGCTGGCTCGGTTTGGGGGTCTCCGAGAAAATGTTCGAACGAAACCTGTACAGCAGCGCGCTGCACATCGGCGTTGAAGGAATGCAGCCCCGCCAGTACCTGTTCCTGGAGACCCGGTTCGCGCATCAGGTTCTTGAACGAAGAAGCGGCGTCCAGCACCTGCGCGTAGTTTGCCGGCCGCGGCTTTGCTTCGAGCATTGACCGCAAAGCGCCCTGCACATCCGTCTGCTTTTCCCACACGGAGTTTTCCGGCAACGCTGCGAGCAGTGGAAGCACCACAGCCTGGCTATCAGGGCTTCCGTGTTGCAGGATGTCCACCACTTTGCTCACCAGGTGCGGATCGGGCGCTGCCGGCGTGTCGAGGTTCAGGATTCCGCGCTGGCCACCTTCGTACACGTAGCGGACGGTCTGCCGTACCTCGTTGTTCGAGTCTTCCGACAGATTCAGTGCAGCAAGGGTGAAACGCGCGTCGCCTGCTTCACTCAGCGTGCTTCCTGCCTTCAGCACCTCGATCTTCATCGAGTCATTGGCGTCTTTGAGGCACGCCAGCAGAGCGTCTTCCAACTCCGGCCCGGAACTCTTGAAGAAATGAATCAGATCGCTGTCGTTGCCGATGCGCGTTTGAAAGAAGCCGTTACGCACGTCGTACTTGAAGTCAACGGTCTCGCGATACGGCGAATACTCGTAGCCTGGGCGGTGCAGGTCGGGCACGCCGGTCACGTACTTGGTCAGAACCGCCGGCAGGCCGATCGAGACTGTGTCTGCCTTCAGTTCCGGCAGCGCGTAGTGACGAATATGGAAATCCCACAACGCGTTCAGGATTCCCTCACGGCCGAGAGGCGTCCCCGCGCGCAGCACTTTAGCCAGAACTTGCGCCTGGTCGCGCACCACCGCTTCATAGCCAGCGTTAATGCGGTCTTTGTCTTCGTCCTTGGAACTCGCCCGCACCCAGGCGGAGAGGTACCCGGTGTTTTCATCCAGCAGGTTGTACACGCTCTCCTGTAACCCGCGGCGAACCATCGCATCGGTCTCCGTGTTCAATCGAGTGGCGAGTGCTTCCAGCGTTCCGCGCCGCACCGATTGCTGGTCCACCTGCCAGTAGTACCAGCGCCATACTCCTCCAGCGGCCTCGAAACGAACGTAGGGCACCGGATCGTTGAGATCCCGCTCCAGGGCGGCCAGAAGTTCCGGATCGCTCGTCAAATCCCGGAAATGCTGATTGAAGAGTCGGGCCGCTCCCCAACGGGTTCGCGCGTTGGGCGACGCCAGTGCCGCAGCCAGCAGTTTGCGTCCGGCCGGCGCAACCTCCTGCCGGCGCGAGAGCACCATGCGGAGCGCATACGCCGAACTGGTCTGCACCATCTTGGTGGGATCGCCGAGTCCCTTGATCAGCACCGGCATAGCGCCCGGATCAGCCATGTGTCCCAGCGCGCGCGCCGCAGCTTCGCGGGCTAACGGTTGATCGCTTCCCGCCAGCACGTTGCGAATCTGGACCAACACCGGCTCGGGTGCGAGATCCCAGAACTGGTCGAGCTGTTGCAGAAGCAGGGGCAGGTCATTCTTGGCGAGAGTCGTGGGAGGCGGGGCATACGCGGCATCCCAGTTTTTTGCCTTGGTGGTGCCGGGGTACAAGGTTGACAGCGCCATCACCGCAAACTGCGTTGCCCTAAACGGTGTGTTGAAGCCCTGGTAGACCGGATCGCCTTCCCAACTACCCTCCGGCCGTTGCGCCGCCAGCAGCGCTTTCACCGCCCGGTCGAGGTGTTCGTCGGTTTCGGGTCTGTGCCCGGCTTCAGCTAAGGCCAATACCGCGTTGTATGAGATAAAGTCTGCCGTCTTGGCCGTCTTGTCGAACGGATACGGCCATCCACCTTCGGGCGTCTCATACTCGTAAAGCTTGTCAATCAGTGTCTTAATCTGCGCGGCATATTTTTCGCCGTTCACTTCCGAAAGAAACATGATCTTCCAATTCAGATCGATCATATTCTTCGGTTCGTAGGGCAACGCCAGTTGCTCCACATGATCGCGCTCGGCGAGCCAGTCCTGGTTGTGGGTCTCGTTGTACGCGAGGTCGAAGGTATGCCAGCTCTGTTGCGCAATCTCGAATGGGCTCACATCAGGTTCGCAGCCGTCGGCTTCGTCGCCCGGCATGACCGTCACGCCCTTGTAGTGAATCTTTAAAAACTCCGCGTACGGCAGATCGAAGTTCTTTCGCGGTTTGTCGTGAGTGACGTTCTGCTCAAAAGCATGAGCGATGAGGGGCAGACGGCTCGATACGGTGCGGGCGGTGTAGATGATGCGCACCCAGTTGGTGTTGGGTTCTCCGTATAAGGGTCGGGTGTTGTTGTAAATGCGATCGGTTAGAAACTCGAGACTTGCACGCTGCGTCGGGGCATATCCCTTCTCCACGGCTTTCAAATAGCCTCGTGTGGTGAACTGCGACGGATGGCAGGCAATGCAGAGCTGGGTTTCGGAGTGCTGCATGCTGGTGCGCAAGGCGATCGCTCCCCGGCGGGGTGTATTGGAGAGCCAGGAGTCGCCCATGTTCACGAGGAAGTCCATGCCGGCGCGCACGGCATCGTGTGGATCTTTATTCGGCGGCACGGGATATTGATACGTGTGCAACTGATAAGCCGGGTGATCCGCCGCTACCCGCACGTAATATTCCTGCCCCGGCTGAAGAATGCGGGTACGGAACTTGTAGAGGCCGGGATAATTCTGGGTCGCCTCGACCTGATATACAAACTGTCCGTCGTTGAATGGGACCACATCCGGCTGTCCGGCGGCGTCCTTGCCTGCCCGGAAGATGTCGACATCGAAAGGCACGTCGCGATCCGTCACATTCAACACGAAGTACACCAGCTTCGGCTGCGGTTCGTGGAAGGTGAACCGGAACCACTGGAACCCTTTGACCATCGCCGCGTATCCATCTTCACTTTTCGAGGGAGCGTAGGGACGCTCGTCATCGCTGCCGAATATGGTCTGGCCCAGTTCGAACGGCTGGGCGTTTTGCCACGAACCGTTGGGCGCCGCAGCGATGAGGCCCCGTTTAAAGTCAGCTCCACCGCGTGGCAGGGCGGCTGTACCCTGGAGAATCTTGCTGAGGGTCGCGCTAATCTCCGGGATCTGCGCCCCGGATGCTGAGGTCAGGTTGACCGTCACCGGTCCCGCGGCCCGCGGCTGCAGCGTCAGATAGAAATCGAGGTCTGCGGGGTGCAACCACTTGGACGCGACTTCTCCCTGCGCGTCGTTCACCGTGACTTTGACGGAGTCGGTCCCCTGGAGTTGCGTGAGGTCCTTCACTCCCAGGGTTAGGGCGTACAGGCTTCCCGGGCGCGCGTTGGGCAATTTGATATTCCGAGCCGAGGCTGGGGCGGTTTGACCGGCGTGGACGGATCGTCCGACGTGGACGATTGCACCAATGGTGCATGCAAGGATGGCAAGCGGAACGACGGCCCAGCTCGCGATTCGTCGACTTCTGGGTGCGCTCTCCATGATTCAACCTCGCGCGTGTGGCCCTTGGGGGGCGAATATGGTCTCAATGCCGTCAGGAACTATATACCGATCGGAGTTCCGCAGGCACAACTTTTTGAGACGTCTCAATTTTCATGCCGGTTACCGCAATGGAGGCTCTCGCGGCAAAACAATTACGCCCCATGGCCCAGTCCCGACCGGAATCGTTGCAGCCACTGTGTTGTCGTCAAGATTCACTACCGAAATGTTATTCGATGGCCCGTTGGCCGAGTAGAGAGTCTTCGCGTCCGGCGAGAGAGCGATGCCCCATGGACGCTTACCCACTGTCACCGAACCGAGAACGGTCTGAGTCGCCGTGTCAACCGTGAAGACCTGCTGCCCGCGGCCCGTGCTGACGTACAGCCTGGTCGCGTCGGGTGAAAGCAGCACAGCCATCGGTTTGATCACGCCGGGTTTACCGAGAGGGATCGTCTTCAACGTCTTGAACTTCACGGCGTCCACCAGAACCACCGTCCCGTCATTTTCAGCGTTGACGTAGGCACGAGAACCGTCAGGCATGAATACGATCGAGCGCGGACGATGCCCAACCTTGAAAGTGGAGATAATGTGGCCCGCCGCGAGATCGAGCACGGCGATGGTGCCATCCTCTTCAGACGTAATAAACACCCGCTTTCCATCCGGAGTGACCCGAACTCCTTCGGGCTGACCGCCTATCTTGATCGTCTTCAGCACCGTCCCCGAGGCGATGTCAACGATGCTCACCGCCGACGTGTCTTCATTCGAAATAAGAAGCTGTTTGCCGTCTTTGCTGACATCAAAGTTCTCCGGATCTGACCCTCCGGGAAGAATGCGAACCACCTTGTTCTGCGCCACATTGAAAACTCCGATACCGTCTGCGCTCTTGTCGGGCGGCGGCAGCGTGCTCTCGTCCACATCAGGGCCAGCGATCGGCGAACCGCTCAACGCAACGTACAAACTCCTTTGGTCGGGGCTGGCGTGAATCCCGCGCGGGCGTTTACCCAGCGGAACCGTAGCGATGACCTTGCGGGTGCCGGAGTCAATCACGCTGAGATCGCCCGACACTTCGTTGGTCACGTAAATCCGGGGAGCCGAGGATTCGGAAGCGGTCTCCGGAGCAGGGCTGGCCGGCGGTTTCGCGGAGTTGCAGCCTGCCAGAGCCAGACAAACGCCAAATGCCAGCAATATCAAAAATCTCTTGCCCATCAATTCGTCCCCTTGAACGTAACCTCCGCCTGCGTGTTCGAATGCGGAGCCACCGTTACCTGTCGCTCCTGCGTTCCGAGTCTTTCTTGCCATATCGCGACTGTATAGGTGCCGGGCGGCAGGTTTCCGATGCGGTAGCTGCCGTCTTCCCCAGACACGGCGAAATAAGGACTATCCACGACGCCGATGTAAGCCTGCATCCAGCTATGAATATTGCACTTCACGTGGATCATGAACTCGGGCCTGGCGAACTTTCGGGCAAGCGGCGGCTCTCCCGCTCCCTGACTATGGTTCCACTCCCGGTTGATCTGCGCCATGGGGTGAATACTGTGCGTGACCGGATCGGAGTTCGTAATCTGCAGGGCCTGGTTCGTCTGAATACCAAGAACACGCGGCCTGAACCAGCACCCATTCTGATCAATCGCAACCGGCGTTGGGGGCGTCGCAAAGGCTTTTCCCTCCAGCCCGGATTTCACATATACGAAGGCGTTAGCCAACCCGCCTTTGGACGACACAACCAGAGACTCATCCAACGCGTTTCCGTGGTGCGTTTCGACGCACGCGGGATCTCCGCTCATGTCGATTTTCTTCAGCAAGGGCTTTTTGCCGATATAGCGAATCATTCCCGAGATAGATCCGGCCGTGAGCGGGTCAACCTGGTA
>Ga0137389_10001430_pt1 | contig 13966 bp, 11 predicted proteins | sample 15con2h14BmetaG_FD_104645 | JGI IMG/M metagenome (GOLD analysis project Ga0137389, IMG submission 104645) | Vadose zone soil microbial communities from Angelo Coast Range Reserve, California, USA - 15con2h1.4B metaG | ecosystem: Environmental > Terrestrial > Soil > Vadose zone > Saprolite...
CGACGCGGATGGTTTCGACTCCCGCTTCCCGACCGCGCGACTCGAGCACCTGCTCTGCGGCCAGAATGTCTTCCGGCTTGCACAGGCTAAGAGCCACCAGGATCTCTCGCAGGCGCCTCTGGTCTCCTTGTTCCTGTTCCTGAAGGGCTACGGCGAGTTGCTCGGCCGTCACGCTGCCTCGTTCCACCAGCAGGCCGCCAATTTTTCCGGCAGCAGGACGATGTCGCGAATCGCCGCTGCTAGCCGCCGCCCGCTTCGTGTTTGCTTCGGGCGGCGCTGCGGCCGCGACTTGCTCCGCGTCCGCAAACGCCGTTGAGGCCGCGGGAGACAACGTCGCCGTGGGCTCGGTCACCTCAAGAATGCGCAGCTCGACCCCCGCCCTCGCGGGCGCCGAAGTTGGCGATGCATTCCCGGAGGAATCGGGCTTCATACCCGCCATCGCTTTGCTTTCTTCTCCGACCTGTGCACTCTGCAATCGCTTCAGTGCTTCCCGCAACTCCGGATAGTCATTCCCGCCATCGGATTCGGTGGCCTGAATCTCGCCCAGCATGTGACGTACCGCATCAACCATGGTCAGCAGTCCGCTGGTCACCTTTTCCGTGAGCGCGACCTCGCCATCCCGCAGACGCGACAGCAGGCTCTCGCCCGCATGTGTCACTTTTTCCAGCCGCGCAAACCCTAGAAATCCGCAACTGCCCTTGATGGTATGGATCGTGCGGAAGATGCTCGCCAGCAGCTCTTTCGACGACGGCTCTGCCTCCAGTTTCACCAACTCCTGGTCCAACCGTTCCAGGTTCTCATTGCTCTCGATCAGGAAGTCCCTGACAATTTCGTCCATGGTCCCACTCCGTCCCGTTTCTGGGCTCATCGGCAGGATCAAGAACAACTTGAGACGTCGGAAGGAAACAGCAGCGGACGACGAAGTAGTAGCGCCGGCGTCGGACCGCAAGGTAGCGCCGGCGTCCCGCCGGCCCGAGGGCGGGCGAACGCCCGCGGCCTTCGGAGCTGTCGAGGGCGGCAATCCCCACTAGAAGCGACTCATCACTAATGCGGTGGAAAGAGTGACAAAGGGGCAGCTATTTTTCCAGAAGCATGTCAAGCATTCGCGCCAACTCCGCCTTCTCCTCGGTCCTGCTGACAGTTTCGGAACGATCCTCGGTGAGCTGCGCGAGTTCGTGCGCCAGGATGCGCGCGGCGATGGGCTGAGGCAGGTAGATAGTGTCCCGCGCAGGCGTCAACTCCCAACTGCTATTGTCGCGGCGACTCAAAAGCCATCGTTGCCGCTCCGAACGCTTGTGCATGTCCGCCTTGTTGCCGGTGAGAGAAACCATTTCATCGATTTCAACGTCCACCCAGCCCACGCTCCCGCTAATGTGCACCTTCCTCACTTTGAAATGGTCGAACACAACCAGCGTTTGAGCTGACTTGAAGAAGTCGCGCCCGCGAAGACTCGCCTCCGAGTCTGTGCAGCTTTGAAGGAAGGCTGCGCCTACCTGATCGGGCTTGGGCCGAGCGGCGTTCACCACTGTCACAGGAGTCGAAAAGTTCACCGGTTGGTCGTTCGCAGGCCTGGCAGGAGATCTCGTCTCCCTTGAGGGCTCTTCCGGGGCATCAAGCCCTGGCTCCTCAGCGGATTCGCGCGTACTCACAGTCCGGATCGAACTGGAAAGAACGCCGTTTGGAACCACTTTGAGATAACGAAAGAAGCGGGGGCGTCCACGCTTCTTCCAATACGGTGAATCGTACGAATCGACCCCAGGGCCTGAACGCAGCCGGCTAAAAAAGGAATGTTCAGCGGGATTGATCACAATCCCAGCATGTCCGCGCCACACCACCAGGTCGCCCGTCTGTGGACTCGCCACCTCCCGAAATTCGTCGATCCCCGCGTACAGTTCCGAAGAGTTCGCGTACCTGTAAGGGAGACCGGCGCGCTTATAGAGTCCAAAAACAAAATGGGAGCAATCGGAAGCAAAACGCGCATGATGACGGGAATCCAGCGCAGCACTCACAATCGCCAAGCCCTCACTCTGAGTCAGTGGCCGCGACCTGCTTGCCCTCTGCCCTTCTTGCGCTGCCATGGCCGGGATCGCGGCCAGGCAGATCAGAAGACAGAACAGAGCGCTTTTGGCATGAAACCGCATAGTCCGCCTTTATAACCCGCCTTAGTAAGGCAGCACACGTCACAGGGGTGCTGCCAGATCGGCGAAAAGTGTCCGGACTTCAGATGCACTTTAGGGTGCAAGGAGTTTTCTTTTTGCGCGGGCGGGACAAGGTGAATTGAGAGGAATTACGCTTCCGCACCGCTATTTGACGGGAACGCTGTAGTGCGAGGAGATGACCTGCCACGTCGCGCCGGACTTCATCCAGACATCAGTCAGGCGGTCGTGATACTCGTACCGCTTGCCATTCGACTCTCCGCGTTCATGATATGCGCCGGTCACGACGGCGACATTCCCATGGACACGTACCTTAAGATCGGACAGTTCCGCGACCTCGACATGCACCGAACTATCGGCGCTGTGCGTGATGTAGCCTGCCTTGCTGAACGTGTTGCCGTCCTCGATGGTGATCACAAAATCCTCCGCCAGCAATGAGGACAGAATATTGATATTCCGCTGTTTGTAGGCCTCGGTCCATTTCGTTTCGTGACGGAGAACGATGGAAGCCTCGGACTTCTCCTGAGCAGCCGTAAAGCCCGCTCCGCACAGCATGGTGGAGCAGGTCAGCATCATGAACACGCAAAGGCGCATGCCTCTTTTTCGCACGATTGCCCGGCCTGCGGCAAGTTCCCTTGGTAAGCATGGCTCCCAGTCCCCTGAACCGCTCGCGTAGGGACAGCCGCCTCGGCTGTCCAGCCTGCGCCCCAGTCCGCCAAAGCCATGCCTGATTTTCTTCCCGGAGCTGATCGAACACGTTACACTGGCCAGCCGCAGACCTTCATGCCCAACACTCTGGACGCCCTGCTCACCCGCTTGGAAGCCGCCAAGAACCGCTTCGGTTCCGGAGCAGCCGCGCACAACGAGAAGGTGCTGCGCCAGCTTTCCCGTAAACAGTTCCGCGATCCCAAGTCGCTGCTCCACTTCCACGAAGCCTTGCTCTTCCTCCGCGCCTTTCCCCAGGGACCATCCGTGGTCTCGCGAGCGGAGAAGCTGCTCAACACCTTTCACGAGCGCAGCACGAAACTGCGTAGTGCCGGCGCCGACATGTCAGTCTTCGACGACTTCGACACGTCGGGCATAGCCGGCACCACCATGCAGGACACACTCACCTTCGACGTCGTCCGCTGGCTCTCACGTCGCATCCCGCGCAACACAGAAATCGCCTGGGGTAAAGAAGAAAGTGACACCTATGAAGAAGAACGAGCCATGGCATCCATCTGGCCCCGCTTTATTCCGCTACTCGAAGAAGATGCCGACGTCGAAGCCAACATTCCCTGGCAGCGCTGGCTCGACGCCGCCCGCGGCGGTGAGCGTCCACTCAATTTTCTGATCCGCCGCTTCGAGCAGCTGCCGGTCACCGACCGCGAGCGCGCTGAACTGTACAACTCTCTATGCGTGCCCATCCGCTGGAATCTCGACAATCTGCGCTTCTCCCGCACTCGCAACTGGACCCGCCCGCGCCGCTTCTACTACCACACCGAGCCCCTCATCACGCGCAGCCAGGTCTCTCTCGCCAAAGAATTCGCGCAGTCCGCCCCAAAACTCACCAGGCTCTCGGTTCAAGATGGTGAAGCCGTCATGCACACCATCCGCGAGGTGATGGCGGTCCGCTACCGCGAACTCTACGGCACCACGCTTGGAGATCCCAACTCCGTCGTGCGCGTCGATGTGGGACGCGGCGTCGTCCTCCACTTCTGGAATCTGCCCCCGCATCGCCGTCTTCCCCTGCGCGCCTATGTTGCCGGATTCACCTTGAAGAACGGCGTACCCATCAACTACATCGAAGCCATGGGGCTCTGCGACTGGATCGAGATCGGCTTCAACACGTTCTACACTTATCGCCAGGGCGAAACCGCGTGGATCTACGCCCAGGTCTTGCGCAGTCTCCGCCAACTGACCGGCGCCACAACCTTCTCCGTTTACCCCTACCAGATTGGTAAGAACAACGACGAAGCCATCGACTCCGGAGCCTTCTGGTTTTACCGCAAACTCGGCTTCCGCTCCGGCCGGCCCGACCTCGAACAACTCGCCAGAAGGGAAGAGCAGAAGATCGCCGCCGATCCGCGGTACAGAACGCCGCCTCGCACTCTGAAACGTCTCGCCGCAGCACATGTGTTCTATGAACTGTGCGGATATGACTTGTCCGGAAGCAAACCGGGCGCCTGGGATAACTTTTCCACGCGCAACCTCGGGCTGCGGGTGAACCGCCGCATGGCGGACAAATTCGAAGGCGATAGCACGAAGATCCGCCAAGCCTCGCCCGCCGAAGTCGGTCGTGCTCTTGCCATCACGCCCGCGCGCTGGAGTCCCACCGAACGACGCGCGTTTGAAAACTGGGCGCTGGTGCTGGCGCTGATTCCCGATCTCCGCCGTTGGTCGACCGAAGAAAAACAGGATGTGGTGAAGATCATCCGTGCCCAGGCCGCTCCCAACGAAATGCGCTACCTGCGCCGAACCCAGCACCATCCTCGCCTCCGCGACGAACTTCTCCGTCTGGGCTCGTGTGGGGCGGACACTCCTGTCCGCCGCCCTTGACGTTGATTTGTTTGGCGGGGGCCAGCCCAGCCTTTCGCACACCGCAATATCTTCGAGGGTGCCCCGTCCTTGTCTCTCCGTTCTTTGGAGGGACAGGGCGGGCTTTTGATTGCCCCAAATGCTAAAGTCTTCGATGTCGCCCACCCATGCCGCACCCCATCATTCTCTACGACGGCGTATGCGGACTGTGCAATCGCGTGAACCAGTTTGTGCTGCGGCGTGATCCGGAGGGCATCTTCCGTTTTGCGTCGCTGCAGAGTGCGCTTGCTGGACGCATTCTGGCACGGCACGGGGCTGACCCTCGCGACCTCGACACCGTGTACGTCGTCATTCACTACGAACTTCCTGAGGAGCAGCTGCTGCCTCGGTCGGACGCGGTCATATTCATTCTGAAGCAGCTGGGAGCAGCCGAGCTTCGCTCGGCCGGACAGCCGAGAGCCTGCCCTGAGCCTGTCGAAGGGGCGGCTGTCCCCACACATGCATCTGGCCCCACAAGAATCTGGCGGCTTGCCGGGGTTCTGTTACAACTCGTGCCTCGACCCGTCCGCGAGTGGGGATACCGGCTCGTCGCGCGTAGTCGCTATCGGCTCTTTGGGAGATTCGAGACCTGCATGTTGCCCAGCCCTGAGCATCGCAGTTTGTTTCTTGACGACTAGAGCGAGCCTGGTTCTTGTTGCGGGAAGGGTAAGCACCTCCTGCCGGCGGGATTGCTTGCTAGAATTGTCCCCGGCCTCGAAGCGTAGCGCCGGCATCTTGCCGGCTGTCCCGAGGGCGTCTCGCCCTCGGCGCGGCGGAGCGAATTGAAATCGACCGATTTTCGTGTTGTTGCCGGCGCGGCGGGCGAGGACGCCCGCCGGACAGCCGCCGGGACGGCGGCGCTACTTGACTTCAATGCCCGAGGGATTCTATGCCTGAGAATGCAACTGTTCAACCCAACATTGATTCGATTCTGCAAGAGCAGCGCAAATTCGAGTGTCCAGCGGAGTTCAGCCAGCAGGCTCACATCAAGAGTCTCGCCGAATATGAGCGCCTCTATAAGGAGTCGGTCGACGATCCCGAGAAGTTCTGGGGGCGCGTCGCCAGTGAGTTGCACTGGTTCAAAAAGTGGGACAAAGTCCTCGAATGGAATTGTCCCTGGGCAAAATGGTTCGTCGGCGGCCAGTTCAACCTGTCTTACAACTGCCTTGACCGCCACGTCGATACATGGCGCAAGAACAAGGCCGCCATCATCTGGGAGAGCGAGCCCGGCGAAGTCCGCGTGCTTACCTATCAGCAACTGCATCGCGAGGTGCAGAAGTTCGCCAATGTGTTAAAGGCTCTTGGGGTTAAGAAAAATGACCGCGTCGCCATCTACATGGGCATGACGCCAGAGCTGGCGATCGCCATGCTGGCCTGCGCCCGCATCGGCGCCACGCACACCGTCGTCTTCGGTGGATTTTCCTCCAACGCGCTGATCGACCGTATCCACGATTCGCAAGCCAGCGCCGTCATCACGCAGGATGGATCGTACCGCCGCGGCGCCGAGGTCAAACTCTTTCCCGCCGTCGAAGAAGCGCTGAAGTCGTGTCCGTCGGTCAAACATGTGATCGTGTACAAGCGCACGGGAACTCCCATCAACATGCAACAAGGAAGAGATCATTGGTGGCACGAGCTGATGGCGAAGGCCTCGGACAACTGTCCCGCGGAGCCGCTCGACTCCGAGCACCCGCTCTATATTCTGTATACGTCGGGCACAACGGGCAAGCCGAAAGGGGTGGTGCACACCACGGCCGGATATTCCGTCGGCACGTACCTCACCACGAAGTGGGTCTTCGATCTGAAAGACGAAGACACCTACTGGTGCACTGCCGACATCGGATGGGTCACGGGGCACAGCTACATCGTCTACGGCCCGCTGCAAAACGGCGCCACCACCCTGATGTATGAGGGCGCGCCGAATTTTCCCGAGCCCGACCGCTTCTGGTCGATCATCGCCCGCCACAAAGTGAACATTTTCTACACCGCGCCCACGGCGATTCGCACCTTCATCAAGTGGGGCGAGGAGTGGCCCAACAAACACGACATGAGCAGCCTGCGCCTGCTCGGCACCGTAGGCGAGCCCATCAATCCCGAAGCCTGGATGTGGTACCGCGAAACCATCGGCGGCAAGCGCTGCCCCATCGTTGACACCTGGTGGCAAACGGAGACGGGGCACATCATGATTGCGCCGATTCCGGGGGCGGTAGCGACCAAGCCCGGGTCAGCAACGCGTCCGATGCCGGGGGTGGTGCCGGAGATTGTGACGATGGAGGGCAAGCCGGTACCGGATGGCTCGGGCGGGTTTCTGGTGATCAAGCGGCCCTGGCCGGGAATGCTGCGGACTGTGTACGGTGATCCGGACCGCTATGTGAAAAATTACTGGTCGCAGATTCCGGGGATGTATTTCACGGGGGATGGTGCGCGGAAGGATAAGGATGGGTACTTCTGGATTATGGGACGCGTCGACGATGTGCTCAACGTCAGTGGGCACAGGTTGAGCACGATGGAGGTGGAGTCGGCGTTAGTCGCGCATGAGGCGGTCGCAGAGGCGGCGGTGGTGGGGCGTCCGGACGAACTGAAGGGGCAGGCGATTTCCGCGTTCGTGACCTTGGAGCAGGGAAGGCAGCCGACTCCTGAACTGAAAGAAGAATTGCGCAAATGGGTGGCGAAAGAAATTGGGGCACTCGCGAAGCCGGACGACATCCGCTTCACCGACACGCTGCCCAAGACTCGAAGCGGGAAGATCATGCGTCGCCTGCTGCGTGAACTGGCGACCAGCGGCGAAGTGAAGGGGGATACGACTACTCTGGAAGATTTTGGGGTCATTGCCAAGCTGAAGGAGCAGGAGGAAGCGTAGGGCGGGCCACTGCCCCACCGGGCAATGTCCCGTCATTGCTGTATCAACACGCTGTCATCCTGAGCGAAGCGAAGGACCTGTGCAACCGGCGTGCGCCCAGAACGTACCGTGTTTCCCCGTTGACGAACAGATTAAAGCGATCTGCACATGCTCTACTGGTTCAAGCCGCAGCCAGCAAATTGCATAGGTCCTTCGCTTCGCTCAGGATGACAGGGCGTGAGAGACAGAAAGAATCTGTGACGGTTCGAGATCGGCCGCGTGATTCCGTCTGCTAGACTTTCTCCTTCAAACGTCAACCAAGGTTCCAACCTCATGCGCATCTACTTACTCTTTGCTATCGTCATACTTATGAGCACTGTTCTAGCTGAAACCGCTGTCACTCAGACCCTTCCTGCGCCCCAGGCTGTTACCGATCCCAAGCAGATTGCCTCCAAGCCGAACGCGCAGGTGGAGCCGCGGAGTTTGACTATTGAGAAGCTTTACATGACGCGGCAGGTGGGGCGTCCGACGTGGTCGCCGGATGGCAAGAGCATCGCGTTCATCTCGAATATGAGCGGGCGCAACAATCTTTGGCTGGTTCCGAACGAGGGTGGATGGCCTGTCCAGCTTACGGTCAGTGATCAGCGTCAGGCTGCGCCCGCCTGGTCGCCGGACGGAAAGTGGATCGCTTATCAGTCGGACTACGACGGGGACGAGCAGTGGGATGTCTTCCTGGTCTCGCCCAAGACCGGCAAAGTCGTCAACCTGACGCAGACGCGCGAGATTGCGGAACTTGCGCCTACGTGGTCTCCGGACGGGCGCTATCTGGCGTACGAGGTCAAGCCCAAGACTTCGGCTGCGTATGAGATCGACATCTACGACATGGTGATGCGGGAGGTGAAGCATCTCACGACCGGCACGCCCCAGGACAAGCGCAACTCGAATCCGATCTGGTCGAAAGACGGCAAGTACATCGTCTACTCGCAGGAACAGGCCAAGGGGACGGATTCGAATATATTCATCGTCGACGTGGCTACGGGACAGAGCACGGTGCTTACGCCGCACGGAGGAGAGCAACTCTATTTCGCTAATGACATCTCGCCGGATGGCAAGCGGGTTTTGTTCACGTCGAATGCATCGAATGGATACGACAATGTCGGTCTGATCGACATTGCGACGAAGAAGATTTCCTGGCTTACCAAGGACAAATGGGAAATTCGCGGGGGCGAGTTCTCGCCGGACGGGAAGCACATTACGTTCAGCCCCAACGTCGATGGCAACGAAGATATTTACCTGCACGATGTGGCGACAGGTAAATCGACCGCTCTACCCATCCCGAAAGGCGTGAACGAGCCGGCTGGCGGGCATTCCGCCTTTACCAAAGACGGCTCGCACCTGCTTTACTACCACAACGGCCCGACGGCTCCCGGTGATCTCTGGGTGTATCACATGGCCACGGGGCAGTCACAGCAGGTCACGCACTCGCTGGTGGCTGGCGTGCGTTCGGAGGACATGGTCGAGCCCTATCTGGTGCACTATCCCAGCCGGGACGGGAAGTGGACGATCTCTGCATTTCTCTATGTGCCGTTCAACATGGCGCGCAACGGCCAGAATGCCGCCATCGTCTACATCCACGGCGGGCCGACGGCGCAGACCATGAATTCGTTCAACCGCTTCGTGCAGTACGCGGTGAATCAGGGATACATGGTCCTTGCGCCGAACTACCGGGGTTCGACGGGTTACGGAAAAGAATTCCAGCAGGCGAATTTGTTTGATATGGGCGGCGGCGACTTGCAGGATGTTCTGGCCGGCGTCGATTGGATCAAGCAGACGGGGCATCTCGATCCGAAAAAGATTGCCGTGATGGGCGGGAGCTACGGCGGCTATCTCAGCATGATGGCGGTGACGAAAGCGCCAGAAGTCTGGGCGGCGGGCGTGCCCATTGTTCCTTTCGTGAACTGGTTTACTGAGATTGAGAATGAAGATCCTGTGCTGCAGCAGTCGGATCTGGCGACTATGGGCGATGTGGTGAAGAACAAGGCGCTGTACGAGGAGCGCTCGCCGATCAACTACATCGATCAGATCAAGGCGCCACTGCTTCTGCTGGCGGGAGGACATGATCCACGTTGCCCGAAATCAGAGACGCAGCAGGTTGTCGATGCCATCAAGAAGCGCGGCGGCACGGTTGATTACAGGATTTATGAGAACGAAGGGCACGGTTTTGCGCGGGTGGAGAATCAGATTGACGCGTACAAGCGCGTGGCGGACTTTCTGCTGGCGCATGTGCCGCCGGCGGATTGCAGTTGCTCGCTGAATGAATGAGGGTGTCAGCGCTCCTTGTCCGCAATCAGTAGTAGGTCAACACGCGTTTAGTCACGGTTGATGGCTGGAATGCACCATCGAGGCTTGAGCGATATGAAATTGCTTTCTCTATCCAATTCTCGCGGTCATCATATTTGTAGGAATAGCTTACTTCGGAGTAGGGAGGCGGTCCGGGAGCGGCAGTACCGGGATCAGACTCTTCATCCACTCGTGTGGCCCGCGTAACTTCCGAAGACACATCTCCCTGCTCGTTGTAAATGGTTTCGATCTCGTCTCTATGGTTGTAAATGCGCCGACTTGTATGGGTTATGCGGCCATGAGTGTCGTAGATATAGGAAATCGAGTACGGTTCGGGCTGACCTCCCATGAGCTTTGTAAGTTGCGCATGTAATTCTTGCCGTAGCTGACCGGGGGAAAGGCCAGATTCCTCCAGTATTTTCGCGCGGGCATCTGGCGGAAACATCGTCACCAAGTTGTCCAGAATCTGCTTTTCTTCGAGGATACGGTCGTGGGCATCGTATATGCGTAGCGTCCGGCTGACCAGCTCACCTTCGGCATCACGAACTTCGACTTCAGTGGCTCTGTCGCGTTCGTCGTAAATTGTGGTCGCGGTGCCGCCGCCCGGCAGGTTCGGCGGGCTATCTACCATCTCCAAGAGAGAACCTCCGAAACCAGAAGCGATAGCCGGTCTGTAGTCTTCAGCGCGGGAGAACTGTACCTTGGTTTTTCTTCCGTTGTCGTCATAGTGGAATGCGGTGGGATTTTCACGAGCGTCACTGCGGGTAATTTTCACTAGCTTTCCGTTGTCGTCGTAGGAAAATACTGTCTCGGTAGCGTTTTGACCTTCCTTGCCTGAAGTGGTTCTTAACTTCCGACCGGATGCGCCGTAGAAGTCACGCGTCACCCAATCGATGCCGTCGGACTCTCTGTGGCGTCTACTCGCGACGCGGCCATCGCTATCGTATTCCGTCGTATATTGCAAACGAAACTCGGGGTACGTCGTGCCCTCGGCATCCGTCCTGCCAGGGTACTTGGTCTCTTCGGTGCAAGACTTCACCGGGCCGCGCAGGCCGCTCTGTTCGCGATTGGACATTGTTGCGTTGCTCTCCTCAGCTAAAGCGACCGTCGCCAAGATGACTAACGTTGTCAGCAGCACGGCAGGAATAAAGATCGAGGAAAGGGTGAGCTTTGTCCATCTCACAATCGCTATTGCAGGCCGACTGGGCAGCCATGTCAAGCGCTTTTTGGCAAAGTCGCGTTGCGTCAACGACTGCGGCATTCATTGCTAGACAGACGCGCGGCGGTCCGAGTGAGATCAGGTTATCCCAACTCGTAATCCCACAATTGTGCCGGAGTTCGAATTCTAGCTTCTGCTCTCGCGGAACCATTAACGGCCACGAAGAATCAATAACTTAGGGATAAGTCATTGATTCTATTGAAAGGCGTTGCCGCTAGGAATCAATTCCAGGGGCGGGCCGTCTTGGGATGACCTCCAGCCTCGCCGGACGCCCCCTCGTCGATTGTAGGGCCTCTGTAGCCTCCGGAAATGGCATTCTGGGCGACGACGGCACGGTGCTTTGTGGCCCTGGTTCTTGCCGCGCCACGGCTCTTGGTCGAATAACTTTGCGCTAAGTCGGTCATTAAACATGCCACCGCAAGTCTAACTTGTTGATTCTTCGTGGACTGCCAGCGCGCGCACGATAGCTGCGACCAGTCCGGGGATGGTGAACCGTTTGGCTTCGATGTCGACAGGAAGGCCGAGCTCACGAAGTGTGGAGGAAGTGATGGGGCCGATCGAAGCGAGGCTTATCCCTTGCATCGTTGTGTGGTGCGGACTCAACAGTGCCACGAAGTTTCGCACGGTGGAAGAACTGGTGAATGTGATCACGTGCGGACGTGTGCGCGCATCCTTCAGCGCGTTGCGCAAGCGTGAACGCGAAGCGCGCGGGATTACGGTTTCGTAGGCTTCGACCACATCCACATGGGCTCCAGCGTTGCGCAATTCGCGGGGAATCACGTCACGTGCAACTTTGGCGCGCACCAGCAGCACGCGCTTCCCGTTTACCCGGCGGCGCAGGCTGCGCACTACGGATTCGGCTACGTACTCCCTGGGGACAAGATCCACTTTCGTCCCATGTTGCTCGACGGCCTTTCGGGTTGCGGGACCGATGGCGGCGATGCGGAGGTGTTGGAAATGTTTCTTGGTCAGGCCAAGCTTGGCCAGCCGGTTCCACATCGCTTCAACGCCGTTTACGCTGGTGAGGATAAGCCAGTCGTAGTTCACGAGGTTCTTCAATGCGGAGTCTAACGGACGGCAGGAGCGAGGCTCGCGGATTTCGATGAACGGGATCTCGAGAATGCTGGCCCCTTGCTTGCGGAATTCGCGAGAGAGCGCACTGGCTTGATGTCGGGCCCGGCCGACGAGCACGCGCACTCCACAAAGTGGCTGGGGCGGCGATGATTTGGTCTTCTTGTTCATGGTCAGAGTTGGCGGACAAGAGTGTCCGCCCCACACTAGTTCATTGCCCCGCTTTTTTCGGCGGGCCTTCGCCAAAGCCCTGTGCCTGCATCAGGCGCGCCACGCCGGAAACCGCGGTGTCTTCGGCTTTTTCCAGGGATGCGATCATGTTGGTTTGTTCTTCCCTGGTACGATTCTGGCCGAGCTTGAACTTGGCTTCGATTCTGGTCGCGGTGATTTCAAAACCGACGATGTGATTGAGCATGCGTTCGCGGTAGGGCTGGCTTAGTCCGGCCCATTGCGCTGCGTAGGCGGGATCGAAAGTTCCCATCAGTTCGTGGAGAACTTCCAACAGAGCTTCCGGGGTGGAGAAGACCCGCGCATTTCCGTAGACGTGGACGGCGCCGTAGTTCCATGTGGGAACGCTCTCTCGGGTGGCGTACAAACTGGGCGAGATATAGGAGTGCGGTCCGTGAAAGACGGTCAAACACCGGGGTTGCTGCTCGAGATAGCGCCAGTGTGGGTTGGCCTTGGCGACGTGGCCGCGAATTGTGAGTTGGTCGCCGGTTGCACGCAGGAACAGAGGGAGGTGGGTGGCGAAGGGGCCATCGTCAGTGGACGAGATTAGGATCGCAAATGGATTGCCTCGCATGAACGCGAGGGCGTCGGCATGGTCACGGACGCGAAAGTGTTCGGGAATGTACACGGTGTTCTTCTTTCGCCCCTTCGGGGCTTGTTGGTCTATTCGGCTGACCCACGGCTTGCGCCCCTTCGGCAAGCTCAGGGCAGGCTGTGGGCTGCATTCTTTCGCCGCTTCGCGGCTTAGTTCAGGATGGTTCTTAAAACTCGTTCCGCTCTTCCGGTGGCTTCTTACGCACGTGCAGTAACTTTTCGACTACCGCTACGACTTCGCCGGACTCGTCCTTCACTTCCGCCGTAAACGTTGGCTCGTATTTTGGCAGCGTCTTGAGTTTCTCGCGAATATCGTCGATCTGGCTATCGGTCAGGCGGAATTCGGCGCGGACTTTGCCCTTGCCCGGCTTCCTGTAACGGATGCTCGCGGCTTTGTCCCAGACGATGTAGTCGGCGCCGAGGTTGGCCATGAGCATCAGCATATAGAAGGCGTCGGTCATGGCAAAGAGCGATCCACCGAAGTGAGTGCCGACGTAGTTGGCGTTCCAGAAGCGAAGTTTCATTTCGACGTCGATCGCTTTCACGTCAGGAGCGATCCGGGTGATGCGAATGCCGGCACCCAGGAATGGCGGCCACAAGTTGATCCAGCGACGGAGGTGCGCGGGAGTCTTGCTGCCGCCCAGGAGCTGCAGGAGGACGTTGTGACTCATTCAGTGAAGACTCGCAGCGGGTGAATCCCGCCAGTGGTTGAAGTGTATGTGTGAGCTCGTGCCGTCCCTGCCGGGACTCGCTTTCTTTCTTCACTTTTCCCAGGACTGACGTCCTGGGCTAATGAATGCCGCCCCTTCGGGGCTCGGGAAGTCGGGCAACGCGTCATGGTTGGGGTGGAGTGGCGAGGCCGCGGCTGTAGACTGTGGCTAAGATTTCATCGCCGCCGCGGGCGAGCAGGGCCTCGCCGGCTTCGTTGCCGAGTTTTTCGGGATCGTCTCCGTCGCGCGAGTCGCG
>Ga0137389_10001438_pt1 | contig 13939 bp, 13 predicted proteins | sample 15con2h14BmetaG_FD_104645 | JGI IMG/M metagenome (GOLD analysis project Ga0137389, IMG submission 104645) | Vadose zone soil microbial communities from Angelo Coast Range Reserve, California, USA - 15con2h1.4B metaG | ecosystem: Environmental > Terrestrial > Soil > Vadose zone > Saprolite...
ATCATCGCATCTAAGGTGGATTTGGTATTAGCAATCATCACCGGGTCTTTTTTCAGTAGGTAGAGTTCGAGATATGTCTGGCCAGGAGACTGGTCATCTGCGTGTCTGGGCCTTTCACCAAGCTTCCATTGTCTACCTTCAGCCCACCTCATCGCTTGTTGGAAATATTTCTCTCGATGTGTTGTCGAGTAAGCAGCCATGATGCCGGTGTAGAAGGCGGCCCGCGCCCATAAGTTATTATTCTTTTGGTTTATTTCTACGGGATTAGCGATCTGCCAGTCGTCGACCTTATTCATGATCGCGGCAATATACTGTTTCGAATAAATATCTTCTTTGCGCTGCGCGTGAGTTTGCGAAGGCATGAGTGTTAATGAGATTAGCATCAGAGCGGCTATGAGTACGGCACGCCAACAAGAGAATTGTAGAAGAAACATAAGCTGGTCCATGTGTCTGCGTAATTGTTTCAAAGCATAGTAGCGGAGATCGTTACGTAAAGACGAGCGCTGCGAAGGAAGGGGGACTATGATTGGTTTCCGGAAAAACACCCAGGAACGAGCCATAGGACGGGGTGATTTGTTCGCTAACCTAATCGGCTCAGCACGATCAGCACCAACGTTACAGTTATGGCGCCACCAATGCGCGTGGCGACTTGAGCGAAGGGCATCAGCACCATGCGATTCGCCGCCGTCAGGATGGCAACGTCGCCCGTCCCTCCCTGGCCGCTGTGCGTTGCGTTGATAATAGCGGTCTCGATCGGATACATCTTTAACCAGCGGCCCACCACGAAGCCTGTCGCCATCAACGACACGACAGTAGCAAAGATGGTGATGACGTTAGCCGGAAGGAAGGCGAGCATTAACTTATCCCACGGTGTCATTGCCGCACCGACGGCGAAGAGTAACGGATAAACAACCGCCACGCGAAAGAACTTGTATACAACGTAGGCCCCTTCCTGGAGCTTCGGCGACGCGGCGCGCGTGAGTTTTACAATCACGGCGATGAAGAGCATCGCCACCGGAGCGGGCAAGCGAAAAAGTTCGTGGGAGAGCATCCCTAGCAAGTAGAGTGAAATGGCCATAATGCCTGCGGCGGCGATGTGACTCACGTCCATATTTGCAGTGATCTCTTCCTGCTTGGGATCCATGTCATCGTGCTCACCCTGCTGCAAGCGTCCCTCACCCGTCAAGTGTGGGTATTTCTTGCCGACATAATTCAGTAGACCCGAAAGCAAAATCGCCATCAAACTGCCGAGCATTACGGGGGGCAGCACCAGCGCAAACATCTCCCCCTGATCCTGATGCAGAATTTCCGCGTAGCCAGTGGAGAGTGGAATTGCTCCCTCGCCAACTCCCCCGGCCATGATTGGTACAACGGTGAAGAAGAAAGTGTGCCGCGCGCCCATGCCGAGCGCCGCACCCACCAGAGTACCCACCAGGGCTGCCACGATTGAACCAACGGCTAACGGGACAAAAATCTTGACGAACCCTTTGATCAGCACCCGACGATCCATCCCGAGGATGCTACCGACGATAATGGCTGTAATAAAAAGATAGAGGAAGTTTGTCGTCTTAAAGAAATCCGAAACGGGTTGCACCAATGAGGTGGGTATCAGATGGTAATAGACCAAACACGATGGAATAAAAGTGGCGAAGATGGCCGCACCGCCGATGCTTCTAAGGCCAGGTATCCGCTTGCCGAACTCTGCGCAAGTAAATCCGCCAATCGTCATGATGGCAAGGACCATCGAGATCTCCCCGGGAACTTTCTTGATGACCACAAAGATCGCCATCACGCCCAGCAAGACCAAATACACTGGCAAGGGAACAACCCCGATTCTAAATTCCATAAGCTTCCACCAACCCTCGGGCCAGAAGGGTGTGGAAGGCCTCTGCGGCACACTGGTAACCAGTGGTGGGGCGTCGGCTTGTGTTTCGGTTTGCATCGGTCTTTGGTTTCTAAACTGCTTCAAGTGATCGAGTCCCACAACTCATCGTGAACCTCTAAACAAAGGCGGCAGGCACGAGCACTGCCGCCCAGCACACGCTTGCTCCTTTTTGTTTATCTGTAACTTCCTCAGTCCTGCACTTCGTAAGTCCAAATCTGGGCTGGCTCATTGCCTCTGGCTGGCACTCCTACGTAAAGCCTATCGCGCTGCACAAACAAGTAGCCGGTCCTGGCGCCGATCTGGCTGGGCATATTCGCCAATATCAGCATAAAGATGGTCCAGGCGACCGTCGACGGATAGCGGAATCGTCTGCAGAAATCGCAATGGCGCGGAGCGGTCCTGCGCTAGCAGCGGAAATGAGAGTACCAACACCGCTAATGCGACGAAGAAGATTTTCTTCATCCGAACACCGCCCTCCACTCACGGAACCTTGCTGAGAAGACACTTCACCCGATGGCTTCAACTCACTGGGAAGATCGCTCTACCAGTTCAGCCGTAATCCAAGCTGGATCTGTCGTGAGCTGGTCTGCGTGGACGTTATTCGGCCCGCCGCTCCAATCGCAGCGCCTGACTCCCCGAACACCGCGTTATTGCTCAAAGGCGGAGCGAAGTTTGTGTGGTTTAGGATGTTGAAGAACTCGGCACGGAACTGCACGCGAAAGCCTTCTGAAATGCTTGATATGGGTATGTTCTTGTAGATCGCCATATCAAGGTTGAAGAGGCGGGGTCCAGTCCCAATGTTTCTGCCTGCACTGCCCAATCGGGTGATGGGGTTAGGTAAAGTGAAGCACTGAGTATTGATGTAACGAAGGGGATCGGTCGGGTTCTCTATTTTGCATCCCGGCACGTAGTCCGGCCAGCCGTTAACATCAGTGCCCTTAAGCCCCAAGGGGTCGCCGCTGATGATCACGGAAAAGGGGACACCCGAGCTGGCGCTGACGATGCTGCCCATTTGCCAATTGCCGAGCAGCTTGGAAGCGACACCTTCCTTTGGACCCGGAATGTTCCAGAGCATGTTGCCGACAAAGACATGACGTAGGTCGTAGGCGCAGCGCCCCCTGCGATGTGCCTTTTCGATAAATAGAGGCGAGGTAATACCGTTCAGGAACTGGTCGCCGCGGGAAGCTTCCGAGCCCTCATCGATGCACTTGCTCCAGGTGTAGGAAGCCTGGGCCTGAAGAGCGTGGCTCATAGGCTTGACTAGTTGAAGCTGGAGTCCCTTGTAGCGGTTATTTCCATCCCAGAACGTGCCACGCACCTGAGAAGCACCAGGATTGAGTCGGGTGCCGCTACCACTCGGCGTCGGCCAAACTAAACCGGTGGATGTCTGGGCGATGGGCAGAACGATGTTAATTTCATCGGTACCAAAGGCCATGTGAACACCGCGCGACCCAACGTAAGCTGCCGTTAAGGCCCAGTCGCGAACCAGCTGATGCTGCACCGTCAGATTCCAATTCATTATGTAGTTGCGGGCCGGATTTAATTCGGTGAACGGTACATCCAAGGGAGCAGTATTAAAGTTGATACTAGGAAAGATGGCACTTGGAAACGAGCCTTGCGCGAGGCCGCTGACGGTCGTGCCCGTATTAAAAGGCGTTCCCTGCGCCTCCTTCGGCGTGAATATCCAGGGGAGGGGCAAAGCATCATAGATGCCGAAGCCGCCTCGAAAAGCGGTCTTACCGTTTCCGAAAACGTCATAGGCAAATCCGACGCGCGGTTCGAAATTGCGCAGCGTGGGATTACGATTAAAAAGTTTCTTGACGTTGACAAGCGGTCCTCCCGGAGTCAATACGGCCTGAAACTGATCGTGCGCCTCTGTCGGTATCGTGCTCATTTCATAGCGCAAACCTAAGTTTAAATTTAGTCTCGAACTATAGCGCCAGCTATCATTGAGGTAACCGGCCCACACGTTTGTGCGCACACCGACCTCCCGCGTACGAGACGGGTCAAGAGAGAAAAAATCTCTCGGCTTGTCCTGCAAGAAGTCTGACAACGACCGAAACCTGACGCGACCATTCGGTCTCCTCAGGCTGTTCTCGTTGTACTCGATCCTTTCAAAGGCGAAACCAAATCTCAGCGAGTGGTTGCCTCTCGTGACGAAGGCGTCGTCGTAGATCTGATATGAGTTCTGCACGTGACGAAAGAAAGAGTTACCTCCGACACCCACTGCATCGTTAAGACCTGGGACCGTGATAATTGCCGATGCTCGACCAGGCGCGCTCCCGAGGGCAACGTCCCCTGCCACAGAATTAAGAGCAGGGCCCTGCACATTAACAGCACCCTTAGTCCGGTTATAGCCAAGCCTGAATGAATTGATGAAGGTTTGATTGAACGTGTGAGTCTCTTCGATCGCGATCATTTGACGCCGCGTGCGGTTCGGAAACACGACGTTATTTAAAGCGTCCGGAATGCTTAAGCTCCCATTGTCGAACATGTATGTGCCAAACAAACTGTCCTTACTCGAAATCCTGTGATCGATGCGCGTTGTAAAAAAGTCTTCATTGAATCTTTGACTTAAGGACGTGGTGAGAATCCCAGTATCGCCGTTTCCTACCAGTCCTCCATTCGGCAGTGGATACAACTTGAGGAACGGAACAATGTTAGCGTGCACCGGCACAGTCCCGGCCGCGAGCTGTCCGAGTCTGGCAGCAGGCGACGGCACAGTAACCACACTTGGAACACCTTGCAATCTACGGATGCGCTCATAATCGGCAAAGAAGAAGGTTTTGTTCTTGATGATTGGCCCACCAAAGGACCCGCCGAACTGATTGCGCCGCAGCGGTGGCTTCTTAACACCGTCAAAGAAGTTCCGCGCATCAAGTGCGTCGTTGCGGAAGAATTCGTATGCGGAGCCATGAATCGAGTTTGATCCGGAACGGGTGATGGCGTTAATGACTCCGCCCGAGGTCCGCCCGTATTCAGCGGTGTAGTTGCTCGCCAGTACGGAAAATTCCTTGACTGCGTCGGCGCCAAGATTTACGCCGCCGGCGCTTCCGGGCGCGCCATTCGTATAATCGTTAATGCTGACCCCGTCGATCCGATAGTTATTCTCCTGAGGACGGTGGCCGGTTATAGTTAGCTCATCACCATAGCCGCGGTTACCTCGTGAGGCCGTTCCCCCGCTCGCGTATTGTGTCCGTATACTTGAAATCCCCGGCTGCAATGTAGCCAGGCTTGTCCAGTCGCGACCGTTGAGCGGCAACTCGACAATGGTTCGCTCACCAACGACAGCGCTTAACGTAGGAGTGGTCGTATCCACCGTCGGCGCCTCGGATGAAACCATGATTGATGCTGTGACCGCGCCAGCCGCCAGTTTGAGGTCAATCGTTAAATCCGCACCGACGGTTAGGGTGACACCCTTTTGAAGGAAAGACGTGAAATTCGGCGCGGAGGCGGTGATCTCATAATCACCCGGCAAGAGGTTGGAACCCCGATATACTCCTTCTTCATTCGCGACAAGACTGGTTGTTACCCCGGTCGCAGTGTTCCGAATCGCGACCTGCGCGCCCGGAATCAACGCTCCGGTGCTGTCCGTTACTTTGCCCGAAATCGTCCCACCGGAAACCTGGGCACTAACGGCAAAGGGTATTAGCAGAATGACGAGAAGTCCCAAGACGCGGTTGAACTTGCAAGAGTTTACGGAGGGCATGTTGATCCACCTTTCTGTTGCTGAATTCAAGAATATGTTTAGAGTAGCGGATAATGAGAACTCGCGGACCGAATACTGCGACGACTAGAGCTGATGCCTTGGTCTCCTCGGTTCTGTAGTTGAGGGGACTCAGCTGCCGTCGTGACAATCTGCATGTACATCTTTTTGGCAGTGCCCTATAGGACACCACCATCTTTTAGATCACTTGCGCAGGTCTGGGTCCGGTTATATGATTCGACGCTGGTTTGTGATAACCAGGACCGTTCTCGCAAGGCGTTGTTTGTTCTGCTGATAAACAAATAACCTTACACTCCGCAATCAGTCTTTAGAGAAGTTTTGTAAAAGCATTAAAGGCACTCTAATAAGTCTTAAAAATCTCTTAAAGACACTATGATTTTGCAAATTCAGGAGACATACCAATTCGGGCCATTCCGCCTCGACCCGGCGGAACACACCCTCCTGCGCGGCGATCAAGTAGTGGCGCTGACCCCGAAGGCGTTCGAAACTCTCGCCCTACTGGTTCGAAGTAGCGGACACCTTGTCAGAAAGGAAGAACTGATCGAGCGAGTCTGGCGAGATACGATCGTGGAAGAGGGCAATCTGAATGTCATCATCCATACACTGCGAAAGGCTTTAGGTGACGACCCGCGCGAAAGCAAGTACATCGAGACAGTCGCAAAGTGCGGCTATCGCTTTGTCGCGGATGTCCGGAAAGCAGAGGAGCATGAAGAGACTGCGAGAGAGGCGACGAACGGTTCCGCTCCCGCGAATGAAGCCAAACAGTCTTCACATCAGCAACAGATCACGGGACCTTCTTCAGCCGCCTCCTCTCCCTCCGTGCTAAATCGTCAGCGCGCTCGACGTCGCTTAGTAGCCGTTGGGTCGAGCGTTCTCGTGGCAGCCCTTGCAGCCGCGTTTATTTCCATTTGGCGCTCCAACTATCCTGCCAGGGCCATAGTCGCGGCGGCGCCAGCGCCAGTGAGATCGATTGCAGTGCTCCCCTTCAAAGTTTTGAGTAGTGATAAAGGGGACGAGTATTTGAGCCTGGGTCTGGCGGACGCCCTGATCACCAGCCTTAGTCAAACGCGACAGGTCATCGTCCGCCAGACGGACGCGGTAGCAAAGTATCAGAATACGGGCAAAGACCCCCTGGAGGCGGGACGTGAACAGGGCGTAGATGCAGTCCTCGAAGGACAGGTGCAGCGCATTGGAGATCGAGTGCGCGTCACCGCGCGGCTCGTGCGCACGACCGATGGCACATCACTGTGGGCCGATCGTTTCGAAGAGAAATTTACAAACATCTTCGCGGTCGAGGACGCGGTCGCCGAAAAAGTGGCCCGGACGACGATCCTGGCAATGAAGGGGGCGGGCGAGGTATCGACAGAGCGGCTCACTAAGCGTTACACGGAAAATAATGAGGCCTATGAAGCTTATCTCAAGGGTCGCTACATGTGGAATAAGCGAACCGTTGACAGTCTGCAAAAGGCGCTCGCGTATTTTCAGCAGGCCATTCGTCTCGACCCGAATTATTCACTGGCTTATGTCGGCTTGGCCGACACCTACACTCTGCTTAGTTTCTTCACCCTCGCTGCTCCGAGTGACGCCTTCCCCAAAGCGAAGGCGGCAGCTGAAAAGGCGCTAGCTATCGACAGTACTCTAGCCGAGGCATACACGGCGCTGGGCCAATTCAAAGCCTATTACGAATGGGACTGGAACGGTGCGGAAGATCAGTTTCAAAAAGGAATTGCCCTCAACCCTAATTATCCGCTGTTGCATCATTGGCGCAGCCTCAACCTAATAGCGATGGGGCGGATGGACGAGGCGCGTGCGGCCATGCGACGCGCGCTGGAGTTGGATCCGCTGCTGCTTGTCACCAACGTGAATCTTGGCCGGATAGATTACTATGAAGGCCGGTACGATCAGGCCATCAAACAATATCAGCGCGCACTGGAGTTAGATAAGGACTTCATGCGTACGCATCTGCGCCTGGGTCTTGCTTACGTGGAACAGGGTCGATACCACGAGGCACTCATCGAGTACAACAAAGCGCTCGAGATAGCCGGTGACACACCCCAGGTCAGGGCCCACATTGCCCACGTCATGGCCGTCTCAGGCAAAAAGACTGAGGCACTTGCCGCGCTCGCCGAGTTGCAAGAGCGAGCAAAGCGACAGTACGTACCTCCCTACGACATCGCCCTGATCTACGTCGGCTTGGGCGAAAGGGATAAGGCCTTTGCCTGGCTGGAGAAAGCCTATAACGATCATTCGACCGAAATGATCTACTTTAAGGTCGACCCCCTGCTCACGCCTTTGCGCTCGGACCCGCGTTATCAAGATCTTCTACGACGCATGAAGCTTAGCTGAATCCTTACCCACTACGTTCAAGCCGCTGAACCTCGCGCAACCGCCGCTCGAGAAATCGGCGCTCGCTGTCATTCGTAACCATCGCCAGCGCTTGCTCGTAGCTCTTTGCCGCCTCTACTGCGGATCCAAGTCGACGCAGCAAATCGGCACGCGCCGCATGCAGCAGATGATAACCGTCGAGATCTGCAGCTAACGCATCGATGAGCTCGAGAGCCGGCTGAGGGCCTTCCACCATCGCGATCGCCACCGCTCGATTCAGCGATACGATGGGGGAGGGTTGCGAACGCTCAAGAAGATCGTAGAACCGGACGATCTTAGGCCAGTCCGTATCTTCGGCGCGCGCGGCCCGACAATGCTGAGCGGCAATCGCAGCTTGCAGTGCGAATGGACCCGGCCGGCCAGCAAGCCCCTCTTCGACGAGCGGCAACGCCTCGGCGATCTGTTGCTGATCCCAGCGGGTGCGATCCTGCTCTTCGAGGATAATAAGATTACCAGCCTCATCGAGACGCGCAGCGCGCCGCGAATCGTGAAGCAGCATCAGGGCGACAAGAGCAGTCGCTTCCCTCGGCGGTTGTGGCGCCATCAAGAGCCTTACAAGGCGGCCAAGCCGGATGGCCTCGGAGCACAGATCCCCCCTCATGAGCGGCTCACCGCGAGTTGCAACATAACCTTCATTAAACACGAGATAGATCACTGTCAGCACTGCATCCAGTCGCGCCGGCATGTCGTTCGTGTCGGGCACCACGTACGGAATGCCGGCGTCGCGAATCTTGCGTTTCGCGCGCACAAGCCGTTGCGCCATTGTCGGTTCAGGTACCAGAAACGCGCGCGCGATTTCGTCAGTCTGAAGACCACACAGCGTGCGCAAGGTCAACGCGACCTGCGCCTCGGGCGCAAGCGCGGGATGGCAGCAGGTGAAGATCAGCCGCAGACGATCATCGGGGATTTCGTCCGTGAAGTATTGCGGCTCCTCTATTGTCGAGTTCAACTCTAACGCGTAGGATTCCACTTTCTCTTTGAAGCGCGTCTGGCGTCGGATGCGATCGATGGCCTTGTGACGAGCTGTTTGGATGATCCATGCGGCTGGAGAATCAGGGATGCCGGAGTCGCGCCACTGGTCGATGGCCGCCGCAAATGCTTCCTGCGCAGCTTCTTCGGCCAAGTCGAAGTCGCCGAAGGACCGGATCAGCGTGGCGACAATTCGTCCCCAATCAGAGCCATAAACTGCCTGGACCGCGGCGTTCGCTTCTATGAGCATTGCTCATGTTAAATAATTTTCCTCCCAAGTGTCGATCCGAGCACTCGCCGTTCGACTTACTGGTGAAGCACAATAACTCCCTCTTCTTTTGGGAGAGGGCTGAGAAGGACTAGGACGGCGCAGGATCAGGCCCTAAGCCTGGTCTCGACTTCGAAGGGGAGCAGAGCGTGATGAATACGATTGATTCGCTGAGAATGGAGTTTGAGAACGAAACGCAGACAACGCGCAAGCATTTGGAGCGCCTCTCCAACGACAAGCTGGACTGGCGACCCCACGAGAAGTCGTTTACGGCACGTGGACTGGCTTCTCACATCGTCAGTCTGGTCAGCTTGGGCGATTCGGTACTCACGACGGACGAACTAGACATCGATCCAGCTGCCTACAAGCCCTACCAGGCCACATCGGTGGTCGACTTGCTTAAGACCTTTGACGACAACGTCGCCAACTGTAAGCAAGCCCTGGCGGCCGCCGACGATGAGAGCATGGCGCAGCCCTGGCGCTTCAAGATTATGGGTCGGCAGCGGTTCGAAAAACCCAAAGCGGTCGCGTTCCGGGACTTCTCCTTGAGTCACTTGATCCATCACCGCGGCCAGTTTTCGGTCTATCTGCGCCTGCTCAACATCCCTGTGCCCGGCTCGTACGGCCCGACCGCCGACGAGCAATTCTGATTTACTGTAAGGGAGATCACGGAAAAAACTGAGAGAGTATATGCAAAAAATCACCCCGTTCTTGTGGTTCGACGACAAGGCCGAAGAGGCCGCCAACTTCTATGTGTCACTTTTCAAGAATTCTAAGGTCGGTGACATTGCCCGCTATGACGAAGCGGGGGCAAAGGCAGCCGGAAGACCAAAGGGATCGGTAATGGTCATTGAATTCCAACTCGAGGGTCATGAATTCGTCGGCTTAAACGGCGGCCCGCACTTCAAATTCACGGAAGCGGTATCGTTCGTCGTGAATTGCGAAACGCAGCAAGAAGTAGACGCATTCTGGGAGAAACTCTCCGAGGGTGGAGAAGAAGGTCAATGCGGCTGGCTTAAAGACAAATATGGTCTGTCGTGGCAAATCGTTCCCACTGTTCTGACCAAGATGCTGAAACACAAAGATCCTCAGAAAGCAAAAAGGGTCATGGAGGCGATGCTTCAAATGAAAAAGCTTGACATTCAAACTTTGAAGCAGGCGTATGAAGGACAATAATATGAAATACATGCTGTTGGTTTATCTCGATGAGCAAGCCCTGAGCGAGGCCGAGCGGGAGCACTGTTACGTTGAGTCTGCCCAGCTCACGCAACAGCTCAACTCAACCGGACAGTATCTGGGTGCCAATCCGCTACACCCTATTTCGACGGCGACGAGTGTTCGAGTGCGCGACGGGAAACGGTTCGTGACCGACGGGCCATTCGCGGAGACCCGCGAACAACTAGGCGGCTACTACCTAATCGACGCCTGCGATCTCGACGAGGCTATCCGCATTGCCGAACGGATCCCACCGGCACGATTCGGTACCATCGAAATCCGCCCAGTGATGGAAATCGAGGGCCTACCGGCAGGTTAAGTTTTCGCCGTGGACGAACGAAGACGAGCAGCTCCGTTGTCGAATGTTAATTACTATTCTGGCGCCATATGAAATACATTTTATTGATTTACCACGAAGAAGTCTTAGACGAGGATGAGCGACAACACCTGCTCGAGGAGTCAGTGCAGCTCGCTAATCAGCTCCATGAGAAGCGACAGTATCTGGATGCTGCGCCGCTACAACCAACATCGGCAACGACCAGCGTGAGGGTTCGCGATGGGAAACGGCTCGTTACCGACGGTCCGTTCGCCGAGACGCGCGAGCAGATTGGCGGCTATTTTCTCATCGAAGCCAAGGATCTCGACGAGGCAATCGACATCGCTGCCAGGATTCCCGGAGCGCGGATCGGAACTGTTGAAGTCCGGCCGGTGCGGGAGGTCGATGGCCTACCGACGACATAGTCTATAGAGGAAGAACTCATGCAATCGAATACTCAAGACGCTGTGATATCGAAAAAGATGATCTGGACCGGGAGGATCATCAGCGCACTTCCTGTACTATTCCTGCTCATGGATGGCGTTATGAAATTGTTCAAGCCGCGTGTTGTCGTGGAGGCAACCGTCCGGCTCGGATATCCCGAGAGCGTCATAGTTGGCCTCGGCATCGTCTTACTCAGCTGTACTGTCCTCTACATTATTCCGGCCACTTCCGTTCTTGGCGCAATCCTGCTGACAGGATATCTGGGAGGAGCAGTCGCTACGCACTTACGCGTGGGTGAGGGTCTGTTTCCAGTTCTCTTCCCGGTCATTGTCGGAGTGTTGATCTGGCTTGGGCTTTACTTAAACGATGATCGGCTGCGAGAAGTTGTCCCTTTAAGGAGTTAGTGTGCGGAGTCAGCGTTTCGCTGCAGCATTTTGTGGTGAATCCCATTCACACCGTGGCTTCAGCCCGGTGAGCAAAATGCGACTGGAATAGGATGAACCGTTTTAACGGTTTTTCGGAACGCTGGAGTCGGAATCAAAGAGTAAACCGTTGAAACGGTTCAAGAGTTTTCTGAGATGCGTTATCCACCGGGCTAAAGCCACGGTGAGAATGAGAGCGAGAAACTGATCATGAACATTGTACTGTGGATCATTCAAGTGCTGCTTGCACTGCTCTTTCTGTTTTCCGGTGGGATGAAGCTTGTCATTCCACCAGACGTGTTGCAGTCGATGGGGTCACCCAAGCAGGTGATATTGCCAGGCCTTTTTATCCAATTTATCGGCGTGTGCGAAGTGCTCGGTGGCCTCGGCTTGATTCTCCCCGGACTCCTGCGGAATCGGCCGAGGCTGACACCGCTGGCCGGAGCCGGGCTCGTGATCATCATGATTGGCGCAACGGTCCTGACGATCATTGGCGATGGTATTGGAACCGCAGTGATCCCTTTTGTAGCGGGACTTCTTGCGGCATTCGTGGCTTATGGTCGTTTGCGACTGGCACCGCTTAAGGCCCGCGCAGGAAGGACTTAATGTGATGGATTCCCCTGATCCTCTCGTCGTCTTTCTCGACTTCTGGACCTCGGCCTATCAGGCGATCGACGACTGAGGCAAACTAATCACACTAACCCAAGGAGCAAACTATGCAATTAAATCCATATCTTTTTTTCAACGGCCAATGCGAGGCAGCCTTCAAGTTTTATGCGCAGGTGCTTGGCGGCAAAATCGACGGAATGCTGACCCACGCCGTTACGCCCGCCGAGCAACAAGTGCCGGCTGAATGGCGCGATAAGATCATGCACGCGCGCTTGATCGTGGGCGACCAGGTGTTGATGGCTTCTGATGCTCCGCCTGATCACTATGAAAAACCAACAGGCTTTTCCGTGTCGATCCAAATCAAGGACAAGGCGGAGGCAGAACGCATATTTAACGCGCTAGCTGAGGGGGGCAAGGTCCAGATGCCGTTCGGGCAGACCTTCTGGGCCGCCGGTTTCGGCATGTGTGCCGACCGATTCGGCATCCCGTGGATGGTTAACTGCGAGAAGGAGTAGTTAGGTTAGACCTGAGAGGTTAATAGAGCTGAATTGCTGATTTATAGTTTAGTGACATTCAACAAAGACAAGACCTGCGGTGAAATATCCACCGCAGGTCCTGTCAACTTCCCTTGCTTGTGTCTGTCTACTAGTAGCGCGAGCCGCCATTGCGACCGCCGCCGCGATCTTCGCGTGGCTTGGCTTCATTGACGTTCAGCGCCCGTCCGCCCACGTCCTTGCCATTAAACTGCTGGATTGCAGCGGCGCCTTCTTCCTTCGTCGACATCTCAACAAAGCCGAAGCCGCGTGAGCGACCCGTTTCGCGATCTTCAATCAAGGATACACTTTCGACTGTGCCCGCTTGCGCGAACAGTGTCTGCAGATCGTTGCTCGACGTTTCAAACGCGAGATTACCAACGTATAGTTTCATAGTCATAGTTTCTTACCTTTTCCCCTATGGGATTTTCCCCGCCGAACTGCTCCGTTGGGGAGTTAACAGAAGCCGCATGCGAACATGGTAGCTTCCCAATTTGCTAAGGACGTTGGGATTTACATATCCATGCCGCCGGGCAGAGCCCGTGGCTTTCCATCTTCCTGTAGCTCAGAAATGAGGGCCTCGGTTGTCAGCATTAAGCCCGCAATTGATGCGGCGTTTTGTAATGCGCAACGCGTGACTTTCGCGGGATCAATAATCCCCGCAGCCACAAGGTCCTCAAAAGTGTCAGTGGCTGCGTTGTAGCCGAAGTTCGCTTCTTTGTTAGCACGAACTTTCTCAACTATTACCGCGCCTTCTTTGCCGGCGTTCTGTACGATCTGACGCAACGGCTCTTCGAGTGCTCGCTTCACTATCTGCACGCCGATTTGTTCGTCTGGATCGCCGGCAGTCTCACCATCCTCGTCCGCTTCGAAGATTTTGAACTTGTCCAATGCCTTCGCGGCACGAATTAGGGCCACGCCGCCGCCGGCGACAATGCCTTCTTCAACGGCAGCTCGAGTAGCGTTCATAGCATCTTCAACGCGTGCTTTCTTTTCTTTCACTTCAGTTTCAGTGGCAGCGCCCACGCGGATCACTGCGACTCCGCCAACGAGTTGCGCGAGACGCTCCTGCAGTTTCCCGCGGTCGTAGTCCGACGAACTATCTTCAATCTGGGTCCTTAGTGTTTTTACTCGAGCCTTGATGTCGTCTGTGTTGCCGGCGCCAT
>Ga0137389_10001447_pt1 | contig 13904 bp, 11 predicted proteins | sample 15con2h14BmetaG_FD_104645 | JGI IMG/M metagenome (GOLD analysis project Ga0137389, IMG submission 104645) | Vadose zone soil microbial communities from Angelo Coast Range Reserve, California, USA - 15con2h1.4B metaG | ecosystem: Environmental > Terrestrial > Soil > Vadose zone > Saprolite...
ACCCGCTCGATGTCGTTGTTATAGACCCGACGGATTTGCTCAGCCCACTCCGGGTTGTCGGTGAGCTCCTCGAAACCGCGAACCGGGCGGCGATGCATCAGTTTCCGGAACGCGTTGTATCGGCGTACGCCTCGCTCGCGGACGCGCAGAATGTCGATGGCCGCCAGGTCAATGAGGGTGCCGTCTGGCTCCTCGCGTTGACGCAAGAATCGCGGAAAGTTGTGCAACGTGATGGCGCCCGGATGCATGGTGCCGAACGAATACAAGGCATCCGCCATCGGCACCTTGATCAGGACCTCACGCGCGTGCCGGTCTGCGACCTCGGGAAAAGTCAACGCCGCAAGCAACCCGTTGTCGACCAGCGACCTGAACGTGTATTCATCGGGGATCAGTGGATGCATGCGGTAGACAGCCACGAACTCCTCGGTGATGGAGTAGGGAACCCCAAAGTGCTCGGTCTTGCTACCGGGGATTCCGCTGATGACCTCGCTATCGCTCAGCCGTCCGATCAGGCGTGACAGGTGTTCGCCCTGCAGCCCCCACCAGTTTGCCCGCATGGCGATATGCAGCGCCGGATGACCGAGAATGGCCGGCGTCCATTCGACGGTGTGGATCTTGGCGAGCAGCGCGGCAATGACCAGCCGCGCGTGATCGAACAGTTCGTCGTCTGACCATCTCGGGTGGTGTGCCCGCAGCCGGTCGCACACGGCATTGTGCTCGAGGGTGAACAACGTATGCATCAGGCTCAACCCCACCCACCAATTGCCCTGGACGCCGGTTGTGTCAGTCCCGGAATTGGGATCGATGGGAAGGAGCCCGTCTCGACCAATCGTCAGTTTTCCGTCGACGCCGGAACGGAGGCGAGTCTGAGTATTGAGGTCACTCCCGTACAGCTGTGATGCATCCCACCAGTGGGTGACGACATTTGAGTAGGTCGGCGGCCGGTCGGGGTCGGGGGAATAGGGATCGGATCGGGTGCGTAGGATCGTCATAGGGCGCTCGGGCCATGGATCGTTGGCCGCTAGGGGAATCTCAAAACGGCGCTCTTTGGAGTTCTGGCCATGGCTCAGCCAGTCGTGGACCATGAACTGGAGCCAGGCGGCGGCGGTCAGGTTGAGGGTCGTCGCTGGGATAAACGTTCCCCGCGCGAGGAGTTCATTGCTGATGGTGCGCGGATTCGGTTGCAGCAAATCAGCCCCCGCCTGAGGATAGGTTTGGGCAAGCGGCACATTCCGTCCAAACCGCATCTCGACGCTGCCCATCGCCGGGTCGTCGAGATCGTTGTAGGTGCCATCCGCCGTCCGCCGGGTCAGATACCGGTCGTCCTCCGGCGCCACCGGCTTCATCTCGCGGCCGTAAGCCGCGGTCGCTGGGTCGTAGAGGTTCTTCTGGCGCATGCGCATCCGGATGCCTTCAAGGACCGCCAGCGCGAGTGGCAGGGGCAGCCGATGCCACCCCCAGGCCTTATCGATGGCTTCGGTCACGCTCATGAACAACCTACCGAGGCTGCGACGTGGGCTCATTTCGCCTTCCAGAAGGCGCGATCGGGACATTTGGTAACGGTCGGCGACCTGGAAAGTACAGCTTCGGCGGTGGCGCCACAGGTCTGTTCTGACGGAATTTCCCGCCCTGGCGGCCTGTATTTGCCGCTACCCGGCCCTTAACGTGCCCTCCCTATACTGAACCGGTGGGGGAATCACCGCTCCAATCCGTAGCGTCCTCGGCTGTCCAGTCCGTCCCGACACCACTGTCCGGCCAGATTTCGCCTGTTTCGTCGCCCACAGTTAACGACGCGGCCATCCTTCCCGAGCCTCCGGCTCAGCACGCCCCGGCCCCGTCCCCCGCTCAGTCGCATTACATCAACCGCGAGCTTTCCCAGCTCGACTTCGATGAGCGCGTGCTGGCCATGGCAGACGACGAGTCACTTCCGCTGCTCGAGCGGGTGCGCTTCCTGGCGATCCTGGGCGAGAATGTCGACCAGTTCTTCCAGGTCCGTGTCGCCGGCCTGAAGGAGCAGGTGCATGCCGCCCTGCCCCAGACATCACCGGACGGTATGACCACCGGCGAGCAGCTACGGGCGATTCACCAGCGAGCGGGGAGCCTGCTCGAGCGCAGCACGAATCTTTTCACCCACCGAGTGGCGCCCGCCCTCAAGCAGCATGGTGTCTCCATCGCCACGGTCGCCGAGCTCGACCAGGCCGATCGCGACTTCCTGGCCGCAGAGTTTCATGCCCGCATCTTCCCCGTCCTTACGCCGTTGGCCGTCGATCCGGCGCATCCGTTTCCCTATATCTCTCACCTCTCGCTCAACCTGGCGGTCATGGTCCGTGACCCGGTGCGCCACCAGATGCGCTTCGCCCGCCTCAAGGTCCCACCGCTGCTCCCTCGCTTTATCCCCCTGCCCGACGGCACGCGTTTCGTTCCGCTCGAGCAGGTGATCGCCTCCCATCTGGAGGTGCTCTTCCCGGGAATGGAGATCGTCAGCCAGCATCCATTCCGGGTGACGCGCGACGCGGATCTCGATCTCGTCGATGAAGAGGCCGCCGATCTGCTGGCGGCAATCCAGAGCGAGTTGCGCCGGCAGCAGCGCCGGGCGCAGGTGGTACGGCTCGAGGTCGACGCGGCGATGTCAGGCGAAGTGCTCGACCTCCTCGTCCGCGAGCTCGAGCTGGAGCCGACCGACGTCTATCGGGTCGACGGCCTGCTCGACCTGAGCAGCCTTTGGGCGATCTATGCCCTGGAGCGTCCGGACCTGAAGGATGAGCCGTGGACCCCGGTCACGCAGCGGCGCCTGCAGGGTGTTGGCGTTGAGCAGGCTGACATCTTCGAGGCCCTCAAGGACGGCGACATCCTCGTCCATCACCCATACGACTCCTTTGCCACCTCGGCCGAGGCCTTCATCGACCAGGCGGCCAAGGACCCCGACGTCCTGGCGATCAAGCAGACCCTCTACCGGACCTCGGGTCCGGTGAGCCCCATCGTCCGGGCCCTGATCCGGGCGGCCGAGAGCGGCAAGCAAGTCGTGGCCCTGGTCGAGCTCAAGGCGCGTGGCGACGAGCAGGCGAACATCGCCTGGGCCCAGGCGCTGGAGCAGGTTGGCGTTCACGTCGTCTACGGCGTCGTCGGGCTCAAGACCCACGCCAAAGTGGCGCTGGTCGTCCGCCGAGAGGGAGACCAGATCCGGCGTTACGTGCACGTTGGCACCGGCAACTACAACCCTAAGACCGCGCAGATCTACGAAGACGTGGGCCTGCTTTCGGCGGATCCCGAGCTGGGGACCGATGTCTCGGAGCTTTTCAACTTCCTGACGGGCTATAGCCGGCAGCGGCGCTTTGGACGGTTGCTTGTCGCACCGGTCGGACTGCGCTCGAACATCATTCGCCTCATCCGTCGGGAAGGCGCTCGGCCCGGCGGCGGGCGCATCGTCCTCAAGGTCAACAGCCTGGTCGATCCGGAGATCGTCGAAGCGCTTTATGCCGCATCACAATCCGGCTCGGAGATCGACCTGATCGTCCGCGGTCTGTGCAGCCTGCGCCCCGGCGTGCCCGGTCTTTCCGACCGGATCCGAGTGCGCTCGCTTGTCGGGCGATTCCTCGAGCACTCACGAATCTTTCGGTTTGGTCCGGACGGCGACGCGGCCGAGTATTACCTCGGTTCGTCGGACCTGATGCCGCGGAACCTCGATCGGCGGGTGGAGGCGATGGTCCCCGTCCTTGATCCCGCGTTGCAGGAGCGGCTCGCCCAGATCCTCGACATCGAGCTCGAGGACGACGTGCTCGCCTGGGATCTCCACGCCGACGGTTCCTGGTCGAAGCACCCCACCGTCAACGGGGTGAACGCGCAGCAGGTCTTCGAGCAGCTGGCCGAAGCACGCGCGGCGTCGACCAACGGCAACGGATCCTCGCCGGATGCTTGAGCGCGAGGTCAAGCTCGCGGTTCCACCGGCCTTTGCGCTTCCGGACCTCGAGGACCTCGCCGCCGCCGTAGAGACCAGTCCCGTCGATGAGCGACGGCTGGAAACGGTCTACTACGACACGCCCGACCTGCGGCTGGCGCGCTGGGGCGCAAATCTTCGGATCCGGCAGGGCGAGGGCTGGACGTTGAAGCTGCCGTCGACGAGCACGGGGCCGGCTCTTACCCGCCGGGAGCTCGAGTTCCCCGGCGATGCCAGCCATCCGCCCGAGGCCGCGGTGGCGCTCGTCATCGCCTACGTGCGGCGCGCGACCCTCGTGCCCGTCGCAAGCCTCTCCACGCTGCGCCGGCGCGTGCAGATCAAGAATCGCGAGGGAACACTGCTGGCCGAGGTGGTCGATGACGACGTGTCGGTGATCCAGGGCCTGCGGGTGCAGAGCCGCTTCCGCGAGGTGGAGGTGGAGTTGAAGGACCAATCGGCCGAGCGGCTGCTCGACCCGATCCTCGCGCGCCTGCGCACCGCCGGCGCGGCCGACGAAGACCAGGCCTCCAAGCTGGTGCGGGCGCTCGGGGCGCGCGCGACCGCGGTCCCCGAAGTGGACCCGCCGGTCCTGACGCCATCGTCGACCGCCGGCGAGTTGGTGCGCCACGCGATCGCGGTATCTGTCGCGAGCCTGATGCGCCATGACCCGGGCGTGCGGCTGGGGGATGACCCGGAGGACGTGCACCGCGCCCGCGTCGCCTCCCGGCGGCTGCGGTCGCAACTGCGCACCTTTCGCACCCTGCTCGACACCGAATGGGCCAACGCCCTGCGCGAGGACCTTGGCTGGCTCGGCGCCGGCCTTGGCACGGTACGCGACCGCCAGGTCATGGCTCAACGCCTTCGCTCCCAGACCAGCACGCTCGCCGAGGACGATGCTCTGACCGTTGCCGACCTCTCAGCCGAGCTCCAGGCGGAGAGCGAGGAGGCGCGCGGTCGGTTGGTGCTCGACATGCGGTCGGACCGCTACATCGACTTGATCGAACGGCTGGTCGAGGCCTCGCGCGCCCCCGCTCTGACCGCCGTTGCACACCAACGCGCCGAGGTCGTCGTACCGGCTCTGGCGCGCCGCGACTGGAAGCAGCTGCGAAAGGGCGTGGCCGCACTGCCCAACCAACCCGCCGATTCAGAATTGCATCGCATTCGCATCCTGGCCAAGCGCGTGCGCTATGCCGCCGAGGCTGCCGAGCCGATCGCTGGAAAAATCGCGACTCGCACCGCCGAAGCCGCGGCCGCGCTGCAGGACGTCCTTGGCGACCACCAGGACAGCGTGACCGTGCAGCAATGGTTGCGCGAGGCCGGGAGCGGACCGCGCGCCTTTGTGGCGGGTGAGCTCACGGCGCTCGAGCGCGAGACATCGGCACGCGACCGGTCCGCGTGGCACAATGTCTGGAAAAAGCTTGACCGCAAGCGGCTTAGAAGGTGGATGATATAGCCGGAGCCGCGTCGACTAAGCCATCGTCGCAGCAACACATTGCACAAGGGGTGTCCATGGCGGCAAAGATCTTGAGTGTCGACGAAGCCAAGCTGGTCAGGGCCGCGGGAGGCGTCATTCGACGGAACGGCTCACGCGGCGCGATGCGAGTCGCCATCGTCCATCGTCCGGGATACGACGACTGGTCGTTCCCCAAGGGCAAGGTGGACCGTGGCGAGACCCTCGAAGAGACCGCGCTGCGCGAGGTCGAGGAAGAGACGGGTCTTCGTTGCAAGCTGGTCGCGCCACTCGGCTGCACGGCGTATGCCGACCACAAGGGTCGGGACAAAGTCGCCTGCTACTGGCTGATGGACGTCGTCGGCGGCCGCTTCCGCGCCGGAACCGAGGTCGACGAAGTTCGCTGGGTCACGGTGGACGAGGCCGTCGACCTGCTCAGCTACCGCCGCGATCGCGCGCTGTTGCGCGCCCTCGACCTCGAAGCGACCGGATAGCGCCCACCCCGATGGGCGCAGCATACGTGGTTCGCCACGCCAAGGCGGGCGACCGCTCCGATTGGACCGGAGACGACCGGATGCGGCCACTGACCAAATCAGGCCGGCGGCAGGCGCAAGCGCTGGCCGACATGCTCGAAGACGAGCCGATCGACAAGATCCTCTCCAGTGGCTACCTCCGGTGTATGCAAACGCTGGAGCCTCTGGGGACGAGGCGCGAGCTGCCGGTCGAGCCCGTCAAGGAATTGGAAGAGGGGGCGGGCGGGGAGAGTGTGCTCCGGCTGGTAGAGAAGTTCCGTGGCCGCAACGTCGTCCTCTGCACGCACGGCGACGTGGTGGAGGAACTGCTCGAACGGCTGATCTCCGAGGGGCTCGTTCAGCGAGCTCGCGCGAATCTGGAAAAAGGCTCGACCTGGGTTCTCGACGAAAAAGACGGGAAGGTCACCGGCGCGAAATATCTCCCCGCGCCCAAATAACCCTCTCCCCTTGGGGGAGTGCAGGATAGGGCTTCGAGCCGAACTTACCCCTGATTCCTTAATCTGCGGCAACCCATCTCTTTACGTGGCCCGTCTAGGCTTGCCATCGACAAGGTAAGTGGTTTCCCTTTCCGGGCCGCTCCCAGGCTCTCCCCCTGAAGGAGCGGCTCTTATTTTGATGCGGCGCGCATCCTATCCGCCAGATTCCCGCTGACCGTCTATCCGTGCAGTCCGGCTGTGCTGAGGATCGCGTAAACAACCCAGGCCATCAGGCCGGCCGCGGGGATCGTCAGCACCCAGGCCAGCACGATGTTGGCCCCTACGCCCCAACGCAAGGCCGAAAGCCGTTGCGAGGCGCCAGCCCCCATGACGGAGCCCGTCACGACGTGCGTGGTTGATACGGGAAGGCCAAACTGGGTCGCGAACTGGATCACGGCGGCCCCGGTCAGCTGCGCGGCAAAGCCGGTTGCGGGGTCCAGCTTGTAGATTCGCCAGCCAAGTGTCCGAATAATCCGCCAGCCGCCGGCGTATGTGCCAAAAGAGATTGCCGACGCGGACAGGAGCACGACCCAGACCGGAACCTGGAACTTCTGAAGATGACCCGTCGCCACCAGTGCAAGCGTTATCACAGCCATCGTTTTCTGGGCGTCGTTGGCCCCGTGGGAATAGGAAACTAGCGCTGACGTGAGAATCTGAAGGCTGCGGAACGTGCGATTCAAGGGCGCCGGGCGCACCCTGTGCACACCGACGAGCAACAGGGTCATGACGACCGCGGCCAAGATAAAGCCGGCCGGCGGCGAGATCACCAGGGAGAGCACCGTCTTCCAGAACTCTGACGCCCGGACCCCGCCCACACCATGCGCGGCGGCGATCGCGGCTCCGCTCAGCGCTCCGACCAGCGCGTGGGTTGAGCTGCTGGGGAGCCCGAGGTACCAGGTGATGAGGTTCCAGGCGATGGCGCCGACCAGGGCCGCGATGATCACGACGAGGCCGGCCTTGAAGGCGACGATCTTGGCGATGGTGTTCGACACTTTGGCCTGGAAAAAGACGACGGTGATCACCGCGCCGGCCAGGTTGAGAACCGCCGAGATCAGTACCGCCAACCTGGGCGACACGGCGCGCGTCGATACAGACGTGGCAATCGCGTTCGCCGTATCGTGAAAGCCGTTGGTGAAGTCGAAGCCGAGGGCAATAAGGATCGTGATCAGCAGCAGGATGTCAGGCATTCTTGATCGAGGTCGCTTCTAGGACGTTGGCCACGTGTTCGCACTGGTCCATCGTCGTCTCGAGTAGGTCGTAGAGATCCTTCCACTTGACGAGGTCGGTGGGGGTGGCGCCATCGGTGAAGAGTTGCGCGAGTGCCTCCCGGGTGATGCGGTCACCCTCGTTCTCCAGGCTGTGGATTGCGAGTCGATGCGGCGCCAAATTCTTGAAGCCCTCGAGGCTAGCCACCGCCAGTTCCAGCTCCTTTCCCGCCTTGGCGAGCACCTCTCCCATTCGGCGGGCGGAGGGAGTGATCTCCTTCACCCGGTAGAGATCAATTTTGTCTGAGACCTCTTCCGCCAGGTCGACGACTTCGTCCAGCGATGAGGCGAGCGAGTAGATATCTTCGCGTTCGAACGGTGTCACGAATGTCTGGTTGATCAGGTTGTAGATCTCATGGGTCACGTCATCGCACTCGTGTTCGAGCTCGCGGAGGCGCGGGTGCCTCGTCTGGCCCTCCAGCAAACCATTCCGTAGTTGTTCGAGAGATTCATTGACGAGCTCTCCCTGCTTCTTGAACAGGGCGTAGAACCGCCGCTCCTGGGGTACCAGGCTCAACCTCATGACCGCACCTCCCGCTGCTGTGGACGTCCCCTGACAACCTTAAAGCACGGAGCTGGGCGGCCTTCGTCGTCTGCTAGATTCGGCCGGAATGGCCCGGTTCTGGCGACGCCGACCCGCAGACCCGGGGCATGCCCCAAAGCCCCCTCCGGTCGCGCCTACGGATACCGCGGAGGCGCGCCCAATGCCACCCGGCATCATCGATCACGTTGAGGAGGCTGTCCTTCTGTTGAGCGGGACTCAGGTCCGCTGGCTCAATCCGGCGGCCAGGATGATGTTCGCCGCCCACGAGCGCCCGGTCGGCCGTCCTCTGGTGGAGGTTGTCCGAGACCATCGCATCGACGCGCTGGCACTCCGAGCCCGCGAGTCGGGGCTGGAACAGGCGGCCGAGGTGGAGCTACCGGCGTCGGCCCGGATATTGCAGGTCCGCGCCGTGCCGCTTCCGGACGGTGAGATCGTTCTCCTGGCGCGGGACATAACCCGGCTCCGATACCTGGAGACGGTTCGGCAGCAATTCGTGGCGAATCTCTCCCACGAAATGAGAACGCCGCTGGCTGGCCTCGACCTCGCGGCCCAAACTCTCTCCGCCCAGCTTCCGGCCGGGGGAGACACGCGGCTGTTCATCGACCGCATCAGCCAAGAGGCGCAGCGGCTTGCCGACATTCTTTTCAACTTGAATCAGCTCGCCGCGCTCGACGCGGCGGAGATCTCGGTCGAACGAACCCCGTTCTCGGTGGATGACCTGGTCAGGTCGCTCATCGATCGGTACCAGGGGAGGGCGGCGGCTGGCGAGCTGATTCTGCGTGCCGCGACGACGGCCGATGGTCTGACGGCGCTCGGCGACCGGGCGAAGACGGACCAGGCGCTGCAAAACATCGTCGACAATGCCCTTAAGTTCACGCGCGCTGGAGAGGTGGTCGTGACGGCCGGCTTGGAACACGACCGGGTGGAGATCGCCGTACGGGACACGGGCCCGGGGATTCCTGCCCGTGATCTTTCCCGTATCTTCGAGCGCTTCTACAAGGTCGACCGTTCGAGAGGCGGCCTGCCGGGCAGTGGCCTCGGCCTGTCGATTGCCCGCCATCTGGTTGAGCTCCAGGGCGGCACGATCGTGGCCGAGAGCAGCCCGGGCGCTGGAACGGTCGTTCGGGTGCGGCTGCCGCGCCTGCCGTTAACCTCCCGTTAACCCGGCGCGCACCGCGCGATTACGCCGCATGAATAGGATGAGAACGGATCTGATCGACGCAAATTCCTGTTCACTCGGAAGGAGGAACTATCGCCAGCATGAAACGCGTTCTCATCGCCCTCTCATTGGGCGCTTCGGTCCTGCTTGCCGCCTGCGGCGGCAGCTCAGTCTCGAACAATCCGTCGACCGGTGGCCCAACGGTTGTGCCGCCGGCGGCGCAGCTGACCGGCGCCGGCGCAACGTTTCCGAAGCCGTTCTATGACGCCGCCAACTTTGCCTACAACAAGAAGTTCAGCCAGGTCACGATCAACTACGGGGGCGGCGGTTCCGGTGCCGGCATCTCTCAGTTGACGAAGAAGACCGTGGACTACGGTGCCAGCGACGTCCCGCTGTCGGCGAAAGAAGCCGCGCCGATGGGCGGCACCGATAAAGTCGTGCAGATCGCCAGCACGCTCGGCACCGTCTCGATGGCCTACAACCTGGACGGTGTTGCGGACGGCCAGCTCAAGCTCACGGGGGACACCATTGCCGGCATCTTCCTGGGCAAGATCACGAAATGGAACGACCCGGCGCTGGCGGCCGACAACAGCGGCGTCAGGCTGCCGACCCAGGACATCCACGTCATCCACCGATCAGACGGCAGCGGCACGACCTACATCTTCACGGACTACCTCTCGAGCGTGAGTGCCGATTGGAAGGCCAAGACGGGCGGACCCGGGAAATCCATCAGCTGGCCCCTCGGCGACGGCGCCCAGGGGAACGCGGGCGTCGCCACCAGGATCACGCAGACGCCTGGCGCCATCGGCTACGTCGAGCTCGCCTACGTCCTGCAGACCAAGATGAAGCAGGCCGCCCTGAAGAACCGTGACGGCACCTTCGTCATCCCGACGGCGGCCGGTGCAACGGCGGCGGCCAAGCAATTCGTCGGGACCTCGCCGAGCCAGTTTTCCATCGTCAACGCGCCCGGCAAGGACAGTGCCCCGATCAGCGGCTACAGCTGGATCATTCTCTACAAAGACCAGGCGGACAAAACCAAAGGCACCGCGCTCGTCGATTACCTGTACTGGTTGACCACCGCCGAGGGCCAGCAGTACGCGGTCAATCTCCATTACGCCGCCCTGCCCAGCAGTATGGCGTCGTTCGATCTCCTCGCGCTGAAGGACGTCACCTCCGGAGGGAGCGCCCTCCTCAGCGTTTCGTAATAATCGACCGAATGAGCAAGGGGACTGCCGAGCGGGTAGCCCCGCCGCCGCTGGTAGCCACGAGCCGCCAGCGGCGGCTCGTTGACGGCGACCGCGTTTTCCTCGCGATTGCCTACGGGGCCGCTGCCCTCATCCTGCTTATCGCAGGCATTTTCATCATCGCCCTCTTCATCCCTGCGCTCCCTGCCATCACCACATTCGGCCTTGGCTTCTTTGTCAGCCGAACCTGGGATCCGGTGCGAATCCAGTTCGGTGCCCTGCCCGCGATCTACGGCACCCTGGTCACCTCGGCGATCGCCCTGGTGATCGCCTTCCCGATTGGATTGGGCGCCGCTCTCTTCCTCGCCGAGGACGCCCGTCTGCGCTTCCTCCGGGGCCCGCTTTCCTTCGCGATCGAACTACTGGCGGGCATCCCCAGCGTCGTCATCGGGTTGTGGGCGTTCTTCATCCTGACCCCCTTGATGCGCGACAATGTCGATCCCTTCCTCAACCACACGCTGGGCTTTCTGCCCTTGTTCCAGGGCAGCCCCAGCGGCTACGGCTTTCTCACGGCCGGCGTCGTGCTGGCCATCATGGTGCTCCCCATCATGATCGCGCTCTCCCGTGACGTGATCCGCGCCGTCCCGCGGGCGCTCCGCGAGGGCAGCCTGGCCCTCGGCGCCACCAACGCCGAGACGATCTGGTCGGTGATCCTCCCCTACGCCCGGGTGGGGATCACCGGAGCGGTCCTCCTGTCCCTTGGGCGCGCCCTCGGTGAAACGATCGCGGTCACCATGGTGATCGGCAATCGGCCTCAGATCACGACTTCCCTGTTCGCGTCGGGATACACGCTGCCGAGTGTGATTGCCAACGAATTCACCGAAGCGGTTGGCGATGTCTACCTCGGCTCGCTCTTTTATCTCGGCGTCGTCCTGGTCCTCATCACGATTGCCGTCAACGTCCTGGCACGCTTGCTGGTCTGGCGGTTTACCGGGTCGGAGACCGCGTCGGCATGAGCCACCCGCTGATCCGCTCCATGGTCGATCGCCTTGTGGCCGGGCTTATCGTGCTGTGCGTCAGCGTGGCCGCGGTCCCGGTCCTCGTCCTGTTGCTGTTCGTCCTCATCAACGGTCTGCCGGGAATGCTGACGCCCGGCTTCTTCACCGACCCGCCCTACCCGCAGGGGGTCCCAGGTGGCGGGGTCCTCAACGCCATCATCGGCACGTTCGAGATCGTCGGCATCGGCTCGCTGCTGGCGGTTCCCGTCGGCGCGCTGATCGGCATCTTCCTCTCCGAATACGGACGCAACCAGATCGGGAACACCGTCCGTTTCATCAGCGACGTCTTCACCGGCCTTCCCTCGATTGCCTTCGGCATCTTCGGCTACACCGTCGTGGTGCTGACCACCCATCACTTTTCGGCGCTCTCGGCGTCGGTCGCGCTGGCGGTGCTCATGTTGCCGGTGATCCTGCGGGCCACGGAAACCGCCCTCGTGCTGGTCCCCAATTCCCTCCGGGAGGCCGGCCTGGCTCTCGGCGCGCCGCGCTGGCGGGTGACCCTGGAGATCGTCGTGCCGGCAGCCCTGGGTGGCATCGTCACCGGGGCGCTACTGGCGATGGCGCGCGCCGCCGGAGAGACGGCGCCGCTCCTCTTCACGGCCTTCGGCAACGACATCATCCAGACGAACCCCTTGCAGCCGATGGGCGCGCTGTCGCTCACCATCTTCAGGAACGCGCTCGTTCCCTACCCCAACTTGCAGCAGCAGGCCTGGGCCGCCGCGCTGCTTCTCGTCGCCCTCGTCGCCGCCACCAACATCCTGGCCCGGATCTATGTCCGGCGAATTCAGCGCTAGGCCCGGTCAGTGGGAGAATGATCGCAACCACCCCAATGCAAACTGAGGTCGCGCCACCCCTCGTGCGGGACGGCGACGCCGAGATCAAGCTCGACGCCCGCCGCGTCAACTTCTGGTATAGCGATTTCCAGGCGCTCCACGACGCCTCCCTGGCAGTCCAGGCGCGCAAGATCACGGCGCTGATCGGGCCCTCGGGATGCGGCAAGACCACGTTCCTGCGAATCTTCAACCGGATGCACGACCTGGTCCCCGGTACCCGAGCCGGTGGCGAGGTGCTGCTCGACGGCCACAACGTGCTCTCGGCCGATACCGATGTCATCAACCTGCGCCGCCAGGTGGGGATGCTCTTTCAGCGGGCGAATCCCTTCCCCAAGTCGATCTACGACAACGTCGCCTACGGCCCACACATCCTCGGCTGGTCGAAACAGCAGATCAACCAGATCGTCGAGGAGAGTCTGAAGGACACCGGGCTGTGGGACGAGGTCAAGGACCGGCTGCGCCGCTCGGCACTCAACCTCTCGGGCGGTCAGCAGCAGCGGCTGTGCCTGGCGCGGGCCCTGGCGGTCAGGCCCGAGGTGATCCTGATGGACGAGCCGGCCTCGGCATTGGATCCGATCGCCACACTGCGCATCGAGGAACTCATGCAAGACCTCAAGAAGCGGTATACCATCGTGATCGTCACGCACAACATGCAGCAGGCCTCTCGCGTTTCCGACTTCACGGCGTTCATGTTGATGAACCAGCAACGGGCGGGCGAGGTGATCGAGTTCGGCCCGACCGACGATATCTTCAACCGCCCCAGGGACGGCCGGACCGAGGATTACATTACCGGCCGGTTCGGGTAAGAACAGGCATCGTGGCCACCACCCGGACCCTCTTTGATCATGAGCTTGCCGAGTTGAAGTCGGGCGTTGTGCGCATGGGCAGTATGGTCGAGCAAGCGATCGCCGAGTCGATGCGTGCCCTGGTCGATCGCAACAACGCGCTCGCCAGGGAGGTGATCGCGCGCGACCAGGAGGTCAACGAGCTGCATCGCCAGCTGCGGGAGCGGGCCTTCATGATAATGGCCACCCAGCAGCCGGTTGCCCGCGACCTGCGCCTGATCGTGAGCTTTCAACACATGGTGCTCGAGCTCGAGCGGATGGGCGATCATGCCGTCGGCATCGCGCGGGCGGCGCTGCGCCTCAACGACTTGCCGCAGCTCAAGCCCTACATCGACCTGCCGAAGATGGCGGAGCTGACGGAATCGCAGGTGCACGACATCCTCGGAGCCGTGATCGAGGCGGACCAGGATCGGGCGCGCGTCATCGCCGAGCGTGATGATGAGGTCGACGCCATCTACCGGCGCATCTGGCGTGAACTGGTCCAGTTCATGGTCGACGACCCGACGACCGTCGAGCGGGCCGCGATCCTCCTGTTCCTGGCCAAGGACCTGGAGCGGATCGCCGACCGGGTGACCAATATCGCCGAAGACGTCGTCTTCCTGCACACCGGGCGGATCGTGGAG
>Ga0137389_10001457_pt1 | contig 13862 bp, 9 predicted proteins | sample 15con2h14BmetaG_FD_104645 | JGI IMG/M metagenome (GOLD analysis project Ga0137389, IMG submission 104645) | Vadose zone soil microbial communities from Angelo Coast Range Reserve, California, USA - 15con2h1.4B metaG | ecosystem: Environmental > Terrestrial > Soil > Vadose zone > Saprolite...
GCTCTGGCATGTATTTGGCAGGCTACCAATGACCTGGACTTGCAGTTTGAGCAGTTGTATGAGCTAGGCGTGTAGTTCTCACAAAGCTGGTGGAGGGATCCTGTTGTCCCTCCACTGACAAGGCTGACCAGAAACAGCTACACTGTCTTACAGGTGTGCCCCGTTCTTATCACCGGATCAACAACATCAGATAGTTCCCCACTGTAGCCTTCCTCTAAAACGCCTCACCTGGTGAAGTAGTTGAGCCTAATAACACATTCCTTCACAGCCAGCGTCTATGTTCCGATAGATATACCTATATGTTCTTTGAGAACTTCCCTCTCACTGACGTGACGAGAGTAAACCGAGCACTCGTAATAATTAGCAAAAGCAAACTCGTAAGGCATCACAAAAAGAGAAACCCATGAAGATTGGATTGCTCGAAGATAACCCAGCAATAGTTGATTGGATGACAACTGCGCTCGCAATGGCGGGGCACATCGTATATACTTACCCGGAAAGCACCTCTTTCCTGGAATGTCTTCTTCCAAGTCGGTGCTTGCATAATCATCTACCCTTTGATCTGGCGATCGTTGATCTCCACCTTCCAGGGGAAATGTCTGGTCGAGAAGTAATTGCTCGTATCCGCCAGACTTTTCCGGCCAAAATATTGCCTATTATTGTCGTAACGGGAGCAAGTCAAAGCGAGCTTGCAAATATACAGGCAAACTTCCCCGAAGTCCCTATATTGCGCAAGCCTTTTAAAATGCAAGCCCTATTGCGTTTGCTTGAAACGAGCCGTGGAGCAAATGACAGCCAGGGGGCCTCCATCTCTATCAACTAATACATACTCCTTTTGTATCAGAAAAGCCCGTGTTCACGCTTTTGTGAGCAACTATATTTCCTTCCAGCAAAGCTCATCCGCCATGTAAGAGTAGGCCGATGCCCACACCGGCCAGGGTCCCAATAGTGACAACTACGAGAAATTCGAAACCCGCCCGCACAGGACCCTGGTGGGTATAGCGCGCTTTGATCGCCCCAAGTACCATGGCCGAGAGTGCCGTCAGTCCATAGGCCCACCACTGTAACTGCGGCAGCGCGAGCAATACTGGTACTGTGGGGATGAGACCACCGACCACAAATGAGAGCCCAACCTGCATCCCTTGCAGCCATGGATTGATGTGGGTATCTTCTACCACCCCCAACTCGTCATGGACCATGGCCCGATGCCATCGTTCCTGGTTAGCCGTGAGATGACCAACAACACGTTGGAGCAGGGGGCCACTAAAGCCTTTGTTCCGGTAGATGGCACGCAGTTCTGCCCGTTCTTCCTCCGGCTCATGCTCAATTTCATACCTCTCGGTCGCGATGCGTTGATCAAGCACCTGTTTGGCCGTTCGAGCGGAAAGATAGCCACCCAGCGCCATAGAAATGCCTCCGGCCAGCACCTCCCCAAGTACAACCAGCAGTAATCGCCCAGGAGCAACCTCGCTCACCGCCATGACGAACACGAGGGTGGTGACCAGGCCATCGTTGAGCCCAAAGACAATATCACGCAGCCAATCGCCCTTATGAGGATGTCGTTCGTTGATCTGTTCCATTGCCACTCAGTTCTCCTTAGAGAATATTCAACTCATTCTAACACGAAATATGTGCCATCATGAACTACACGCAGAAGTCAGTGACGTCGTGGCGTGGTATGTGAGCTATCTCCCAGGTGTCTATCGTGGCTCTTCTATTATCCCCAACGATGCGCCTCTTAGGTCAGCAACAAGCATCTCCAATGTGATCCTGGATGTGCAGGCGGGTGAGTGCTTCTTCATTGGAGCGATCCTGCACTACATACGTGCTGGGATGTTCGCGGGGAAGGCCGGTGGGAGTAGTCATATGTATTTCGCTGCTTGCTCTTAATGCTTGACCCGGAATCAGGATACTCGGCCAAACTTGCCAATGGCCCTAAACTTCTGGTAGAGCTGTTCTAAAAGCTCATCTACAGGAAGTTGCTTCAGCTCTGCCAGGTGTTTGAGCAGGGCCGCTTTGAGATTTGCAGCGGTGAGTTGATGATCACGGTGGGCGCCTCCGAGAGGCTCTGGAACCAACTCATCAACAAGATCAAGCGCCTTGAGTTCACGCGCACTGATGCGCATGGCCTCGGCGGCTTGTGCTCCAAATGCCCGGTCGCGCCATAGAATCGAGGAGGCTGCTTCTGGGGAGGCCACGGTGTAAATGCTGTGCTCCAACATTAGAATTCGATCTGCTACGCTGATAGCCAGGGCTCCACCACTACCCCCTTCGCCGATTACTGCGGCGATGATGGGCACACGCAGGCGCGACATAAGATATAGGTTATAGGCGACCGCCTCGGCCTGCCCACGCTCTTCATCGGGAAGAGCAGGAGATGCTCCTGAGGTGTCGACCAGGCAAATGACGGGGAAGCCTAACTTTTCGGCCTGCTGCATTACACGAGCTGACTTGCGGTATCCCTCCGGGTGTGCCAAGCCATAGTTGTGATACTGCTTCTCCTTCATGTCCCGGCCTTTCTGATGGCAGACCATAAATACTGTGGTGCCATCAAGCTTTGCCGGGCCAGTCATGATCGCATGGTCGTCTCCAAAAGAACGATCACCGTGCAATTCGAAGAAGTCATCACATATGAGGCGAATATAATCGGCGGCATAGGGGCGATCTTTGTGGCGTGCTACCAGTAGAGTTTGCCAGGCTGTGAGGGTTTTATAGATCTCTTCGGTTCGGTGTTGTAGATCTTGCTCGGCGCGCAGCAACTGTATGCGTTCATCAGGCTTCAGGTGCTCACCTTTACGTTGCAGCGCGTGTATCTTTTTTTCCAGCTCAGCCAGTGGTTTCTCAAACTCTAGATCATAAACCATCTTTCTTCCCCTCTTTCGTCCGAGGTTCAAGGTTGATCGAACATTCCCAACTACATATTCCCGTTGTGTGAATAGAGATGTAGTAGCTTTGCTAGTGTGTGTCTTAATTCACGCCTATGTACTACTGCATCGATCATACCGTGCTGAAGTGCAAATTCCGAGTTCACGACCCCCTCAGGGAGTTTGATATGCATGAATTGCTCAATCACGCGTGGGCCGGTAAAGCTCACCAGCGCTCCTGGTTCGGCGAGGGTGATATCGCCGAGCATAGCGAAACTGGCGGTTACACCGCCAGTGGTGGGGTCCGTTATTAAGCTAAAATAAGGGATCTTGGCCTCTCCCAGTTTGGCAAGGGCGGCAGAGGTCTTTGCCATCTGCATAAGCGAATACAAGCCTTCCTGCATGCGTGCACCACCGGATACAGAGGAGATGAGTACGGGTATGCGACGTTCGATGCCGAACTCAATCACGTCGGTGATTTTCTCGCCGACGACAGACCCCATACTACCCCCCATGAAGCGAAAGTCCATCACTGCGAGCGCCAGTGGCAGCCCTTCAATTGTGATGTGACCAACTACAACTGCTTCGTTCATTCCGGTGTCCTGGCGTTTTTCCTCGAGTTTATCGGCGTATACTTCTGAACGGCTGACAAAGTGGAGCGGGTCAACAGAGATAATATCGGCGTCTATTTCCACGAAACTGCCAGGGTCTGCTAAGAGATCAATTCGTTCCTGAGCCGTGAGTTTGAAATGGTAGTTGCAACGCGGGCATACCTTCAGGTTCTTTTCCCAGTCGCGTCCATACAAAAGCTCTTTACATTTTATACATTTGACTGCGAGATTACCCGATGGGTGAACACCTGGTTTAGGCTGGTCGGCGGAGGATGCCTGGGCTGAGATTGGGGGAATAGCTTCTTTGACCATGAGATACCTCCTCGTCAGTCTTGCGCAAAGAGCGCGGCCACGAAACTCTGTGGATCGAAGGGGGCAAGATGCTCAACCTTTTCTCCCGTACCAATAAACTTAATGGGTACTCCTAGATCGTCGACGACGGCGAAGGCAAAACCACCTTTGGCTGTGCTGTCCAATTTTGTGATGATTACCCCGGTCAGACCAATATCCTCAGCAAATTTACGTGCCTGTAAAAGGGCGTTCTGACCGGTAGTAGCATCAATTACCACGAGCAGCTCTTGAGGTCCCTCCGGCAAGAGCTTCCGAATAACTTTATTGATTTTCTTCAACTCTTCCATCAGGTTATACTTGGTGTGAAGTCGACCGGCAGTATCTACAATCAGCACATCACTTCCTCGTGTGCCTGCTGCTTGAATTGCATCATAGACTACTGCCCCTGGATCAGAGCCCGGATTCTGGCTGATGACCGGGACTCCGACGCGTTCCCCCCAGACTTTGAGCTGGTCAATAGCGGCAGCGCGGAATGTATCAGCGGCCGCCAAAATAACTTTGTGACCCTCTCTGGTAAGGCGATGGGCCAACTTGGCAATACTGGTGGTCTTACCGGAGCCATTGACTCCAATCACCAAAATAACCGTCAGGATAGGCTGCTTTGCAAAGCGCAAAGATGATGGCTTCCCCAGGAGAGCCACCAGTTCTTCACGTAGAGCGCGCTGCACCTGGACTGTATTGTGCATACGTTCTTCGGCAACACGTTTGTGCAATCGTTCTATAAGCCAGGCACTGGTGCTGGGGCCAACATCGGCACTTATGAGAGTCTCTTCCAGTTCATCCCAGAAATCATCAGTTATGTCAGGCTGTCGAAAAGCATCTCCAACCCGGCTAAATAGTTGGCGTGTACGACTCAAACTACTCTTAAAGGGATTGAAGCCTTGCTCAGACACAAAGTCTCCTTCTATAGGTTTCTGAGGAGTCAGAGGATCAACTCGAGTTTTCTGCCCAAAGATAAGACAGAAGGCAAAAGGAGGGAGAAACTCGCTCTTGCCTTTTGCCTTCTCACTCCAGCTGTTTCAATCTGTTTCAATCTCAGATGAGAAGCCGCTTCGTATGCGACCTGGTATCTCACCTTATGAGCGATTGCTGCGATACGAATGGAGTGATCCATCACTAATAGGTTCGTTAATGATGATGTCGCCGTTACGGATCTTTATATTGTACAGGCAGGAAGGGTTGGTGCAAACCCAGGCCTTGTACTCAATGGAAGCTCCTTGGCTACCGAAATCCGAAAGCGGAACCAGATCACCTTCACTACATTTGCGACAGCGAGGAAATGCGTTTTCCACGAAATCGCCTCCTTCCTTCTCTCTGGAGGATAGTATTCGCATGACCAGTTGGGCAAGCGAAAAAGTAAGCCGAGGGGAGCCTCTGCATCCGCAACCCCACAGCGGTCAAGTCCATGCCACTGCTATCATACCATATTTAGCGTCTTGTGTCAGCAGGCAGGTGAAGAAATGAAGATTTCTTCATTTGCAAACCGAAATACTGGCACCGCTTACAGGTTTTGCTACTTCTGGTTAGGCCGTATCTTCGCTGCTTGACACTCCTGGATGTGAGGTGAGTATAGCATATTGCTCTGTTGCTTGCAAGCATTCTGCGTTCGGGAAGAGTTTCGCATCTTGCTTGCTTTTCATTTCCGTGGAAGCGGATGCCTCTACAGAGGCCTGTAGAGGCATCCGCTTTATTTGAACTGCCCGGCAATTTGTATCAGTTCGATGGTATTGGTGTTGCCAGAACCTTTGACGCGCAGCACGACGATGGCCTTATCGATGGGATTGCCCTCGGGATCAAAGAGAATACGTCCACTGACTCCCTGGTACGCCGGGATGTTGCCCCTGCCCAACGATGCAAGTGCATCACGCACCGCTTGCCCTGTCAACGGCCCCTGCACATAGGTGGCCGCTTTCGCGATTACCATCACAGCATCATGCGTCAAGATTGCATCATTGCCAGGAGGGGGCGCATTGTCTTCTGCCACCGTCGAACTCTGGTAGATGCTGCCCCAGTTCGCGAAAAACAGTGGCTGCTGGTTTTTTGGGTACCCCAGAAACGTCCATTCGTCTGGATGACCAAAGGCTGTAAAGGTCAGGCGCCGCATATCCTGTGGGAACGTGCTGGCGATCGTCGCATCCGGACCACTCCCCTGCCCCAGCAGCAAGTTGGTGTCGACTGCATCACCACATAGGATCCGCAGATTGGTCAAAAATGCGTCGCCTGGCCGGACTCGCAGTTCCTCGCCCACAGCATGAGCTAAGCGTACCGCGTCCACATCGAGTCCTGCCAGGAAGATCGTATCGACATTCTGTGTCATTGCATCCTGGATAATCTTCTTATATTGTGTGACTGTGGTGGTCCCTTCGGTGAAGTTGTCAACGCTCTTATTAATGGCATTGGCATTGAGCGCTTTGACACTGGAGGTAAAGGCATCTGCCAACGACACACTATAGGGATCGGTGCGATCACGCATGACCAGGATGTTTTTGGCCTGGAGCTGCTGGGCCGCAAACTTTCCCAGGGTATTGCCTTGTAGATTATCCGGTGGGTTCACGCGGAAGAAGTACGGGCTGCTGCCGCTCAAGCGCACGCTGGAAGCAGTCTCAGAGACGAGGGGAAGATGGACAGAGGCGATGATATCGCGAGCATTGATCGTCTGCGAACTAAACGGCCAGCCAACCACGGCAATAATGTGATCGGGATTGCCCGCTTTGGAGACTCGATTAGCGACAAACTGGGCTGCTGTCGCCACATCTGCATTATTGGCACCCGAATTATCAATCAGTAGACGCAACTGCAGGCCATGTGGCAGCAATCCACCGGTATTGATCTCCCGTTGCGCCAGGAACGCTCCCTGCATTTCCGTGCGCCCCAGCAAAAAATCGACGACGGAGCTATCGACAGCGAGCCCCAGGACAACGGTTACGAAAGGGGTTCCACTCTGGAGGATATGCAGGTCTTCGTTGTAGATTTGAGCTTCTCCATCGGTTGGGTCAGCGGAAACCGCCCGGGTGAGGAAATTGACAGCGCTGCTCAGGTCATTGCGTTGGATGGCCTGTGCCGCTTGCTTTTTCAAATCGGCATCATTGCGGCCGGTATAGGTATCAAAAACAAGCCGACCATTGCTGAAGCCAATGCCTTTTTTCTGGAAACTCTGGAGTTCGAGCGCCAGTTCTGCATTCATAGCAGCTTGCTGTTGTGCCACACTTGTGGCAGTAGCATTTTGCTGGCCAGTATCCAGTGCAGGAGTCACTCCAGTGCTTATACGCAATAGAGGTAGTGTGGCAAAGAGAAATACCAAAAGCACGATTGCGCCGATTGCGCCAAACATAGCCATATTGCGTGGACTACTAATCCGGCTTCGTTGGCGTTTATTTGACGCGTTAAGACGTAAGGGATCAGTGATGGGGCTGGGACGCTCGCTTTCTGGCGGATATGACTGGACTAAGACGTTCAAATCCCTCAGCATATCGGCAGGGCGAGCATAGCGTTGTGGAGCAGAGAGACGCAGCGCGCGGACAAGCAGCTCCTCCATGCGCGGCGTCACTGTGGGATTGAGACGACGGGCGGGAGGGTGGAAGAAAGCCATGCGTTCACGTGGATCAAAGCCGGTGACGGCATGATGGAGCGTTGCTGCTGCTCCATATAGATCCGATGAAGGTTCGACGATGCCGCGAGCTTGTTCTGGTGCCAGATAGCCGGAAGGGCTTTTCTCCCTGCCTGCATACGATTCATTCGGAGGAAACAGGGGCATATGTATGAGAGTTATACGCTTTGCATCAGAGCTAACGATGATTGTAGATGGATTGATAGAACCGTGTACAAGCGGAGGTTGATGCTGCGAGAGGACGGTTAGTATTTCACAAAGCTGTCGCCCACATTCAACCACGACACGCTCTGGTAATGCGCCGCCCTGGCGTCTTAGCACTGAAGCGAGACTTTCGCCTTCAGGCTGCTGTAGCACCATGTAGTAGGCATCGCGCTCATTGAACACCTCAATGTAATTAGGAAAGCCTGAATGTTGACCCAATTCTGCCATGCGTGAGGCAATCATGCCTACCACCCGTTCCTTATCGGCAGCTGAACCCTCGGGCATTGCTACCTCACGTATAACTACTCGCCGGGTAGACGATTGGGCATCACTCGCCAACCACGCAGCTCCTTGCCCTTGCTGATTCTCCGGCAGGGACAACTGCTCTATCAAGCGATACCGCCCCTGGCGCAATACATCGCCGCGCATCAACGACTGCAACGTAAGTGGCATCGAGGTCGATGAGGAGCGTTGAACAGCTAAACTCAGAGGACCCGATGACATACTCATATATCCGTAACCACAGCGGGCGCAGCCGCCTCCCACGGACTCTCCGTCAAATCCACAACGAGGACATCGCATAGATACCCCATCCCTTTCCGTTTTTATTTAAGGAGATATACATGACATTTATTACCACGCACTCAGAAGGCCTGTCCACCGGTTGAATCAATTTGCCTGGAACCTTCCAGAAATTTCTCTCAGTTTAATCACATTCGCGCCGCCGGAAGCCTGGATATACAAAACTGCAATTGCCTTGTCTACCGGGTTCCCCTGGGCATCAAATAGGATGCGCCCACTGACTCCTTGAAATACTGGCGTGGTTCCTTCCCCCAGAGAAGTCAGGGCATCATGGATTGGTTGACCCGCCAGAGACCCCTGGATCGATTGCGCGGCCCTGGCAATTATTTGTAAGGCATCGTAGGTCAATATAACATCCTGATCAGGAGAGGGCGCATTGTCTTCTGCCACCACAGAGTTCTGATAGATCCCAACCCAATCAGTGAAAAAAGGAGGTAGCGTAACCACCGGCAAGTGCAGTGCATTCCATTCTTGTGAATCTCCCAGGGAGATAAAGCTCAGGCGTTGCATATCCTGTGGATAACTGCCTGCTAAGAATGCATCAGCAGGATTGCTACAAGCTTCCCCAGCCCCATCTCTGCACTGTCCCAACAGTAAGCCCATATCCAGTGCCAGCATGTTACCGCCGAGGATCTTGAGACTTGCAAGCACCGGGTTTGCAGGATGATTCCTAAAGGCAACACCCACTGCATGTGCCAGGCGTATCGCATCGACGTCCGATCCTGCCAGGAAAATGGCATTTACGTTGTCGACCATCGCTTCCTTGATCGTGTTCCGATACTCACCTACAGTAGTTATCATTTCAGTAAAATCATCTTCAGGTCGGTTAATGGCTGTGACCTTGAGTTCCCTTAGGCGAGCAACGAGCGCGTCAGCTATTGACGCACTCTCAGGATCACTTTGGTCACGCATTACAAGTACAGTCCTGGCATGCATTTGTTGTATCGCCGCTGTCAGGGCGTTTGCCTGTATCTTATAGGAAGGATCGATACGAAAGAAATACGAGTTGATACCGCTCAATTCCTCATTCGAGGCTGTCGGCGAGACGAGGGGTAAGTGTGCGGTCGCAAGGATTGGAGATGCTTGCATTGTCTGCAAACTCGTGGGCCAGCCAACAACGGCAATGATATGATCAGGATTGCCGTCATGGACGACGTCATTGACAATGAAGTGTGCTATTGTCGCTACATTAGCATTATCCGGCCCTGAATTCGCGATGAGGATACGTAAAAAAAGGTTGTCTGGCAACAAACCAAACTCATTGATCTCGTACTGTGCAAGAAAAGCCGCCTGCATATAGGCGCGGTCGGTACTCAACATCTCTGGACGCTTATCAAATCCTAAACCGAGGACAACAGTGACATAAGGGAGACTGTGCTGGAGCAGCACCAGATTCTCGCCGTAGATTCTCGCCTCGCCATCTGTGGGATCGGTAGAAATTGCCTGCATCCACTGGTCAGCCGCTGCGCTCATGTCGCTGGCTTGCCATGCCTGTATGGCCTGCTGTTTGAGGGCAACATCGGTACGGGGTGCATACGCATCAAAGATGAAGTGTCCATCGCTGATGCCCATACCCGCCTTCGTATACATCTGCGTTTCGGGCGTTAATTCCGCATTGGTGGCGGCGGTCTCCTGTTGGGCTACATATGTAGCAGTAGCATTTTGTATCGCAGCGATAGTTGCTGTAGTGCCGAGACTTTGTGTTCGACGAGCAGGAGGATTATGCTCTATAGCAAGAAGAAGTGCACTGAGCAGCAACAAACATATCCCAATAGAAACTGTCCAAAACATAATGGGAGTGAAAGTCTCTTTTCGTCGACGCCATTCGAGCATGGCGCCTGGTTGAAATGCAGGGCTTTCTACTATGCCCGCTCGCCCATTTTGGCTCTGCCGTGTTGCTGCTAAAGACTTCAGGTCTTGCTGCATAGCAGCAGTTTGATGGTAGCGCTGCACCACTGAGGCACGAAGGGCCCGCTGTAGGATCGCCTCCATACCCGATGAGACGGCTGAGTTCAAGCTGCGAATGGGAGGATAAAAAAAAGTCATGTGCTCGTTCGGATCATATCCGGTCAGAGCGTGGTGCAACGTCGCCGCCAATCCATATATGTCTGATGCCCGCACTGTACTACCATGTACCTGCTCAGGTGCGAAGTAGCCCACTGCTGTTTTAGCTTCTGTCTCTGACAAAGGCGCCGGAGCAAAGAGCGGCATGTGTATCAGTGACACACGCTTCTCATGGGGACTTACAATGACCGTCTCTGGATTGATAGAGCCATGTACAAGCGGGGGTTGTTGCGACGATAATACCTGCAATAATTCACAGAGCTGTCGTCCATATTCAGTAACGCTTCGCTCTGCTAAAGGAGCGCCGCGCTCCTGTATTAACTCTGCCAGGCTCTTGCCTTCGATATGCTCAAATACAACATAGTAGAAACCCCGCTCGCCAAATACATCTATGAGACCAGGAAAGCCGGGGTGCTGGCCAAGGACAGCCAGGTGTAATGCTGCCGTACGCACTGCTTGCTCGGCATTTGTAGCTAATTCCTTAGGGGGAATCACCCTGCGGATCATCACCAGGTCCCTGAGCATCTGGGTATCACTGGCTAGCCATGCTGTTCCCTGGCTTTGCTGGTTCTTTGGCAGAGCCAGTTGCTTGATCAAACGGTAGCGCCCCTGCCGCAACACATCCCCAGGCGCCAATACATGCACTGCTACATCAATCGAATTATAGACTGCAATACGTCGATCTATCGAGTGCAAAGGTCCTGACGAAATACGTGAGCGACCATAACCACAATGCGCGCAGCCACCATCAATTAACTCCCCTTCAAAGGCACAACGTGGGCAGAGCATGTATCTCTTTTCCTCTTCCCCATGGAGATAGCACAAGCACGTCCTGAATAACTACTGGGTAAAGAGTGCCTCATTAATCAGATGTTGTCAAACGGACTAGGAAAGATGGGTCGAGATTCCTCGCTTCAGGAGAGGCTTCATCTTTTGCTCAAACTCAAGCGGCTCAAGCTCATGCAAAGCTGGTATACACTGATGTATTGCTGCGAGGTCATCAAGGGAATTGGTAGCAAAATTTACCCCCGTTGCCTGAAGAATTAAATGCATTGCTCGATATGCAAAGAGCAGGTTTTTTTGTGCCTGGTAGTTATCAAAACTTTCCCAATACCAACCACAGCTTGTAAATGCTTGCTGCATATAATATTGCGCCTCGAGTAACAGCATTGTTTTGTAAATTAGCTCTGCATCATCCGGCTTACGATGGTTTCTACCATATTCACCCCAAAAATCACCCTCTGTCATCCAGCCATTATGAAGGCAGATATATTCGTTACGTGCCTTATGCGGCTCAGGCAATGCGTCCCGCACTTCAACCTCAAACAGTTCATAGGCTTGAAGCGCTAGAGCATTAAGTGCCTGGCGAAATATTCTTTTCCAGGCATTTTTTCTCGGATCGCCAAAGTTCGTGCAGTCACACCCTGTATCCCACCGGGACACCCCATGCTTACAACTCCATGAGCTATTATCCCATATTTCAATTTCTCTTGTCGGAGGATAGAGCTTTAGGTAACGCTCAAGGGTGATAACCTCAACACCTTTCTGTTGAGCCGCAAAGTTGACAACATGATAGAGAAACTTATCGCGGTCCTTTTTGTGGTGTCCGTAGAGTTCGCCATCCGTCGCAATTAAGGTAAACATCTCTCTGCCCAGGTGTGCATTAGCAAAATCATACGCATCATTTGTTATCGAGTCATCAAAGGAAACTGACCCCGACAGATCAGCATTATAAAAAAAGACATTAATGCTGCGCGTATAATACAACCTCACTTTATACGGTCCAGCAGAGTCAGGCCAGGTTTTTGCTTGCCAGGGAGCTAGCACAACATACTCAATGCCACATTGCGCTACAATGTCTAAGGTTACCAGGTCTACCGCCGTTTCAGGGAGCCACATCCCATGTGGTTTACGTTTGAAGAGATGGTCATAGGACGCTATCCCCCATAAAATCTGTGTCCATTTATCGTAGAAGGTTGCAAGGGGTAAAATCGTATGATTATAGGGTTGTGCTAACGCATTGCTAACGCCATAGCGCTCGTAGTGTCTTCTCTCGGAGGCTATTATTTGCTGCAACACATCTCGATTTTTTTCAGATTTTTCAAGCCAATCCGCCAGCGTATGCCCCAGGTTAAAACTTATATATTCATAATTGCCCAACTCAGCATTAGAGCGATAACACTCAGCAGTAATTTTTTCATTGAAATTATCAAACGGCTCCGCGCCGTTTTCTTTGGGAATGTCTCCAATAAAAGGGTTTTCTCGCGGAGGTTGATAGAAATGTCCATGTATACACAGGTACTTTGTCGTATTTGGAATATACCAAGGACCGCTATGCCATGTATTGCTCTGATGTTGATACGTGAGAACCATGCAATGCCCCTTTTATCCCTGCAGGAACGTAAAGTGTGGACCTCTATCCCGTTTGAGAAGGGTCACATCGCGTGACGAAGCGTGGCATGCCTCTGCTGTGTTCGAGGCCTCATTGTTCCTGCCACGACCGGCTGTACCTCATCCTCTCTGGCGCTAGTATACAGAGAACGCGTCATGAAAACGTTATGAACATCGCCATGGGCAGTGGCCTGAAATCCTGACCCGGATATGAGTCCGGCGAAGATGCTCGCTGTGGGGCGGGCAAATCCTGGTTAATGCTCTCGACTTTGACGATGCTCATGGCGCTTTCATGGCGTTTCTTCGTCATACTAGCAATTAAAAGCAAAATCCTGTTTGAATGGATGTGTCAGGAAGGAAGCTCTATGCACATCAACCTTCTCTCTCGAAACCCTCTCACTACGAGAATTTTCAGTGTTATGATTTTTCTTCTGCTTATCGCCTGTTTGTATCTTGGAGGAAGAGCTGTTAAACTTGCCCTGTCGAGCGACACTTCAGTTTTGACCTTTCACAATGATAACCTGCGCTCAGGACAAAACCTTGACGAGACTATTCTCGACACGAGCAATGTCAATGCGCAACGCTTTGGCAAACGGGTCTCGTATCCGGTTGATGGGCAGATGTATGCACAACCGCTCTTTGTCCCTGCTGTCACTATCAAAGATCATCTTTACAACGTGGTCTATGTTGCTACAGAAAACGACAGTGTCTACGCTTTTGATGCTGATCAAATGCATGTGATTGCTCCACTATGGAAGACGAGCTTTCTTCATGCCCCTGATGTGACCACCGTCCCCTCTTCGGATGTCTACGGGAAGTATCCGAGTCACGATATCGAGCCGTATGTTGGTATTACTGCAACCCCCGTCATTGATCTGATCACGAACACCCTGTACGTTGTGGCAATGACGAAGGAACCTGGCAACCAGTATGTGCAGCGACTGCACGCCCTCGATATCACGACAGGCAGAGACCAGCCAGGGAGCCCGATGACCATTCTCGCTAGTGTAAGAGGAGAAGGCTACGATAAGAACAAAGGGATACCCTCTCTGGTTCACTTTAATGCCAGGCAAGCGAATCAGCGCCCAGCGTTGCTGTTCGTGAATGGCGTTGTCTACATCGCATGGGGAGCCTTTGGAGATACTGACTTCTACCATGGTTGGGTTATAGGCTACACTTACGACGGCA
>Ga0137389_10001458_pt1 | contig 13853 bp, 14 predicted proteins | sample 15con2h14BmetaG_FD_104645 | JGI IMG/M metagenome (GOLD analysis project Ga0137389, IMG submission 104645) | Vadose zone soil microbial communities from Angelo Coast Range Reserve, California, USA - 15con2h1.4B metaG | ecosystem: Environmental > Terrestrial > Soil > Vadose zone > Saprolite...
AGGTCATTTTAGGGGGGAGGAGGATTTTAAACGGGGGGGGGCGGGGGACCCAGGTCGAAGGAAAGAGAAGTTGGATCCCCCCCCCCCCCCCCACACACGACCACCAGAGTTTGCCATGTCCTCATTGGACTGGCTGTGCTGTGGGGCATTATAGGGCTCTCAGGGATAGGAGGTTGGGCTGCCGATAACGAGCTTACCCGCGCCACACTGCGGGGAGTGCGAGGACTGGAGGTCCTTGTTGAATCCTTAGAACCTACCGTTGAACAAGCCGGGCTCACCAGACAGCAACTCCAAACCGATGTGGAGTTGCGTTTGCGGAAGGCTGGGATTCATGTCTTGACTCGGAGAGAAGCTTTCGCAGTTCTAGGCGCACCCTGTTTGGAGATCAATTTGAACATACTTCTACGCCCTAACGGATCGGTGAGCTATAATATCCACGTTGAGTTATATCAAGATGCGTCTCTCAAAACTGATGGCTCTCTAGCGATCGTATCCACTTGGAGTGTTGGGGCAATAGGAAGTGTCGGTAGTACAGGCTTTATTGATGCTATCCGTAGTCATGTAAGAGACGAGGTAGACGAGTTCATCAATGCCTATCTGAGCGTCCACCCACTTCCCATAGGCAGTGCTACACCATCTTCCATGTCCCCCCGTCGTGACCTTATCCGCTAGGTCCAAGAACGTCTACATGACGCTGGCTTCAAGCCTGGTGTTTTCAATGACACCATGGGACCACAAACGCAGCACTCCGCTGGTTTCAGAACGCTCATGGTTTGCGGGCCACAGGGGATCTCGATCAACCTACGCTCAATGCTTTTGGCATCCGGTGAGCTACCAGCCTGCCAGCTCCGAGTATTGCCTCTGTATGAATAGCCCAGCTCAGCACCAACCTACGCCCCCGCCTTCTGTGCCCTCTTAGACCCTAAAACCCCACCGCTCTAGGCTCTGTCTACATCCAGTGGGAACTTTTTGTACTTCTATTTTCAATCGTTTTTGAGAAGATAGTATGGGAACACACCCGCCACGGCAGGATCACGAGGCGCAGTGTCGAGTGTAACTCTAGGCTCTATCTGCACCAAGGCGTAACTTTTCTCTTGATTGTTGCAATCGTTTTTGAGAAGATAATGTGGGGAACACAAACGCCTCGGCGGTTGCCGAGGCGCAGTGTCGAACGCAGCGTGTATTGACGTACACGCCCTTTCTGGAAAGGTTTGCATGTGAATCCTACCACACCTGCACCGCAGACTCCACAGAAAATACCCCGGCCCGTTCTGCTCGTAGCGCGCTCGGACCACGTACCACCCGGGATGATCGTGGTAAGGGAGACAGAGCCATGAGCGCGCACGTCAACCTGTTCAAGAGCAGCACCGATACCACGCCCGTCAAAGTGCTTTCCCTGGCTGAAGCCCTCAATGCGATCCAAGGCAGCAGGTATCAAAAACCCGTCGCCAAGCTTCGCGATCTCCTCGCTACCAAGGGTCAGCAGGCCTACGACAAGGCCAAAAAGCAGCTCGCTGCGGTGACCTTCTGCGGAACGTTCAGCCCGACGCGTGCCAAAGCCAACCTCACCACCCACAGCGGGATCGTGCACGGTGACCTCGATCACCTCGCCGATCTCCAGGCCACCAAGCACGCCCTCTGCAGCGATCCCCACACAGTCTATTGCTTCACCAGTCCCAGCGGGACTGGCCTCAAGGTGGGTGTCCAGGTCGAACCAGTACCCGACGATACGCAGTACAAACACGCCTGGCAGGCTGTCGCCGATTATCACCAACGCCAGTATGGCATCACCTGGGACGCCAGTGGCAAGGACGTATGCAGGCTCTGCTACGTGAGCTGGGATCCAGACCTCTACAACAATCCCGACGCGCAACTATTCGGCGTGCCACCGTATCACCCGCCAGCACCGAAGCCCAAGCCTCCACCGGCACCGGCCAGTGACTCCCTGTCCACCGATCGCCGCCAGCAGGATGCAGACCGGGCCATGCAGACGGCTGTCGAGATGATCGATGCGAGTGTACCTCCCACCCCGACGAGCGCCGGCACACGGCACGAGGCCAGGAGGAAAGCAGCCTATCTCCTCGGGGGCTACATCGCCGGCAGTATCCTCGATTACGGCGAGGCCCGCGCCGCATTGGCAGCGGCAGTGGAGCGCAACACCACTGACTTCACCAGCGCCATGCACACGATTGACGATTGCCTGACTGCCGGGCAGGAAGCCGCCATATCGCTGGAGGACTTGGAAGCGCAACGCCACCAGTGGCTGGAAGAACATCGCGCCATGCCTCAGCATCGCCAGCTCACCCACCAGGACGCCACCCAGCGGCAGAACGGCCAGCAGCCAGCCACCTCAGACCCGGGCGCGCCAGCGATCGGCGACGCGGCCGACAAGGGGGCACTGCCGTACAGCGACTACACCAATTGTCTCGCACTGGTACGAGAGCATGGGCAGCACCTCCGCTACTGCTTTCCTTGGAAGTCCTGGCTGGTCTGGACGGGCACGCACTGGCAGCGAGATGACACTGGTAGCGTCCACCAGGCCGCCAAGCAGACCATCAAACGGCTGGCGCGGCATGCGGAGGACCTCGACGACGACGCGGCCGTCAAGGCCCTCATGGCACACGTGAAAAAATCCCTCAGCAAGGCGAGTCTGGATGCTCTGGTACGCACGGCTCAGGATGAGCCTGGTATCCCCGTGAAGCCTGAGGCCCTCGACATGGACCCGTGGTTGCTCAACTGCACGAACGGCACGCTCGACCTACGCACAGGGACGCTCCGGCCCCAGCGCCAGGCCGATCTCATCACCAAATGCCTACCCATTGCCTATGATCCGCACGCGCAGTGTCCGACCTGGGAGCACTTCTTGTGGCGGATTATGGGAGGGAGCCAGGGACAAGACCATCCAGATATGAACGCTGGAGAGCTGGAGAACCGGTGCAAGGCCGATGACCGCGCGAGGGCATTGATAGACTTCCTGCAGCGGGCCATCGGCTATACCCTCACGGGCTCTACGCGGGAGCAGTGCATCTTTATCCTGCATGGCAAGACCAAGACCGGCAAGAGTACCTTCCTAGCCACGCTCCGCGCCTTGCTTGGCCCCTACGGCCAGCAAGCGGACATGAGCAGTTTTATGCACAAAGACCGGGATGAAGTACGAAACGATCTTGCCGACCTGGCCGGCAGCCGTGTTGTCTGTGCCCTGGAATCGCAAGAAGGCAGACGCCTGGCAGAATCCCTGGTCAAGCAGCTTACCGGGGGAGTAGACCTGTACAAGGCCCGCTTTCTGTTTCAGGAGCATTTTACGTTCAAGCCGCAATTCAAAATCTTTCTGGGGACCAATCACAAGCCCCTCATCAAGGATACGGACAGCGCTATATGGGAACGTATCCGGCTGGTGCCGTTCGATATGCAGATTCCCAAGCCTGAGCGTGACAAGACCCTTGATGAACGGCTCCAGCAGGAGCTACCCGGTATCCTCGCATGGGCCGTGCGAGGATGTCTGGAATGGCAACGCCTAGGCGAATTAGGCGAGCCAAAGGCCGTGATCACGGCCACGGCACAGTACCGCAGCGACATGGATACTATTGCCCGCTTTCTTGAGGAGTGTTGCATTGTGGACAAGCCTGAAATCGCCAAGGTCAAAGCGTCTGTTCTGGCGAGTGCTTATCAAGCCTGGTGCAAAAGAACTGGCGAAGTGCCCTTAGCCAATCGCGACCTCATCACCGATCTTGAAGAACGCGGGTATAAGCGTGCCCGTGGAACCGCCAATCAGTACTATTGGCACGGGCTAGGGCTTGTCAATACTGAGGAAGAGCGCTACGAGTAGGCAAAACTGTTGGCACAGACCACAGTTACTGAGTTACTGAAGTTAGTCAATTTACCATAAGTTCAGCTCAGATTTTCTCGTGATGGGAGGTATGGTGAAATCAGTAACTTTGGTAACTCAGTAACTCTCCATCGTTGAGGAGATATGTACTATGCGCCCTGTGTATGTGAGCAAACTGTTTGAACTGCTGCGGTGGCTTGAGGTGCCACAGCACATGATTGCGCGCCAGCTAGGCGCCAATGAATCATCCGTCTCTATGTGGGCCAATGGGCAGCGGGCTCTTCCCAAGCGCCACGTCGACGCGTTTCTGGAGTTCGCAAGTACAACTATTGCCCAAGCCTATGCTCCCCTGAAAGCCACGTTCGCCGCAGGCATCGCCCGCGCACAGCCTCTGCCAGAGATCGTCTCCCCACCAGATCTGGAGCACGGCCCTGCATTTGATCACGTGGAGTTAGCCAATTTGATCCTCATCGAGGATGCGCTGCCAGAGGGAGACCCTCTCAAGCAAGAGTTCCAAGAAGCGTTGAAACGGGTCGGGGACATGAAGCAATGTCTGGATAACTGGCAGAGGGAACTGGCAAAAGGCGATGGATCCCTCTATCACGAATTCGCCGAAGCCGTGAAGACCCTCAGACCCTACATGTTCATGACTGAGGAAGAATTACCCCTCGCGCTGACGCCCGAGGCCCGCCAAGCGGCGCGGAAAGCTTGTAACACGGGGACATGGTGTATGCGGACTTTGGATGAGCTCGGACCAGTACCAGAAGTTGAGCAATTGCGTAAACAGATGACGACCCAGGCCCAGCAGGCCGCGCCGCGCCGCACGACACCAGAGCGGGCCCGTACAACTCCTGTCGGGAGCTTCAGTAGCAGATGATTCCCTCACTGCTCTGCCCGGCCTGCGGTACGATGGCTTTCCCCCGCCTGGAAAAGGGCACCGGGCCGCATGTCGCCAAGGCCGTGTGTGTCCACTGCGAGCATTTCATCAAGTGGGTTCCGCGCGCGTTGGTACGCATCGAAGAGAAGGAGAAGCTTCGTATGGTCGCGGGTGTCAACCGCGTGGTCCTACTCGGGACCATCAGCACCTACGGTATGGAGGTCCGCTACAGCCCCACCGGCACGCCGTGTGCGAGTTTTACCCTCGTGGTGAGCGAAGCCGGGCAGGACGGCAAGAACCATGCTGTGTATGTCCCCTGCGAGGTGTGGGGCAAGAAAGCCGAAGCTGCCGGCGAGCTGGAGGCCGGGCAATTGGTTTTGTTCGAAGGCAAGCTGCGCAAGCGCCAGAAGGGGGAGCAGTGGGAACTCATCGTCTCGGGCTTCGAGGTGCAGCCCGTACTGACGGCTACCATGGTCACCGAGGCCTCCACCCCATGACCAGCCCGACGCCCCCATCGGCGCCGATCGCCGCCACAGCCGTTGTCCCACCGCACAAAGATGCAGGCCAGCTCTCGCCACAGCAGCTCCGGATTGCCCGGACCCGCATTGCGGTAGAGCAGCTCGCCCTGCTGGCGCAGGACATGGAGGCTTGCCCAGCGTCTGTACGCCAGGCGGTTTGTCGGGCACTGGAAGCGATACTCGAGCTCCAGGGGCTGTTGCAGGCACAGCGGGGTGTCGAGACGCAGGAGTCGCGGCATGGATAGGCTGTATAACACCTCGCAGACATTGTGCAGCCGCTGTGAGCTCAACTCCCGCGTCACTGGTCAACGCTGGTGCCGAGCGTGCCTGTCGCAGTACCAGCGAGAGCGCCGTGCACAACAGACACCAGTGAGCGTTATACAAGCAGAAATACACACGATGCCGCAGGTGACACCGGCTAAAGCTCCAGTGCTTTCTGAGGCGCAGCGGCAGGCCCTGGCAGAGTACCAGAACGTGGTGCACGCGTGGCAGGTCCGCCAGCAGACACGGCGCCAGGGATGGCAGCCATCAGATAGGACCTCGATCATGGTGCAGTTGGCGCAGCGCCTGGAGCACGCGCGGCAGCGCCTGGGAGCACTCGGCATTGACCTGAAAGCTCTAGAAGGAGAGTAACCCCATGACCATGACCAGAAAGCAACGTACCCAGCTCGGCGCTTTCATTCGGCAGAAGCGTTCCGCTCGCCGCCGCTCGAAGAGGGATAATTCGGTAGAGCTAGAGGTCTACGAGACCATCGGGTTTTCTTTCACCCCACAGCGCCATCACCTCACGCCGGCGCAGTGCACGATCGCCACCGCCCTGTTACACCGGCGCAATCGTGAGAGCCCCATCCGTGGCACCAGCAAACAGGCACAGTTTCGCCGTGCGCTGAGGGTCGCGGGGATTGTATCGGCCGTCAAAGGAGGCCGCGTGGGGAATTCCCACTTTGGGTACAAGCTTCATGGCCATCGTGGCGGGCGTATCATGGCTCTGCATGGCGCGCCTATCCTGGCAGAGAATCGCCAGCGTATCCAGGAACGGCGACAGTTTGATAAGGTCTGGGAGCAGCGGCAGAGCCAGCCACAGAGCTACGAGGCATGGCAGCAGGCCATCGTGGAGTGGCCGGTGCAGCAGTCTCCCACGGATTTCATGGCGTTTTAGCAGCGAGAACTCTTGTGTAGAGGGACACAATATATGGACCCACACAGGCGCCTCTATGGGACATGCTACGGGACAGCACAGTGACCAGCAGCCGGGAGGATGGGGGACCTAAGAAAGGGCCACATCTTGGCCCTACGGAACTATAGCTGTGACCGGACCTCATTTGAAGGTTGAGCGAGCTCCTCGTATTTCCCTTTTTCTATTTGGCACTGGCAATATGCCAGGAAAATGGCCTATTTGAGGGGCCATTTTGCCTCTATGAACCGGAAATACTACCGGTGCCGGTAGAAGTGGGAAATATCGCCAGGTCATGTAGGAGACAGCAACGGTTCATAACAGCACGCAAAAGCATTGTCTCTCAATGAGATACGGCAAATGAGGTGTTATCGCACCGTCAGTTCTGTAGGGCCATCAATGGCGCGCGCCATCGCGTTTCCCAAGAATTGGCCACACCCATGGCACTGCGGCGATGGAAGGCGTCTTCGCATGGGACCACGTGTGTACGACGGAAGCGAGGGGCATGTGTAGGCTTGGGGGTCTATGGCAGCTCTGTCAGTGATTACAGCGCTGCAAGCCCTGAGCGTGCCGAGAAATCAATCCCATGTGGCAGATGGCAATCTGTGCACTCCCTGCATCATGGTGCGGGGGATGGGCAGGCTTGACTGGAGAGGCAAGAGCTTTTACGATGCACGGCATAACTGTGTTTAAACCGAAAGCAAGTGTGATATCCCCATCCAACGCCCCCTCTGCGGAGGGGATGCAATCTTGTGTGCCTTGAGGCCAATGGTCTGGTCGCGGCCTCCTACCCCACTGCATAGGAACCAGTGCGTCCAGTGTGGGAACCGGTGCGTCCAGGCAAGACAGCGCCCTAGAGAGTGACTGTGTTGGCAGCTTCCCTCCCTAGGGCGTCGTACCATCAGGATGCATGGCACGGTGAATGCATGGCATCCCATCAGGGTGGTCGAGTATACCACACGTGGGGATTGCCTGCGCGACTGACGATGGGCCATGCTCCTGATGGCAAGCCATGAGGAGCGCACAGATATGGCTCAGATTATACTCAAGCCCGCCCACTTCTTCAGCATCGATAACGACATCATTGACGTGCACGGCAAGACTATTAGCGCTTATGGCGTGGCAATCTACGCTGTCCTCGCCCGGCATGCGAACCGTAAAACCGGGGAATGCTGGCCTGCTATTGGTCGCATTGAACAGGACCTCCACTTGGCCCGCTCGACGGCCCAGAAGTATCTCCACAAACTGGAAGCGGCCGGGCTGATTACGATCACCGAGCAGCAGGATACCCCTGGGGACCCGGCGACGCATCTGTACACGCTGCTGGACCCCTCCCCTGCGGCAGTGGAGAAACACCTGGCTGAACGGCGAGCTGCCCGTGGCGCGACTCCCCCAGGAGAAGGGGCGCCCACGACACCTGCACCTGGCAGTGGTAGTCCGCCAGACGGACCACCCCCCGTCCGCCAGACGGACTACCCCCCGTCCGCCAGCCGGACTACAGGTAGTCCGTTTACCGGACCCGAACCATCTTATCCTGAACCAAAGAAAGAGAACCAGGCGGAGTGCGCGCGCGCTGAAGAAACACCCAAGACACCACCCAAGAACCCATGTCCGCATCCCCCCGAAGAGTGCAGCCACTTTGGGGAGACGACGATCTGCCGGCATTGCTGGAACCAACTCGACCTGCACATGGACTCTTACATCCATGCGCGTACCTGAGGGACACGAGAAGGGGGAGACAACCGCCTCATGCGCCGCATACCTCGTGTGACGCGCAGGCCGGCTCCACGCCTCGGTCTATTGCCACCCGATCACCCAGAATCATGCCCGGCGCCGTGCGTCAGGCACGCGCATCTGGAAGGCGCCGCCGATGCGCCACCAGTTCACCCCTGGTGACCGTCCTGGCGCGCGGAGCCCTGCGGCTATGGGTGGCACCTTCGCATGGCACCACGGCTGCACCACACGAGACAGGTGCAAGGCGCGCGCCTTGCCTTGGACCGCGCAGGCAGTGTGCACCTCACGCCACTCCATGCCCGCAGACTCGTGAGGGACTGCCTGCGCCACAGGGGGGGTGGGGGACAGCGCCCACTGCACCAGGCGATGGCAAGCCAGAGCTGGAAGCGTTAGTAGCTGCGGTTTTGCCCAGGACCTGCCGGCACGGGCCATCCAGTGCCCTCCTCCTCACGAGGCCACTCACTGGGGCTCGGTGGTCTCGTCTCTGCATTGCCAGGGCGAACGCGATGGAGCGTGACCTGGGGGGTGTTATAGTATATACGGTCTCCCTCTTGGTGCTCCTGAAAGTCGAAAGGATCAACGAACTCTTTCTGGGCTTGCACGCGTGCGAATTGCCGAGTCAACCGGTCCCAGTTTTCCCCAAGAGCAAATTGTAGGATATAGCGACCAGACGCGATGTTCTTGATGGTGGCCGTTTCGTATGCTCGTATGTAGACCGCTCGGGAGATGACCCGCGGCTCCATCTCCTCCACCAGCTTTACGACGGCGTCGACGGCATTGCCATTCATGGCCGTGAGTGTCCCCAACCCATGACGCCATGGTCCGGGGGTCAGTTCGGTCCCTGTCGGCAGGGAGACCGATGCTGGTGGCACTGGTGAGGACGAAGGAATAGGGTTAGCCTTGGGGCCACCAGTACTGCGCGCTGGGGGGGTAACGATAGGTGGGCTCGTGTCGGGCGGAGAGCCATTCAGTGCTGCAAGCACTTGCCTAAAGCCGGCCTTATACCCCTGCACAATTGCCTTGTACTGGGCGTGGGTGCGTTGTTGAAAGAGGGCCGCTGCACCTATACCTCCAAGCACCAGTACAATTACAGCCGCAACAAGCATACGCGGCCGCCCCCACCATGCCGGCATGGTGGACTGGGAAGTGTGTCGTGGCTGTGACGACGCTGTCTCAGAAGCCGAAGCCGTCTTCCTCTCCTGCTCGTATGTCCCAGGGATTACAGGGATATCGAATCCTCGGAGAGAATCCATCCAGAGCAAAACTGCATCCAAGAGCTTTCTATGAACCCGTTGCCAACGTGGCATGGAGTGCCTGTGGAGCCGGAAGGTTACTATCTGACGCATACCGCACTGCGTGCATCTCACCTTGAAAGTGCCAGACGACGGCGCTGCCTTCAGCCCTGACCCACAGGCATAACAGTGGATGCAGTATCCGGGGGCGAGGGTTACCGGGCACCAGCGTCTTACGGGACGCTGCGCGTGGATGAGCATCTGAAGGCGCGCCAGATACGCAATGTCTTCGCGGTTGAGGTAGCCCAGCTCGATGATTGTCCTTTGGCCTCTCCCGATATACTCTTGCAGGCAGGCCTGATGGAGGCTCTTGCCGAAGCCTGCTAACACAGCAACGGCGTCAGTCAACTCCTCGTTCGCACGAGTTGGCTCCGTGCTGACACTACACAGGCCGAGCAGGATGTGTGCCACTTCGTGCGCCACGATGGCATGAAGGGCCACTTTACTATTCCTGTGATGACGGTCGATCTCGATAAACCAGGTACCATTACGGGCAAAGACGTGCCCCGCACCATCGGAAGGCAGATGCGAAAATTTGACGACTATTCTAGGTCGTTTCAGCCCGTAGCGCTCTACTACAAACCGAATAATTGATTTTACGTACTCAAGCTGCGGGTCTTTATGGGTGCTCTCGCCAGGCTCGGTGTGGCCCGCCGCGTGTCGCATGTCCCGCGTGAAGACCGCTGGCAGTGCCCTAAGGGCAATTCTCTCTTTACCGAGCGCCTGAGTACTCAGGCGCAGATATTTCTGGAGTACCAGGCGTCGTTCCCCGTAAATCATCGTAGTCTGTGCTTAGTATGAGTTTCGTGCCCTAGGCGCGCGGCAAGAGGGAGAGCCTGTTCGGGCTCCTCGTCAATTTTCGGCCAGCTCTGGGGTGAACCGTGGGGCCTCGATCACTGTATCGGCCACTCCGGATAAAAACCTGAATCCTCGCATACTGCTTTCCTCCAGTGCTCAGGTGCTTTTGCCCCGCACAGAGGCATCTGGGTGGCCGACACCATGATCAAAGCCGCTGCCTGCTGCGTTGACAGAAGGCGGCTACGGAGGTGGCCAGCGCGTCAGCGGACCGCTACGTGGCCCGGGGGTAGCGAAGGCTGAAATTCTGGCCAAGTAGTTTTATGCCAGCAATTGTCAGGAGTTATGAGTGGTCTACACATGACCACTGCATTTCGCAGAACGGTAGAAAGGCGTAATAAAAGAGTCTGGTGGCCCATCTTACCGACAGAAATCAGGGCGAAACGCGCCCCATTTCGTCTCATCGCACCGTTAGACGAAAAGCGCACCGCCTACTTGGCCAAAAAATTGACCTTCGCTACCCCCAGGCCTACGTACCTGCTGCAGATAGATGATCATGGTAGTGACCGCTATGGTCGGCGCGCTCGCGCACCCGTGCTGCCTGCTGCAGCGGTGCCGCCAGTGGCCCGGGCGCCTCAGACATACCCCCGGCGTGGGCTTATACGCACACGAGCGGGTAGAAACGCCCGAGTGGGGACCCAAAAAATCAACTCTATAGTATAAAAAGATCTAATATGGAGGCTAGATAGAAGCCCCAGAGGGCGAGAGCGTGCACGGTCACAGAGCGCAAGTGCCCCTGCGCCCCTGTAATAGAGATAGTTGTACCAGGCTCTGGACCTCGCCCCGCGCCAGTGGCCCACGCTGCGCCAGCTACGGCCGTACCACCTGCATTAGATGGACTGTACCAGGGTGACTCGTTCTCCCTTTTGGCTTATGTCAATATAGAACGCTATAATATAATAATCCTAGTTCTATATATCTCACGTGAGCTATGGTATGCGCAGCTTCTGAGAGGGTGATGTATACACGAGAAGGGCAGCACATGAGCCGCTGGGGTGTAATACTTGTGACGCTGTGGGTTGGAGTGCTTTCTGGGGCAGCACACGCTGGCGATACCCGGGCAGCGCCACCGCACCGTCTGGAGAAGCAGCAGACCGGCGTTGCGCAGGAAAAGCCTGTCAAAGGACAAAACCTGCGCCATGAGGTTCGATGTGAGAAGCTGGACTGGGACAAGTTCGTCAAGGACAGCCTTCCGTCAGATGATGAAGTACAACAGCTACGGCAGAGGGCTGAGCAAGGCGATACAGATGCACAACTCAGACTTGGGCGTATCTATGAGTCGAAAAACTATGCTGAGGCGATGCAGTGGTATCGGCGCGCGGCTGACCAGGGGGATGCTAAAGCCCAGTTCATTCTCGGGGTCAGATATAAACGCGGATCATTGAAGGATGCCATTATATATCCGCCGAACTATGCTGAGGCGGTCCAGTGGTATCGGCGCGCGGCTGACCAGGGACACGTCGATGCCCAGTTTAGCCTCGGACTCATGTATGAGGTCGGCTATCCAGATGTATCCCAGGACTATACCGAAGCGGCGAAGTGGTATCGACGTGCGGCTGACCAGGGACACGCTAGCGCCCAATTTTACCTCGGATTCAGTTATGCTCACGGTGAGGGCGTGCCGCAGAATTATACCGCAGCGAGGCAGTGGTACCTTCGAGCCGCCGCGCAGGGGGGCACTGAAGCCCAGAACCACCTCGGCGCTATGTACGAATTGGGGCAAGGTGTGCCACAGGATTATGCCCAAGCGATCGCGTGGTATCGGCGCGCCGCCGACCAGGGAGACGCTAGCGGCCAGCTCAATCTCGGCTTCATGTATACGCAAGGGCACGGCGTGCCGCAAAGCTATGCCAAAGCTGCCATGTGGTATCAGCGTGCCGCTGACCACGGAAACGCCGCAGCTCAGTACTTCCTTGGAGGCATATATATTGACGGTCATGGCGTGCCGCAGGATTATGCTCAAGCAGTCACGTGGTATCGACGAGCTGCTGACCAGGGAGACGCTAGCGCCCAACTCAGCCTCGGCTTCATGTACTTTGACGGCCGCGGCGTGCCACAGGATTTCGTCCAAGCTCATCTCTGGTTCAATCTCGCCGTCGCTCGCCACGCGCCTGGGGCAACCCGCGACACCGCTGCCCTTAACCGTGACACTGTGGCGCATAGGATGACTCCTACACAACTGGCCCGTGCACAAGAGCTTGCCAGCCAGTGGCTGCCTCACATAGAAACATTTGCAAGATCATCCTGCCCGTGACCGCCAGCGCACCACGCTACCGCCTATCCGCGCAACTCTGGTAGGCCCGCCAGCATGTCAATCGACGTTCCCAACCCCCAGGCCAACCTCCAGGCTGTATCAGAGGCTCATCTCATGCCCCCGTGCCCCCTTTTCGATCATGCTGATCGTGCTCTTCGTCAGCCCCGACCGCGCGGCCTGCTGCTGCTGCGTCCAGCCCCTCAAACTCCGGCACCGGCGCACGCGCTCCCCAATGGACTCAAGTGCTGGCGCTGGCGACGGTGCTCTGTTCGCCGTAGGTACACACTCAGCCATATCTCACCCCCTTCTACATGATGCGTTGACCGCATAACCACAGCCTAACTGTAGCACAGCAAACCATAGCGGCGTGGGTGGTGGAAGGTGCTCACGTGATAAGGAAGGCGGTGGGGTGATAATACTTTTGGCGATATCACATTAGCCGTTAAGACTGGGCGCACGCCGCCGCTGGTGACACCGTCATGCTGGGCGGTCATCAGCCGCGTTTAAATAGTTTCAAATGAGGAGCCTGTCTCCTCACGCGTGTGGTCCACGGTTGATTAGTTCGATCCCTATAATTATGCTATTAGATGGTTCACGCGCGTGGGTCCACGCCGCATTTAAGACACCGCCGATAGGCGCGCTCGACTTCTTTCCAACTCTCCGCCCAGCGCACAAGCTCGGCGTATGCCCGGGCGCGCTGATACGTGGCCAGCGCCTCCACCTGCTCCCGCGCCAGGGACTGCGCCTGCGCTGTGTCCTGCTCCTGGACCTGCGCTGCTGCCCGGGTCTTAGCCTGCGCCAGGGCCTCCGCACGCGCTGCCGCCTGGGCCTGCGCTTGGCGCTTGACCTCGGCACGACGCCGATTGCTTTCGGCAATGCGCTGCCGGCCTTCTGGCGTTCGTGGCCCGGTCGACAGGCCTCCGTGGACCCGGCATGTTGTATTGCGGGCGCGGTCCTGCGCCGTATCCCACGCCACTTTTGCCTGACAGCGGCGCCCATCCCGCCGGCGGGCCATACAGCGTGGCCGCAGGTGGCGCGGCAAACGGCGCGGCCGGCCCTCGGACGCAGGGGGCAACAGGATACGGGCCATCGTACGGGCAAAGTCGAGCTGCTGCTCCGTGGGGAGCGTGCGCGGATCGACGCCCTCGTTGATGAGACGCTGCAGGCGCTTGGGGCCAATCTTCGGGGGCATCCGTCACCTCGCACATAATGCCGCGTGTGGCCAGACCTCGTGACGCGCGCGAGGCAGTATATGGCGCACCATAGGACGCTAGATCAGTTCCAATGGTGGACACCACTTGTCTCCTCAGTGGCACCCTCTTC
>Ga0137389_10001459_pt1 | contig 13852 bp, 8 predicted proteins | sample 15con2h14BmetaG_FD_104645 | JGI IMG/M metagenome (GOLD analysis project Ga0137389, IMG submission 104645) | Vadose zone soil microbial communities from Angelo Coast Range Reserve, California, USA - 15con2h1.4B metaG | ecosystem: Environmental > Terrestrial > Soil > Vadose zone > Saprolite...
AGAAGAGCGCGCGTGGCGCCCGGGCTCCGGGCTCGACCGCCTCGACCAGCGCCGTGCCCTCCCCGTGCCGGAAGGCGACCGCGAGCGAGTCCGCGAGCCGCGTCTCCACGCCGGGGCGCACCACCAGGCGGTCGACCAGCACCTCGATCGTGTGGCGCGCGGTGCGCGCGAGCGCGATGTCCTCGGCCAGCTCGCGCAGCGTCCCGTCCACGCGCACGCGCACGAAGCCGCCGCGGCGCAGCTCCTCCAGCTCCTTCCTGTGCTCGCCCTTGCGGTCGCGGACGACCGGCGCGTAGACGAAGAGCCGGGTCTCAGGCGCGAGCGCGGTGAGACGGTCCACCACCTGCTCGACCGTCTGCGCCGAGATCTCGCGCCCGCAGACGTGGCAGAACGGGCGCCCGGCGCGCGCGTAGAGCAGGCGCAGGTAGTCGGCGATCTCGGTCACCGTGCCGACCGTGGAGCGCGGGTTCCGGCCCGTGCCCTTGGCCTCGATCGCGATCGCGGGCGAGAGGCCCTCGATGGCGTCGCAGTCGGGCTTCTCCATCTGCTCGAGGAACTGGCGCGCGTAGGCGGAGAGCGACTCGACGTAGCGACGCTGGCCCTCGGCCCAGAGCGTGTCGAAGGCGAGCGAGGACTTGCCCGACCCCGAGAGCCCGGTGATCACGACCAGCCGGTCGCGCGGGAGCTCGACGTCGACGTTCTTGAGGTTGTGCTCGCGGGCCCCGCGAACGACGATGCCGGGGCGCCCGGGGCGGCCTTCGCTCATGCCCCGAGGGCTCGGCGTGCCTCCGCCACCTCGGCCTCGACGGTGCGCCGGTACTCGGCGAGCTCCTCGCGGGTCTCCGCCTCGAAGCGCAGCACGAGCACGGGCTGCGTGTTCGAGGCGCGCACGAGCCCCCAGCCGTGCGGGAAGCGTACACGCACGCCGTCCACGTCGATGATCTCGCGGCCCGCGGCCCGCAAGCGGTCGCGCGCCCGGTCGGCCACCTTGAACTTCAGGTCGTCGGGGCAGTCGACGCGGATCTCCGGCGTGGTGTGCGAGGGCGGCAGGTCGGCGAGGAGCTGGTCCACGGTCCGGCCGCTGCGCGCCAGGATGTCGAGCAGCCGCGCGCCCGCGTAGATCGCGTCGTCGTAGCCGAAGTACCGCTCCTTGAAGAAGATGTGGCCGCTCATCTCGCCGCCGAGGAGCGCGCCAGTGTCGCGCATCTTGGCCTTGAGCAGCGAGTGCCCCGCCTTCCACATGATGCCGCGCCCGCCGTGCGCGGCGATGTCGTCGTAGAGGCGCTGCGAGCACTTGACCTCGGAGACGATCACGGCGCCCGGGTTGCGCGCGAGCACGTCGCGCGCGAAGAGGACGAGGAGCTCGTCGCCCCAGATGATGCGGCCCGTCGCGTCCGCCACCCCGATGCGGTCCGCGTCGCCGTCGAAGGCGATGCCCAGCTCGGCGCCCGTCTCGGCCACGGTGCGGATCAGGTCGCGCATGTTGTCGGCGACAGTCGGGTCGGGGTGGTGGTTCGGGAAGCGGCCGTCCAGGTCGCAGAAGAGCTCGCGTACGCGGGCGCCCAGGCGGCGGTAGATGGCCGGCGCGACCGGCCCCGCGGTGCCGTTGCCGGCATCGACCACGACGTCGATCGCGCGGCCGAGCCGTCCCACCCGCTGCACGATGTCGTCCTGATAGACGGGAACCACCGGACGGTGCTCGATCGTGCCCGTGGCGGTCCTGAACTTCCCCGCCTCGAGGCGCCGGCGCAGCTCCTGGATCTGCTCGCCGTGCAGCGCCTCCTTGCCGAGGCAGACCTTGAAGCCGTTGTAGTCGGCCGGGTTGTGGCTGCCGGTCACCTGGATGCCGCCGTCCAGGTCCCAGTGGAAGAGCGAGAAGTACATGAGCGGCGTCGGGCAGACGCCGAGGTCGAGCACGCCGAGCCCGGCCGAGGCGATGCCCTCGGCGACCGCCGCCGCATAGCGGTCGGAGGTGAGACGGCAGTCGCGCCCGACGGACACCACGCGCTTTCCCGCCTCGGCGGCGAGGGTGCCGAACGTCCGTCCCAGGCGCCGCGCGAAGTCGGCGTCGAAGTCCTTCTCGGCCACGCCGCGGATGTCGTACTCGCGGAAGATGGCCGGATTCAGTCGAGCACCTCCACGTGATGGCGCTCGCGCAGGTCGCGCGAGAGCCAGTTCTGGAAGCGCTCCTCGAGCGCCTGGTTGTAGAGCGCCTCGCGGATCTCGTCCCGCACCTCGTCGAGCGGCTTGTGGCCCGCGCCGATGCGCTGGTCGACGCGCAGGAGGTGGAAGCCGCCGCCGGCACGCACCGGCTCGCTCACCTTCCCCGGCTCGAGCGCGAACGACGCCTGCTCGAGGTCGTGCTCCATCTCGCCGCGCCCGAAGGTGCCGAGCTCGCCGTCCTTCTTGGCCCCCGCGCCCTCCGAGAACTGCGCCGCGAGCGCGCCGAAGTCGCGCCCGTCGAGCGCCAGCGCGCGCACCTCGAGCGCCTTGGCCCGCGCGTGCGCCACCGCGCCCTCGTCGGTCGGGTCCTCGCTCGCGCGGACGATGTCGCGCACCTTGACCCGCTCGACGGTCGCGTAGTCCTCGAGGTGGGCGTCGTAGTAACGGCGGATCTCCTCGGGAGAGACGTTCACGTGCTGGCGGATCTCGCGGTTCACCAGCGCCGCCTTCTCGAGCTCGCTCTTGACGCGCGCGCGGTACGCCGCGAAGCTCATCCCCTGCGCGGCCAGCGCGGCCGTGAAGTGTTCGCGATCCATCCCGTTCCGCTGCTGGATCTCGTCGATGTAGTGGTCGACCTCGTCGTCGCGCGCGCTGATGCCCGCCGCCTTGATCTCCTTCTCCAGGAGCTTGTCGGTGATGAGCGCCTCCAGCACCCGCGCGTCGGGCGTGCCCGGTTCGGCGTGCTCCCTGGCATAGCGCCGGACCTCGTGCGCGGTCACGGGCTCGCCGTCGATGGTGGCGACGATGCGGTTGGTGACCTCCGCGCGCGCCGCGGCCGCCAGCAGAGCCGGAAGGACGAGCGCCGCCACGCGCACGCCGCGGGGCATTGGGCGGCCGCCTATCACGTGGCGGAGAGCCTCTGCAAGTCTGCGCGCAGCTCGGCGATCATGCCGTCATGATCCGTCGCGGCGGGTCGGATCTCCAGCGTCGAGCCGCCCGTCATGCGGGCGCGCCCCTTGCTGGCGCGCACGAAGGCGAGCACGTCCTCGGGGCGGAGCGGCGTCCCGGCGTCGAACTCGAGCAGCACGCTCTCGCCGCGCCGGCGCAACGCGGCGACGCGCAGGTCCTTCAGCCAGCGGCGGAGCTCCATCAGTCGGAGCAGGGTGTCGACCTGGGGCGGGATCGGCCCGTAGCGATCGGCGAGCTCGGCCCGGATCTCCTCCAGATCGGGCACGCCGCGGACGCCCGCCAGACGCTTGTAGGCCATCAGGCGCTGGCTCACGTCGGCGACGTAGCTCTCGGGGATGAAGGCCGGGATGCCGAGCTGGACCTCGGGCTCTATCTCCACCTCGGCCGGCGTGCCGCGCAGCTCGCGTACCGCCTGCTCGAGCATCGAGGTGTAGAGCTCGAGACCGACCGCGGCGATGTGCCCGGACTGCTGCTTGCCGAGCAGGTTCCCGGCGCCGCGGATCTCGAGGTCGTGCGCGGCCAGGCGGAAGCCGCCGCCCAGGTCGTCCAGCTCCTGGAGGACGCGGAGGCGCTTCTGCGCGTCGGGGGTGATCAGGTGCTCGCCGGGGATCAGAAGGTAGGCGTAGGCGCGATGGTGCGAGCGTCCGATGCGCCCGCGCAGCTGGTAGAGCTGCGCCAGGCCGAAGGTGTCGGCACGGTTCACGATCATGGTGTTGGCGGTCGGGATGTCGAGGCCCGATTCGATGATCGCCGAGCTGACCAGCACGTTGGCCTGTCCGTGCATGAAGTCGAGCATGGTGCGCTCGAGCGTGCGCTCGGCCATCTGGCCGTGCGCCACCGCGATGCGCGCCTCGGGTACGACCTCGGCCAGGCGGCGGGCCACGGCGTCGATGCTCTCCACCCGATTGTGCACGAAGAAGACCTGGCCCCCGCGGCCGAGCTCGCGCAGCACGGCGTCGCGGATGACCGCCTCGTCGTAGCGCGTGACGTAGGTGCGGATCGCGAGCCGGTCGACGGGCGGCGTCTCGATGACCGAGAGGTCGCGGATGCCGGAGAGCGCCATGTTCAGGGTGCGCGGGATGGGCGTCGCGGTGAGCGTGAGCACGTCGACGGTCGGACGCAGCGCCCGGATGCGCTCCTTCGCCTGCACGCCGAAGCGGTGCTCCTCGTCGACGATCAGGAGCCCCAGGCTGCGGAAGACGACGTCCTTCTGCAGCAGTCGGTGCGTCCCGATGACGATGTCGACCCGCCCCGCAGCCAGCCGCGCGAGCGTCTCACGGTTATCGGCCGTGGAGCGGAAGCGCGACAGCATGTCGACCGTGAGCGGATGGCCCGCGAAGCGGGCGCGGAAGGTCTCCAGATGCTGCTGGGCGAGGATCGTGGTCGGCACCAGCACGGCCACCTGCTTGCCGCCCAGCACGGCCACCCACGCGGCGCGCATCGCGACCTCGGTCTTGCCGTAGCCGACGTCGCCGCAGATGAGCCGGTCCATGGGCTTCTCGCCCCCGAGGTCGGCGAGCACCTCGTCGATCGCGCGTTGCTGGTCCGGGGTCTCCTCGAAGGCGAAGCGCGCCGCGAACTCGGCGTAGAGACCGTCCGTCTCCTGGTATGCCGTGCGCCCGTGCGCCTCGCGCGCGGCGTAGACCTGCACCAGCTGGTGCGCCATGGCGAGGAGGGACTCGCGCGTCTTCGCCTTGACGCGCTCCCACGACGTGCCGCCCAGCTTGTCGAGCGGCGGGGCGGCGCTGTCGCCACTCACGTAGCGCTGCACCAGGTTGATGTGGTCGACGGGCAGGTAGAGGCGGTCGCCGCCCGCGTACTCGAGATGGAGGTAGTCGCCCTCGGTGTCCGCCACCTGCATGTGGCGGAGCCCGCGATAGGCGCCGATGCCGTGGTCGACGTGGACCACGTAGTCGTCGGGCTTCAGCTCGGCCAGGGTGGAGAGGAAATCGACCGGGCGCGCGCGCCGGCCACGGCGCACCTGGCGCCGCTCGCCGAAGATCTCCGCCTCGGTGACCAGCGCCAGCCGATCGGCGGGGAGCCACACGCCGCGCGTGAGCTCGCCCGTGAGCGCGAGGGGCGCGCGTCCCGCGGCCGCGAGCGCCTGCGGGAGCGGCGCACGGGTGGGCACGAGCGAGAGCCCGTGGCCGGCGAGGAGCGCCACCATGCGGTCGCGCTGCGACTCGCTGGTGGCGACGAGGACGGGTCGGATGTCCTCTCGCTGCCAGTCGCGGAGGCGCGCCGCGACCGCGCCGAGCGGCCCCTCGGCGCCGGGCGCCGCGCGCAGCGCGAGTCCCTCGGTCGTGTAGCTGGTGGCGTGCAGCGCGTCGCTGCCCAGCACCTCGAGCGCCTCGGCCTCGACGCGCGCGCGGCCGTCGAGCGCGGCGCGCCAGGCCGCCGCGGGCACGTAGAGGCGCTCGGGCGGCGGGTGGAAGCGCGCCTCGCGCACGGCCTCGCTCGCGTGCGCCTCGATCTGCGTCCACGCCGTCTCGACCGCCGCCTCGACCGCGCCCGCCCCCTGCATCCAGAGCAGCGTCCCCGCCGGCAGGTAGTCGGCGAGCGTCCCCGGCTCGTCGTACAGGAAGGGGAGGAGCAGCTCCGTCCCGGGGAGCACGAGCTGGCTGCGCACGGCCTCGACCAGGTCGCGACGCTCCCGGCGCGCGAGGCCGAGCTCGGCCGCGCGCACGTCGACCAGCCGCGCCGCCGCGGCGCCCAGACGGGAAAGGCCGAACTCGCGCATCGGCAGGAGGAGCACGTCCTCCAGGCGATCGAGCGAGCGCTGCGAGGACGGGTCGAACACGCGCAGGCTCTCGACCGCGTCGTCCACGAACTCGAGCCGGACCGGCTGCTCGTGCCCGGCGGGGAAGACGTCGAGGAGACCGCCGCGCACGGCGAGGTCTCCGGGATCCTGCACCAGCGGCACGCGGTGGTAGCCCCACTCGACCAGGCGTGCCGCCAGCGCGTCGGGCGCGAGCGTCTCGCCCGCCACCACGTAGGTGACCGCGCCGGCGAACTCGGCCCGGGGCAGGCAGCGCTCGATCCACGCCTCCGCCGAGGTGACGACGACCGGCGCGGAGGTCTGCGCCAGGTGGTAGAAGCCCTCGACCCGCGCGGCGAGCGTCTCGCGCGCCGGCGAGATCGCCTCGAAGGGCGGCACCTCGCGCGCCGGCAAGTGATGCACGCGACGGCCGAGCGGCCCGGCGCCCGGCGCTTCGCCGAGGAAGAAACGCAGGTCGGCGGCGAACGCCTCTGCCTCGCTCGCGCTGGCGCAGGTCACCACGACCGGTCCCGCCCGACGCTCGAGCAGGCGCGCGAGGCAGAGCCCCGCCGCGCTCCCGCGCAGGCCCCCGACGCGCACCGTCGCCGGCGGCCGCGCGTCGAGCAGCCCGACGAGCCGTGCCGACAGGTCCGCGAGCGAGGTCTGCATCGAGGCGATCCGGGCGGATCCCGCGCCGCCGAGCGGCGCAGGAGCGCTAGTCCGAGCCACGCGGCGCCGTGCAGGCACCCGCGGCGCGCCGCCGCGTCCTCCCCGGGGCGCGCCTCATCCCCGCTTCCCCGCCTCGCGCACGATCGCGTAGAGGGGGACGACCAGTCGCTTCTCGTCGGGATGGTCCGTGAAGATCTCCACCCTGGACTCCACCTTGCCGGGCTTGAGGCCGTCGCGCAGGCGGAGCGTCAGGCGGTACTCCCGTCCCTCCTGCACCGCGGCGAGCGTGTAGGTGACCACCTCGTCCGGCACCGTGACGCCGGTCACGGTGACCGGGCGCGGGCCGCGGTTGCGGATGAAGAGGTCGCGCTCGGGCGCCGCGCCGCCGCGGGTGACGCCGAAGGTGACCTGGGGCGGAAGCACGAGCACGTCGCCCTCGACGCTGCCGAAGACCGGGAGCGTCAACAGCGGCTCGCGCGGGCTCGTGGTACGCAGCCGGATCTGCTCGTCGAAGCGGCCGAGCGGCATGTCGCCGTCGAGCTCGACTACGAGGCGCTGCCCGGGGCCGTCGGCGCGCGGCTCCAGCCGGGCGCGCACGTGCGGGCCCGTGGGCTCGACCCGCTCGGCAGCGTAGCTCGCGCCCGGGCGCCCGGACGTGATCGCCACCTCGCCGCGGGCCGTCCCCCCGCGGCGGACGTGGCCCAGGTAGATCGCGGCCGGCGCGAGGACGAGATCGGCGACCACCTGGCCCGCGAGCGAGAGCCCGACCACGGGCGCGTCGGGGTCGTTGGTATAGAGGTTGATGGTCTTGGTCGTCCGCCCGCCGAGCCGCGCGGTGTCGAGGCTCACAGCCACGCGCGCCTCGCCGCCGGGGGGAATCTCGCCCTCGGAGAGGACGACCACCGTGCATCCGCACGAGCTCTTCACGTGATCGATGCGCAGCGTGGCGCTGCCGCGGTTGGGCACGCCGAAGGTGTGATCGACGCGCGCGCCCCGATCGACGGTGCCGAAGTCGAACACCGGCTCGTCGAGCACGATGCGCGGCCGGCTCTCCTCCGCCGCCGCCGTCGCGGCGACGAGAACCAGCGCCAGGCCGGTACCAAGCCACGCCCTCATGCCCCCTCCCCCCGCACGAGCCGCTCCACCACCAGGTCGACGCCCCTCACCGCCTCGCTCACGGTGTGCTCGACCTGCAGGGGGGATTCATCTCGAGGAAGTGGAAGGCCCCGTCCTCACCCACCAGGAACTCCATCGTGCCCAGGTTCTCATAGCGCAGCGCCCGCGCGCCGGCGAGTGCGGCCTCCGCCAACACGCGGCACAGCCCCGGCGCGAGCGCCAGCGCCGGCGCCTCTTCCCTGCACTTCGACGTGGCGCGCGTCCTCGAGGTACACACCCGCATCGCCGGAGGCCGCGGTCGCCTCCGCGGTCACCCCGAGCTCACGACCAGCCCGGATGACGCAGCACCGCCACTTCCGCCGAAACATGCGCCGCCCGAGGTAGCGCAAAACCCGCCGCCGCGCGACGGCCGCGGTCCGCCCGAGGAGGCCGAGCCGAGATCGCGTCCGCCGACGACCAATCCCGATCAGACGAGGCGCATCAGTAGACGCACATGCACTCGGTGGGATTGTCGGGCGGGCTGCACAAGCCCATGCAGTCGGCGTCATGCTGGCAAAGGTGGTCCTTGTTGGTGGAGCAAGCGCCGCTCGTCTGCCCCTGCGGGATCACGCAGAACCCGACGCAGGTCGTCGGCGCGTTGGGATCGCAATTCTCGCCGTCGTCGATGCGGCCGTTGCCGCAGGTGTGGCGCAGGTTCAGGGCGTAGCCGATCGAGTTGGACGCGTAGGCGTCGCCCACGTCGCTCTGGCCGAAGACGGTGGCGCGGATGACGAGCGAGAGCGAGGTGAAGAGATCGGTCGAGAGCGGCGCGTACTGCCCGCGCAGGCAGTTGATCAGCTGGGGCGTGACGAGCGGGAGGAGCTGGATGAAGGTCGTGTTGGCTGCACCACTCCCCGATTGGCTGACGCCGCTGTTCACCGGGTTGACGACTGCCCCCACGAAGAGCGTCTCCTTGCGGAGGTACCGGCACGCGATGGGAAAGGCGTTGCGCGAGGGGACGAACTGGCGGAAGCGGCGGGCGCCCAGGATCTTGTAGCGCAGGGCGATGTGGTCGATCTGGATCGCCTGGTCGAGGAGGTTGTTCTGGAGCTGGAGCCAGACGCCGCACGGGTTCGCGAAGGGGTTGTTCCGGTCCGGGAAGAAGAGGGTCTGGACGCCGTAGGTGTTCCACAGGCCGAACTCGAACACGCCGTCGCCGATCGCGTCGGCCGTGGTCGGCACTTCGCAGGAGATGCTGGTAGCGGTGATCTGCGCCTTTCCGCTGAACCACCCCACCGCACGGAAGACCATCCCGTTCGGGTTGTTGTCCGCGTGTGCGACCCCAGCACCCAGCAGCGCGACGAGCAACGCTGCGCTCACCATCCCACGTCCGACGATCCGCATGACTCTCCTCCCCACCCCTCCAGCCCCGACGCCCGCACGCATCAGAGATGGTTCACGATCTCTTCGCCCGACAGCTCCACGAACGTCGTCCGGCCGATCTCCTCCAGGCACACGAAGCGGATGCGCCGCCCCGCCGACTTCTTGTCGGACCGCACGGCGAGCGCGAGCGCCGCGGGTGTGAGGCCCGAAGGTATATCGGTCGGCAACCCGGCCCGCTTGAGGAGCCGGTCGAGGCGCCCGGCGGTCTCCGGGCGGCAGCGCCCGAGGGCCACCGACACGCGGGCGGCCGCGACCATGCCGATCGCCACCGCCTCGCCGTGCAGCAGCTCCTCGTAGCCGGTGAGCGCCTCGATGGCGTGGCCGAGCGTGTGCCCGAAGTTGAGCACCGCGCGACCGCCGCTGACCTCCCGCTCGTCCTCGGCCACCACCCGCGCCTTGTAGCGCACGCAGGCCGCGATCACCGGCACGACCACCTCGCGCTCGAGCGCAAGCAGCCGGTCGAGCCGCTCCTCGAGCTCCGCGAAGAGCGGCGCGTCGCCGATCGCCGCGGTCTTGATCACCTCCGCGACCCCGGCCACGAGCTCGCGCCGCGGCAGGGTCGAGAGGGCGTCCACGTCGGCCAGCACCAGGCGCGGCTGGTGGAAGGCGCCGATCAGGTTCTTGCCGAGCACGTGGTTCACGCCGGTCTTGCCGCCGATGGCGGCGTCGACCTGCGCCAGCAGCGTGGTGGGCAGGAGCACGGTCGGCAGCCCGCGCAGCAGGGTGGCGGCCGCGAAGCCCGCGAGGTCGGTCAGCACGCCGCCGCCCAGGGCGACCAGCGGGGAGCCGCGCTCGACGCCGGCCTCGAGCAGCCGTTCGTAGAGCACCGCCAGCGAGGCGAGGTTCTTGTGCTCCTCGCCGTCGGGGATCTCGACCAGCACCGGCGCGAAGCCCGCGGCGCGCAGCGATTCGAGGACCGGCTTGCGGTAGAGTGCCCCGACACGCTCGCTGGTGACCAGCGCGCAGCGCCCGCCGAAGCCCGCCGCCACCAGCCGCTGCCCGGTCTCCGCCAGCGCGCCGGCACCGATCACGACCGCGTAGGAGCGCGGCCCGAGCTCCACCCGGACCTCCTCGCGCACCGGCGCGCGGATCACCCGCGCCTCCGCCCCACGCCCCACCACCACCTCAACGTCCCGCCACGAGCGCGCGCACGCGCTCCACGACCTGGTCCACGCTCAGGCCCGAGGTGTCGACCTCGTGCGTCGCGAGCGCGTAGGCCGGCGAGCGCGCGGCGAGCAGCTCGCGGATACGCCCCAGGCGGTCGCCCGCGGCGTCGCCGTTGGCGAGCAGCGGTCGCGTCCGGGGGTCGCCCACGCGGCGCAGGATCTCCTCGGCCGAGGCCGAGAGACAGACGATCGGTCCCGCGGCCGCGAGCCGCCGCCGGTTGTCCGCGTCGAGCAGCGTGCCGCCGCCGGTGGCGACCACCGCCTCGGGCACCAGGCAAGCCTCGGCGACCGCCGCGCGCTCGAGCTCGCGGAAGCGCGCCTCGCCCTCGCTGGCGAAGATGTCGGCCACGGGCTTGCGGGCGGCCGCCTCGATCAGGCCGTCGGTGTCCACGAAGGGGCGGCCGAGACAGCGCGCCAGGCGGCGGCCGACCTCCGTCTTCCCGGTGGCCATGAAGCCGGTCAGGATCACCTGCGGCACCCCTAGAAGCTCCGCACGTGCTCGAGGTAGCCGTCCAGGTTGCGGCGGATCTCGGCCAGCGAGTCGCCGCCGAACTTCTCCAGGAAGGCATCCGCGACCACGAAGGCCACCACCGCCTCGGCGATCACCGCCGCGGCCGGGATGGCGACCACGTCCGAGCGCTCGATGGCGGCCTTGGCCTCGTCCTTGGTGTCGATGTCGACGGAATGGAGCGGGCTCATCAGCGTGGAGAGCGGCTTGAAGGCCGTGCGCACCACGACCGGCTGGCCGCTCGACATGCCGCCCTCGGTGCCGCCCGCGTTGTTCGTGCGGCGGACGAATCGGTTGCTCCCCTGCTCGAAGTAGATCTCGTCGTGCACCTGCGATCCGGGGCGGCGCGCGGTCTCGAAGCCGAGGCCGATCTCGACACCCTTGGCGGCCTGCACGCTCATGAGCGCGTGCGCCAGGCGCCCGTCGAGCTTCCGGTCCCACTGCGCATGGCTGCCGAGGCCGGGAGGCAGGCCGACGGCGGTCGTCTCCACCACGCCGCCGAGGGTGTCGCCCGCCTCCTTGCACTCGTCGATGCGCGCCATGATGCGGCGCTCGGCCTCCGCGTCGGCCACCCGCACCGGCGACTGCTCGGCGCGCGTGAAGATCTCCTCGGCCGTGAGGTCACCGTGCTGCGCGGCGATGCCGCCGATCTCCGCCACCCAGCCGAGCACGCGGACGCCGAACGGCGCGAGCAGGCACTTGGCGACGCCGCCCGCGGCCACCCGCGCCGCGGTCTCGCGCGCGCTCGCGCGTTCGAGGACGTTGCGTACGTCGCGGTGGTTGTACTTGAGCGCGCCGGCCAGGTCCGCGTGGCCGGGCCGCGGCCGCGTGACCGCCAGGGTGGGATCGCGGTCCTCGGCGCGCGGCGACATCTTCTTCTCCCAGTTGCGCCAGTCCCGATTCTCGATCCACAGCGCGATCGGCGAGCCGAGCGACTCACCCCAGCGCACGCCGGCACGGATCTCCACCCGATCCTGCTCGATCTTCATGCGGCCGCCGCGGCCGTAGCCTTGCATGCGGCGAGCCAGGTCCCGGTCGATGGCTCCGGCGTCGATCGGCACCCCCGCCGGGAAGCCCTCGATGACGGCGGTCAGTCCGGGCCCGTGCGACTCCCCGGCCGTGAGGTAGCGCAGCGGCATCTCACCCGCCTTGCCGATGCTCCTGCCACAGCCGCTCGGCGGACGGCAGCGCCACCGTGCCCGTGCCGACGATGCGCGGCGTGACGAAGACGAGCAGCTCCTCCTTGTGGTCGGTGGTCTGGAGGCGCTTGAAGAGCCAGCCCAGCACGGGGACGCTGTGCAGGTACGGCACACCCGTCTCGCGCAGGTCCGCGGTGTTGCGGAAGATGCCGCCCAGCACGACCGTCTCGTTGTCCCTGATGAGGACGTTCGAGTTCGCCTCGCGGCTGATCTCGTTCGGGATGCCGTCGACGGAGCGGCCCGTGGTGAAGTCGGGCTCGCTCGACTTGGCGTAGATGTTCATCAGCACGTAGCCGTCCGCGGACACCTGGGGAGTGACCACGAGCGTGATGCCGGTGTTGATCTTCTCGGTCGCGGTGCTGGCGCTCCCCGCCGCACCGCCGGTGCCCGTGTTGATGACCGTGCCGGTGGAGGGCAGCTTGACGCGCAGGATGGTGAGGCTCTGGATGGTCGCCGCGACATTGTTCAGCGTGATCACCCGCGGGCGGCTGATCACCTTAGCCTTGCCCTGGTCCTCCAGGGCGGTCAAGCGCGCCGCGAGCGCGTGCACGCCGTCGATCGAGCCGAGCACCAGGTCGAGCGAGGAGCCGGCGCCGGGGCCGAAACCGCTGAAACCGTTGCCCACCGGGAAGTCGAAGAGGAAGGGGACGTTCGGCCGCGCCGCGCCGCTGCCGCCCTGCGGGGCCGAGCCGCTGTTCAGACCCGAGCCGCCGATGCCGATCGTGCCCGGGAAGTTCAAGCCGGTGGGGTTGCCGTTCTGCGGACCCGCCTGATAGTTGTAACCCCACTGCACGCCGAGCGCGCGCGCCACGTCGCGCGTCGCCTCGACGATGTTGGCCTCGATCAGCACCTGCGGGCTCTGCACGTCGAGCTCGCGGACGAGCTGCGTCGCGTCGTCGATGCCGTGCGGGATGTCGCGCACGATGATGGTGTTGGTGCGGTCGTCGAAGGTGACGCTGCCGCGGTCGGTGAGCACGCCCTTCACCTTCTCGATGAGCGCCTCGTCGGCCTTGGCGTAGTTGACGCGGATGTAGCGGACACGCAGCGGCTCGAGCTCGCGCGCGGCGTCATCCGCGGCGCGCAGCGCCTCGCGCTCCTCCTTCAGCCGGGAGACGGTCGAGATGCGGACGACGTTCCCCTCCTGGATCTTCTCCAGCCGGTTCGAGCGCAGCACGAGGTCGAGCGCCTGGTCCCAGGGGACGTCGGTCAGGTGGAGCGTGACCTTCCCCTTCACGTCGTCGGTGGCGATGATGTTGAGGCCGCTCACGTCGGCCAGCACGCGCAGCACGTTCTGGATGTCCGCGTCCTTGAAGTCGAGCGAGATGCGCTGCCCGGTGAAGGAGGACTCGCGACGCACCCGTTCGGCCGGCGGCTCGAGCTTCACCGCGGCCACCCGCGCGTGCGACGGCGCGGGGACGGCGGCGGGCGGTGGCTCCGCGGCGGCGGGCGACGGCGCCTTCGGCTCCGGCTCGGCGGCCGCGTGCGGCTGGATGACGGGCGGCTCGGCGGGACCGTCGAACTCGGCGTTGGGGTCGCCCTCGACCTCGGCGACCAGCATGAGGTTCACCGGCTGATTGTCCGCAGTCGCCGTGTCGCCCAGGTCGGCCACCAGCCGGTTGCCCTCGCCGCGCACGGCGTGGGTACGCGGCGGGTGGTTCAGGTCGGCGACGATGCGCAGCGCGCCACCGTTGGAGGCGACGCGCACGCCGGTGACCATGTCGTCGGTGAGCGGAAAGCGCGTGAGCGCGATCGGCTTGGCGGGCTGCGGGCCTTTCAGGTCCATCACCAGCCGCGGCGGCGCGGAGAGCGCGAAGTCGTGCACGGCGTCCGGCGCGCGGGTGAGCTCGATGACGAGACGCCGGCCGGCGCCCAGCGGCTCGAC
>Ga0137389_10001470_pt1 | contig 13824 bp, 26 predicted proteins | sample 15con2h14BmetaG_FD_104645 | JGI IMG/M metagenome (GOLD analysis project Ga0137389, IMG submission 104645) | Vadose zone soil microbial communities from Angelo Coast Range Reserve, California, USA - 15con2h1.4B metaG | ecosystem: Environmental > Terrestrial > Soil > Vadose zone > Saprolite...
GGCGGTGAGTGCGGCCATGATCCACACGTGGTAGTACGTGAGCAACTGCCCGACGTTCTGCGGACCCGCGCGCCGCTTCACCTCGAACAGAACAGGCGTGCCGGCTTTCCATCCCATCGCGTCGACGCGCAGAGAGCGCGTAGCGATCGCGGCCTGGCGAATGTTGTCGGGGAAGTCCGGACCTGGATCCACGTTCACACCAATGCGCACGTTGTAGTCGAAGCGATCGCCAGGGTGTGGCTTGGCGCCAGGTGCGACGGCGCGGAAGAAGATCCACTCCGGTGGAAGCAGCTCGTACTCGAGCTCGTGGAGCTTGAGCCAGTTCCGCCACACCAGGATCTCGTCCACCTGCATGGCGGGATACTTCGCGCGTTCACTCTCGAGTCGTTGTGCTGGTGTCGCCATTCAGATCCTTCACGTACTTCCTTACGCGGTGCAACTCGTACCTGTTGAATCGTGGCCACAGACCAATCGCGTGGCGAGCTGCAGAGGCAGCTTGCTCCACTGTCGGAAACTCACCATCGACAGTGCAGGTTGCGATGTGTCGAGGGCCGACGTCCTGAACGACTTCAGCACGCCACCACCAGCGAAAGAGCGGTTTATGTTTGCTCATCGGTGCAGCCGTCGCTCGCGGAGGATCCGCGGGTAGACCTTGAAGCACCGCGGCGCGGCGCAGATGGTGTGCTCGACGTCCACCCACCACAGCGGCCGCCTGCGGTGGTAGTCGCAGGGCTCTTGCTCCGTGCAGCCGCAGACCGCGCAGCGGCCTGGGTTGTACATCGTGATCATCAGCGGTGGAGCTGCACCGCGACAATGAAACAAGTTCACCCTTCACCTCCACTCACCGGACCGCCTGAAGTCGGCCCAGCGAAGTCGATCCCAGTGCGCCGCACGGTGTTGCGCTGCGAAGCGTTCAAGCTCACGCCAACCATGCGCGCCCACCCCAGCAGCAGCGACAGTTTGTCGTCACCAGGCAATGGCAGCCGCATCAGGAACGCCATCACCTGCAGCCGCATCGCGGGGAACATCAGATCCTCGGTAATGATCCCGGTGGGAGACATCGATGGTGGCTGCAGCGTCACTGGTCACGCCTTCCGCACGAGCTCATAGCCGCGCTCTTTACAAATGGCTTCTGTCAGGTTGAGGATCTCATTAAAGGTCTGCTGGCACGCACCCTCGAGCACCCACGACAGGACGTCGTGCGTGATGCGGAAGTGCGGCGTCAGACGCTCATCTATACCCAGGTTAACTTCGTGCGCAACCACCGCGTGGATGATGTCGTGGGCGCGTTGTACTGCTTCCTTGTTTCGCATTCAGATCACCTGTCATTTCTCTCCGAGCTTGAGAGGCTCGAGCTTCTTGCGCACCAGCGCACCAGCGCTCGTCACTAGGTTTCCACCGTGGTCCTCGCGGAAGAGCGGCAACCGCTTTTCCGGAGGTAGCGCCGCGGCCTGCTCCGTGCCGATCGACTGCACCAGCGTCTTGAGCTGCTCGGCGGCCGCAGCCGCATCAAATTCTTCCGCCATCATTTCCTCGCTTTCCGCTTGCGCTTCGGCCGCGGCGCGTCGAGTTTCTCGACGTCAATCTTCGGAGGCTTCGCATCCTCGATCCACTCCGCAGCGATCGTAAAGGCAAGTGACTTCGTTTGCGGTGTCAGCGGGATCCGGCGCAGCCACTCGCGCACACCGCGCGCCACCTCCGCTCCAATCTTCTGTATGTCGCGGAAGCTCTTGATAGTGATGTTGGTCTCGCCTCCGAGGTCATCCGGGTGATACGGGTGATGCACCACCTTGAGCTGCATTCACTCCTCCTTTTTGGGTGCGGGTGGAGTTACCTGCGGCCGACCCAGCCTCGCCAACCCACCCGCACCAACCTTGCCGGCCACTAGCTTTGCTAGAGTCAGCGTACCGATTACCCCACCGGCAAAGAACCAAAACACCGCGACAGCGATCCACACCCACCGCCATCCTGGGGCGATCGACCACGCAAGCATGAACCCGGTGAGGATCTGCATAGCTCCCACGCACCAGTGCAGGAACTTCATACTAGTCTTTCCTCGTGAAGAGCTGCCACCATGCCATCCTGAGAAGATTGCCCACCAGTACAAAACGTGCCCGTAGTGACCATTCTGGGCCGTAGCTATGGTGACAGTCCATAATGCCCTTGCGGAAGAACACAGCCACGCAGATCACATCAGTGCCCACCGTAACAGTCGCTGTGTGGACCAACTCCATCAGAGCATGCGCGTATGGTGAAGGCTCTCTCATCGAGACCTCGGCGCGCGGGAGATCCAGCGCAGGATGAGGACCACAGGGACAGCGAGCGTGGCGATCGCCAGAGTGTTGGCGATCACGGTGCGCGCGATGCCAGGCTCGAGGTCGATGGAGAGCAGCAGCGCGAGCCCACCGAATAACACAGCGAGTGCTGCGAGTGGCGGACCGTAGCCGGCACGCACGCTGCGCACCGCCAGCCATGTGAACACCCCAGAAACGAAACCCAGCAAGAGCAGCGATCCCATCACTCACCTCCCTGGCCGATTGTCTTGACACCAGCCAAGCGCAGCAGCGCGGCGGAGCGAATGTCTTTTAGTTGCGCCAGCACCTCTGCACCTATCAGCGCGCCCTCGTACGGCCCGACAAGATCGGTAGTGGCCAGCACCGCTTCACGGAGTACGTGCTTCATAAACCGCGACAGTTTTCTGCTCGTCCATCGCGATGGCGCCCACTGAATGATCTCTTTACGCATGCGCCTCACCTCGAGCCGCGGCGCCGGCGCGGCTTGTTCGCCGTAGCGGGCTTTAGGAGTCGTGCCGGCGCGCGCGCAGTCTCCGCCGACCGAGTAGCAGCGGAGGATTCGTCCCACTCCTGTCCGCATTTGCGGCACCACCAACTCCGCTTCCTTTTTCGGAAGAGGACGTTGCGGGATCCGCAGTGCGGACAGCGTATATCTTGAGAGCGGAACATTGTGTGCAATTGTACACACAAATTCCGCGCTGTGTCAAGAGCTAGTTTCGCTGGGTATTTGTTACAGCACTTCTTGCAGCCAGAGCACAAAGCCGGACGGCTCTACCAGGCGCGCGAAGCGCACACCGTTGCGCGTGTGGTAGTAGTGGAGGGTGACGCCATTCGCCAGCACGATGCCGGTGCCATCGTCAGTGAGCATATCGAGCTGCTCATCGGCACCAGGTTCAGTGCGCACCAGGAGCGGCGCGGGATCCTCGAGCGTGAGCTGCGCCTTTGGGGCCGAGCTGGTGTGCCAGGTGCTCATCGGGAATCACTTGCAGAGTGGGCACTTGGTGCGCTCACCCACCTTGTTGTTGCTATGGTCTTTCAGACAAACCTCGTGGCCGCAGTCAAGCACTCCGTACCTCACCATGTAGCCGTGCTCTCTCTTAAAGTACACCGCGCGGATGGTGCGCAGCGTGTGGCCGCGCCACCGTTGCGGCATGCCGTGGACCGCCACTGGTCACAACTCCTTCACCTGCGCCGGCGCCGCACCCAGCAGGTTGCGCGCGCCCACCTGGTTGCACACCGCGCGCAGCTCGCGCAGGTGATACCAGTGGCACCACACTTGACGCAGGTTCTCAGGATCCGTCACTGGTCCGCACCACTCGCACGCGATCGGCTCGCCGGCCGGCGGCGTCGTGGCGTTCTCCGGCATGTACACCGTGGTGCCAGTCTCAGTGACCTGGCGCTCCACCTCGAGATTGGTGCGCATGGCCTTCAGCTCGCGCGCGTTGTAGCCATGCTCGAGGCACAGCAGCAACCGGGTGCCGCGGCGCTCTTCGTCCTTCTCGTGCAGCAGCTCGTGGGCCTGGGCCATATTGATCTGCCTGGCGTTGACCGCGGCCTGGATCCGCGGATCTTTGGTGACCAGGATCGCGCGGCCGTTGATGTAGCTCTCGCTCTTGCGGAACTTCGCGCAGAGCTGCTCGAGCGTCCAGCCGTGTTTGTTGGCCAGCTCGACGAACTGCTGGCCTTCCTCCGCCGGCGTGAAGTCCTCGTGACACATTGTCGCGTCGAGCATCATCGCGTAGCGCGCTTCCTCCGCGGAGTCGAACACGCGGCACGGCAGAAACTCTTCGGGGAGATCTTCCGTGGCCACGTAGCGGCGGTGGCCGTCGATGATCTCGTACTTGTCCTCGATCGGGAACACCAGCAACGCCTGCAAGACACCGACGTCGCGGATGCTGCGCTTCAGGTCCGCCATGCGCTCATCGTCCATCGAGACGCGCATCGGCTCGCTCGGCGGCACCAGGTGCGCGCGCTGAATCATGCGGAAGTCGCTCATGCTGCAACTCTCCCCTTGTTCGTCACCCCGCACGATGGACACGCTTGGGGCAAGTGTCCGACCGGGAGCGCGAAAGTACTCAAGCAACTGTGACACTGCCACACGTCCAGCACTTTGTCGTGGATGCAGTGTGCGCAGAGGAGCTCCGCGAAGTTTGGCTGCTCGACGTTGCTCATGCGTAGTCTGCTCGCTTGCGCTGGTGCGGCCACGCCGGCGGCAGCAGCGCAGGATCGAAATTCTCCACCGGGATCAGGCGCTCGGGTTTCGCCACGCGGATGGTGACGAACGGCGGATGCACGCGAATAATCAGCATCTCGTCCGGGTTGTCAAGATCAAAATTGAGGTGCTCTAGTAACGCTTTGTACAACGGGAAAACACGCTGCTTGCCGTAGCGCCACGGCTTCACCACGTAGAGAGGGGCGTCCTTCTGGGTGTCAGAGTCCATGAGGGGAAGTCTATACCACGCGCGCGTGATATGCCAGAGTCTCGACTCTGTACCTCGAAACGGTGCACCGGTGTGCAAAACCTGTGCAAAACATTCGGATTTCCTGTGCTAAACGTGTGATTCTAAAGTCCTTTCCCTCCCCCTCATACTCCCCCTCCCTTTTCTGCCCGTATACTAAAAATCGCAGTATTGTTGCAGTTGTACAGCAACAGCAAGCGACACACCCACCAAAAACTGCTAAACCCAACCCCGCGGCGTCCTGCCGTGTGGAGGCACCTATGCCCATCAAAGTGAAAGATCCAGCTACGGCGATGAAGAACTGGATGGACGCCGGCACGTCGCCGAATGCGCAGGCGAAGTACAAGGCCGGCGTGCAATCGCCGAAGCAGCCGCAGAACGTCAGCGCGATTGCAGCCGTCGATCGCTGGCAGCAGAGCGTGAGCTCCGGCGAGGCGAAGGCGCGCTTCACTTCTGGATTGCGCGCGGCCGGCGAGCAGGGTTGGCAGACCGGCGCGCTGAACAAAGGCGCAAATCACTACCCGGACGGGATCCGCGGCGGTGGAACGAAGTTCCAGAACAACGTGGCGCCGTTCCTGGCGGCGATCGCAAGCGTCACTCTGCCGGACAAAGGCATTCGCGGCTCGACTGCGAACTTAGCGCGGGTGGCGGCTGTGACCCAGACGTTGCACGCGCTGAAGGTGTCGCGCGCCGGCGGCGGCTAGTCCGCTCTAGGCCGCACCGTTTGATCTCGTGAGGTTCGCATGGCAACACACGTCGAACAAGATTTCCCCGCCGGCCATCCGGCCAGGCACGACTACGATCCCGAGTCCCCGGAAGCGATCGAGTGGGCGCGGACGCACGTTGCGCCGCTCGGCGAGCGCGACTTCGCCATCGATCACCCAAAGGCCGCGGACACACCGGGCAACCTGAACCACTTGCCGGTGACAATGGGCGTTGATCCACTCAACCCGCATCGCGAGCCACACACCGGTCGCAGTCAGAAGCAAGTAGACGGTCTGCGCCGGCTGAGCGAGACGGCCAGCACCGCGGCGAAAGAGTCGCCAGTGCTGCAGCCGATCGATGCCGGCATCGTCAACCGCATGCTGGACAAGAAGCGCACGGACCTGGGGCGCGACTTGCTCACTGAGGCTGAGTATGCGGACACCTTGCGGGACTACCACGCGCAGCGCAGCGCGGGCGTTGCGGATGCGGAGCGCGAGCTGAAGCTGACCGTGCGAGAGCAGGCCATCAGCTACGTGATGAGCCGCGGTTACGACGTCGACGTTGCCGCGATCATCGTGACGCGCGAGGGCGCGGAAAAAATCTTGAAGTCTGCCGGCATCGAGCCGACGTAGGAGAGCAAAATGGGACGCGCCATCGAAGCAGTTGCCGGGTTTGCCACCAACCCCGGCGCGACGTTCACGCCACTCACGGCGAGCACCGGGCAGAGCTTCACCGTGCGCGGCACGGACATCACGAAAGGCACGTGGCTGCTCGCGGCGTGGGCATTCAACGCGACCGCCGGCGAGCTGCGCATCCGTTCCCCGCGGCTGCATGACTTCTTTAGCGGCATCCGCAACCGCGTCACCTCGGCCGGCACGATGGTGCTCACCGGATCGCCCGAGGGTGACAGCTACACGCAGCGACTCTACGCGCAGGACAACCTGACCGTGGAGCTGACTGGCGGCGGCGCTGAGCTCGACACCGCCACGCTGTTGATTGCGTATGAGGATCTCGGCGGCATCGCGGGACGCTTCATCGACAATCCCACGCTCGCCAAGATCGGGCTGAACGAAACCACCGCAGAGGTTACCGTCACCGCCGTCACCACCGGAAACTTTGGCGGCGCCGTGGCGATCAACAGCTCGATCGACAACCTGATCGCGAACACCGATTACGCGATCCTGGGAGCGATGACAGACACCCGCGGCGACACCATCGGCGTTACTGGAGTGGACTTCGGCAACCTGCGCGTAGGGATCCCCGCGGAGCCGTCGCTGCGCTGGCTGGGCAATAACTGGTTTGTGAAGCTGGCCGATGCTTTCGGAGCTCCGTACATCCCGGTGTTCAACTCCGCGAACAAGACGCAGACCACCGTGGACGTGCAAACCAACGGCGCCGGCGGGACGTACATCATCAACTTGCGGCTGGTGCAGTTACTGCCTGGTCAAGTTCCGGGCGGCGCCACAGGCGCGGCCGTGCAAGCTGGTGGTGGTGGCGCGCCGACTTCGGCAGGGCAGCCTCACTAATTCGCGTGTGCCGGTAGGGGCAGTGCGGGGCGGGGCAACTGGGGCCCCGCCCCTTTTCTCTTAGAGGAGCACGATGGGCAGCAGCGTCATCCTTCCGCAGACAGGCCAGCCAGGCCCGATGAAGCCGGGCGAGTTCTTATCCGCGGCCATTCCCAATGTTGTGTCGTTTGGTCTGGATGGCATCGCGCCGCCAAGCCCGCTCTACATCCAGCGCGACGATCAACTACTGCTTGACGTTATCTCACTGATTACTGGGATCGAGACAGTTACGTTTGAGTTCAGACTGCTGCAAGCGCAGCCCGATGTTGCAGGACAGCCTGGCACGAATCCCACCGGTGTTGTTGTGCCACCTGGGCCACTCAATACCCAGACGATCAAGCGCATCTCGCAGGTGTTCTCAGCGGCCACGCTGCTAAACAATACCCTAGCCTTGCCGCTGGCGGAGGGCTACCTGCTCTCAGGCTCTTGCACCTCGCAGTCAGCGACGTCTCGCGGTCAGACTTACGTTAGCGCGAGCATCATCAGGCCAGGGCTCGCACAGAATGCCCGTGTCCTGCCTCTGTTCGCAGATTACGTCACGCAGAGGTACCGTCCGGGGTGGCCAGGCTCGTCACTGAGAGGACCAAGTGAAAGCACCGGCGCGATTCAGAACGTGCTGATTACCACGCCGGCCGCTGGCGCGGACTTCTCCGTCACGGTACCCAATCCGCAGAGGTGGAGGCCGATTTGCTTTCATGGTGTGTTAACCGCGGCGGTGGCGGTGGCAAATCGCCAAGTGGAGATCATCCTGGATGACGGTGCTAACACCTACTGGATCGACGACTCTTCTGCAAACATCACGGCATCTTCGGTAAATGATGTCACGGCAACGACAACGAACGTCCCGACTGGTGTGGTGACTACAATCCAGAACATCGTTATACCGCCGGCGCTCTACATGACGGTGGGGCACCGCTTCCGCTCGAACACTGTCGGGATCCAGGGCGCAGACCAATGGTCCGCGCTGCGCCTTCTGGTGGAAGCCTGGTTGGAGACCTAGCATGGACGGCAAAGGCAACGGCGAGCGCGGCGTGGAGCGGCAGGCGGTCGACACGCTGGTGCTGACCCACGATCGCGCCACAGACCATCTCGACATCGGCGGGCACTGCAACTCGCTCGACTTGATGCTGGACATGCTCTCGCGAGCCACGCGCGTGCTCGAGGCGCGGTGGCGTGCCGAGCAGGTGCAAGCCATGCTGCAGCAGCGCGCAAGCGCCGCCGCGACGCAGCAGATCCTCGAGGACATCAAGAAGCGAGGTAGGTGAACGATGGGAGTGCGTTTCCCAAGTGTGGCGAGCACCACGATCGTCACCGTGTCAGTGCCGGCGGCCGAGACGGTGATCGTCACCACGCCACCACTGAACATCTCGCTCGACTTCGCGCAGATCATCTTGCTGTGGTACGTGCTGCTTACGTCGGGCACCGGCACCACGTCGCTGGTCTACTTGCTGCGCCGCGGCACCACCACCGCCGGCGCGCTGCTCAACGTGAGCGCCATAGACCAGACCACTGCGGGGAACAACACCAGGCGCAGCGGCGTCTATGTGGACACGCCGGGCGCGGTGGCCGCGCAGCAGTACTCGCTGACGCTGGCGCAGACCGGCCTGACCGTGAACGGGACGGTGCTCGACGTTTGCATGATTGCGTTCGCACTGTGACGCGGCGCGGGGAGTGAGGTGAGTGATGGGAGTGCGATACCCAACTGTCTCAACCACGACGGTCCTAGGTGTCAGCATCAGCGGCGCGGGCGAAAGCGTGATGTGTACCACGCCTCCGCTGAACATCCCGCTCGACTTCGCCCAGGTGATCCTTTTGTGGTACTGCCTGTGGCTCACTAACACCACCGGGACCACTGTGGCGTGGCGTTTGCGGCGTGGCACCACTACCGCGGCTACGCTCATCAACGTGTCGAACACTCTCCCTACCGGCGCGGCCATACAGATGGCGCATAGCGGCATCTACGTGGACACACCTGGCGCCGTGGCCGGCCAGCAGTACAGCTTGAGCTGTTTGCTCGCTGGCGGTGGCGGCAACGCGGGAGGATTAGACGTGGCCATGATTGCTTTCGCGCTGTGAGCTGCGATGCGGCGCCGTCGTACAGACTGGATCCAATGGGCGCTGCTGCTGCTGACCATGCTGGGCATCGCGGTGCACGTCGAGTCGCGGATCTCGAGAATCGAGCAGCACCTGGTGGACCAGGATCGCGCGCTCGAGGTGATCAATGGCAGACTCCAATCTCTTGATCCAGCGGCTCGAGCTGGACCCTGCGGACTTTCCGCCACTCCCTCTACAACCTGGCTTCGCGCAACTCGTCACTGACACTCTCGGCAACGTGGCGACTCCCACCGATGGCTTCGATGACGTGATGGGCGAAGCGATCGCCATCGTGGACGCGCTCGATACCGCGCTCGGTGGGCTGGCGCTGGACCTGCTCTCCTCGTTCGCGGAGGCTGACGCGATCGATGCAGCGCCGGTGAGTGACACCGCAGCAGGCTTCACCGCATCGCTCGCTCCCAGCAGCGCGGCGGTGGACGCGCTGGGTGTACTACTTGGCAGTGCCACAGGTCCGGTGCCGCCGGTGCCATGTGACCTCAACACCCGGCTGCCGGACACTGTGCAAGCGTTTACGATCGCAGCGATCGCTGCCCCACTTGCCGGCATACCGCCTTCCCCACTGGTGCCAGTGTCGGTGTCTTACTCTCTCGGAGTGTTCAACGCCAGCGCGCAGGCGTTGAACATCACTAAGGTGGTGTTCACCACACCCGCGGGCGACATATTAAGTGCGAGTGTGCCGGTGCCGCAGACGGTGCAGCCTGGCGGGGAGATCCAGGGCAGAATCACGGTGACCACCGCGCGGCTCGGTGACTTCACTGCTACACTCGCGGTGACAATCGATATCGCCAGGAAAGCCACGGTGATCTGCTACGCTGCGCGTGTGGTGGCGGCTGCAACTGGCACAGGCGGCAGTGGTGGTGGCGGTAGCTTCGGCGGCTGTCAGATCGTCGCGGGGTCTCAAGACATAAAAGTCGTTTGCGGAATCATCAAACGGCTATAGGAGGGCTGCATGGATCCACTCGTGAAGGTTATTAAGGTCGAGGACGTGGGTGGCATCGATGCGCGCACGCTGGCGCCGGACCCGCACACCAAAGTGACGTACCTGGTGGGGCAGCAAGGTCCGTTCGAGCTGGTGACGCGCTCGAAGGACTTCACGGCCGAGTACGTGAACACGGAGACGCAGAAGCGCGCGGACCATCTCCGCGCGATCGGCGCAGTGCGGTAGCGCGAGGCTCACCATGAGCAACGTCAACGGGGGCGGCGGCGGCTTTGACTTCGGCGGGATCTTCGATCCGCTGCTCGGCGTTCTGGCAGCCATCATCGATGCCATAATAGCGTTCCTGAACGCGCTGCTGGAGGCGCTGGTGCAGGTGCTCAACTTCCTGTTCCAGGGCGAGCTCGGCATCTTTTCGTTTTCTAACAAAGGGCTCGACAGCATTTGGCGCGGCTTCAAGAACCTGATGGACCAGGTGTTCAAGGTGTGGGTGACGGCCGCGCTGAAGCACCTGCTCTCGCTCTACCAGAAACTGGCCGCGTGGGTGGCGAAGCTGAAGGCCTGGCTCGATCGGCTGCGGCGCATCCAGCAGCTCTACCAGGTGCAGGCGCTGAAGCGATTCATCAACCTGATTCAGCGGATCCGCCAGGTGCTGGTGGTGTTCCGCTTGCTGCATCTGAAGTTTGCATCGAAGCTCGATAACTGGCTTGCCGGCATCGAGGGCAAACTGATCACGCGGCTCGCGGACTACTCGCGCAAGACCAACGAGATCATCGCGTGGCTGAACGTGGTGGCGGACCCGATCCAGGCGTACCGCAAGGGGCTGCTCTTCGGCGCGTACGGGCGCATGGGAAGAGGACTTTTCAACGCGCTCGGCAAGACTGACCTGGTGGTGTTCTTCCCGATCCTCAAGCAATCGCCGAAAGGCACCAGGTAGGTTGATGCATGAGCGACCAACCCTTCCCACTCACTGACGACCAGGTGCAGCAGGCCATGAAGGCCGCGGCGCCGGAGGTTGTGGAGCTCGCCGCCATCGCTGCGCTGCTGCGGCTGCTGCAGACGTCGCCGGATCCGCCGTCACTGAACGTCAAAGCGTACAAGCATCCGCTCGATGAGGCGCGCGCGGTGTTCCAGGCCACGCACGATGACCTGGTGGACATGGGTCTGCCCAGCGGGTTGGCGTATCTGCTGGCTGCGCTCGCTGCGCTCATCACGCTGCTGGGCGGTGCGCTCGGGCTGGTGCTGCTGTGGCTGTTCAAGAACGTGTTGCCAGAGGTTGCGATCGCGGGGCTCGAGTACATAGACGCATTCCGCACCACGCTGGATCCGATCGTGCCGCGGGTGTCATCACTAGTGCTGAACGAGCTCCTGGGCGGTGAGTTCGACGTTGGCATGTTTCCCGGTGACGAGGGCTTCGACGCTCACATTCAGCGCGCGGAAGCGATCGGAAACCTGTTCATAAAGAACTTCACGCAGGAGCTGACTGCCAGCAACAACGTCGAGGACATCGACGGACAGGCCGGCGCGGCGCGCTTCGCCGGCATGATCATAAACTTCGGCGTGGCCACTGCACTGCTCGGGCTTGCCGGCGAGCTCTCGAGCGCGGGACTCTTCAAGGACTTCAGGCTGATCGGCGAGCAGGTGAGCAGCGGGCTCGGGCTATCGAAGCAGATGCGCCTGATGCTGAAGCCGATCATCAAGACGCTGATCGCCACACCGTTTCAATATGATCTGAACCAACAGTTCCACCCGCAGCGGTTCACGCCGGCGGAGGTGATCAATCCGTTCGCGCAGACGCTGATGGACCACGCCACCATAGTGAGAGACTTGGAGCTGCAGGGTTGGGATCCCGATCGGGCTGAGAAACTCATCCGACTACACGCGAAGAGACTGACGGTAGCCGACATCGAGCTGTTCTTCCGCTACGGAAGTGCCGGGCGAGATTTTGCAATCAGCCAGCTTGGTGATCTGGGGTACTTGCCGGACCTGGCGGGCAGTGTGCTCAATGCGGAAGACCTGCGGCGCGCCGACTCCGTGCTCAAGACTCTGGTGGACGCGATCGAGACGCGCGTGGTCGACGGACAAATCACCACCGCGGAATTTTCCACGCTGCTCGATGCGCTTCCGCTGGGTGACACGGAGAAACGGATGCGGCTGGCCACGGTGCAGTACAAAACGAAGAGTCCGCACAAATCGCTGACGCTCGCGCAGGCGCAGAAGGCTTTCACTGAAGGTTTGTGGACGCTGGACCAGCTCGACGCATTCCTGACGCGCGACGGCTACAGCGCGGACGATTCGGAGACACTGCAACTGATCACGCTGCTGGCGTTCGCACAATTCGAGGAAGCGAAGAAGGTTGCGCAGTTCAACTACGAGCAGAAAGTGAAACGCGCGCAAGCAAAAGGGCTGCCCATCCCACCGTTGCCGAAAATCCTGGCCGGGTGACGGCGCCGGCGCCGGCGCGTGCGGCCGCAAGCCACTCTGCAGGATCCATTACTACTTTTGCACGTTCATTGCCTTGGCGGCCGGGAGAGGGCGCCCTGGCGATCGCGGGATGCTGACCAGGACCAGGTGGGAACTAGACTAGGGGCCCTTGTCCTGGCAGGCATGGCGGCCAGTTCCTGGCAGGGCATGGGTCTATCCCTTACGGCCGTTAGATCGTGGCTGTACGGCAGTGCTATTGCGTTTTTGGGTTTTCTAGTACCACATTGATGGCCAGCTGGGCAGTTTTTCGAGGTTAGCCGTGCCCTACGCAATCGCAAGGAATGGGCAAAATGCGCGCCGACAGAGGGTTTTCTGACGTGTTGGAAGTGAAACCTTCACTTCCACACACCTGGATTTAACTTCCAGGTCGTACCATCCCCGGAAAATTTTTGCAAACAACGCGATCGCGGTCAATGTCGAACCGCCGCGCGTTGATTTGGGGCTCGAGCTCGTTGTACATCCTCAAAAATTTGGAGACGGATCCGCGCGCCGGCGCCGCGATCGCTACGGCAGGGGCTTGCCTACGTTCTTTGGTGAGAGCCAAGAAAAATCTGTGGGCACGAGGTCAATGCGGATCTTCGAGGCCTGCGCGACCGGCAGAATGTTGGAAGTCAGGTCGCTGCACACGAGCACGAGCTGCGGCGCCGCGGCGGTGAGTGCGGCCATGATCCACACGTGGTAGTACGTGAGCAACTGCCCGACGTTCTGCGGACCCGCACGACGCTTCACCTCGAACAGAACGGGCGTGCTGGCTTTCCATCCCATCGCGTCGACGCGCAGAGAGCGCGTAGCAATCGCGGCCTGGCGAATGTTGTCTGGGAAGTCCGGACCAGGATCCACGTTCACACCGATGCGCACGTTGTAGTCGAATCGATCGCCAGGGTGTGGCTTGGCGCCAGGTGCGACGGCGCGGAACAGGATCCAGTCCGGTGGGAGCAGCTCGTACTCGAGCTCGTGGAGCTTGAGCCAGTTGCGCCACACCAGGATCTCGTCCACCTGCATGGCGGGAAACTTCGCGCGCTCACTCTCGAGTCGTTGTGCTGGTGTCGCCATCGAAGTTGGCACCTCGCTGCTGCTCTACCTGTTGCACAAGTTTGTGATGTAACTCATCGAGCCTGACCACGCCATCACGTCCGCAATCAGCCGCTGTCTGATGAAGGAGTTGTGTCACCATAGACACGCACTGAACCATGCAACACGCTTCACGCGGCAACACGATAAAGTGCACTTCCTCGAGCTCGCTGAGTTTGCGTTCCATCATCGATGCA
>Ga0137389_10001471_pt1 | contig 13819 bp, 9 predicted proteins | sample 15con2h14BmetaG_FD_104645 | JGI IMG/M metagenome (GOLD analysis project Ga0137389, IMG submission 104645) | Vadose zone soil microbial communities from Angelo Coast Range Reserve, California, USA - 15con2h1.4B metaG | ecosystem: Environmental > Terrestrial > Soil > Vadose zone > Saprolite...
ATCCTCATCTCGCGCATCATGACCGATGCCGAGGGGGTCCGGAATCTGGTGGGCACCGGGCTGGTGCAGCTCGTCGGGGGACTCGTCACCGCCACGATCGCGTTAGGCGTGCTGTTCTGGCTGAACTGGAAACTGACCGCGCTGTCGATTCTCATCCTCGCGCTGTTCGGCGGCGGGATGGCGTATGCGTTCGCCAAACTGCGCCCGCTGTTCCGCGCGCGTGGCAAAATCAACGCCGAGGTCACCGGCCGTCTCGCCGAGACGTTGGGCGGGATTCGGATCGTGAAGGCGTACCGGTCGGAGCGCGGTGAGCGACTGGTGTTCGCGCGCGGGGCGCACCGGCTGTTCCGCAATGTTGCCACGACGATGACCGGCGTCTCAGGCGTCGGCGCCTTCGCTCAGATCGTGATCGGCGCGATAGCGGTCGTCATGATTCTCATCGGCGGACGCTCGGTCCTGGCACAATCGATGACGTTGGGGCAGTTCGTCCAATACGTCTTTTTTGTGGGACTCGTCGCGCTGCCCCTGATCAACATCGCGTCCATCGGCACGCAGATCACCGAAGCGTTCGCGGGACTCGACCGGATTTATGAGCTGCGCCGCATGACCACCGAGGACGCCGACGACGCGAAGCGGGCGCCGCTCGGCGTGTTGCGCGGCGATGTGGCGTTCGATCATGTGATCTTCGCGTACAAGCCGGGCGTGCCTGTCCTCAAGGACGTGTCATTTCGCGCGCCCGCGGGCTCGACGACCGCGCTCGTCGGGTCGTCCGGATCCGGCAAGAGCACACTGATCGGTCTCGTGCTCGCATTCAATCGGCCGGAGCAGGGCCGCGTGCTCGTGGACGGCCGCGACCTGGCGTCCGTGCCGTTGGCGGACTATCGCACGCAGCTCGGTGTGGTGTTGCAGGACAACTTCCTGTTCGACGGCACGATCGCGGAGAACATCGCGTTCGCCCGGCCGCATGCGTCGCGGCAGGAAATCGAGGAAGTGGCGCGCATCGCGCACTGTGACGAGTTCATCGAGCAATTCGATGACAAGTACGACACGATCGTCGGCGAGCGCGGCGTGAAGCTGTCCGGCGGCCAGCGCCAGCGCATCTCTATCGCCCGGGCGATTCTCGCCGATCCGCGGATCCTGGTGCTCGACGAAGCCACCTCGAGTCTCGATTCAGAAAGCGAAGCCAAGATCCAGGACGGATTGCGCGCCTTGCGCCACGGCCGGACGACGTTCGTGATTGCGCACCGGCTGTCGACGATCCGCAGCGCGAATCAGATCCTGGTGCTCGAGGGCGGCAAGATTGTCGAGCGCGGGACGCACGAGGAGCTGCTGGCGGCTAACGGGCGCTACCGCCAGCTCTATGATAAGCAGTACAGCTTCGAGCGGGACCGGTTCATTAATCCGGGCGAGGATTTCACGCCGGAGCCAGAGGAAGGGGGAGTTCCGGTGACGCCCATTACACCGCCGACTCGGCTCTAAGCCTCGAGGCTCAAGCCCTCAGAAAAGTTGCAACACGCCAAGTTGCGAAGTGGCTTCCAGGTTCAAGCTGTAGCCGCAAGGAAAGGCTCTCCGGCGCACGGATTTGGTCCAGCCAAGTGGATCGCGATGGCTAATCTAGGGCGTGGGTCACTTCAAGAAATTGAAAGCCTGGGAGCACGCGCGAGCGCTCGCCATCCTTTCCAAGCCGTTGATTGAGCGCCTGCCAGCCACGGAGCGCAGTGGTCTCGGCGACCAATGGCGCCGTGCGTCGTCGAGTGTCGTCCTCAACATCGCTGAGGGCGCCAGTCGCCGTGGCGCAAAAGAGTTCCGGAAGCACTTAGACATCGCACGATCATCGCTAGATGAAGTCGAAGCGATTATCGATCTCGCCGTTGGTCTCGAATATCTATCGCGCGAGGACGTTGCAAAGGTGGGCGCGGTCCGAGACGAATGCGCTCGTACGGTATTCGGTCTGATTCGGAAGCTCGGTATTCCTATAAACTCGTAGCTTGAGGCGTGTAGCCACTTCGCAACTTGGCGTGTTGCAACTTCTCTTGCGGCTCCTTACTTCCGGCTAGGAGCCCAATTCGCAGTATGGAACTCCGCGGAACGGGGCGCCAACTCGCCTTTTCCCGCGACATAGTCCTTCCAACTTACGGTTCCGTATCCGTTCGGCACCCGCTCCATCGTAATGCAGTCCTGCACCGGACATACGGCGGCGCACAGGTTACACCCCACGCAGGCTTCTTCGATGATCTCCACGACCGGCCCGCCATTATCGCGCGGCAATCGCCGGATCGCCTGATGCGCGCCGTCTTCGCACGCCGTCCAGCACAGCTCGCACTTGATGCACTTGTCCTGATCGATGTGGGCCAGGAGATGGTAGTTGAGATCGAGATCTTCCCATTTCGCGACGCGCGGCAGCGCGCGCCCGCGGATGTCCGCGATGGTCCGGTGGCCGCGCTCGTCCATCCAGTTCGAAAGGCCGTCGATCAGGTCTTCCACAATGCGGAAGCCGTAATGCATGACTGCCGTGCAGACCTGCAGCGTGCCCGCGCCGAGGGCGATGAACTCGGCCGCATCCCGCCAGGACGCAATGCCGCCGATCCCGGAAACCGGCACGGTGACTTTGGGATCGCCCGCGACGGCGGACACGAGGTGCAGCGCGATCGGTTTGACCGCCGGGCCGCAATAGCCGCCATGACTCGACTTCCCGGCGACGGACGGTTGCGGCTCGAATGTCGCAAGATCGACGCCAACGATCGAGTTGATCGTGTTGATCAGCGATAACGCGTCCGCGCCGCCCTTGACGGCCGCGCGCGCGATGTAGGTGATGTCGGTGACATTGGGCGTGAGCTTCACAATGACCGGAATCGTCGCAACCTCCTTCACCCATTCGACGATCTGGCAGGTGTAGTCGGGAACCTGGCCGACCGCGCTGCCCATGCCGCGTTCGCTCATGCCGTGTGGGCAGCCGAAGTTGAGCTCGATCCCATCGGCGCCGGTGTCCTGCGTCTGCTTGACCATTTCATGCCACGCTTCGCGTTTGGACTCCACCATCAGCGAGGCAACACATGCGTGCTTCGGATAATTTCGCTTGACCTCGGCGATCTCTTTCAGATTGTCGGCAATCGGGCGGTCGCTGATGAGCTCGATGTTGTTGAAGCCCATCATGCGCGTGGCGCCGAGGTCGACGGAGCCGTAGCGGGAGAAGACGTTGATGATCGGCTCGCCGATCGTCTTCCAGACCGCGCCGCCCCAGCCCTCGTCAAATGCCTTGGCGACCTGGCCGTAGGTGTTCGTCGGCGGGCCGGACGCGAGCCAGAAAGGGTTCGGGCTTCGGATGCCCGCGAAGTTCGTTCGAAGATCAGCCATAGGTCAGCCTTTCGTGAATCTGCTTGGCGGCCTGCACACCTTCTGCCGCCGCATTCACAATCTCCGCTCCCCCATTCGTACAATCTCCGCCGACAAACACCTTCGGATGGTCGCGCGGAATCGCGAGATCATCGCGCTCGCCCTGTCCGATCGCCACGATCACCATATCACACGGGATCACTTCGCTGCCCTGCGGCGTGCGCACCTCCACGCCGGCGGCCGCGCCGTTGCCCACTACGCGCTGCGGCGCCGCCTGGAATCGGAATCCACAGCCATCGCGTTTGGCGAGCTCGTACTCGTAGTGATAGCACGGCATATCGGCCTCGCCACGCCGGTAGACGATTGTCGCCGTCGCGGCGCCGAGCCGTTTGGCCTGCGTGACCGCGTCGATTGCCGTGTTACCTGCGCCGATTACGACGACGCGTTGGCCGACGGGCGTATCGCGATACGGATGCGTTTTCAGGTGCTCGATAAACGTCAACGCATCGATCACGCCGGGCAGGTCCTCGCCGGGAATCCCGAGCCTCTTGGTGCTTCCCAGTCCGACGCCGACGAAGACGGCATCATACTCTTTCAGCAGTTCCTCGATCGATTCCACCGTCACGCCTGTTTTCAGCTCGACGCCGAGGTCGAGAATGTCCTGCACCTCGGCGAGCGCGACATCGGCTTTGAGCTTGTACTCGGCGATGCCATAGGTATTGAGGCCGCCGGGTTGTGATTTCGATTCGAAGACCGTGACCGCGTGGCCAAAGCGCCGCAGCTCGCGTGCGCAGGACAGGCCCGCAGGGCCCGCGCCAACGATGGCGACGGTCTTCCCGGTTGGCGCACCGGGCTCGAACAGCTTGAGCTTATGCTCGAGGACGTAGTCCGTCGCGTGGCGTTGCAGTAAGGCGATCTTGATCGGCTGTTCGTCCCGGTCATTCAGCACGCAGGCTCCCTCGCACAGTACTTCCACCGGACAGGCGCGCGCGCAGGAATGGCCGAACGGATTGGCTTCGAGGATCACGCGCGCCGAGCCGCGCAGATTGCCGGTCGCGATCTTCTTGATGAAGGCCGGGACGTCGATGTGTGTCGGGCAGGCGATCGTGCAAGGGGCATCGTGACAGAAGAGGCATTTGTTTGCTTCGAGCAGCGCGTAGTCGTTCGTCAGCGGCGGCGCGATGTCCGCGAAGTTGCGCTCGAGCTGCTGCGCGCTGAGCGCGGGCTCAGTCACCGGCGCCCACTCCGACATCGATGTCGCGCAACGCCGCGGCCTTCGTCAGCCGCATGCCGGCGACGTACACGACGGCCGCAATTAGGAACCCGACGAACCACGCCCAGTTGTAGAGACTGGCGCCCACCCCGGCGATCGGCCGACCGGTGACCGCGGCGATAAAGCCAGGCAGGCTGGGCGCCACGCCAAGGAGAAAGGCGCCAACGGCGATCCAGTTGATTCCGTATCGGTACTCGTAGACGCCATGGCGGCGATACAGGTCGTTGACGACGAGCTGACCGCCGCGCACGGCGAAATAGTCGGCGATCATGATGCCGGCGATCGGGCCGAGCAAGGCGCCATAGCCGATGAGCCACGTGAAGATGTACGCGGCGGCGTCATTGTAGAGCCGCCACGGCATCATCACGATCCCGATGACGGCCGTAATCATGGCACCCTGCTTGAAGGTGATCTTGTGCGGCGCGACGTTCGAGAAGGCGTTCGCCGGCGCGACGATGTTTGCGGCGATATTGGTCGTCAGTGTGGCGACGGTGAGACCCGCCATCGACAGGATGATCATCAGCGGCCCGCCGATCCGTGCGAGCAGCGCGACCGGATCGGCGATGCGCGTTCCGAAGATCACCATCGTCGCGTTCGTTACGGCGGCGCCGATGAAGGCGAAGAGCGCCATCGTGGCGGGAAGCCCGACGGCCTGGCCGACCACCTGATCGCGCTGACTCCGCGCGTAGCGCGAAAAATCGGGGATCGAGAGCGCCATCGTTCCCCAAAATGCCACCGCGGACGTCAGGCCAGCGCCGAAAACGGCGCCGACGGCGGGACGGCCCCCCCCGGACGGCCCGACGGCCGCCGGATTCTGGAGCATCGCTCCCAGACTGCCCGAGCGCACCCAGGCCCACACGAAGAGCGCCGCTCCAACAACAAGCAGAAAGGGCGAGCCCCAGGTCTCCAGGAACTTGATCGAATCCATCCCGCGGAGCACGATCCAGACGTTCATCGCCCAGAACAGCATGAAGCAGAGCAACTCACCGGTGTTGAGCCCGACGAAGGCCGGCAGGAATTGCGGCAGCGTGGCGATGCCGGGCCACATCGCTTCGAACAGCTTGTAGATCGCCCAGCCGCCGATCCACGTCTGGATGCCGAACCATCCGCAGGCGACCAGCGCGCGAAGAATGGCCGGGATGTTCGCGCCGTGGACGCCGAATGACGCGCGCGCGAGGACGGGGAAGGGAATGCCGTAGCGCGTGCCCGCGTAGGAATTCAGCGCGATCGGAACCAGGACGACGACGTTTCCCAGGACCACGGCGCCCACGGCCGCCTGCCAGGTCCAGCCCTGATCCACGAGTCCCGACGCCAGCGTGTACGTCGGGATACAGATCGCCATCCCGATCCACAGCGACGCGATGTGCCACCAGTTACACGTGCGCCGATCCGGGGAGACCGGCAGCAGGTCTTCGTTGGCGAGTGGAGTCCGCGCCGGCAGCGTCACTTGACCTCGGCGAGCGCGCGCTCCAACCGCTTGCAACCGTCATCGATGTCCGACTTGCTGATGAGCATGGAGGGCGCGATCCGCAGCACGTTGCCGTAGAGTCCGCCCTTGCCGATCAACAGGCCCTGCCTCTTCGCCGCTTCCAGCAACGCGGTGGTCTTCTTGGGTGACGGCTCCTTGGTCTTGCGGTCTTCAACGAGCTCGATGCCCTGCATGAGGCCCATGCCGCGCACATCGCCGATGAATGCGAATCGTTTCTTGAATTCTTCAAGGGCATCACGCAACTGCGCACCGCGCACCGCGGACCGCTGTGGCGTGTTCTCGCGCTCCATCACGTCCATCGTGACGTCGACCGCGGCCATCGAGATCGGGTTGCCGCCGAACGTCGACAGGGACAAACCGGTGAAGGCATTGGCGACTTCTTCCGTCGCGATCGTCGCGCCGACGGGGAAGCCGTTGGCGATCGACTTGGCGAACGTCATGATTTCCGGTTCCACGCCCCAGTGCTCGATGCCGCACCACTTGTCGCCCGTGCGGCCCCAACCGGTTTGCACCTCGTCGCAGATAAAGATGGCGCCGTACTTGCGCACGATGCCGACCGCGATCTCGAAATACTCTTTGGGCGGCGTGATGAATCCGCCCGCACCCTGAATCGGCTCCGCCATGAAGGCGGCGGGGCGGCCATTCGTTTCGGTCTTGATCAGATCCTCGATGTCCTGCGCGCAGCGGATGCCGCAATCGGGATACTCGAGTCCCATCGGGCAGCGGTAGCAGTAGGGGGACAGCGCGTGCTTGATGCCGGCGATCTGGGTCGGGAGGACTCGCCACGGTTGCTGTCCCGTGATCGCGATCGCCCCCTGGCTGCGGCCCGCGTAGCTGTGCCGCAGCACGATGATCTCCTGTTGGCCCGTGTAGATCTTCGCCAGCATGACCGCGGTCTCGTCCGCTTCAGTCCCGCTCGTCGTGAAGAAGCTTTTCTTCAGCTTGCCCGGCGTGATCTGCGTCAGCCGCTCGGCGACGCGGACTTGCTCTTGAGTGGGGTAGACGCTCGAGGTGTGCACGAGCCGCGCCACCTGATCCTGGATGCGCTTCACGAACTCGGGGTGCGAATGCCCGATGCCGGCCGTGAGAATCCCGCCGAAGAAATCGAGGTACTCGCGGCCGTCCAGGTCCTTCACACTCGAGCCGTGTGCTTCGGTGATGACGACCGGCTCGGCGTAGTAGTTGGCGACGCAGGGGAAGAGGAACTCCTTATGCTTCGCGCGGACAGTCGCTGAATCCATATCTCCTCAGTGTGTTGGTTGCCGCTTCAGGAACTGTCCCCGCCCGATCGTGCCGACGAACTCGCCGTCCCTCGCTTGGACCTGGCCGCGTACGGTCACCACTGAGGCGCGCCCCTTCTGCTCCCAGCCTTCGTACGCGTTGTAGTCGACCTTCGAATAACTGCATTCCTTCGAAAACTTGCCGCGATACGCCGGATCATAGACCACCAGATCCGCGTCGCTGCCCAGTTGAATGGCGCCCTTGCGGGGATACAAACCGAACAGCTTCGCGGCCTGTGTGGAACAGGCGTCGACCATCGCCTGCAAGCCCATCCGGCCGGGCACGACGCCACAGGTGTGCACCAGATCGATCCGCTCCTGAACCGACGGAATGCCGTTGGGAATCTTCGTGAACGCGTCTCTCCCCATCTGCTTCTGGTCAACGCGGAACGGCGCATGATCGGTGGCGATCGTGCTGATGTCCCGCGACTTCACGCCACTCCAGAGCACATCCTGATTGGCTTTCGCCCTGAGCGGTGGCGACATGACGTACTTCGCGCCTTCAAAGTCGGGTCGTCCGGCATAGGTCTCGTCCAACACGAAGTGAGGGATGACGGACTCGATCCACACATTCACCCCGCGTGCTCGCGCGGCGAGGGCGGCGCGGACGGCCGGCTCACACGACGTATGCACGATGTAGACGTGGGTGCCGAGCAATTCGGCGAATGTGCAGAGATGATGGACGCCGTCCGCTTCGACGATCGGCGGACGCGAGGGGCCGTGCCACTCTGGTCCCGTCTTCGCAGCCGCGAGCAGCGCTTTCTGGAGCGCGTCGATCGCATCGGCGTTTTCGCAGTGCGCGGTCACGATCACGCCGAGCTCTTTCGCGAGTTTCATGGCCGCGAACAGATGCTCATCGGACAGATTGAGCGCGCCCTTGTACGCCAGGAATACCTTGAACGACGCGACTCCGGCTTTGACGATGTCGCGAAATTGATCGCGGACTTCGCTTTCGAAGCGTACGACGGACATGTGGAAGGTGTAGTCGACCGCGGCGAGTTTTTCTGCCTTGGACTTCCACAGCTCGAAGGCTGCGAAGGGTTCATCCGTAGCGCCGGGGCAGATCATTTCGATCAGCGTGGTTGTGCCACCCGCGAGCGCGGCCTTGCTGGCCGATTCGTAGTCGTCCGCGGCGTACGTGCCCATGAAGGGCAAGTAGATGTGGACGTGCGGGTCGATGAACCCCGGAAACACATACTTGCCCCGGGCTTCGATGATTTCCGTGCCGGGGGCGAGCACCTTCGGATCGATGCGCGGCTCGATGCGCGTGATGTGCTCGTCCTCGGCGTAAATGTCGCCGGTGAAATCCTCGGTGGGCGTGATGATCCGCCCGCCGCGAATCAGGAGCGCCATCGTGGCATCCAGCGGCGGCGAGAAGCCGAGTAGGCCTCGTACTCGGGACCGAATTTCTTGCGGAGAATGGGCTCTTCATAGAAGAGCACGAACAGGTGCGCCATGGACCAGAAGACGATCGTGTAGAGCGCGAGGCCGAAGGATCCGTAGAACATCGCGGCGCCGAGCAGCACGAGGCCCGCGCCGATGTACATCGGATTGCGGACCCAGCGATAGGGGCCGGCGATCACCAGTTTGCGTGGCGGATCAAACGGAGCGGGCGTGCCTTTGCCGACGAACGCAAACGTCAGAACCGACGCGATCGCCAGTGCCGCACCGGCGACGACCACCAACATGCCGGCGATTTGCACAGGCCCAATCACGGGCGGCCGCACGATTCCCGCTTGCGTCAGAATGCGGTCGGGGACGAACACCAGGAGCAACCCCACGAACAGGGTGCCATAGGTGAGCGCGCGAAAGAGCACGATCATTTACGGAAGCTGCTTTACCATGTCGTCGTACGTCTCGGGGCGGCGGTCGCGGAAGAACTGCCACGTGCGCCGCACTTCCTCGATCATGTCGAGATTCATCTCGGCCACTACAAGCTCGTCTTTGTCTTCACTGCCTTGCGCGAGAATGTTGCCGCGGGGGTCCACGAAATAACTCGAGCCGTAGAACTGACCGATGTTCCAGGGCGCTTCGCTGCCTACCCGATTGATGCAGCCCATGAAGTAGCCATTCGCGACCGCGTGCGCCGGCTGCTCGAGCTTCCAGAGGTACTGCGACAACCCCTTCACCGTCGCCGACGGGTTGAAGACGATTTCCGCACCGTGTAGACCGAGCAGTCGCGCGCCCTCGGGGAAGTGACGGTCGTAGCAGATGTACACGCCGATCGTTGCGTACCGTGTCTGGAAGACGGGATAGCCGAGGTTGCCCGGTTTGAAGAAGAACTTCTCCCAAAAACCCGCGGTGTGCGGGATGTGGTTCTTGCGGTACTTGCCGAGGTAACTGCCATCGGCGTCGATGACCGCCGCCGTGTTGTAGTAGACGCCGGCCATCTCGCGTTCGTAGATCGGTACGATCATCACCATCTCATGCTTCTTGGCGAGCTTTTGCATCCGCTCGATCGTCGGCCCCGGAATCGGCTCGGCGATGTCGCACCACTTCGCGTCCTGGCTGGGGCAGAAATAGGGGCCGTTGAAGACTTCCTGCAGGCAGAGGAGCTGGACGCCCTTCTTGCCTGCTTCCTCTATATAAGGAAGGTGCTTGTCGAGCATGGCGTCCGTGATCTTGGCGACGGGCGCGTTAGCGTCGTTCAAAGGGTTCGACATTTGAATTAAGCCGCCGACAACTTTGCGCATGCCTCGACTCCCCTTAAGGGTTGGTTAACCCCGGGCTGCCAGCCCGGGGTTAACACACCCACTTACAGTTTGCTCACCACCTCGAGATAACCACCTTCTTGTCCGTATAGAACTCAATTGAGTCCTGCCCATGTGCTTTCAAGTCGCCAAAAAACGAACCCTTGGTGCCACCAAACGGGAAAAAGGCCATAGGCGCCGCGACGCCGATGTTCACACCGATCATGCTGACGCCGACACGATATCGGAATTCGCGCGCGGCTTTCCCGCTCTGCGTGAAGATCGACGTCGCATTGGCGAAGCCCGACCGCTGCACGACGTCGATCCCCTCCTCCAGGTTGCTGACGTGCGTCACCGAGGCGACCGGTCCGAAGATCTCTTCCTTGCCGATCGTCATGTCGGGCTGCACGCCGTCGAAGACCGTCGGACCGACGAAATGGCCGCGCGGATGCTTCTCGACCCTGGTCGACCGGCCATCGAGCAGCAGCGTGGCGCCGTCTTTACGGCCGGCCTCGACGTACGACAGCACGCGCTCTTTGTGCCGGGCCGAGACGACAGGGCCCATGGTGACGTCGGGCTCGAGCCCGTAGCCCAGTCGCAGGCTCTTCGCGGTTGCCAGTAACCGCTCGCGGAACGGCTCGTACGCTTTGCCTGCGGCGACGACCACGCTGCCGGCGAGACACCGCTGGCCGGCGCAGCCGAAGAGTGACTCGCTGATGTTCGCGACGGCTCGGTCCATGTCGGCGTCGGGCATCACGATCACGTGATTCTTCGCACCGCCGAGCGCCTGCACGCGCTTGCCGTGCTTCGCGGCTTCCTGATAGACATGCTTCGCGACCGGCGAGCTGCCGACGAACGAGATGCCGGCGATTCTCGGATGCGCGAGCAGTGCGTTCACCGCGTCTTTCGCGCCGTGGACCACGTTGAGCACGCCGGCGGGGATGCCGGCCTCGTGCGCCAGCTCGACGATCAGCGTCGGCGAAAACGGCACCTGTTCGCTCGGCTTGAGGATAAAGGTGTTGCCGGTCGCGATCGCGTACGGCCAGAACCAGCAGGGCACCATCGCTGGAAAATTGAACGGTGTCACCGCCGCAAATACGCCCAGCGGCTGGCGCACGTACTCGCAGTCGATGCCGGCCGCGACGTCCTCGAGGGTCTTGCCCATCATGAGCGTCGGAATCCCGCAGGCGTGCTCGACGTTCTCGATGCCGCGGCGCACCGAGCCCCGCGCTTCGTCGAGCGTCTTGCCGTTCTCACGGGTGACCGTGGTGGCGATTTCGTCGAAGTGCTGCTCCATCAGGTACTTCAGCTTGAAGAGATAGCGCGCGCGCACGACGGGTGGGACTTCCCGCCACTTCAGGAACGCGGCCTGCGCCGCCGCGACCGCTTCGTTGACCTCGCGCGCCCCCGACAGCGGCACGCGACCGAGCATCTCGCCGGTCGCTGGATTCGTCAGGTCGAGGTAATCGGCGGCGGGCGTGACCCACTCGCCACCGATGTAATTACGAAGGGTTTTCATCCCCTTAGCCTAGGGATAGCTAAGGGCTTGTCAACTCACGAACTGAGCCTTCTCCGTCGAACCTTCCAAGGCCAGCGTCGAACTGCGACCGCCGGTGACGATCTGCGTGATCTCATCGAAATACCCGACGCCCACGAACTCCTGATGCTTGACGGCCTCGTAGCCGTCACGCTCGCCCGCGAATTCGCGCGACTGCAGATCGGCATACGCCGCCATGCCGCGGTCCTTGTAGTCCTGCGCCAGCGTGAAGATGCTGTGGTTGAGCGCGTGGAAGCCTGACAGCGTGACGAACTGGAATTTGTACCCCATCGCGCCCAGCTCTTTCTGAAAGCCCCCGAGCTGCGTCTCGCTGAGCTGACGCTTCCAGTTGAACGACGGTGAGCAGTTGTACGCCAGCAGCTTGCCGGGGAATTCCTTGTGGATCGCCTCGGCGAACTGCTTTGCTTCCGCGATATCGGGCTTCCCGGTCTCGAACCACAGCATGTCGGCGTAGGGCGCATAGGCGCGGGCGCGCGCGATGGCCGCTTCGAGGCCGTCGTTGATAACGAAGAACCCTTCCGGCGACCGCTCACCGGTACACCAGCGGCGGTCGTACTCGTCGATGTCGCTCGTCAGCAGGCCGGCGCTGTTCGCATCGGTCCGCGCGATCAGAATCGTGTCCACGCCGCAGACGTCGGCCGCGAGGCGGGCGGCGATCAGCTTGGAGATGAATTCACTCGTGGGCACCAGCACTTTCCCGCCTAGATGGCCGCATTTCTTGACCGACGAAAGCTGGTCCTCGAAATGGACGCCGGCGGCGCCCGCGGCGATCATCAGCTTCATGAGCTCGTAGGCGTTCAGCACGCCCCCGAATCCCGCCTCCGCGTCCGCAACAAGCGGCACATACCAATCCACGGAGTGCTCGCCGTTCATGTGGTGGATCTCGTCGGCGCGACGCAGCGCATTCTGAATTCGACAAATGAGGTTCGGCACGCTGTCGGACGGATACAGACTCTGGTCGGGATACATCGTCAGCGCGCAATTGGCATCCGCGGCGACCTGCCAGCCGCTGATGTAGATCGCCTTGAGACCGGCCCGCACTTCCTGGACCGCCTGGTTGCCGGTGACGGCCGAGAGCGCAGCGACGTAGGGCTCTTCGCGCATGAGCTTCCACAGGCGCGCCGATCCGTGACTCGCGAGCGTGTACTGGATCGGCAGCGTGCCACGGAGGCGGTGCACATCTTCGGGCGTGTAGCTGCGCGTGATGCCCTGCCAGCGCCGCTCGCTGCGCCACCGCACATCGAGCTCCGCGACAAACTCCCGTTTGCCGTTAGTCGAGATGTTCATAGGCCACCGAGGTGAGAAATTCAGGAAAATCCGATCCGGTCATGAGCTGATTGAAGAGACGGGCGGCGAGCTCGAATTTGCCGCCCTGCAAATGCTTCTGGTCCATTTCCTCAGCGACGATCGCTGCGACGAGCTGCTGCGTGACCGCGCGCCCATCGGAGAGGTGCGCGCCGTGCCGCACCCATTGCCACACCTGCGAGCGCGAGATCTCCGCCGTCGCCGCGTCTTCCATGAGGTTGTAGATCGGCACGCAGCCCACGCCGCGCAGCCACGATTCGAGATACTGAATCCCGACGTCCACGTTGGTGCGGAGACCCGCTTCGGTGATCTCGCCGTCCGGGACGGCGAGCAGGTCCGCTGCCGTCACGCGCACGTCGTCGCGCATGACGTGCAGCTGATTCGGGCCTGGCATCGAGGCGTCGAACACCTGCGCCGCGACCGGCACGAGCCCTGGGTGCGCCACCCAGGTGCCGTCGTGCCCGGCGCGGACCTCGCGCAGCTTGTCCTGCCGCACCTTCTCGAGCGCTGCCTCGTTCGCCGCCGGGTCGTGCTTGATGGGGATCTGGGCCGCCATGCCGCCCATCGCATGGGCGCCGCGGCGGTGACAGGTCCGAATCAGGAGATCGACGTACGACTTGAGGAAGGGACGGTCCATCGTCACGCGGGCACGGTCGGGTAGCACGAAGTCTGGGCGGTGTCTGAACTTCTTGATGAAGCTGAAGATGTAGTCCCAGCGCCCGCAGTTCAGGCCGGCGGAGTGGTCCTTCAGCTCGTGGAGGATTTCGTCCATCTCGAATGCGGCGAGAATCGTCTCGATCAGGACCGTCGCGCGAATCGTACCGCGGGAGATGCCGAGCTCGTCCTGCGCGAGGTTGAAGACGTCGTTCCAGAGGCGCGCCTCGAGGTGGC
>Ga0137389_10001472_pt1 | contig 13815 bp, 14 predicted proteins | sample 15con2h14BmetaG_FD_104645 | JGI IMG/M metagenome (GOLD analysis project Ga0137389, IMG submission 104645) | Vadose zone soil microbial communities from Angelo Coast Range Reserve, California, USA - 15con2h1.4B metaG | ecosystem: Environmental > Terrestrial > Soil > Vadose zone > Saprolite...
AATCTGGTTTCAGCCAAGGCCGCCTATGAGAAATCACGCATCGAGCTCGACCGTGCCACCGGATCGTTGTTGGAGCATTCCGGCATCGATGTCGCCGACGCCACCCGCGGCCAGGTCACCAAGCTACCGAGCGTGCCTTACGTAGCGCCCCGCCAGGATATGCAGCCCGCAGCGCCTCAGCAGCCGGCGCAACCTCAGGCAGCGCCCGCCCAGCCCGGGGGACAGATGTAACCACCAGCGGGCAGTCGCAAAAACCGGGCATGGAACGCCGCTGAGCTTGAACTCCATGCCCAGTTCCCATTCCGTTGGTCGGCAAGGTATCCTCTCCCGGTGACCCTCTCGGTCGTCATCATCACTTACAACGAAGAAGTCAACATCGGCCGTGCGCTCGAAAGCGTGATGCCGCTGGTTTGCCAGGGCAAAGGGGAAATCATCGTCGTCGACTCGGGCTCGACCGACCGCACCGTGGAGATCGCGAAGTCGTTGGGGGCAAAGGTTTACGTTGAGGAATGGAAGGGCTATGCCGGGCAGAAAAACTCGGCTATTGATAAAGCTACGGGCGAGTACATTCTCTCCCTCGACGCAGACGAGGAGGTTAGTAGTGAGCTCGCCGACGAGATTGAGCGTACGGTGCGAGCGCAGCCCGCTATTTATAAGGTCGCGCAGAAGACACCAGACGGACATCTCGCGCCGCTCTCTGTGAACGGCTTTTGGATATCACGTAGCAATTACTTCCTCAGGCGGCGGATCAAGCATGGAGGCTTCTGGCCGGATCGCAAGCTAAGGCTATTCCAGCGGGGCACGGCGAGGTTCAAGGAAACTCTGGTTCACGAAACATTGGAGCTTCAACCATCGCTTGGAGCCGGAATCACGGCCACGCCACGACGTCTGCGCGGCGCGCTTATTCACCACTCCTACCCGACGCTCTCCGACTACATCGACCACATGAACCGCTACTCGTCCCTGGGCGCTGCAATGGTGGTAGCAAAAGGCAAGGTCCGTTTCAGCGTGCGCAACATCGTGCTGCGTCCCATGGCGACGTTTATTTACAACTACTTCTTTCGTCTCGGATTCTTGGATGGCCGCGAAGGCCTGTTGCTGCACCTTCACCATGCTGTCTACGTGTGCTGGAAATACGCCAAAGCATGGGAACTCTCACGCCTCTCAGGTGAAAAGTCATAATGGTTCCTGTGACGTTGCAAGCAACCTCACTGCGGATGCTTTTTTCCTAGAGACGTAGCTTGCTAGGTCTTGGCCCAACGACGAAGCAGGTTGCGAGTTGACCGACCAATCGGTCGCCTGCAGTGCCAGGCGCAATGTTGCCCGTCGGCCGCCGTCCCCATATCATCAAAGGATTGAGGTTGCTTGAGCATGTCGGGAAAGAAATCGTCGAAACCCCAAGTTGCTGAAAGGCCGATCGCCGACGTCTTAGAGGGACGCCACCCTTCCGTCGCGGAGAAGGCATGGGCTGAGAAGACTTTAGCCCCGACTCTGGAGAAAGCTCCCGAGAAGCCGATTGGCGCTCCTACCGGCATCAATCGCGACGAGCAAGGCCAGGCTCGCTTTACTACCATTTCCGGAGTTCCAATACGCCGTCTCTACACCGAAGCCGATCTTCCCGAAGACTGGAGCGCGGAAAAGTATCTTGGCTATCCCGGCGAGCCGCCGTATACCCGCGGCATTCATGCTACCGGATATCGCGGCAAGCTTTTCACCATGCGCCAGTTTTCCGGCTTTGCGTCACCGGAAGAGACCAACCAGCGCTACAAATACTTGCTCGAGCACGGCGGCAGCGGGCTGTCCGTCGCCTTCGACTTGCCCACATTGATGGGTTATGACTCGGACCACCCGGCCAGCGAGGGTGAGGTGGGGAAGTGCGGCGTGGCGATTGATTCGCTCGAGGACATGGAAATTCTCTTCGCTGGGATCGATCTGGAGAAAACAACGGTGTCGATGACGATTAACTCACCCGCGTCAGTGCTATGGGCCATGTATCTGGTGGTGGCGGAAAAGCAGGGCGCGGACTGGAAGAAAATTTCGGGCACTATCCAGAATGACATTCTCAAGGAGTACATCGCGCAGAAGGAATATATCTATCCGCCCGCGCCTTCGATGCGGCTGGTGATCGACACGTTCGAGTTCGGCTCGAAGTTTACGCCCCGGTTCAACACCATTTCCATTAGCGGATACCACATCCGCGAGGCTGGCTCGACCGCATTGCAGGAACTAGCCTTCACTTTGTATGACGGCGTGGAGTATCTCGAATGGGCCCGTCGCCGCGGTCTCGACGTGGACGACTTCGGTCCCCGCCTAAGCTTTTTCTTTAACGCGCACAACGATTTCTTTGAAGAGATCGCCAAATATCGCGCCGCCCGGAAGATTTGGGGGCAAGTGATGAAAGACCGCTTCGGCGCGAAGAACCAGCGCACCTGGCTGATGCGCTTCCACACTCAGACTGCGGGGGTTTCCCTGCCGGCACAGCAACCCATGAACAATATTGCGCGCGTGGCGTTGCAGGCCCTAGCAGCCGTGCTAGGCGGAACGCAATCGCTGCATACAGATTCCTACGATGAGGCTCTGGCGTTGCCTACAGAAGAAGCTGCGCGTATCGCACTGCGCACGCAACAAATCATTGCTTATGAATCTGGCGTAACCCATACAGTGGATCCGCTGGGCGGATCTTACTTTGTCGAAAACCTTACGCTGCAAATGGAGAAGGGTGCATTCGACTACTTCGGCACCCTCGACGCCATGGGGGGCATGGTTAAGGCCATCGAGCGCGGCTATCCGCAGAAGGAGATTGCCGAGGCCTCGTATCAATACCAGCGTGCGGCGGAGGCCAAGGAAAAAATCACAGTGGGCGTCAACGAGTTCACCATCGAAGAAGAACCGCCGCATATTCTCTATATTGACGAGACCGTCGCGCGCCAGCAATCGACCAAGCTGAAGGCGCTGCGGGGACGGCGATCCAATGAAGAGGTTCGCCGGGCTCTGGACGCGCTGAAGAAAGCTGCTGCCCAGGAACCAAGAGCCGGGGCTGCTGGTGCATCCGGTTCGAATGGGAACATTTCGTCCGCCAACACCATGCCGTACATCGTAGGCGCCGTCCGCGCATACGCCACCGTGGGAGAAATTTGAGAGGCCTTGCGGCAAGTTTACGGAACTTATACTGAAGTCAGCATTACCTAAATCGGTATTGCCGAGCGGATCCCCGCTATAGACAACCGCTCTCAGCAGCCATACGCCCAGACTTCAACGGAAGATTCGGGTTGAGGTTGCACAGGTCTTCGCGAATACACGATCTCCTGTAATCCCAATCTTTTTTCCAAATGGGAGATTGGGCGAATATCTGCGGTTACAAATTGAAAATCCGATCTTGCTTCAGATTATGATGTTGAGGTCACAATTTGTGACCTCAAAGTGAAGAAACCAAAAAAGGCAAAACTGCTCTCTATGCCAAAGCGTCGAGGATCTGTCTTTTCCGTCGAGTCGCGAATCTTGTTCCTGCGTCGTCACAGGGTCATCCTTGACGCTGACCTGGCTGAGCTATACGGCGTGGCGGTCAAGCATCTTAACCAGCAGATTAAGCGCAACCAGGAAAGGTTCCCTTCCGACTTCATGTTCCAACTCACGGCCAAGGAACACAAGTTTTTGAGGTCACAATTTGTGACCTCAAAAAAGGGGAGCGGCGGACGGCGATATCCACCGTACGCCTTCACCGAGCACGGCGCGATCATGGCAGCGACGGTGCTAAATTCCTCGCGTGCCGTGCAGATGAGCGTCTTCGTAGTACGTGCCTTCATGCGACTGCGCGAAATGCTCGCCGCCAACAGGAGTCTGGCTGCAAAGATCGACGAACTGGAGAACCGACTTGACTCGCATGATTCCGCCATTCAGGAACTCATTGAGGCTATCCGGGAGCTTATGATTCCTGAAGACGTTCCTCGCAGCCGGATCGGATTCCAGCTACCGGCGGGTAAAGTCAAGGCCTGATCAGAGAGAGGTTGTCTAATCCAGGCGGAGGCGCGCGTCCGACTTGTCGAAGACCGAGCGGAGTCGAGCAGAAGTCGGAGCGGCAATGCGCCAGCCAAACTAATTCTGTTACACTGTCGCCGTTTGAGTGGGACGACTCGAAGACGATTCCTGGGACAGTGCGCGAGCGCGACTGCCGGAGCGTGGCTGCTGCCGACCTTATCACGCGCCGCAGAAAGCGCCAATCAACCTTCCGTCAAGTTTCCTTCCAAGCCGCGGCAACGGGTTGCGGTGGCATCCTATCCGTTTCGCGAGTTCATCGCGGGATCGGATCACAAGAGCGGCAATCCGACCATCGAACTGAAAGACTTCGCAGCTCACGTCGTAGAAAAGTTCAACGTCCAAAAGATCGAGCCTTGGACCGGACACTTTTCCTCGACGGATCCGAAATATCTGGCGGAATTTCGCACGGCGGTCGAGAAGGCTCACGCGGGCGTAGCCAATATCGCCGTGGATGGGGAACACAGCCCGTACGCTGCTGACCACACCGAACGTGAAAAGGCCATTGCCTATAGCAAGCAGTGGATCGATGTAGCGGTGGCTATCGGATCCCCCAGTGTTCGTACCAACATTCCGCGAGCCAAAGATACAGAGCCCGTCGTCCAGCGGCTGGCGGAAAGCCTTCGGCAAGTCGTCGAGCACGCAGCCTCAAGGAACATCGTGGTGCATCTTGAGAATGACAATCCTGTGAGTGAAGATCCGTTCTTTCTGGTGCAGGTCATCGATAAGGTGAACAGCCCGTGGCTGCACGCGCTGCCGGACTTTGGCAACACTTTGAATGCGCATGACGAAGACTATGCCTACCGCGCGATTGACGCCATGTTTGCGCACGCCTATGGCATCTGCCACGTGAAGGATGGCGAAGTCAACGAGCAGGGCAAAGCCACTCACGTGGATCTTGCCCGTACGTTTGCCCTTTTGAAGCGCCACAAATACAAGGGATATTGCTCAATCGAGTACGATGCGCCCGGAGACCCATACAAGCCGACTGCGGACTTGATTGAGCAAACGGTAAGATATCTTTACCTAGGGAAACCCGAAAAGAAGATCCGGGCAGGACAGGCATCCAACGGGGTGATGCATTGCGCATTTTGGTGACCGCAGCCGCGGCCGCGCAGTTACCTGGCTCAGCAAATGGGCGTTTGCTTGCGGGCATGTAGGGCTGGAAAATATTCGTTTTTTATTCGCCTCGTCTCAGCTCTTGTGATAACTTTATGAACCATGCGAAGAGCGGTCATGCACCTCAAGAAATCCGACCCTGTCCTCCGCGCCATTATCGAGCGCGTGGGGCCCTGCCGCATGGAGTTTGGTCCGCCCGAGTTCTCCAGCCTGGCCGAGGCGATTGTCTATCAGCAACTGAATGGCAAGGCCGCGGTCACGATCTTTAAACGATTTGCCGCGTTGGCCGGTGATCCACTGACGCCGGAAGGGATTCTGAAACTGACAGACGCGCAGATGCGCAGCGTCGGGCTATCCAAGCAGAAATCAGCGTATTTGAAAGATCTGGCGGCCAAGACTCATGGTGGGTTGCTTGATTTAGCACGGCTGGCCGATGCGGCCGATGAGGAAGTAATCGAACATCTTACGCAGGTGAAAGGCATCGGCGTGTGGACGGCGCACATGTTTCTCATATTTTCGCTACGCCGCCCCAACGTGCTGCCGACCGGCGACTACGGCGTCCAGGTGGCGGTCAAGAAGCACTACAAAAAACGCAAACTGCCCAAGCCGAAGGACATGGAGAGGATCGCCAAATGCTGGGAGCCGTACCGCTCCATCGCGTGCTGGTACTTGTGGCGGAGCCTGGATATCAAGACGGTTTGAAACCTAACCAGGAGAAAGCCTGCGACGGGGGCGGGACACGTAAGTTAAGTGGGTCCGCGTGCTCTGTGGTTAAATGAAACCGATGCCGAATGATCCCAAAATCCGCGTGTTGGTAGCCAAGCCAGGTCTCGACGGCCACGACCGCGGGGCTAAGGTAATTGCGCGCGCGCTGCGGGACGCCGGCATGGAAGTGATTTATACCGGCCTGAGGCAGACACCGGAAATGATTGTGAACGCATCGTTGCAAGAAGACGTGCAGGTGATTGGACTCTCGATTCTTTCCGGAGCCCACAACGCCATCGTGCCGCGCGTTCTAGACCTGCTCAAGCAAAACAAGATGGACGATGTTCTTGTACTGGTCGGCGGCATTATCCCCGACCAGGATATTGAGGCGCTCAAGAAAGCCGGCGTGGCCGCGGTTTTCCAGCCCGGCACGGCCATGGACGATATCGTCAAATTCATCCGCGCCAACGTGAAGGGACACGCGGTGCCGCAGGCCTGAATCGCTGCGCTCAAGATCAGCTTTTGCACTCTCCCATGCCAGCACCCAAGCTCACTGCTCTCCGGCAACAACTTGAACGCACCATCGGTCCTACCCCGTGGTACTGGAAGACTTTTCCAACCTTCCGTTCGCTTGCCGGACAAGGTTTCGTCTGGACCCATCACGGCGATCAAGGTCCGGTCGCATATCTGATCACGCTGGCGCTGGAGAAGGAACCGGACAAGCCGCGCCTCGCCCTCAATACCTATTGCCGACCGTTTCTGGTGCCGCCCCACCATCTCGGGATCTGGTGTCCGGAAGGACGGAGCATTCGTCTAACGTGTTTCGACCTCGATCAACTGAAGTCATTTTTACTCGCGGAGATTGCAGGATGGTTCAAGCAATCCACCGACCGCATTTATTCCGCGTCGACCCCTTGGGCAGATTTTGAAGTGCCCTTGACGCTGTCGCCGGGCATGCACAAGATCGAAGTACCGCCCGAACTCGCCACCGTGGATGAGCTGATTGTGCCCACCAGCTACAAGGCGCTGAGCAGCGACGATCCTGCTTTCGCCTTGTTCGTTTTTTACCTGCAGGCGGGGTTGGTGCAAGTGCTGCCGCAGAAGTGGTTCACCGCGGCCCAGTATGAAGTTGGCAGGCAGTGGATTCCTCGCGCCGCCCGCGACACGGAATCACAGCGCCTCTTCGGCGAATGTTTCGGCGTAGGAACGTTCTTACTCGAGGAAGACGGCTGCACTCTCGCAGAATGGATCGAGAAGGGGATCTAGCCAGCCTGGTCGCCGCTGGCTCGCCAATTCTAAAACTTCAGCCTCCTCAAATCATTGTCTCGCCCGTTCAAAATCGAGCCGTTCAACGGTGGACGCCTGCTGCGCTTGACCTCTGCCGACGGCATGAACCGGTTAACTCACTCGTGCATGCTGGCATTGACCGAGACGGTCCGCGAACTGACAAGCAGAGATCAGCCATTGATCGTTGCCGGAAATTCAAACTTTTTCTCCGTGGGTGCGGACTTGAATGAGATTTCACGCCTGTCCGGTCCCGAAGCCTGCGAGTTTTCCAAAATAGGGCAGACATTGATGAATGAAATCGAGCACTTCCCTGCCCCGGTGTACGCCGTCGTCTCCGGGCACTGCATGGGCGGAGGACTAGACCTGGCGCTAGCCTGCCACCGTCGCATCGCCGCACCCAATGCGCTATTCGGACACCGCGGAGCAGCACTCGGCCTGGTCACCGGATGGGGTGGCACGCAAAGGCTGCCAAGATTGATCGGAAGGGCCCGCGCCCTCGAAATCTTCGTAGCAGCGGAAAGAATCACGGCGGAGCAGGCACTAAGCATGGGGCTGGTAGACGTCGTCTGTGCGCTCCCGGAAAAGCAAGCCATTGCACGACTAGGAATTTTGTAAGATGGAAAAGACATTTAACGGACTGAATGCTCAGTGCTGAATGCTCGCGCTCCTGGTTTGCGCCCTTCCTCTCCGCTGGTATACCGTAATCAGTCCGCTCCCTTCCACCATGGCTGACCGTCACGAAACCCCTATTGTGAAATCGGACACCACGTCCAACGTCTTGCCGACAAAGATCGATCCCACTTCCGCCCGCTTCGAAGCCAACATGCGTTTTCTGGCTGATCTGATGTCGCAGGTGCGCAACGAAGGGGAAAAAATCTGCGAAGGGGGTGGCGCCAAAGCTGTCGAAAGCCAGCACAACAAGGGGCGCAAGACAGCCCGCGAGCGTATTGACCTGCTCGTAGATGCAGGAAGCTTTTTCGAATTAGGACTGTTCGCGGCCCACGGCATGTACGAAGAATGGGGTGGTGCACCCGCCGCCGGAGTAATCACTGGCCTTGCTCGAATCGAAACCCGCCTGGTCATGATCATCGCCAATGACGCCACTGTAAAGGCCGGAGCGTTCTTCCCGATGACTTCTAAAAAGGTCATCCGGGCTCAAAACATTGCGATCGAAAACCGAATTCCAACCATCTACCTGGTCGACTCGGCCGGAGTTTTTCTCCCGCTTCAGGAAGACGTTTTCCCGGACACGGATGATTTTGGCCGCGTCTTTCGCAACAACGCCGTCATGTCAGCCATGGGCATTCCCCAGATAGCGGCCATCATGGGTATGTGCGTCGCCGGCGGCGGTTATCTGCCCGTGATGTGCGATCACGTACTCATGACGGACGGCAGCGGACTCTTTCTTGCCGGCCCCGCGCTGGTGCAGGCGGCCATCGGACAAAAAGTCTCCGCCGAGGAGTTAGGCGGCGCGGCCATGCATTCCGCCATCAGCGGCACCGTGGACTTCCGCGAGCCCAATGATGAAGCCTGCCTGACGCGCATCCGCTCGATTATTGAAAAATGGGGCTATCGCCGGCAGTCGCCGTGGGAGCGCAGGAAGCCGGTCGACCCACTGTTGCCGGCTGAAGAAATGTATGGCATCTATGATTCGTCGCCGGCGCGCCCCTACGACATGAAGGAAATTCTGGCCCGCGTGCTTGATGGCAGCCGCTTCGACGAATACAAAGCGGAGTACGGCAAGACGCTGGTCTGCGGCTATGGGCGCATCGGAGGCTTTGCGGTGGGCATCGTCGCCAATCAAAAGCTGCATGCCCAAGCCACCGACCATGCAGGCCACAAACGCGTGGAGTTTGGTGGGGTCATCTATACCGAATCGGCCGAAAAAGCCGCCCGCTTCATTATGGATTGCAATCAGAATCTCATCCCCCTGATTTTTTTTCATGACGTGAACGGCTTCATGGTGGGCCGTGACGCGGAGTGGAGCGGCATCATCAAGGCGGGCGCGAAGATGGTGAATGCCGTGTCGAATTCTGTTGTCCCAAAAATTACGGTGATCGTCGGCGGATCATTCGGCGCCGGCCACTACGCGATGTGCGGCAAAGCCTATGACCCGCGCTTCATCTTTGCCTGGCCGACGGCGCGCTACGCCGTGATGAGCGGTGACGCGGCTGCGGGCACATTGGTCGAAATCAAGATTCAGCAACTGCAGCGCAGTGGCAAAACCCTCAGCGACGATGAACGCAACGAGCTACTCGAATCAACCAAGCGCACCTACGACGAGCAAACCGACCCACGATACGGCGCGGCTCGCCTGTGGATTGACAAGATTATTGATCCGGTGGAGACTCGCGAGGCCATCGCGCAAGCGCTCGAAGCCGCGGCCTTGAATCCGGACGTGGCCGAGTTCAAAGTGGGAGTGCTGCAAACATGATTCAGCCGGATGGACGGAGTGGTTGATTTTCGGTTTGCCATCGGCAATCGACGACTGGATCGACGGCTGTGCATGCGCTGGCGGCGCACCGTAATCCGATAGATCATGTTTCCGTTGCTGATTTTGGCTAACCGCCAAGAACTAAATGCTAAGAGCGGATTCCATAACACTCATCGAATGCCCGCGCGACGCCTGGCAGGGGCTGAAGGGACAAATTCCGTCTGACCTCAAGCGGACTTATTTGCAGGCGCTGATTAGCGCGGGATTCAAGCACCTCGATGCCGTCTCATTCGTATCCCCGAAAGCTGTGCCCCAAATGGCGGATTCGGAAGAAGTATTGAAGGAACTCGATCCCCCGGATGATGTCGAGATCATTGGGATCGTGGTCAATGAAAAAGGCGCACAACGGGCCATCGAGACGCAGGCCGTGAAGACGCTGGGGTTTCCGTATTCCATCTCCGAGACATTTCTGCGGAAGAATCAGAAACAGTCCGCCGAAGACGCTTTGGAGGAACTGGAGAAGATTCAGAACAAAGCTGATGCTGCCGGACTCGACGTGGTGGTTTATATTTCCATGGCATTCGGCAATCCCTATGGTGATCCCTGGAGCATCGACGAGGTCATCGAAGCCATAGCGCTGATGGAAGTGGATAATCTCCACATGATTTCTCTGGCCGACACAGTCGGCATGGCGATTCCGCAGCAGATCAGTGACCTGGTCGGCGCGGTGATGGCAAAGTACGATTACCTTGAGATTGGCGTGCACCTGCACAGCCGTCCCGAGCACGCCGCCGAAAGGATTCTTGCGGCCTACGACGCCGGCTGCCGCCGCTTTGATTCCGCCTTGGGCGGCCTCGGCGGGTGTCCCTTCGCCCAGGACGCGCTGGTGGGAAATATCGCCACCGAAAAAGTCATTGAAGCTTTGCATCAACGTGGCGCACAATTACCGCCGCTGAAGCCGCTGGACACGCTGTTGCATGCCACGGCAGAAATCGGAAGGCGGTACACGACTTCGGTGGCTGCGGATTGAGCCGCCATCGAGAATGTGCAGAGATTGTCGAGTCCATCCGATGTAGTGTCGCCGTGGTCTCGTTCATCGGTGAAATCTGCTGATCTTGAAATGTCCTACACCACAATCCAACTCGCGCACCACGCTGCTGTGGCCACGATCACGCTGAACCGGCCGGACAAGCGCAACGCCATCAGTTTCGAGTTGATGGACGACTTGCTTCGAGGCCTCGATGAGGTCGCCAAGTCGCGGGCTCAAGTGCTCATTATCACCGGCGCAGGCAAAGCCTTCTGTTCGGGCATGGACCTGGACGACCTGAAGGCGCTTATTGGCCGCTCTGCGGAGCAGAATCTGAAAGATTCGGAGACCATGGTCCGCCTCTTCCGCTCGCTCTATGAGTTTCCTAAGGTGACTATTGCAGCGGTGAATGGAGCGGCGATCGCGGGTGGCACGGGGCTTGCTCTGCTGTGCGACTTCACCCTTGCCGTACCGGAGGCCAAGTTTGGCTATACCGAAGTGCGCATTGGATTTGTGCCAGCGATCGTGTCCACCTTTCTGCTTCGGCAGGTCGGCGAAAAACAGGCGCGCGATCTACTGCTTACGGGCCGCATTATCGCGGCAGACGAAGCGGCACGCATCGGGCTGATCAACGAAATCGTGGCTCCGGAAAACTTGCTGGCGAAGGCTGGGGAATTGGCGGCGATGCTCCTCGAGAACAGTCCCGCTTCTTTGCACGCCACCAAGCGCCTGCTTACCGATCACGCCCGCGCTGAACTGGACGCTCAGATCGAGGCTGCGGTCCGGGAGAATGCCGCCATACGGAGTACGGCGGATTTCCGTGAAGGCGTCTCATCATTTCTCGAAAAGCGCAAGCCGCGCTGGAGTGGAAAATGAGCGGTAACAATCACCCCGCCGTTAATGAAACCCGTCTACGCGTACGTTACGCCGAGACCGACCAAATGGGCGTGGTCTATCACTCGAATCATTTCATCTGGTTCGAAGTGGGCCGGGTCGAATTGCTGCGGCAGATGGGCTTCTCCTACCGCGATATGGAAAGCAAAGACAACCGTTTCATCGCCGTCGCGGAGGCCACCTGCCGCTATCGCGCTCCGGTGCGTTATGACGAAGAGGTGCTGGTGCGCACGCGGCTGAAGAGGGCTCGCGACTCAATGCTTCATTTTGGCTACGAACTGGTTCGCCTGTCCGATGGCGCACTGATGGCCGAGGGGGAGACCACACACATCGTCACCGACGCGCAAATGAAGACCGCTGTTTTGCCCGACAAATATTTGAACGCATTTCGCGCCGCGCTGCGAAAGTAGATTGCAATTCGAGGTAGAAGCGAAAACGGAAGATAGAAATCAGGGAACTCTTTTGAAAGCCCTTCACATCAACGGGAATGATCTCACTCTGGAAGCGGTGCGCGAAGTCGCGCTGATTGGTGACCGGCGTCCTGTACTTCTGGCGCCGGACGCACGCGAAGCGGTCGGGAGCGCACGCGCCGTGGTGGATGCCGTGGTGGCGAACAATAAGCTCGCCTACGCGATCACCACCGGCGTGGGCCAGCTCAGTGACGTCCGCATTGCCGGCGACCAGATTCGCGAACTGCAAGTCAATCTGGTGCGCTCACACGCCGCCGGAGTCGGCGAGCCGCTGTCCGTTGCGGAGACGCGCGCCATGATGCTGTTGCGCGCCAACTCTCTCGCGAAGGGTTGCTCGGGCGTGCGCCCGGTGGTGATTGATACGCTCTGTGAATTCCTCAATCGCGGCGTCACTCCCATGGTGCCTTCGCAAGGCAGCGTGGGGGCAAGCGGAGATCTCGCACCGCTGGCGCATCTGGCCCTCGCCCTCATTGGCGAAGGCGAATGTATCGACGATAAAGGCGCGCGCATCGCCGCTGCTGAAGCGCTGAAGCAGGCGCAGATAAAGCCGCTCGTACTCGAGGCAAAAGAAGCCATCTCTCTCATCAATGGCACACAGGGCATGCTGGCGGTGGGGACGCTGGCTCTGCTGGCCGCAGAAATTCTGGTGGACACGGCCGATGTTCTCGGCGCCCTGTGTTGTGATGCGCTCAAGGGCACTGACGTCGCTTTCGATGAGCGCATTCACAGGGCCCGTCCGCACAGCGGGCAGTTGAAGAGTGCGGCCAACCTGCGCCGCGTGCTTGAAGGCAGCCAGATTCGCGAGTCCCATCGCGACTGCGGCAAGGTTCAGGACGCATATTCGCTGCGCTGCATCCCGCAAGTACACGGCGCAGCGCGCGACACGCTGGCGCATTGCCGCGAGGTCTTCGAAGTCGAAGTAAACTCTGCCGTCGACAATCCGCTGGTCTTCGTCAGGGACGCCAGCCAGGCTTAGGGCGACATTATTTCGGGGGGAAACTTTCACGGCCAGCCTTTGGCGTTCGCCCTCGACTTTCTTGCCATCGCTCTCACCGCGCTAGCCGGCATCAGCGAGCGGCGCCTGGAACGGCTGGTGAATCCTGCGCTGAACGAAGGCCTGCCGCCATTCCTCGCGGCTGGGGCGGGGCTGAACTCCGGTTTCATGCTGCCGCAGGTCACGGCCGCGTCGCTGGTGAGCGAGAACAAAGTGCTGGCGCATCCCGCATCAGCAGACTCGATCACGACGTCAGGCAACAAGGAAGATTACGTCTCGATGGGCATGACGGCGGCGATGAAGCTCACGCGCATCGTCGCCAACACGCGTAACGTGCTCGCCATTGAGGCCATGGCCGTAGCGCAAGCGCTCGACTTTCTCGCACCGCTCAAGACGTCTAAGCGAGGACAAGCTGCGCACGCGGCAATCCGCGCGGTATGCCCGACGATGGTGAAGGACCGCGCCATGTATCAGGACTTCACGCGGCTGGCGGAGTTGATTGCGAGCGGTAAGGTGGCCGAAGTTGTGCGGTAGGCTGGAAGCCGTGCCCTCCCGTTCTTTCGCGCCAAGCACACAGGTGGGAGGCGATTCGTCCTTGGGCGGATGGAATCCGCTAGCGGTGCCACTACGAGGCCGTTTTCACCGCGCTGCCGTCCAACCCAAGCTCCCCTGCAATTCCCTTCAACGCCTCAATACAGAACCCGATGTGTTCGTCTAGATCCACGCCCAGTCCAACCGCGCCGTTAATGATGTCCTCGCGATTGACTTTGCGGGCGAAAGCTTTGTCTTTCATTCTCTTTCTGACTGACTTGGTGTCGACCTCGGCGAGGGACTTGCCGGGCTTGATGAGGGC
>Ga0137389_10001479_pt1 | contig 13796 bp, 11 predicted proteins | sample 15con2h14BmetaG_FD_104645 | JGI IMG/M metagenome (GOLD analysis project Ga0137389, IMG submission 104645) | Vadose zone soil microbial communities from Angelo Coast Range Reserve, California, USA - 15con2h1.4B metaG | ecosystem: Environmental > Terrestrial > Soil > Vadose zone > Saprolite...
ACCATTTTTACGTCCGTGATCGTCATGTGACCGTGTTCAGCATCACTTTTCTTCATGCCGCTGTCCTTCGCAGTCTCTTTTGCGTCTTCCTTCATGTTGTGCATCTTCGCATTCGAAACGACGCCGGTCGCGGTCACCGTATGACCAACATGCTCGGCGAGATCGACTCGACTGCTCCGCACCTCCCAAGTACTGCCATCAGTTCCCGTGAGCAGGAACTCTTTGGCGCTATCACCTTTTGACAGGCAGCCGGTGACATCCCGAACGTCTGCCTTTTCCTTCGCCAATCCAAACGTACAACCCGCAAGAATCACGCACAAAAGCAGCTTAATTTTCATAGTTCTCCTCTCGAGGATGAGTTTGCACTCGACTGAGATGTCGAAAGCGCGGTATGCGCTGTATGGAAGTTAAAGCTGGTTGGCTCGACCGGATTAGGCTTTATACTTGCGCCCTAAAATGTCAAGCAATGGACTTTCCAATCAGTGGTTTGGGCGGTGCCGGCGGGCCTGCCCTCGCCACAGACTACAGCACATCTCATAAATACCTCATTAGAATGAGTGCGCATGCGAGATAGAGCATCCCGATAAAGTTGTCTAGTCGGTGTTCCCAGCGTACCGTCAGGCGGCGGAAGTTTTGAAGCCACGCGAAGAGCCGTTCAATCTTCCACCGACGGCGGTACCGGCGGAGAGGACGCCCATCCTGCGTCGATTCTTGCGATTGCTTCGGTGTGGTGCAATCATCTCGACTCCGTGCTCAGCTAGTTCCTGGTCCAGACCATCAGAGTCGTAGGCATTGTCACCAATGAGACGTTCAATCGGCTCGTTCACGAAGATTTCCGCCAGTGTCTCTTGAACGAGGGTGACTTCGTGCGGCGTTGCGGATTGCGCACAAATGGAAACAGGAAGCCCGGCGCTATCCGACACCGCCATGATCTTCGTCCCCTTGCCACGCTTGGTCTTGCCCACGCCTGCACCCCTTTTTTTGCAGGAGCGAAGCTCCCGTCAATGAAGGCTTCGTGAAGACAGAATCCGCCGCGGAGGCGTAGGTCTTCGGCCAGTGCCTCCAGCAAGCCACGCATAACACCGGAGCGAACCCATTGTTGAAAGCGGCGATGGCACGTCTGGTACGGAGGATACTGGTCGGGCAGATCGATCCAAGGGGCGCCGGTGCGCAAGATGAACAGAATGCCGTCGAGCACTTCACGTCGGCCGCGCCACGGGCGGCCACGGCCGTCTTTGTGTCGTTCCGGTTCTGGAATCAATGGGTTCAGCAGAGCCCATTGGGCATCGGTGAGGTCTCGCAAGTTGGCCATTCTTCAATGGAGTATCGCAAGAGCCTTATCATGTCAACTTCCGAGTCGCAGACTAACTCGTCCAGAGGCATCGGATCGACCGAACACCGATCAAGGCGGACGACTTTCCAATTTGACTCCATGATACCGAGTGGAAGGCAAAGGCTCTCGAGGGCTCGGATAATGATTGATGGGGGGAGCCATGACGCGCGAGCGATGAAGCTCACGACTGGCACAAGAATCATCGGCCGTTCGGTATTGCGGCATCCACCATCGTCGGGGAGGATCGCACCTACCGAGCGGATTGAACATGCCTTCCTTCTATCGTGCCGTTCTCGGCGAGATACTGTACAAGAATCGCCAGCGTCGGAATGTCGACCCTGATGGTCAGATTCCTTCCAACCTTGGTTTTCTCCTTGAAATGGAGAGTGTAATTCGTACTCTTGGGATCTGGTGACTCGTCTTTGAGCCCGTTGACGAAGGTGAACCCTGTTATTTTTTGCGGTGCGATTTTGAAGTCAGAGGACGGCATATCAGGCTTCTTCATCTCGACAGAATCTCTGCCAAGCGAAAGCGTAGCTGGCTCGTAGTGCTGACCGCGACGGTGCTTGATGGAAACGACGACTGGAGAAGAGAAATCCAATGCGGGAGTCTTGGTACGTTCCAGGGGTGCCAAGAGTTCCTTTGCCAGGGCGTCATCGCCGAACTCATGATAGGCGGTAACCATGTCCTTGTCGTCAAACTCCAAAGCGAGGTTGTGCGTGCGCCAGACGCGTGGCGCACCGCCCGTTCCGCTGTACCCGCCGCCCACCGCCCAGGCGACGACCCACTTGGAATCCCGCCAACGGGCCAGAAAAAGCCGGTCGTTCTTGAGTTGCGAGTCCGCCCAACCTAGGTGCTGCACCACGTCCTCGCGGGTGGTAGAACCGATGCGGAGAAAACTCAGATCAGTATTAGCATGCTTCCCGGATGGTCCTTGGGTGTGAGTGGGGACACGCATCGGCGCTGCCAAGCACCCCAGCCAAAGCAACGATAGGAGCGCACACACCAAGGCTTGGATCACACGTGTCGGCGTTGCGTGCGGCCATCCCTTGCGTGAATGCTCTGGACCACGCCTTGGCAGATATTCAGGTATTTCCATCGCTGACGCCTTTTTGACATCGCTTGCTTGATCCGCCTGAAAGGAATTCACAAACTCTGCGTCCGCGGCCGGCGGTCATCTCTTTGCTTCTCTCAAGTACTGGCGCAGCGCCAGAAATCCTGGAGGATCTAGGCCACAGGTGAGTGACTGCCCCAGTTGTGTGCGCTTCGTGAAATGAAGAGTCAACCAAATATGTGCAGGATCAGGTTCGGCGTGAAATGAGGCGTCGGTAAATGTGCCTTCCGGGGCCGACGTTATTCCTTTGAGGTTGCCACGATTGATCTGCAATCCACGGTGCAACTCTTTGTATTCGAGGGAAGCATCAGACAAAACCAAATCCGCTGCATGGGGTGATTTTTGCCCCTCGGAGGGTAGCTCCACGTTCAGGCGCATGGGCGTAGACAGGTCCAGCGGCGTGATGTGCGTTGGCTCCAACTGATCCAGTTCCCGGAAGAGATCCTTGTCCTTCAGTACTTTCCAACTTTTCACAAGGTCATTCTGCTCAAACGTGATGATGATGTTTTGCGGCTCCCAGTCCCTGCCTCCCAAGGGAGGGTACGGGGCGAGGAGAGGAGCCGATGCCCGGCTGGAGCTTTCCCATCGACCCCAAAAGAGACCCTGCTCTTTCGTGGTGATATCAATCGGCGCTAGATTCTTTGTAACTTCCTGGCGCGTCGTCTGTCCGGTCTTGAGAAATGTGAAGTCTAGCTCGCGGACATTTCCGGAAATGTCCTTCGTCTTGGCCGGAACATGAATCGGAACTGACGGCCCGAGGTAGATGCAGCCACAAGAAGTCAACAGCAGAACCGCAACGGGCACGGCTCCCGCGATCCCGGGCCTGGCGGCTACATTAATCACGAACCATGCCGACCCATGGCCGAGATGTGTTTGCTCGATACATGCGACCCTTTGGCCTCTCGAAAATGGGCGAATATTAGCATCAATCCACAGTAATGGTCATGGGACTCGCGGCGATTCCGCTCCTCGCTCCGTCGAGCATTGTGGTCATGTCGCGTGCGGCCGCACCGCGGGCACAACGGCAGTGACAGGCATCATCTGGTCGGATTCAGCAGTTGTGTTATTTGCATTGCATTCGATTTCAGCCTTCAATACGTCGTCGCTATCGACCACACGCTACTTCCGGGAAAAGGAGATCCTGCCATCGGAGTCAATGCGCCTGTGCTCTGGTTCATTAAGAATCCGGTAATGCCGGGGCTGCCATCGAGTCCAACATACACATACTGTCCGGAAGGGTCGGTAGAAACGAACAAGGGAAAAGGCGATGTGGCGAAGGGTGAACCGGGCACCGGTGTGAGGACTCCAGTATCAGGACTAATGGAAAATGCCGACACCGAATTTCCGTTGGCAGTGTTTGCATTGTTGGCAACGAACAGGAAACGCCCGCTGACATCCACCGCTGCCGAGACCGGATTCTCCCCTGCAGTAAACGGCGAACCGGGGACAGGCGTTAGACTACCGGAAGTCGGATCGATGGTGTACGCATAGACGGAGGTCGATGTTCCCATGAAGGAACTGGAGATGGTGGCATAAAGAAATTTGCCAGCGGGATCAATTGCAATGGTTCGCGGGAAGAATCCGGTGGAAAACGGGCTACCGCCTACCGACGTGAGCGATCCAGTGGTTGCGCTGACAGAGAAGCCGGCAACCTGCGCCGCTGCAGAGACGGTTTGGTAGAAGTGGGCACCGTCGGGGGTCATCGTGCCAAATAGAGGAGCATTGCCAATCGAAACCGAGCCGCTGTGCGTGAGTTCAGGGTCAATGATAAAGACCATGACGTCGCCCGAGCCCTGATTGGAAACATAAAGGAAGTCTGCCGTTGGATGCGTGACGACAGAGACGGGGCCATTGCCCGCAGGAAACGGCGTGCCCAAAAGTGGCGACAGAGAACCATCACCATTCACGGAAGAGGCGGAGACTTGGTTCAAGCCAAAATCCGCCGCGTACAGAAACTTGAAATCGCGGCTCATGGCGATAGAGGTATCGCCTGTCGGAGTCGGGAATGGTGAGCCCGGAACCTGGGTGAGCGCGCCGCTGGCGGGATTGACGGTAAAACCAGAGATGGTATTCGCTCCGAGGTTTGAAGCGTAAAGGAAGGCCGGCGTGCGGCGCGTCACCGTGACTGTGGTTGTCCCTTTCAGGGAACTGTTGCTCGCCGAAATCGTTGCCGTGCCCGAGCCGCGGGTGTTGCCAACGCCAACCCGGCCTGCCGAATTGTTCAATAGCATCACTGTCGAGTCGCTTGATGACCATTTGGCGGTTTGGGTTAGATCTTGCGTGCTCCCGTCCGTCAGCTTGCCGGTGGCAGTAAACTGCTGATTGGCGCCGAGGAATAACTGCGGATTGCTTGGGGTTACCACAATCGACTGGAGCGTAGGTCTTTGGGGCGAAGAACCGCCACCTCCGCCGCAGGAGGGCAGCACCGCTGTGACAACGATTGCGCCGCAAACGAGAATAGCCTGTACAAGTTTCTTCCGGGACATAGTCTATTCCTGAAATGCGCCTGAGCCGGAATTGCCGCCACCACATCTAGCGCGCAGCGCTTGACCTATCCGTACTAGAAGTAACGTGCTCGTTCCACTCCAATCGCAAGCACCACAGCTACGACGGCTACCGCGCAGCCCACAACGCTCGCGATCTTTGCACCACGGTTTAGGCCCGCGCCGTGAACTTCGGCGGGGTCTGCATATCTCAGTTTGGATACGCGTCCGCTTTTCTCAGTAAGGTCGAACGACAGGTTCGTCTGACCGGCTGATGTATCCCTTGAGTTGATTCCCGTTCCGTACCGTTACCTTGACCTGTTTTTTCTTGGCAGTGTCGTACTTCTGTATTTCGGTCTTAACCTTATTGACTTGTCGGGACGCTTGCGCAGCATCAGATGGAGGGAATGCAAACGCATTATCTTGGAATGCAAGCGTGAAAGCCAAGATGAGTGCAAGCTGTTTCATTGCGAAGACACCCCTTCGTCTTTCATTCGCTACTTTCCTTTGTCGTTTTCTTTGTGTTGCTTCTTCGACTTGTCCTTGGAGTCTCCGAGGAACTCGACTTCCTTGCCGGCGTGTGTCTTTACCGCCTCGAAAATGTTCTTGTACTCCTTCTTGTCCATGCGGAGGACGACGCTCTTCGGAACGTTCTGTTCAGGGAAATCCATGTAGAGCCAGTGACTCTTGGACTTTGTGAGCATCACGATCGCGCCGGCTCCCAATGACGCAATCATTACCACCGCGCCCTGAGTGACCCGGTGTTTCTTGGTGTACTCGTTGGAAAACTTGTCTACCTGGTCATAGGGGACGGTTAGGAAGTCGCGGTCGGCGACTCGCACCACCAGATTGTTGTTGTTGCCGCTAAAGATCAAGCGGGCATCGGCCTGTTTGCCTTTCGCATCGGCCAACTTCACCCTGTTAAAGGCGGTCTCTTCAGCAACGCCGAGGTTCAGCGTCAACAACGCAATCAGCAGGAAGAAAATGATTTTTTTCACGAGTTTGCTCGTTGTTCAAAAACTTCTGATCACATTCGAACGCGTGGTCATAATTCCGGTGTGATCGTGACATTGAAACCTGTAGAATCGAAATCATTGTTACCGTCCAGGCCCGGGCCGGCTACGAAATCGAGCGTATCTCCCGGAGCCACGTCTATCGCCAAGGAGAATGGCGCTATCTGTGAGCCATTCAGCGGACTATCGAAGACTGGTGTCCCGTTGCGGAGGAGATGAACATCTCCCGTGGTCGATCCGGTCCCGAAAAATTGCCCAACCACGTCCCAGCGTCCCCGGCTTGGCGCGGTCCAGCGCACAACCGTGTAAGAATTAGGTCCAGGCCCCATGTCGAGAACGTCCGGGATGACGCCTGGCGGCGCAACAACCAATGGGAAGCCAGGAGCGCTCCCGCCGGGAATTGGCCCGAACCAGCCCACTTCTCCCGAGAAAAATGTTGTCCCGGGAATCGTATATAGCGTGAAAAGGCCGCCCACGCTCGTGGTAAAGCCGTAGGACCATGCCGCATTGGGGTTCAACCTTGTCGAAAAGTCGTGGGCTGCCGAATAGATAACGTTCGCAGTTTTCACGAAGCCGCGAAGCAGATAGCCGTGAACAACTCCATCGGCTCCTGTATATCGCCCGACGATGTCTCCCTGAGGGTTGATGCCATTTGCATAGGTGTTCGTACCGCCCGGAAAATCAACTGGAATGCAATTGCCGTTGATTACAAGAGCGCCGTGTCCATTGCCATCGGCACTGCCGTAACCGCCCACCATGCGACCTTGCGGGTCAACGCCGCTGAGAAAGGTAAAGGTAGAACCGGCGCAATCGATGGTCCGAACAGTACCTTGAGTTAACGAGAAGCCGTGAGTTCCGGTACTGCTGAGGTACCCGCCAACAATGCGTCCGGCGGAAATCATGGCAGGAAGGCTCCCGGTCGCACCCGGAATATCAAGCGCCGTAAAGCGGCCAGCCCTGAGCAGGAAGCCGTGCAAAGTCCCAGCGCTGTCGCCATAGATTCCCACGATGTCACCTGTGGCGCCGATCCCAAAAGCAATGGTGAACTGCGCATTAGGGTAGTCAATGGTGGTGAATTTCTTTCCGCTCAGGAGAAACCCGTGCTCATTGCCAACGCTACCGAAATAGCCGCCGACGATCTGACCGCGGGGATTGATCCAAGTCACATCGGTTGAAGTGGCGCCAGGAAAATTGATGGAGGTCAACTTGCCTCCGCTTAACAGGAATCCGTGCTGAATTCCGTCCGGGCTGGTGTATCTCCCCACGATGTCTCCGGAGGGTGTTATTGCCGTGGCCTGCGTGTTAATCGCGCCAGGAAAATCAAATGAAATGACACTGTCTTTGCCCAAGACCTGCGCATTCGTCGGCAAATTGGTCATCTGAGCCAGTGCCATCGTGCTCAACACGGCACAGAGGGTCAAAGGGGCTAGAATGCTGAATCTCATGAACGTCTCCTCGATTGCGACTTGACTAAGTGATTCCTCGGGGCCGTTTTCGCTTCACCGAAAACTGCGCCTCATTTCGTCATGGCAGTGATTCAGACCTCAGGCTGCCGTCGCGAAAGCTTCCTTGGTGGCTCAGGGTAGGTCCCTAGACCGCCAATCCACAAGCGGCAAGGAGCGGCAATGCGTGTTTGTCGCACAATGCCGCCCCTTGAAACAGTCTCAGAGTTGTCCTAGACTTGAAACCCAGGATACGGAACCGAGCACTTCCCCAGACAAGGATCGGTCTCTAAGTGACTGGTGGAGCGACACTATCCGGCGACGGCGCTCCTCGTGCAACGGCTGAGGAACGTCTTGAGTCGTGGAAGGAAATCGCCGCTTACCTCAAGCGGGATGTGCGTACAGTTCAGCGCTGGGAAAGGCGTGGAGCCCTTCCGGTCCATCGCCGTGAAGAGAACCTCGGCGGCGTTTATGCCTTCCGGGCCGAACTCGACGCCTGGCGCAGGAACGGCCACTCGCAGCTGGAAGAGCATCAGCCTGAAAAAGCAGGCGGGACCCGAGAAGACCAACCAAGACGTTTTCGAGAGCGATATTTGTTTGGTCTACCCCTTTTAGCGACGTTAGCTCTCCTGGGAGCCCTCGGGTTCTATTCCTATCGCTACCATCGCCAGACCGGCAAATCCGAACGCCCCCCTTTGATTGTCCCCTTCATGACCTTGCCAGGCTGGAGTATGGCACCGACCTTTTCTCCAGACGGGAAAGAAGTGGCCTTCGCTTGGGACAATCACGATGATAATGGCAGCTTTGATATTTACGTCATGCGCGTCGGTTCTTCCGAGCCTAGGCGATTGACATTCCACCCGTCTCGTTTTGTTTGGCCGCGGTGGTCTCCTGACAGCGGGAGCATTGCGTTTACGCGTGAGTCTGAGTCTGAGAGCGGGGTTTTCCTAATCTCATCGAAAGGTGGCCCTGAACGGAAATTGTTGTCGCTAGATTGGCCATCCCTGCCAGGTAGTCTTGACGTGACCTGGACTCCCGACGGCAAACACCTGGCCTTTGTGGAGACGAACTCTCCTGTGGGAACGAATCGAATAGCCCTGCTGTCGCTGGATACGCTGGAGCATCACGCGCTTACCCAGCCTCCAAGTGGCGGATTGGATGAGGGTCCGGAAGTTTCCCCGGACGGGAGGACGCTGGCCTTTTTGCGGGGTGATTCAACTGGCTTTGGTAGCGTGTACGTGGCACCTACCTCGGGGGGTGAACCGACGGTGCTTGCGACAATCGACGGAAACGTGCGAGGGCTCGCCTGGTTCCCGGATGGTCAAGCACTCCTTATGGCCGGGCGTATAAGAGGCGTTGAGGGGTTGTGGAAAATCGAACTGGGCGGGCAGTCTAAGCTGCTCTACTCTACCGTGAAAACGAAACCCGCTTTCCCCGCCATAACGGCCCAGGGTAATCGCGTCGCCGTCAGCCTCCTATCGTACGAGGAGAGCATTTGGCAGGTGGACCTCACGAAGAAAGGGTCATCTGCGAGTTTCATCTCCACTCTCAACGGCGCGGCGGAATTCCCGCAATATTCTCCGGATGGCCAGCGCATCGCGTTTCAGTCCGATCGTTCGGGCACCTGGGAAATCTGGGGTTGCGACCGTGACGGCTTGAATCCAGTGCAGTTGACTTCCTTTGCTGGACCTCCTGTCGGATATCCGCGCTGGGCTCCCGATGGCAGGCAAATCGTCTTCGATGTGCGTAGTGAACATGGCTCCGAGATCTATGTTGTGAGCAGGGATGGCGGTTCACTACGTCGCCTCGTCACGGGCGGCGCAAAGGACGAGGTTCCAAGTTGGTCGCAAGATGGGCGCTGGATCTATTTCGCTTCCGACCACGGGGGAGTATGGCAGATTTGGAAGACACCGATTGAAGGCGGGCACGCGGTTCAGGTTACCAAGAATGGGGGCTACGCGCCGGTAGAATCCTTGAGCGGGAAGAGATTGTTCTACGCCAAAGGACCCGATAGCTCTGGTATTTGGAGTGTAGACGAGCGCGGCAACGAATATCCTGTGTTGAACATTCTGCCTCAAGGGCATTGGGCTGACTGGGCTGTCTCCGAAGATGGCCTTTACTTTATTGATCCGCTGGCAAAGCCGCGTCCGGCCATCGAGTTCTTTAGCTACGCCACCCGCAGAATCACCTCAGTCTTACGGCTTGAGACTTATCCCCAGCAAGGTGTACAAGGGCTCGCCGTTTCCCCCGATCGCCGTTGGCTTCTCTATCCGAGGCTCAAAGTCCAAGGCGACATTGTCTTCGTGCAAAACCTGCAGTAGCTATGGGACACTAGGCGCCTCCTGAAGGGCAGAGTCTGCCGCCGCAGGCGCATTGCTTTCGTTGGGCAGAGGAGGTAGACACCGGCAATGTCGATCTTCCGTTTATCGACTCGAGGCCCCGCTCCTTTCATCCTCACGGTCCTGACGTTGCTGGCTATCACCTCGATGCCCTATCCGCTTTTCGCTCAGACAACAATCGCGACCGGCAGCATTCAGGGGATAGTTACGGACCCTTCGACCGCGATTATTCGTGGGGCAAAGATCACAATTAAGAACACGGACACTGGTAGGATCACTGCGCTGACTACGACATCCGGAGGGACATACGCATCCGGGGCCTTAATTCCAGGCAACTATCTTGTGTGCGCGGAAAGCAATGGCTTCACGAGTGTTGAACTGCCAGTAATCGTTCAGGTAGGAGTTACTTCCTCGGGGAACATCAAGCTGAAGCTGGGGCAGGAGCCGCAGGTCGTGGAGGTACAGGCCTCGGAGCTCCGTGTCAACACGGAGCAAGCAATCGTGCAAGACGTTCTGACGACTCGGCAAATTGAGAACCTGCCAATCAACGGTGGGAATTTTCTGGACTTGGCTCAGCTTGAACCGGGGGTGCAAATCCAAGACGCGTCTAATTTTGATCCTACCAAGGCAGGGTTCACCGGCATTTCCATAGGTGGCCGTTCGGGACGCACTACTCGCATCGAACTGGACGGTCTCGACATGTCAGACGAAACCGTAGGCACGACACTCGCAAATGTTTCTTCCAGTTCGATCCAGGAATTCGGCATCAGCCAGTCATCCCTGGATCTTTCGACCGAACTGACGTCGTCGGGCGCGGTAAATGTGGTTACACGCTCGGGAACCAACACCGGCCACGGAGAGGCCTTCTATTTGTTCCGCGACCGAACCTTGGCAGCGAACTTTCCGGGCGGGCAGGACTCGCCATACCAAAGGCACGACTTCGGTGGCAACTTTGGGGCTCCTGTTGTCAAGGACAAGGTCTTCTTTTTCGTCAATGCAGAACGCTATAAGCAAGACCTCGGCGCACCAGTTTCCCTCGGCGATCCGTTTCAAGCATTGTCCAAGGTCGTGCAGCAACCGCTGCGCGAGAACATTGCGCTGGGCAGGCTCGACTGGAATGCGCCAAAGGGAGTACGGATGTTTTACCGATTCACATATGACAACAATTCAGTGGTAAGCAATCCGCTGCTCAACTATTCCATTTTTAGCAATCGTAACAACACGCCAGCGCACGCAATAGGGGCAGACTTCAACACCGGTCGCTACACCCACAGCATCCGGTTTGGTTATGTAAAGTTTCAAAACCACATCGCCGACGCGACGCAGAGTGGCGTCTTCAACCCGATACCAGCGGTGGGGATTCTGATTGGACCGTTTCAGTCTGGCCCAAGTCCAGCCGCTCCTCAAGCCACATTGCAGAGCAATAGGCAGATTAAGTACGACGGAAGTCGCAGTGTTGGCTCACATATCCTCCGCTACGGTTTCGGGTTCAACCGCGTCGTCGACGGCGGCTTTGCCAACTTTTTCGGAATCGGCCCGCTGATTGGCTCTAATCTGAATCCGACGAATCAGGCCTTCGCCGACAGCGGTCCATTTCCCGGCGGCAGACGCAACCCACTAAACTATCCCGTTGCGGGCCCTCTGGCGCTCGAAGTGGGAAATGGCGAAGGCTTCTTCACCGAAATCCCGGAGTTTGGGTACGCTGCGGGTGGTCAGTTTGATAACCGCGTTGAGTGGTATGTGGGTGATACGTGGAAGATCAGGCCGTATTTCACTCTGAGTTACGGCTTGCACTACGTCCGCGACTCAGGCAGGACGAACAGTGATTTGCCGCCAATCCCGTGCTCGGCGATCGACGCGGCCGTCTTCAACCCGAAGCCGAACTGCAAGAGAAGGCTCCTCGACATGTTTGGTCCCGGTTTCGGCGCTCGGGTCCGACAAGATAATAACAACTTTGCACCCCAACTTGGGATTGCATGGGACTTGCTCAAGGATGGCAAGACCGTATTCCGCGCCGGTGCAGGTCTTTTCTACGAGAACGCGCTATTCAACGATGTGCTGTTCTCACGTCCAGTCATGCTGCAAAAGGGACTCTTCAATTTCATCGCGGACCAGAGGTCAGGACAAGGTTGTAGCAGCGGAGCGTTTGTGTTTCCCGGAGGTCAGATTGTGACCACTACCCCGGGTGGTCTCGACATAGAGACCCAGATTTGCGGCCAGCCTATCGGCTCCGTGGCAGGCGAAGTGGCAGCGTTGCAGCGCGAGTACCAAGCTGCGAACGCCGCTGCAGGAGCCACGCTCAACCCGCAGTTCATCGGGGAGACACTCAACCAGAGCAATTCTCTACTCGCCCCCAACTACCGATCCGCGTACTCATTCCAGATGAACGTCGGCGTCCAGCACGAGATCCGAAAGGGAGCCATTGTTTCGGCGGACTATGTACGTAACGTTAATCTGCGCTATCTGCTAGGCGTGGATACGAACCACGTGGGCGATGCGCGCTACCTGAACAAGACGGCTGCCGCAAACGCGATCAATGCCACTCTAGCGGCTTGTGGGGTTAACAGCATCGACCAGGGTATTCAACAAGGATGCCCGAATAAGATCAATTCCACTGGTAGACCCTTACCTCTCTCCATCGAAGATTTTGCCGGGAACGGTGTCACGTCCGCCGCCTTGTTGTACGGGGGCCCTTCGTCGATAGCAGGTCTCGAGCCAGATCGCGGTGCTGCGTTTCCAGGCGTCAATCCACAGGTGGGACAGAACATAATGCTCTTTCCCATCGGCCGGTCGGTGTACAACGCTCTGCAAGTGGTTCTCAGGCAGCGGACGGAGCATCCGCTACCGTTCACTCAGAGCCTGCACCTGCAATTCTCGTACTCGCTTTCGCGATTCGTTACTGCCGTGGGCTCGGGCATTGCTCGGCAGGCGAACGACCAGGACTTCATCAACCAGGCGACGGATTTCCGCAGCCCTCTCGCGAGCCTCGGGCCCGGGTCATTCGATCGAACACATCAGTTTTCCTTGGGCAGCATCTTCGAGTTGCCCAGAGCCTTGAGAATCGGCTTAATAGCTCACCTGTACTCTCCGCTTTCGCAGTCGCTGTTCGTTGAAGATGAGGGGCGCGCAGGGGAAATCTTCCACACAGATTTCACAGGAGACGGCACAACGGGCGATATCCTTCCCGGAACACGACTGGGCTCATTTGGCCGCGAGATCAGATCCAATGATCTGAACAGCGTACTTGTCAAGTACAACACTACCATTGCTGGAACCGCCACCCCTGCCGGACAGGCCTTGATGAACGCGGGTTTGTTCACACGGAACCAACTGGTAGCTCTCGGTGCCACCGCCGATCCGGTACCGCTTGGACCTACCTCGAATCGCGCCGCTTTGGGCTGGATGAAGACGGTTGACCTACGCGCCTCTTTCTCGCTCAAGATGGGCGAGAGATTCGCGGTCGAACCCTCGGCCGCGATCTACAACCTCTTCAACTTTGTGAACTACGATGTCAGCCCAAGAACGCGTCCGCAGGCCGTGCTGAATGGGGCTGTCGGTTCCATCAACGGTACGACAAATTCGATTGAGAATCGGAATCCGGAGCGAGCAGCCCAATCCTCCAGCACGTTCAGCCTGGGATCGGCCCGACAGGTCGAACTCGGCCTGAAAATCATCTTTTAGGGTCACGCGAGCAATTGGCCGTAGGTGCCGAACAAAGCTGGTGCTTGGACCACCGACCAGACACCATCCGAGTCCGTTCGCGCCAAAACATGGTCGGCTCGGTGTACGGGACTGTGCCCGAGTAACGCTAGTGCCTTATCGGAGGCGTGCTTTTCATGACACAAGGTGGAGATGACGCGGCATTGGGCGTTCGGGAACTAACGTCATGGATCGCACAGCTCAACGCCGCTAATGCGGGCCGGGAGGGTTGTAGAGTAGAGGACGATCGCGGGTACTGACGCCGAAACGTCGTCCCGTTTCTCATCCCCGCTCATCAAACCGGACGTGCCCGTTTCGAGCATCCGGCTTTCCGATGGACTTCACCGCAAGGCTCACGCAAGTCGCGGCGGCG
>Ga0137389_10001481_pt1 | contig 13791 bp, 14 predicted proteins | sample 15con2h14BmetaG_FD_104645 | JGI IMG/M metagenome (GOLD analysis project Ga0137389, IMG submission 104645) | Vadose zone soil microbial communities from Angelo Coast Range Reserve, California, USA - 15con2h1.4B metaG | ecosystem: Environmental > Terrestrial > Soil > Vadose zone > Saprolite...
ATGTCGACGTAGAAACGAATCGCGCGGTTCACGTCGGCAACGAAGAGGACCGGGCGCGTGTACCACCGGTGAACAATCTGGCTTCTCACGGCTTGCTCCGTCATTCTGCCTCCTGATCCGCCTAACGCCGTAGTTCAGCTGGGCGCGGTCCACTCATACGATGCGCAACCCAACGACTTCGCACCGCCCGTCTGCTGAAACGTTCGTTAGCTAGCGTGGGAATCGAACGGCTGATCGTCATTTTTCCGATTGGGAAACCAGGCTTGAAATGCCGTCCAGGAGTCGAACCCGGTGGAGGCTCCGGCGCCCGTTGAACTCGTGGGAGTCGAACCCACTGCGCCGGCCTTCCTCTGGCGAACCGCGCCACGGCGATAGAAACGTACATAGGAGTGCCGGAGAAATCAGCGTCGTCTAGATCGTGAAGCGGGTGCCGAGGAGACCCAATCGTCGTAGATCACGTCTCTGCGCTTCCTCCGTACACGCTTCGACGATGCTCACAATCGGTATCGGCGAGCGAGCGACGAGATCGTCGAAGACAACGTGCGGAGTGTTGGCGGCCATCGCCGCGACGTCCGCTCCAGCCGCAGCCAGGCGACGGAGCGATGCCAATAGATATTCGACCAGCGCCGGTCTGTCGTGCTCGACGAGACGCAATCCGCGGTCGACGTCGAGACTGTCGATGATGATCGATGGCGAAGAGGAAGGATCATCCCGCTTCCACTCCTTCAGAATGCGTCGGTAATAGTCTATCGTGGACTCGGGCCCCAACCCACCGACGATTCCAAGTGTTGTCACCTATTGTACCTCCACAGTTAACTGATGATCGGGGCGGATGATGACAGATGGTTTTGTCGTGTGTCTACTTCAAACCGAGCTTCTTTCCCGCTGCCAACAGTGCGAGCGATTCGCGAATACGCCTTTCCCGGGTGTCCGGCCGCTTGGCCGTGTGAATCCAAACGACGAAGTTACGGCGGTAGGTTGGTGCCAGCTCACGAAAGAACTTCCAGGCTTTAGCATTGGCCTTTATCGCTTTCGCGATGTAATTCGGCAGGTTGGGGATGACCGGTCGGGGTCCGTAGGTGTTCTCAGTCGGTGCAGCCGTGAGGCCTGCTGAAGTGAGCAAGCCGGCTGCCTTCAGTTCCTTCCACCGTCTTCGATTGAGAGCCGACCACTTGCTGGTGGGCTTTCGCGGCGTCACCTTGACCGCGTATCGGTTGTCATCCAGTCGCTTGACAAGACTGTCGATCCATCCAAAGCACAACGCCTCACGGACGGCGTCGTCGTACGGCATCGACTTCAGCCCCGTGTGGTGCTTGTAGAACATGAGCCAGATTCCGGAACTTGACGTGTGGTGTGTCGTCAGCCACGCGCGCCACTGTCGGCGACTCCGAACTTCGAGCGTCATGAGTTCTGCCGTCACACCTGACTGGTCTCCGCTCCGTCGGGTCGTCGCGTGATGCTTCGAGAGATGCTAGTGGTCAGGCGCGGATCTGCGATATATGTCATTGCCTCCTAGTTCATCAAGATGCTCGTTGGGCCGCACGGCGCAGCAAAATACAGAGCGCGATTTCAATAACACCAAACGCCGTCCCCACGGGTAGGTACCACAGCGTCAACACAGCGCCGATCAAAGCCGCGTTCACCGCCCACGGGACTCTTCGCACCAACGCGGCCGCGATGATCAGCCACGCCAGTCCAAACGCGACGAAGATGATTTTCATCAACACGGACCGCGGCGCGATCCCCACGCTCTCAACGATGTAATGCCACGGTCCGAGCTCGCCCGCACGCGCGCCCGAACGCGGCGTCACATAATCGCCCACTGTGAGCGCGCGCGTTCCATCGAATCCCATCCAGAGCCCCTCCATCAGGGCGAGAACGATGATCGTGACGCGGGCCATTCTCACTAACCCGCGGTCATCATCGGATCCGGCGCCTCAACGCGCACACCCGCCGGTGGCCCCTCGGCCTCGCTCAGCGTCGTCAACACGGGCACCGCCAGCCTCTTCGCGAAGATCAGCTTGTCATCGCCCGGCTTGTAATACTCATTGATCTTCCCCACCAGCTCGTAACCAGTCTTCTCATAAAACTGGATCGTCCCGCCGTACGTCTCCTGCGACGACGTCTCAACCAGAAGCATCTTCCCCCCACGCCTCACTATCTCTTCCTCGGCGAATTTCAATAACCGCTTCCCGACGCCGCCGCGATGCTTGGATTTGTCGACTGCGATCCAGTACAGATCGTACGTCGACTCAGTGAGCGGTGTGGGCCCGAAGCACACATAGCCCAGCACTTCCGAACTCTCCTCGTCCCTCGCGTCGAGAACGTAAGTGAGGTATCCGCTGTGCTCTCCGAGATCGAGCCACTCGTCGATCAGCTCCAGCGCGGTTCCCACCTCCTCGGGCGTAAAATTCCCCGCGTTCTCGAGAATCCTGAAGACGCCGCTGCGATCGGCCGCGACCATCGGCCTGATTGTCCGGTTCATCGACTTCGTCGTTAGTTACTGGGGACCTGCAACGAGTCCCACGTTGTCGCTTCCCGCTTCCCGCCTCCCGCTTCCCGCTTCCCGCTTCCCGCTTCCCGCCTCATATCTGCAGCGACCTTCCCAAAACTCCAAGCGCGGCTTCCTTCACCGCTTCGCTGAGCGTCGGGTGCGAGTGTACGGTGATGCCGATGTCCTCCGACGATCCGCGATACTCGAACGCCAGCACCGCCTCCTGAATCAACTCCGACACTCCCGGCCCGATCATGTGCGCGCCGAGCAGCTCGTCGGTCTCGGCGTCCGCAATGAATTTGACGAAACCCGTCGTGTCGCCCGCCGTACGCGCCCGGGCATTGGCAGAGAAGGGAAACCTCCCGGTCTTGTACTTTCGCCCGCTGGCCTTCACCTCGTGCTCGGCCAATCCTACCGTCGCGATCTCCGGCCACGTGTACACCACCGATGGCATCGACTTGTAATCAATGTGCGACTTCTGTCCTGCGATCACCTCTGTCGCGACGACGCCCTCGTCCTCGGCCTTGTGCGCGAGGAGCTTGCCACCCACAACGTCTCCGATAGCATAGACGTTAGGGATGTTCGTGCGCATCTGCGCGTCCACCAGAATCTCACCTCGTTTGCTCACGCCGAGACCCAGCGCGGCAGCGTCTATACCAGTCAGCGATGGCTTGCGACCAACGGACACCAGCACGTAATCCGCCTCGATTGTCTCCCTGTTTCCATCCTTCTCGACGTCGACGAGGACGCGATTCGCTTCGACCTTCGCCCCCGTGACTTTCGATCCGACACGAATCTCGAGCCCCTGCTTCCGGAAAACCTTGTCCGCTTCCTTGATGATCTCTTCGTCGTTGCCGGGAAGAATCGTCGGCATCAGCTCGACTACTGTCACCTTCGCGCCAAGCCGGCGCCAAACGGAGCCGAGCTCGAGTCCGATGACTCCGCCGCCGATCACCAGCAGATGCTTCGGCACTTCGGGAATCTTGAGAGCGCCGATGTTCGACAGCACTCGCTTCTCGTCGAATTTGAGGAAGGGCAGCTCGACTGAAACGGAGCCGGTCGCGATGATGACGTTCTTCGCCCGGTACGACTCAGACTTTCCATCCGAGAGAGCGACGTCGATAACATTCCCTTTCTTGAGCGTCCCCTTTCCTCTGACCCACGTCACCTTGTTCTTGCGGAACAGGTACTCGACGCCCTTGGTGTTCTGGCCTACGACCGTGTCCTTGCGCTTCATCATCGTCGGCAGGTCCAGCTTCACATCGCCGATCGTCACGCCATGCTCGGCAGCGTGCAGCCGCGCGAACTCGTAGTGCTCCGTTGATGTGAGCAGCGCTTTCGATGGAATGCACCCGACGTTGACGCACGTTCCGCCAAGCGTCTTGTCCATCTCGATGCAAACTGTGTTGAGGCCCAGCTGGCCGGCGCGAATTCCTGCTACATATCCACCGGGTCCGCCGCCGATGATAGCTACATCGCAGTCGACCATCTATTCGATAAGCATCGCGGCTGGATCTTCGACGAGCTCCTTCACGCGTACGAGGAATAGCACCGCCTGCTGGCCATCGACGATGCGATGGTCGTAGGAGAGCGCGATGTACATCATGGGCCGGATGACGACCTGGCCATTGACCGCGATCGGCCGGTCCTGCGTCTTGTGCAAGCCGAGTATGCCGACTTGCGGGTAGTTGATGATCGGCGTGGAAATAAGGGAGCCGAAAACACCACCGTTGGTGATCGTGAATGTGCCGCCGGTGAGATCATCCATCGTCAGCTTGCCGTCGCGCGCACGCTTGGCGACCTCCGAGATCTCCCGGCTCAAGTCGATAGTGCCCTTGCGATCCGCGTCCTTGACATTGGGAACGACGAGCCCCTGCTCCGACGCGACCGCGATCCCCATGTTCACATAGTGCTTATAGATGATGGTGTCGCCATCGATCTGCGCGTTGACCATCGGGAACTGCTTCAACGCCTGGCACGCGGCGCGCACGAAGAAGGGCATGAACGTCAGTTTGACGCCGTGCTCCTTCTCGACTTTCTCCTTGTACTTGTCGCGCAGCGCATTGAGGGCCGACATGTCGACTTCGTTGAACGTCGTGAGATGCGCCGTCGCGTGCTGCGACTGGAGCAGGTTCTCGGCGATGCGCTTGCGGCGCGTGGACATCTTCTCGCGCGTCTCGCGCTCACCGGGCGTCGCCCCATTTCCTCCGCGTGGTGGTGCGCTGGGAGCCGAAGTCGGGGTCCACGCAGCAACGGGTGCGCGCTCAGTACCGCTCGGCGCGGCCAGCACATCGGGTTTCGATACGACGCCGCCACGACCGGTTCCGGCGACAGCGGCGATGTCGATGCCGCGCTCCTCCGCAATACGACGGGCTGCCGGCGATGACTTGATTGTTTCAGACTGAGCGGTGGGAGGCGGCGCACTGCGAGCGGGCGCAGGCGGAGCGGAAGCTGGCGCAGCCGGCGCGGGAGATTTGGCCGCGGGAGCCGGAGCTTGTGCCGCTACCACTGTGGCTGGAACCGCTGTCTCGTCCAGCTCGCCGAGTACGTCGTCGACGTGAACTACATCGCCTTCATTTCTGGCGCGCTTGGCCAGCACACCGGGTTTGAGTGCCGGGACTTCTACGGTGATCTTGTCGGTCTCGAGGTCGACCAGCGTGTCGCCGGCGGCAACGACATCGCCCTCTTTCTTGAGCCACCGGGATACCGTGGCCTCAACGATCGACTCGCCTAGAGGAGGGACCTTTATGGGGAGCATTCAGACTGATCCGGAGCGAATGGAAATCAAAGGCGGTATCTTCCGGCTGCGGCGCGCAGCCCCTTTGGGATGGCCGCAATTATCACAGCCGTAAATCAATGTTCCGACTGAATATAACGCTCCGATAATCGCGTGCGAGGACTCACCATCTCGGCGCACGGCGGGCTCGACCAGATCGAGTACCGCACTGATCTGCCGAAGCCGGAGCCCCAGCGCGGCGAGATTCGCGTCCGCGTCAAAGCCGCGGCGCTCAACCATCTGGACCTGTTCGTCGTCGCTGGAATGCCGGGCGTCAAGATCACCCCGCCCTGGATCCTTGGGGCCGACGCCACTGGAGTCGTCGACGCAATCGGCGACCTGCACGGTACTTCGGACAACCAGCTGAGGGTCGGCGACAGCGTCATCGTCAACCCCGGCTTGAGCGATCATACCTGCGAGTTCTGCCAGGCTGGTGAGCACTCCTGCTGCGTCAATTTCAGGCTGCTCGGTGAGCACGCCCCCGGCACGCTGGCGGAATACATCGTTATTCCGGCACGCAACGCACGCGGCATTCCGAAAGACAGGCCGGTCGAGCAAGCTGGGGCGTTCACTCTGTCGACCCTTACGGCATGGCGAATGGTAGTGACGCGCGCCCGCGTCAAGAAAACGGACAACGTTCTGATCTGGGGAATTGGCGGTGGTGTCGCGCTCGCCGCGCTTGAGATCGTGCGCACCATCGGCGCGACGGCGTGGGTCACATCGCACAGCGACGAGAAACTGGCGCTGGCGCGCGGACTTGGCGCGGAGCACGTGATCAACTACGCGTCGACCGATGTAGGGAAGGAGGTCAGGACGCGCACGCTCAAGCGCGGAGTCGATGTAGTGTTGGATACGGTGGGTGAAGCGACGTGGGCGCAATCACTCGGCGCCCTCGGAAGGCGCGGCCGTCTGGTGACGTGCGGCGCGACCTCAGGGCCGATGGTCCAGATGGACATCCGACGACTGTTCTGGTATCAGTGGGACATCATGGGCTCGACGATGGGGAACGACGCGGAGTTCGACGCCGTCACGAGTGAGTTCCACGCGGGCCATCTCATGCCGCTCATCGATTCCGTGTTCGACATCTCGCAAGGGCGACAGGCATTCGAGCGGCTCCAGAGCGGCCAGCAATTCGGCAAGATCGTGGTACGGATTCCGGACTAATGGCGGTCGATGATTCTGCGAAGCCGCCGGATGCAGGGAATAACCGGTCGGCGGAGAAGGGCCTGGCACAGTACACCGCGGGCGAGCTGCAACAGATCCGCGACGAGTTTGCATCCAGCAAGATGCCGCTCTGCCCCCGGTGCAACGTGGCGATGACGCGTCGCGAAATTGGCGGCGGATCCTTCGGCCTGGGTTATGCTCGGCACCGGGACTGGCTGATCTGCGGCAAGTGCCGTCGCAGTGCGATCTTCGACATTCAGCGCGGAACCCGAACCTGACCAACTCAAGATGATGTCAATTCGACGCCTCGCACCAATTGGCGCCTTGTTGTCTTTGCCCGTTTCGCGCATCAATGCGCAGATTATCGAGCGACCCGTTCCATTCGACAGCGCCGGGCTCGTCACGGTGATGACCCCATTTCTCGCTGACAGAGCCTCACTGCGCACACCGTGGTGGCCCGTCTCGGGCGAGTTCACGGAGGCGCGCCTCTTTACGACCAACGATTCGACCTACGTTCTCGCGGTAACGCGAAGAACGGGCGTGGTCGAACGCTATGCGCTCAGCGGTATTGACCGCGACGCGATCCGCGCGGTCGTTTCGAGATTGCCGCGTGAGACGATTATGGCGCGCACCGATGCGCGGAACGCGTTCATCAAAGGGCAGACCCTTCTCGGCATTGGCGTCTATGGTCCGGCATTCGCCGGCGCCATTGGAGGCAATGACGCTGGCGCATCGGCAGCTTATCTCGTCGTGGCCGGCGGATCCTTTTTCGCCGCATCGGAGATATCGCGGCGAATGTTCATCTCGAGGCCACAAGCGGACCTCTCGACCAACGCGGGCCTTAATGGCGCGCTTGCCGGGTGGGCAATCACCTATCTGTTCAAGGGCGAGAACAAAACTCAATACGCCGGCGCCTTCATCGGCGGAGTTACGGGTGCGGCGATCGGTGTTCGCGCTGCTCGCAACATGACAGAAGCGGATGCGGTCGCGGCCGGATTCGGATCAGATATCGGCTCGCTCATTGCTTTCGGTACAATGGAAGCCCTCCGGGGGGATCGGAGCTGCACCTTCGATCCGGTGACATTCGTCGAGAACTGTACCACCCGGCGTTTATCGAACCGCTCCGAAGTCACGGTCGTGCTGGCGTCGGGCCTTATCGGCTACCCGATCGGTCTCCTGTATCCGAGGAACGCGAGATACAGCGTCACTGCAGGCGACGTGGGGACTTTGGGAACCACGGCCGCACTCGGTGCCGGCGCGGGGATCGCCTTGCTCAGCCGGCATGCGTCCTATTCACACTTCGCGACATTCGCCACGGTCGGAGGAGTTGTGGGCATGATGGCCGGCGATCGGTTTCTCGTTCAGAGCTACGATCACGATCGCGACCAGGCTGACAGACTTTCGCTGGGCACGTTCGCCGGCGCACTGATGGGCGCGGGCATCGCGGCGCTCGACAGCTCGTTCCGGAACAATCCCCATGTGATCGGGGGCCTGGCCGTTGGTGGAGGCCTGGCAGGCCTGATCATCACCGAGCGGTACCTCCATCCCAAACCTGACGCCGGACCGCCCCGCTTTCGTGTAACTTTCAACCCGGCGAGCCTCGCACTTTTGGCCGCCCGCACACCAGGGAATCACTCCCTACTCAATGTGAGGTTCTAGTGGACACCACGATGACACTCACGTTCGGCGACAGGCTGCAGGGAAGCTTCGAGCAGCTCTATCGCTACGTCCCCGCCCTCTTCGGCGCGCTCGTCATCCTCTTTGCCGGCTATCTCCTGGCGAGGTTGCTCGAGAAGGGAACCGACCGTCTGATGCGGAAAATCCATCTTAACCAAATCCTCGAGCGCGGCGGCGTGATGGAGGCGGTGGAGCGGTCGGGCTCGCGCGTGAACCCGACGCGCGTCGCGGGGAGTCTCGTCTTCTGGTTCGTGATGTTCGCGGTGATGCTCGTCGCCGCCAACGCGCTGGGACTACAGTCCCTCGCCAACGTCTTCTCGGAGCTGGTGAGCTACATCCCGAGCGTCATCGCCGCGATCGTCATCATGATCGTCGGCATCGTGCTCGGCAGCTTCGTCGGCGGCCTGATCATGGCCTCGGCGGGCGGACTCCACGGTGGACCTACGCTCGCACGCGTGGGGAAGGGCGGCGTCGTCGTGCTTGCCGTCTTCATGGCGCTCCAGGAGCTCGGCGTCGCGACGGAGATAGTCACGACCGCGTTTGCGATTCTCTTTGGCGCCATCGCGCTCGCGCTGTCGCTCGCCTTCGGACTCGGCAGTCGCGAGCTCGCCGGCGAGGTCACTCGCAAATGGTACGGTCGCTACAAGGAAGAGCGAGACAACATCGAGCGCGAGAATCGCGAGCTCGACAAGGCTGAGGGTATCGCGACGACGGAAGAGTACGTGCGACCTACTTACGGCATTCGCAACACCGGACCGCACGACGTAGTTCGCCCGCCAGAGTGAGCTCCCCCGCCGCGGCATCACCAGGAGTGACGTCCGCGACAAGAGAGCTCGTGAGAGCGCTGTCGCTCCGCGATTCGATCGCGCTCGTGCTCACCGTCATTGGAACGGGCGTATTTCTCAAGACCGCGCCGATGGCGCAGCTCGTCGGTAGTCCGTCGAAGGTGGTGCTCGCGTGGCTAGCCGCCGGACTTCTGTCTCTGGCCGGCGCGCTGACCTACGCCGAGCTCGGCGCGATGATGCCCGAGGCCGGTGGTGAGTACGTGTTCCTGCGCGAAGCGTACGGCGATCTTCCCGCGTTTCTGTTCGGTTGGTCGTCGGTGATGCTCATCGCGAGCGGAGGACTCGCCGCCGTCTCTACCGCGCTCGCGTCATTCCTTGCCTCGTTCGTTCCGCTCAGCGCCGTCTTTACCACTCACGATTTCCACGTGCTGGGTCAGGTCGTGCACTGGCGACTCGGCATCCAGCAGATCGTGGCGGTCGCCGTGATTCTTCTCTTTTCCTGGGTGAACGCGCGTGGCATCCGGATAGGTAGCCGAGTGCAGTGGGTGGCCACGGTCGCCAAGCTGGGCGGGATAGCGATCATCGTGTTGGGCGCGTTTCTCCTCTCTCGTACGGGATCGTGGGAGCATTTGAAGACTCCGGTCACGGCGACAATCGCGCCGGCCGGGATGGGCGCGTTCGGCGCCGCAATGCTCGCGGCTCTATGGGCCTATCAGGGGTGGTCGAACGTCCCAATGGTAGCGGGCGAGATCGAAAAACCGGAGAGGAACGTCCCGCGCGCGCTGATCTTCGGGATGCTGATCGTGATTCTCGTTTATCTGATAACGAATCTCGCCTACTTCTACGCCCTGCCGTTCAGCGAGGTACTGACGGCCAACTCGACGGCGTACCGTGACGCGCTTCCGGTTGCGGCCAAAGCAGCGCAGACATTCTCATCGTATGGAGCGCAGATCGTGTCTCTTGCGTTCATGATCTCGGCGATTGGCGCGCTCAACGGAATCACGATGATGAACGCGCGCGTTCCGTTCGCGATGGCGCGCGACGGACTCTTCTTCGGCCCGCTGGCGAACTTGAGCGCGACATCGAGCGTGCCGGTCAACGCGATCTGGTTCCAGGGAATCTGGGCGTGCGTGCTCGCGCTGTCCGGCACCTTCGACCAGATCACGACGTCGGTGATCTTCGCTGTCTGGGTTTTCACCGCGCTGGTCGGATCGTCTCTTTTCGTGCTGCGAAGGAAGCTTCCCGCGTCTCCTCGTCGGTACCGCACGCCCGGTTATCCGGTAGTGTCGGCACTGTTCGTAATCGTCGCGCTCTGGCTGGTGGTTAATACCTTGACAGCTTCCCCCGTTGAATCCGCGGTGGGCCTGTTTTTCATCGCCCTCGGCTTGCCGTTTTTCCTCTACTTTCGCGCGTCAGGCTGGATAACAAGAGCGCGAATGAAGAGGAGGCCGCATTAGGGAGTCGTCGCCCTCCGCTGAATAGCACGAAGCCACATCCGCCGAATGATGGCGCTCCCTGGGTAGATCACCCGCCAATAGCGCGCGAATCGCCGACGCGACCCGGCGCTGTTGGCGAAGACCCGCGTTTCCGTCGAGACGATCGATGCGTTCGGCCCGTCCGGCGTTACTACGAAATTCATCGCCGCCAACGCGAAACCGGGTGGGAGCGGAGTCTTGAATGTCTGCGGCGTGAGCGAGCCGCGTTGCCCAGGCGGAGCGACTACCACCGTCCCAACGACCAGTTCCCGCGGGACGTCGTTGGCGAGATATATGAAGCCGTTTCTCGTCGCGACATCGAGCAACGGCGCGCTGTCTCCCGCATTCAGGATGCTTTCGGGCGCCTCTCGTCCGCCGCGCCGAATCCAGGTGAGCGTGTTGAAGAGCGAGATCTCGTTGGCACGCACCAGTCTGACTGCGTCGAATACTCGCTCAGGCGAAGCAGCGACCCTGATCGTGTGGCGCTCATTGAATTGCCACACCGGTATGAATTCGTCGAGCCGCGTTTCGGCCTTGATGATCCGCGACTCGGACGTCGGAGCATTCAATCCAATTCCCGCCAAGAGGAGGCCGATTCCGGCGATCGCAAGGCCCTGCGAGCGAGACGTCACGTGCAGGCGCTCGATCGGCTTGATGATCAGAATCAATCCGGCCGCTGTGATGACGAGACCCGCGTAGACGATCGAAGACCCGAGCATATCGAGGCCTCTGGTGACAGAATGTCACGGCGTACCGTTAATACTGGCTCCGCTTATATCGTCCCGGCCAGATACTGTTTTCGAATGCGCTTAGGGTGATGCTCGATCGCATACCGCAGCATCGTGCGCGGCATCCGCTGATAGTGTTTTTTGAGGAAATCGTCCAGGGTTTTGCGATCGCGCTTTCCGACCTCACGCAACATCCAGCCGACTGCCTTGTGAATCAGATCATGCGAGTCGCGCTGCAACAGAGCGGCAATCTTGAGCGTGGGGCGAAACTCGTTGCGCTTGATGAAATGGAAGGTCGAGACGATCGCGATGCGCCGCTCCCACAGACTCTCCGATCGGGCTAGCCGCTCGAGCAGAGTAATGTCGCGCGCATCCAGATGCCCGCCCACGATGTCCCCTGCTGAGGCATCGACCAGATCCCAGTTATTGATGTGACGCGTGTTCGCGAGATACGCGCGATGAATCAGATCCCGTCGGTAATCATCGCCGCGGTCGTACCCCTCCACAAATATCATCAGCGCGACCAGCCGCTCTTCGTGCCACGGCGAAGAGAGCAGCTCGAGAGTGGACGCGTCGTCGAGCCCGCGGTATTTGCGTACGAGGGTACGCATGACGGGCACCGTGAGGCCAAGGAACTTGTCGCCCTCGCCGTACTGGCCCGGTCCGGTCTTGAAGAATCGTTGTGAGTGCACACCGCGCACTGGATCCGCTAACTCGTGCAGCTCGGCACGAATCGCGGCAAGCGTTGGAGTTGTGTCGTGAGCGGAGCCAGTCGTCTTTGCCTTTGAAACCCGCCCGCGTGTCTGAGGCCGTCTGGTTCTGCTATCGGACGTCCGTTTCACGGCGAGCGCGCTGCGCCGTTCGCGATCGCGCGCGCCACCGCCTGCTGAAGTGGTCCGACATCGGGGAAGTATCCCCTGGCATCGGTGCCCATATTCTGTCTATTCGTAAGCAGCACGATCGACAGTTTGGATCGGGGAACGCCGGCCACATACGTGCCCGTAAAGCCGGTGTGAGAGAAACTCCCCGCCGGCAGATAACTCGGCGCCTGCCAACCGAGGTAGTTCTGGTATTTGTCGCGCGTCAGAAATGCGTCGACGACCTCAGGGCGGATGTACTGCTTGCCTCCGTAACTGCCGCGGTTGTTCAACAGATCGAGCAGCACGCGTAGATCCGCAGCAGTCGAGAAGAGCCCGGCATGACCGGCGACGCCGCCGTTCGCGTAATACGAATTGCCGTCGTCTACTTCACCGCTGAGGACGTACTGCCTCCAGCCGTTCCAGGCGGTCGGATCTCCCAGGTATCGATAGCCAAACGTCGAATCGTAGACCATGTGCTTCTCGTAGACGTTCCCCTGTTCCGTGGCCGCGAACTCCGTGAAGCCGTGCCCTTTGGGATTGAACGTCGTCGACCGCAACCCGAGTGGCCGATAGAGATTCTGGTCCAGAAACGCATCGAGGCGCTGGCCGCTCACGCGCTCGATGATGTCGCCGAGGAGCATGAAACCGAGGTCGCTGTAGTGCCGCGCGTCGCCGACGCCCCACTGGAGCGGCATGTCGCGAATGACGCCGTAGGTCTGAGCGGCATTGGACGCGTGATAGTACAACGGCTGCCACTGCACGACTCCGGCAGAATGCGAGAGCAGGTGACGGACGGTAATGCTATCGAGGTGCGCCCCACGAAAATCGGGGAGGTATCGCCACACAGGAGCATCGAGCTCGATCTGTCCGCGATCGACGAGGACCATCGTCGCCACGGTAGTTGCCATAACCTTCGTGACCGAAGCCAGATCGAACATCGTGCTTGTTCTCATCGCCGGCGGCGATGCAAGTCGATGCCCTTCATAGTCATTGAGCTGCGCGTACCCAAACGCGCGCTCATGAACCACCCGCCCGTCCTGCGAAACAAGAAACACCGCCCCAGGAACCAACTGTCCGACCGCTTCCCGGATCAGGGAATCCGCACTCGCAATCCCCGCTGCGAGCGCCGGATCGACGCGAGAAGGCGCAGTCGATTGAACCCTGCCGCAAGAAATGATGCCGCCAATAGCAGCGATGCAAGCCAGCGATCGATACGAGATCATAGCGATCAGTTAGTCCTCAATTCGCAGTTAGTTTCCCAATCCGCAATCAGTCCGCGATTCGCAATAGCAGTTGGTCCGCAGTCCGTAGCTCGCCATTCAAGGATGATGTATAATCTGTGGCCATGACTCCCATCAATCAGGCAGATACCGCGTGGATGCTGGTTGCCACCGCGCTGGTGCTGGTGATGACGCCGGCCCTCGGATTCTTCTATGGCGGCCTCGTCAGAGCGAAGAACGCGCTCAATACGATGATGATGAGTTACGTCGCGCTCGGCTTCGTCGGGATCGCGTGGGCCTTCATCGGCTACACTTTCGCGTTTTCGACTGGCTCGAATTGGCTCGGCGGATTGGAAAACGCCTTCTTCAGGGGCGTGGGACTCGAAGCGAAGGGGTCGATCCCTCACATTCTGTTCGCCGGCTATCAGGCAACATTCTGCGTAATCACCGCCGCGCTCATCTCCGGCGCGATCGTCGAGCGCATGCGCTTCGGCCCGTACGTCGCCTTCATCACGCTCTGGTCCGTAGTGGTTTACGCGCCGATCGCGCACTGGGTGTGGGGCGGCGGGTGGTTGGGAAAACTCGGCGCGCTCGATTTCGCGGGCGGCACGG
>Ga0137389_10001483_pt1 | contig 13755 bp, 16 predicted proteins | sample 15con2h14BmetaG_FD_104645 | JGI IMG/M metagenome (GOLD analysis project Ga0137389, IMG submission 104645) | Vadose zone soil microbial communities from Angelo Coast Range Reserve, California, USA - 15con2h1.4B metaG | ecosystem: Environmental > Terrestrial > Soil > Vadose zone > Saprolite...
CAGGTCCAAGTGCTCCACCGCGGCAGCCGTCCCCTCGAGAAGTTTGACCCCGATCTTGTCTCCCTGCTCATGCAGGCAAGCAGGGAACTGGGCATCGAGGTTCACGTGAACAGGGCGGTCGTGGCCATTGAACGACAAGGCGACCACTTGCTCGTCCACGCTCGCACAGGAGCGCAGGAGCACACGGTCGAAGCCGACCTGGTGGTGCATGCCGCCGGGCGCGTGCCGGAAATCGATCGCCTTCATCTGGAGACAGCAGGCATTGCATACGAGAAGGACGGCGTCTCAGTGAACGAGTACTTGCAAAGCGTGACCAACCCGGCGGTCTATGCGGCAGGGGATGCCGTTGCCAGTGGAGGATTCCCTCTGACACCCGTCGCTGGGATGCAGGGGGGCATTGTGGCACGGAACCTGCTGGAAGGCAACCGGCAGACACCGAACTACACTGGGATTCCCAGCGTGGTCTTCACGACCCCGCCTCTCGCACGGGTGGGCCTCCTTGAGGATGCAGCACGAGCGCAAGGGCTGCGCTTTACCACGCACCACGAGGACACCTCGGGCTGGTATTCCTCGCGGCGGGTGGCCCTGCGGCATACCGCTTTCAAGACGCTTGTTGAGGAGGGAACTGAGCGCATCCTGGGGGCGCACCTGCTTGGCCTGCACACCGAGGAGGTCATCAACCTCTTCGCGCTTGCCATCCGCACGGGCCTGCGAGCGAGTGATCTCAAGCAGATGGTCTACGCCTATCCCACGAACGCGTCGGATGTAAGCTACATGATCTGATGGTCGCTGACCAATAGGTAGAGAGCAGGTATGAAAGGAAAGAAGGCGTCATGCAGATCAAACCGATCATCGCTGATACTGCTGTTGGACTCATCGGCGGCTCTGTGGGCACGAAGGTGATGGAACCCGTGTCGATGAAGTTGTACGAACTGGAGCCGGAGGCTGAACGGCAGCAGGAGGACCGGGTGCGGCCAGGTCCTCCCTACGCGCATCGCTGCTCGGAAGACGGCCACCCTCCTCGGGCTGCATCTCACCGACAAGCAGGTGGAGCAGGCAGGGCTGGTTTTTCACTATGGATTGGGCATGAGCTGGAGGACGGCCTACACCCTGCTCCGCATTTCCCTGTAATGGAAAGGACACATCTGATGGACATGTTGTCAAATGACTGTAACCAGAGACGTGAAGCAGTGCGTGAGCGCTATGTGCATAGTACAAGATAAGTAGTGGGCGCAATGGTCGGTTTCGAAAGCAAGAGCGGAAGGCGACATACGCTCGCACGTCGGATCTGAGCTCTCTGCTTTCATCGAAGTTTCGCAGCCAACGGGGGCTTCGCCGTCTGGGAGAAGCTCTCCAGGCACAACAGTGACGAGGAGGAGATAGATGCACGACACAGAACTGGAGCTGCTTGTCAGGCAACTGGCCGAGGGGTTGCGCGGTGACCATGACGCCTTCTGCCGCGAATTGGTCCGGCTCCTTGCCTGCGGGCATCCAGTCACGCGAGAGCACCTGGCGACTGTACTCCAGATGACTGCCGAGCAGATTGCGGAAGTGCTTGCGGGCTTAGCTGATCTCGAAGTGGACCCGAGCGGCAATGTCGTGGGATGGGGACTCACCTTCGTTCCTACGCCCCATCGCTTTCAGGTGAATGGGCACACATTCTACACCTGGTGTGCGCTTGATGCACTGACCTATCCTGCGCTGCTCCGGCTCACGGCCGGCGTGGAGTCGTCCTGCCCCGTCAGCGGTGCTCCGGTGACGCTGTCGGTCACGCCTACAGGCATTCATGACCTGGCCCCTGCCAATGCCATTGTTTCTTTGGTGATCCCCGAACAGGGCAGTTCCTGTAATGATGATCGCGGCTCCTTCTGCAACCGGAGTCTTTTTTTCCGCTCGCGACGGGATGCGCTGGTGTGGCAGGCATCATCTCCCCAGGCCAGGCTGCTTTCGGTTGCTGATGCGTACCAGGTTGGCGGCCTGATCGCCCGGTACCGCTACCCATCGTGAAGAGATGATCCGCGACAGAACAGAGAGGTCCATGATGCAACAGACGCAGTTAGAGGCCATCGCTCAAGCGGTCGCCCAGAGACAGGACCGCTATCAGCGCAATACGCCCCTGTTTGGGCAGCTTGTCCAGCTCTTAGTGCAAGGGCGACCCGTTGCCCCAGAGCTTCTTGCTCGCAGGCTCCATCGCGAACTGGACGAGGTGCTCTCGATCTTGCGAGCACACCCGGAACTGGAGTATGATGCGCACGGCAACCTTGTCGGCTCCGGGCTCACTCTTCGCCCAACCGCTCACCAGTTTCGAGTGAAGCAGCACACCCTGTTCGCCTGGTGTGCCTTTGATACCTTAACCTACCCGGTCGAGCTTCACGTGTCCGCCCAGATCACCTCTCGGTGTCCGGTCACCGGAAGAAGCATCTGCCTGACAGTGACACCCGAACAGGTTCTTGATCTGGATCCACCGGGCGCAGTGGTCTCGCTCGTTGCTCATGAAGCGGCGAAGTGCTGCCACAATGTGCGGGAGGACGTGTGCAACTACGGTCATTTCTTTGCCTCACGCGAGGTAGCTACACAATGGCAAGTGGCGCACCCCCATGCCCTGATCCTTTCTGTGGAGGAGGCATACCAGGTGGGAATGCTGGTCGAAGGCTCTCGCTTCCGAGATGCGGAATCATGAGAGAGCAGATCGGAGAGCAAGCTCCTATTCAACCGTTGACTCAAGAAAAGCAAGAGCGAAAAGGAAGGAAAGGGACGTATGCACCATCCAGCACTCGAAACGATTGCTGAGCGCCTGTCGGAGCAGCTGCGAGGCGCGCAGGAAGAGCTCTGCCGCCCCATTTTGCACCAGGTCACGCGCGGCAAACCGGTTGCGACAGCCACTCTCCAGGCCTTACTCGAGGTGAACCAGGACGAGTTGGAACAACGCCTGGCGAAGCTCCCACCAGATGTCGAGTTTGATCGAGCGGGCAATATCGTCGGCCTGGGAGTGACCCTGGTGCCGACATCCCATCGTTTTCAGATTCGTGGCAAGGTGCTCTACACCTGGTGCGCCTTTGACACTGTTCTGTTCCCACCGTCTCTGCACGTCGAAGCACAGGTTCAGTCGACGTGTCCGGTCACCGGTCAGCCCATTTCCTTTGTCGCCACGCCCGAAGGTGTCGTCAAGGACCTGCTCCAGGCTTCCAGTGTGATGTCGCTGATCGTGTCAGCTGAGCGCGGCGACTGTACGCGGGACACCTTTTGCCGGCAGTCGCTCTTCTTTCAGTCAGAGCAGGCGGCCTCGGCCTTCCTTGCAGCCCATCCATATGCGCTTCTGCTTTCGGTCGAGGAAGCCGCCTACGTGGGACGGTTGGTGGCCCAAATCTGCTTGACGGTCACAGGCTGAGACCCCAGGAGTCAGAACGTATACCGCTTGCCAATAAGGAGATAAACGTCACCCCATGGAGAAACAGCTCCGTATCCTCATCGTCACGCTCGATTACTCGCCCCCAGTGCTCGGCGGGTACGGGGTGATGTGCGCCCAGGTCTGCATCTGGCTCAAGCGGCGTGGTCATGAGGTGCTGGTGCTCACCAGGCTCTCTCAGGAGCCGGTGGTCGTCTCGGCAGGCCCTGATGAGGATGAGGGCGCAGTCTCTGTGCGCCGCATCCTGCGCAGCTACTGGGACAGATCGGCCTGCCTGGACCTGCCTTTTCAGGAAGCGCTTGCCGTCGAACAGCACAATCAGGCGCAGATGCAGGGCGTTTTGGCGACCTTTCGCACCCATGTCGTGGCCTTCTGGCACATGGGGGCCATGTCGCTGGGACTCATCACGACGACAGCACGCCTGGGCTTCCCACTCGTCTTCGTCATCGGCGATGATTGGCTCTGCTACGGCGGATGGGCCGATGCCTGGCTCAGATGGTGTAACGAGCATCCAGAACAGGCGGCAGTGGTCGAGCAGCACACGGGACTTCCCACGCGATTGCCAGACCTGGGAGCGCTGGGAATCTTTTGCTTCGTGAGTGCCTGGACCAAAAGACGAGCCGAACAGATCGGCGGGTGGCACTTTCCCCGCGCTGAGATCATCTTTCCAGGTCTCTCCCCAACCGAGTTTCCGCCATCGGTCGAGGTATCCGATCGTCCCTGGAGGTGGCGTTTGCTCTGGGTGGGACGAGTGAGCGAGGAAAAAGGGATTGAGATGGCCATCCACGCGCTGTCACTCCTCCCAACGGACACCCCCCTGGAGATCGTCGGGCCGATCGAACATGCCTATCGCTCTCGTCTGGAAGCGCTGGCCGCAACGCTGGGTGTCGCATCCCGTCTCTCCTTCTCACTGGCGTCTCGGCAGCAGATGCGCCAACGCTATCAGCAAGGTGACGTCACCCTCTTCACAAGCATGATAGAGCATGAGGCCTTTGGGCTGGTGCCCCTGGAAGCGATGGCGAGCGGTTGCCCTGTGGTGGCCACCGGTGTGGGAGGATCGAATGAGTACTGCCTCGATGGGGTCAATTGCGTCCGTGTTCCCCCTGGAGATCCTGCCGCTTTGGCACGTGCAGTTCAGCAGCTAGCTGGGAGTCAGGGCCTCCGCCAACACATAGAGCTTATCCGAAAACCAGAGCTTTGGCAAACAGGAATGGGTGCGTTCCACGACCCAGCGGCGCGCTCGATAGCCAGGAGTGAAGACCTTTTCTTGCTTTTCAGCGCCCCGACTGCGGATGTGAGGCATGTACTGATGGTTTTCTACCTCTCGGAGGATCACTGGATAATTGTGGCCCGCTTCTAAACACAAGTGTTGCGGCTGCGCTTCGGTCGGATCGGGACGGGCGATGACGACGCCGTCCAGGGTTGCACAGAGGAGTTTCATATCATGACGGTTGGCTCCGTCGATGACGCTGGCCAGGGGAATTCCAGCCCCGTCAGTCAAGAGGCTGCGTTTGACACCGAGTTTGCTGCGATCGGTGGGATTGGCTCCGGTCGAGGCGCAACCGAAAGGGGCTTTCGTCATTGCCCCATCCACTGATTGCCACTCCCACTCGATCCCTTGCACTTCATCATACTCTATGAGTCCGGCTTGCCAGAGCGCGCTTCCAGAAGCCTTTCTGCTCCCATTCTTGAAAGCGATCATGAACCGTGGAACTCGCTCCCAACTCTCGTGGTAAAGCATTCCATTGATTACCCGTGCGTAAGACGTAAATGATGGCCGCAAAAGCTTTGCGATCTTCCATTCGAGGTCTTCCTCCCTTGGCATGCGAGGGAGCAGACGGGATCAGTGACTTGACTTTCTCCCACCATTCTTCGCTCACCTCCCATGGGCGCGTTCTTGCCATTGATTTCTTCCTCTTGTATCTTCCAAAACAGCGCATCAGAAAGAGCCTCATGGCAAGAGTGGCTCATCTCCACGCATCCGTGAAGCGCTTGCAACACGTTTCGCTCCCAATCCCATCTCTGATTATCTTTTTGAAACGGGCTGGGAAAGCTCGTTTTGACGAATCAACTCCTCAGAGACGTTCCAGAGACGTTGGCGTATGGTCACATCATAGGAAAGCCTGGAAGAGGGAGTCTGCTTGCAGTCGGAAAAGTACATCCCACTCACGCTCTCAACCTCAGGTGAGGTTGCCAGGTAGAGCGTCGTCTGCGCTCCCTTCTCGACATTTATTCCCACAAAAGTGTAGATGAATGCCCCGATGAAATGCGGAATGCCTTTCAGGCCGCCATTGAAGTTGGAGGCAACTATGCCGGGATGGAGCGCGTTAACCGTGACGCCTGTACCCTTGAGCTGGTCGGCTAATTCATAGGTAAAGAAGATCTGAGCCAACTTGGACTGGCCATAGGCTTTCGCGAAGCTATAGTGCTGTTCCCCTTGCAGATCCGTAAAATCGATCTTCCCACTGGTATGCCCGGATGAACTGACATTCACAATGCGCGCTGGCGCGCTGGCTTTCAGCACGTCCAGCACCAGTTCCGTGAGCAGGAACGGGGCCAGGTAATTGGTCGCGAAGGTGTATTCCAGCCTATCAGGCGTCACTTTGCGCTCGGCGTGAATTCCCCCGGCGTTGTTGACCAGCACGTGAAGCTGTGTATAACGCTGTTTGAACTCGCTGGCTGCGCGGCGTACCTGGGAAAGCTCGGAGAGGTCCGCGACGATCAGATCCACCCGAGCGTTCCCACTGGTCTCTTTGATCTCTGCCTGCACTGCTTCTCCCTTTGCGCGATTGCGGCAGACCATCACCACGGTCGCACCCATCCAGGCCAGTTCCCTGGCCGTCACTTTCCCAATCCCTGAACTACTGCCTGTCACCAGGCATACTTTTCCCTGCATGTCGCTTGTTGTCATGATCGGTATCTCCAATCTCTAAACTTTCGTAGAATCTCCGATGGATGAAAGGAGTCGTCGCCGCCGGGCGGCAGGGTTGGAGTATCAACTGCCCTCTCAAAGCTCTTGTTGTCGGTTATGCACGGAATGCGGTGGCCTCAAAGCGAGGGACTAGCTACCCCTGTTGGCGGCGTTCCTGATTCTGACGTATCGTTTCGCGCATCATGGTCACCAGAGCCTCATTGTCCAAACCCGAACGTGCCTCCTCAAGCAGTTCCGTCCAGGCCCGCTCAAGATCAATATGATACCTGTTACTGATCCTGATCAATAGGATCAGTGCGTCCGCGATAGTGCGCGCGAAACGCACGTTCTCCACAGGCAGTGCGAGCTTGCCTTCGATGGTCATCACATCATCTGCCAGTCTTCCAACGACCCCGGCCAGATGGGTCACCAGCAGGCTCCCATCCCACGGCCCGACCACCTCATGAAAACGCTGTGACAGCTCCTGGGTATCGCTGATCATCTTTTCGAGTTCCATCTTTTTGTTGCCTTTCTCCTCAACAGGGTAGAAAATCCATGCTTTGGTTGAGACCTGGCTCAGGCGATGCACGCTTCAGCAAAGCGGCGGATCGACTCCTGTTGGAGAGCGTCAGGAAAGATCATGATGAGTTCCTGCACACCTGCCACCTCGTATGCCTTGAGGCGTGCGCGGACCGTCTCAAGGGTGCCGACCAGCCAGCGCCATATCGAGCTGAGGCTGAGATCGAAACATCGCAGGCACACTGCCAATAGCCTGCTCATTCGTATCAGCGATGACCACCATGGTGCTGATGGTGCGTCGGATACGCTCATAGTCGCGCCCAACGGTCTCGCAATGCTCTTTGAGCAGCGCAAATTTGTGTGCCACTGTGGCTGGATCGCCCGCCACGTTACAGGCATCTGCGTATTGGGCTACCAGCTTCAGCGTGACTTTCTCGCCACTGCCCCCAATCAGCAGAGGGATATGTGGTTGCTGCACGCCCTTGGGCTGATTAAGAGCACCGCGCACCTGGTAGTATTTGCCTTCAAACACCGCCTCTTCTTGGGTCCACATCGCTCGTATGACCTGGACCGCTTCGCGCAGGTAACGCAGGCGTTCCGGCGCATCGGGATAGTCATAGCCATAGGCGCGGTACTCATGCTCGTACCATCCTGCTCCGATACCGAAATCGAGCCGTCCGTGCGAAAGGACATCGAGAGTGCTGGCCATCTTCGCCAGCAGCGCAGGATGGCGATAGCCGTTGCAGGTGACCATTTGCCCAATGCGTACACGCTTCGTATCGCGCGCCAATGCCGCAGTACTGGTCCAGCACTCGAAAGTCACTTCCTGTGATGGTTGAGGAACGGTATGAAAATGGTCTACCAGCCAGACCGACTCATAGCCGCACTCTTCAGCCGTCTGGGCCACCCGAGTCATCGTTTCGTACGCTTCTACAGGATCAGTGATGCCTACCAGATCCATCAACCAACCTTGTGGAAGTTGAATCCCATATTTTAGAGACATGACGAATTCCCTCTTTCTTTTCGGGCAGAAAAAAGCCCGCTCTCATTTTGCTCTTGACACTGTGCTGCTCGACGTTTAGAGTGTAAACTATAAAGTATACTTGAAGGTCAAGTCCTTTTTGAGGAGATTCCCATGAAAATCCATGAGTTGGCACAAAAGACCGGTTTGACGGCTCCCACCATTCGCTTTTATGAGAAGGAAGGGCTGCTGGATACACGCCATGTTCGACGTGGAGAAAATAACTATCGCGACTATTGCGAGGAGGCAGTTGAGCATCTTCTGATGATCAAAGAGGTTCAGGCAGCAGGTTTCACCTTAGCCGAGTTCAAAGAGCTTGACGCAGCCTGTAATGCAGCAGATGGGCTGGTCACCCAGAAAGCCGCGACGTTTCTTCGACGAAAGATTGCTGAGGTTTCCGAGAAAAGAGCAGAATTGAAGCGCATTCAAACCTACCTCACCAGCAAATTGGCAGAAGTGCTTCAGGAAGACAATACGTCTGCTTCGTTGCGATAAGTGCACCAATTTTTGACATTGACAGGCTCTTTTTCTCCGAGTGGAGCCTGCGCGAGCCTCATTTCAAAGGTGACCGGATCATCATTGGTGCTCACGACGAACGAAAGTGCTGGTTTTCGGATAAGCTCTTAGTGGAAGGCGGGCTACGGACAGCGATGTCATTCACTCTTGATCGCCAGGCGGCAGGCATTGAGCGCTGGCTTCTGGCCGCTTCAAGCCATCCCCAAACATAACCATAGCCATCGTTTTCACCACTATTACTTATGAAGAGACACGTACCAACTTCCAGAAAGGTGTGTGCTGATCCATGCAGCAATTCGAGGTGGTCACTGTTCCGGGCAGCTCACTGTGGACGGTGTGCCAGGGCAACGGACTGCCACTAGTGTGTTGCCACGGCGGACCGGGATTGTGGGATTACCTTGAGCCTGTCGCAGAGATGGTTGATGACCTGGTCACCGTCTACCGCTACGACCAACGCTCCTGTGGCCGGTCCACAGGAGGCCCTCCCTATGACGTTGCCACCGCCGTCGCTGACCTGGATGCCTTACGTGACCATTGGGGTTTCTCGCAGTGGATTGTGCTGGGGCATTCCTGGGGAGCCACACTCGCTCTTGCCTATGCTCTCGCACATCCTACCCGAGTACGTGCGCTGATCTACCTCTCCGGGACGGGCATTGATGCTTCCTGGCACGCTGAATATTGCGCCAATCGAGCGGCATTGCTCAGTCCTGATGAACAGCGCCAACTCGCCGACTTGCGGGCACGTCTCTCTTCCGTGCAGGGAGCCGAATATGTCGAGATCGAGCGGGCGTACTGCGAACTGGCCTGGCCCACTGACATCGTTGACCGCAGGCATGCGCGAGAACTGTCCCGGCAGCTGTTTGTCAATGGCCTGCATGTCAATTTCCTGGTCAATCAGCTCCTTGGCGACGATGCTGATCACTTTACGCAGCAAAGAACGCTGTCTGGGCGGCTTGCCGCCCTGCGGATCCCCACGCTGGTCGTGCATGGTGAGCGCGATCCTCGCCCTGCCAGAGTCGCCCGGCAACTCGCTGAGATCATCCCGTCTGCCAGCTACGTCGAGCTTCCACACGTTGGACATCTCCCCTGGATAGAACACCCCGACCTCCTCAGAGGAGTCCTCCGGCCATTTCTTGAGCGTCTCTCCTCGCAGAAGAGTGGGAAAGCTGATGCTTGACGGCTCTTCTTCTGCGCACTATACTTGAGAGAAGATGATCGTTCATACACGTTCCTTTGTCAAGGAGTGCTTGAGAATGCTCCGTCATTATTGACGCTGAGACAAGCGCATTCCTGATCTCTATCCTGGCCTGATGCCGTTCATGTGCTTACATACGGATGAACGATCTTCATGTGCCTGCATGATAGGCTTCATCTTCTCCTGGGGTGCACCTGCTCTCTTTTTGCTTCCTCGGTGTCGTGCCCCTCCACAAGACGTGGTCCTCTTGTCGTCTTTCTCTGTTTCCTCCACAGGCGCAGTATGTTTCCCAGTACATTTCAGAAAGGATGTTCTGCTATGCAGATGACCATTGCTTTGCTCCAAATGACGGCTTGTTCCGATCTCTCCGCTGTTCTGGCCAAGGGAGAGGCTTTCTGTCGCCGCGCTCGGGCGATGGGGGCCGATCTGGCCCTCTTCCCGGAAACGTGGAATGCGATCTACTCCTTTCCTCACGCTCAAGAAGACCTATGGCAAGCGCCAGAGCTTTGGCAAAGCATGCCGTCTGGCCCTCTTGATGAACCTGATCCTCTCGCGTACCAACGCTGGCTAGATCAAGCTGTGAGTCAGAACGATCGCTTCGTGACCTATTTCCGGAAACTGGCCCGCGAACTCTCGATGGCTATCGCGCTCACCTATCTCGAGCGCTGGCCACCCACTCCACGCCATCCCCGCAATACGATGTCGCTGATCGATCAGCGGGGCGACATCGCCCTGACCTATGCGAAAGTGCATACCTGTGACTTCGATCAAGGGGAGTTTGCCTGTACGCCTGGGGACAGTTTCCCGGTGTGTACCCTGCAGACAGCACAAGGGCCACTCAAGGTGGGAGCGATGATCTGTTACGACCGGGAATTTCCCGAAAGTGCCCGTATCCTCATGCTCCAGGGAGCCGAGATCATCCTGATTCCCAACGCCTGCCAACTCGAGATCAACCGCCTCGCGCAGTTGCGCACCCGCGCCTATGAAAACATGGTTGGACTGGCGATGACCAACTACGCTGCTCCCTACGCGGGGCACTCGCTTGCCTTCGATGGGATCAACGAGGATGAACACGGGCGTTCACGCGATATGCTGCTAATCGAAGCCGGTGAGGGCGAAGGCATCTATCTGGCGACCTTCGACCTGGATGCCCTGCGCTCCTATCGCAGCCGCAACACCTGGGGCAATGCTTTCAGGCGTCCCCACCGCTATCATCTGCTGACCTCCCTGGACATTGAGCCTCCCTTTGTGCGCGTCAATGCTCAAGGGGAGCGCTATGATCCTACGCGCAGGTAAGCACAGGCGCAGAGAAGTCAGGCAGATCCGTTTGAAACAGATGCAACTCTGATGACCAGGGGTGGTGCATCTCGTTCCACCTGTGGGGTTTCTGCACCACTCGTTCATATGTTCTGTGAGCCAGTCGCGTCTGTTTTGATCATGACGACTACCCGCAGATATCAAGTATGTTGGATCTTTCGCAATTTGATTCCACACCGTCACATGTTGGACATCTGTGAGCAGTCGTTGTGAATAGAAATCCCTTGCCCGGCTAAGCGAAACATCGCTGTTTTCGAACAGGCATGATACCCCTTGAAGTGCTGTTTTAGTTCCGCCAATGCCAATCTGTAGGGTGTATGAGTTGGCGGTAAGCAAACAAATAGGAAAGAGATTCTCTGCTCTTTTCTATACCTGCTCTGCAAGGTTATTGTACTTGACAAGGAGGCATTTCGTCAGGCATAACAAGAGCAGATATATCTCCGTTGTCTTGTTTGTCAAGCGAGAGGATTGTTCGTTATGGCAGCGCTTGTCAATATGCACACCACGAGTCAGATAGTACGAAACGGGAAAGAGAGCAGCCCCTGCGCTCCTCCTGGGGGGCTGCTCCACTTCTTTGTCGCAGATGCGCGCATTGGTTTCTCCAGGGCTTGGAGCCATCATCCTCCCTTTTATTAACTGACAGCGCGCGTCGGCCACTAGAGCAGAGGTCCCTGCTCTGGTAAGGGACTAGATCTTATCAACCATCACGCTGCACGCTCGCTCTCAACAATGCATGCTTTCTACTCTCAGGGAAACGAAGCTATGTTTACCTTTACCTGACCAAACTTGATCGACGCGATGCCACAACGCAAACTAGAAGGGCATGTTGTCTCTCAGGCCCTGCCGCTTGTGTAGGGGTTGGTTGTGTAAAAAACGCGGCCATCCCCGTCGCGCGTTCACCTCCACATGATGACGTTCTTGCTGCTTCTGTCATCGACGCCCGTCTACGGGTTCGCATGCCTGTTGTCTTTTTTCAGGAGAACGTATCTATGTGGATTTTCCTTTTCTTCACATCCTTTGGGCAAGGACTGGCCAGCACCGCACGCATCTGCTGGATGACGCTGAAACTGGCCTGGAAAGCCTGCCCTGGCTTACTGGTCGCTGTACTGCTGCTCTTTGTGGTAGAGTCGGGGCTTGCGCCGCTGCAATTGGCGTTGTCGCGGACTGTCATCGATCATATTGCTGCCCCCGTGGGACGCACAGCCGCTCTTGACACTGTTAGCCATGTGCCGCTCGCCGTCTGGATTGCGCTCACACTCGCTGTCGTGGCGCTCGGACAGCTCATCCCACCGCTGACTGCCATGCTCCAGAGCCGGGCAAGTGACCGCTTAACCGGCTACCTCACCGAACGGCTGATCCAGGCCGCGAACCGCTGGCAGGGCCTGGAGCGTTTTGAAGATCCGCGCTTCGCCGACGACCTGCACCGCGCGCGCGAGGAAGCTGCCCGCAGCGGCCTCGACCTGGTCTACTTCGGCGCGATCGTCGCGTTAGCGCTGCTCACGGCTCTGGGCCTGGGCATTACCCTGGTGGGGTTGCATCCGCTGATCCCGCTCCTGCTGATCCTGGCGACGCTGCCGCAGATGGCGCGTTCCTTCGCCTATGAGTGGTCTATCAGCGGGCATCTCTATGATAGCACGCCCCAGACGCGCCGCCTGCAAGAGAGCCGCGAGATGCTGCTCTCGCCCGAGCCTGCCAAGGACGTCCGCCTCTATGCGCTCTTCCCGTTTTTCCGCCAGCGCTATGAGACGATCTTTGCCCGGGTCATCAGGCCTCTCGCGCAGGAGCGTCGGCGTGCAGTCCGTCCCATGTCGCTCGCCGGGACCCTGACAGCCTGCGCCTGCGGAGCGGTCTACCTCTACGTCATCTGGCTGGTGGCCCACGGCCAGCTCAGTGTCGGCGCGCTCGCCCTGTATGGCGGCGCGGCGACGCTGTTGCAAGCACAATTGCTGCGTTTGAGCTTCTTCACCGGGCTGTTCCCCATCCATCTCGGCTTTCTGCCGAGCCTGCTGCGGGTCATCGAGGCGCCCCCTGATCTGCCCGTTGCACACCATCCGAGACCCGCGCCGGAGCAGATCCACCAGGGCATCGTGTTTGAGCGGGTAAACTTCACCTACCCCGGGCAGACCACGCCGGTCCTCTCGGATGTCTCGTTCCGTCTGGCTCCGGGTGAGTGTGTAGCGCTGGTGGGGCACAACGGTGCTGGCAAGACGACCATGGTCAAGCTGCTGCTGCGGCTCTACGATCCGACCGGGGGGCGTATCCTGCTCGACGGGGTGGATCTGCGGGAGTACGACCTGGGCGATCTGCGTCGCAAGATGGGTGCCATCTTCCAGGACTTTGGGCGCTACGAGCTCACGGCGGGCGAGAATATCGGCCTGGGGCGGCTCGAACGCCTGGGCGACCCCGAGCTCCTGCGTGACGCGCTGGTCAAAGCGGGGGGCGAGTCGTTGCTTGAAAGCCTCCCAGATGGCCTGGAGACGCTGCTGGGACGCGAGCTCGGCGACCGCGAGCTCTCCGGCGGCGAATGGCAAAAGCTGGCGCTTGCCCGCGCGTACCTGCGCGACAGCCAGATCCTGGTCCTCGATGAGCCGACCGCTTCGCTCGACGTACAGAGCGAGTATCGCATCTACACCCGTTTCCGCGAACTGACTCGGGGCCGTCTGACCCTGCTGATCAGCCATCGCTTCTCCACCGTTCGCATGGCCGATCGCATCCTGTACCTGGCTGATGGGCGCATTCAGGAGGAGGGGAGCCACCACGAACTCATGGAGCGGGATGGGGAGTACGCGCGCCTCTATCGCCTGCAGGCCGCGCACTATCTCGATGCAGAACAGGAGGCCGATCAATGAAACGATGGAAACCATGGTTGA
>Ga0137389_10001485_pt1 | contig 13741 bp, 9 predicted proteins | sample 15con2h14BmetaG_FD_104645 | JGI IMG/M metagenome (GOLD analysis project Ga0137389, IMG submission 104645) | Vadose zone soil microbial communities from Angelo Coast Range Reserve, California, USA - 15con2h1.4B metaG | ecosystem: Environmental > Terrestrial > Soil > Vadose zone > Saprolite...
GCATTGTACTACGCCGATAAGTGAGTACACACTCGCTTGATCATGCCCATTTTACCTATGTTTTCGGTATCGCTTCGGTGGTGCGGAGCTGCCTCGGCGTGCCCATCTCACTGGTGCGTGGGCGCCGCCTGTGTGATGCGGGCCACAGGGCCCGTGTGCAGGGCGCGGTGGAAAGCGGACGCGCGGAGCGGAGCGGAGGGTGGAGACGCGTCGATCGCCCGAACGGTTCCGGTTAAGGCACCGTCCCTCGTCCGTCGCTCCGGTCTCCGTCGAGCACCGCTCTCACCTTCCGCGCTAGCGTCTCAGGCACAAACGGCTTCTGCAAGAATTCCACCCCGGCGTTGAGCACGCCTTGGCGAACCATGGCGTCGTCGGTATAACCGGAGGTGTAGAGGACCTTCATGCCAGGCCGGACGGGTGCGAGCCGCTCGGCGAGCTCGCGCCCACTCATCCCCGGCATCACGACATCCGTGACGAGGAGGTCGATCCCGCCGGCGTGCTGGGTGGAGAGCGCGACCGCGGCAGGTCCGTCCGGCGCGTCGAACACGGTGTAGCCCCAGGCTTCGAGGCTGCGGCGCGCCAGCGCCCGCACGGGCGCCGAGTCCTCGACCAGGAGCACGGTCTCCTGGCCGCCGCGCAGCTCCTGCGGCGCCGGAGCGGGCGCCACCGGTGCTGCCTCCCCGGCTACGCGGGGGAGGTACACTTTGACCGTCGTGCCGCGCCCAGGCTCGCTGTACACCCACACGTAGCCGCCGCTTTGCTTGACGATCCCGTACACGGTCGCGAGCCCCAGGCCGGTGCCCTTGCCTACTTCCTTGGTGGTGAAGAAGGGCTCGAACAAATGTGCCTGGGTGGTCTCGTCCATCCCCAGCCCCGAGTCGGCGACCGTGAGGCAGACGTAGTCACCGGGGGGCAGGCGGTGCCGGCGCTCGACCAGTTCGTCCGCGAGCGTGATCCGGGCGGTCGCGATGGCGACGCGGCCGCCGGTCGGCATCGCGTCGCGCCCGTTGACCACCAGGTTCAAGAGGACTTGCTCGAGTTGCCCGGGGTCTGCGTTGACGGCGCCCGCCGCCCCATCGAGTGAGATGACGAGCTCGATGTCGTCGCCGATCAGCCGGCGGAGCATCTTGTCCATGTTCGCCACGACGGTGTTCAGCTCCAGCACCCGGGGCGCGAGCACCTGGCGTCGACTGAAGGCAAGCAGTTGCCGAGTCAGCTCGGCGGCTCGGAGGCCGGCGTTGCGGATCTCCTCGGCGTCCTCACGCCGGGAATCGCCGGGCGGCGTGGCGTGGAGCAGCAGCTGGGTGGAGCCCAGAATGGCCGTGAGCAGGTTGTTGAAGTCGTGGGCGATCCCGCCGGCCAGTTGGCCCACCGCCTCCATCTTTTGGGACTGGCGCAGTTGTTCCTCGAGCTGCCGCTGGGCGGTCACGTCACGCGCCAGCACCAGGCGGGCGCGCCGCCCGGCGAATTCGAGCGGTCGAGCCACCAGGTCCACGTCGAACAGGGCGCCGTCCTTCGTCCGGTGGTGTACCCCGGTCCGGACGGCGCCGGCGTCCGGCCGCTGCGCCAGCTCGCTCTCGAGGCGTGCCTGTTCGCCGGGCGGCCGGATGTCGCGGATCGTCAGGTCGAGGAACTCGGCTTCCGAAAACCCGTAGCGGGTGACCGCGGCTTCGTTCACCGCCAGGATGCGCAGCGTCTCGAAGTCGTACACGAACATGGGCTCGGGGTTGGTCTCGAACAGCAGACGGTACTTGCGCTCGCTGTCGTGCAGTTGATCCTCGGTGCGCTTCCGCTCGATTGCCATCGCGACCTGCGTCGAGACGAATTGCAGGATGTGCTTCTCCGTCTCTCCGTAGCGCACGCCGGGCGTGTAGGTCTGGGCGACAAGCACGCCGATCGGGCGGTCGCCGATCGTCAGCGGGACGCCGACCCAGTCGATCGAGGGCGCCCCGATCAGCTCGACCTCGCCCCGCCGCTCGAGCTCGGCCTGCACCTCGGGGGTGACGAGCTGTGGCTGGCCGGTCCGCAGCACGTACTCGGTGAGCCCCTTGCCCGGCCGCTTGGGCGGGAAGTCTTTGTCGTACTCGTCCACGACGTATGGAAAGCTGAGAACGTCGCTCGCCCGATCGTACAAGGCGATGTAGAAGTTTTTCGCGGGCATGAGCTCGCCCACGATGCGGTGGATGGCGCCGAACAGCTCCTGCAGGTTGTGCGCCGCGTGGGCCGCCTCGGAGATCCGGTACGTGGCGAGCTGGATGCGCTCCGCGCGCTTCGACTCGGTCACATCCCGGAAGCTCCACACTCGACCCGCGCTCTTCCCGCCGATCCGCTGTGGTTGTGACAGGCGCTCGAAGATGCGACCGTCCTTGAAGGTCAGGACGTCGAAGCTCGACGCCTCGGGGCGCGCGTACAGCTCCCGCACTTTGTTCAGGAACGCCTGGGGGTCGACCAGTTGCTCCCGCACGAAGGCCAGTACCTGCTCGTCGTCCTGGGCTTCGAGGATCGAGTCGGGGATGCGCCACAGTGCCGCGAACTTACGATTGAAGCTCACGATGCGGCCGGCGAGGTCGACCACCAGGATGCCATCGGCGGTAGACTCGAAGGTCGCGTTCAAGAGCGACAGCGTCTCGCGCAGATTCTGCTCGGTCCGCTGCCGCTCGGTGACGTCCTGGTAGTTGACGACGATCGCGCCAATCGCCGGCTCGTCGAGCCGGTTCACACCCACCGCTTCGACGCGGCGCCACGTGCCGTCCTTGTGGAGCGCACGCAGCTCGATCTGCGCGACGCGACGCGGCTCCTGCATCAGCTCGGCGAAGAGTTCGAACGCGCGCACCTGGTCGTCCGGGTGGATGAGCTCGAACACGCTCCGCCCTACGTTCTCGGTCGAGCCGTACCCCAGCACCGGCTGCGAGGATTGGCTGGCGTAGAGGACGGTGCCGCTCGCGTCGAGCAGCGTGATGACGTCGCTCGAGTGCTCGATGAGCGCGCGAAACCGGCGTTCGCTCGCGCGCAGTGCCTCCGCCGCGCGCCCGCGCTCCGTGATATCCCGGGCCACGAGCACCACGCGGTCCGGCCCCAGCGGGGAGATCGCAGCAGCGAACCACACCTCCTGGCCATCGATCGCGAGGTGGTACTCGGCGTCCACCGTCTCCCGGCCCTCCAACGCCCGCCGGATGAGCCGCAGAAACTCGTCCGCCTGCGCTTGCTCGAAGACGTCGTGCAGCGTGCGGCCGACGAGCTCGGGCCCCGGCCGGTAGGGGGCGGGGGCGCTGGTGGGCGCGATCTTCAGGTAGCGACCGTCGGCATCGAGCACCACGATTACATCGCTGATCGCGGTGAACAGTGCCTCGAGTTCCGCGTCGGCGTCGCGGCGCGCGGACGGAGCAGGCTTGGCGATGGTCATGCCGGGGTCACAATACTCACCCGCGGGGGTGGCGCGTCAACTTCGGGGCTGCACCGCGCCGGTGACCGCCGTCACCGGGGTGCCTCCGGTCGAGCGCTCCCGCTCGATAGAGCGCCGCGCGGCCCGCTCGGGCCCCTGGATCCGGGCGACCGTCGTGCTCGGCAGGCCCGATGATCGAGCGTGGCAGGGGTGGACTCAGGCCGCCTCGGGTCTGGGTGGCGGCTGGTTCAGGATCAGCCAGTAGAGGCCGAGCTGACGGACGGACTCGACGAACTGGCCAAAGTCCACCGGTTTGCGGATGTAGCTGTTGGCCCCCAAGCCGTACCCGCTAATCACATCGTTCTCTTCGAGGGACGAGGTGAGGATCACGACCGGCAGGAGCCGGGTCCGGGGATGGGAGCGGATGCGCCGCAGCACCTCGAGACCGTCGACTTTGGGGAGCTTGAGATCCAGGAGCACGAGTTCGGGCGTCACCGGCCGGCCCTCATGCTGGCCGGTGCCGAACAGGCAGTCGAGCGCCTCGGCGCCATCCCGCGCAACGGCGATCTCGTTCTGAATGTTGTTCTTCGCGAGCGCGCGGCGGGTCAACGCCTCGTCGTCAGGGTTATCCTCCACGAGCAGGATCATCCGGTCGTGCATGAGGCCTCCGCGGCTACAGCCTGAACCACGCAAGCGCTATCGCAGACACCAGCGCGTTGGCTGCCGCGCCTGGGTGGAGAAGAGCCGATCAGATCGCGGAATCTCGTTCCCGCCGCGCGGAGCGGTGCGATCCCGCCCGCGCCGCCCGCGCACATAATAGCAGTCGGCCGACTGGCGAGCAGCACGGCCGCGGCTGAGTCCCGGGCCCGGGCCCGGGCCCGGGCGCTCACGGCGGCGGCGGGCTGCGGTCGAGCTGCGGCTGGACGTGCGTGGCATAGCACTCGGGACAAATGCCATGGCTGAACTGCGCTTCTGAGCGCTTCTCGATGTAGCTCTCGAGCGAGCCCCAGCGCTCCCCGTCGTCTCGGATCCGCTTGCAATAGGAGCAGATCGGCAGCAGCCCCTCGAGTTGTTGCAGCTCGCGCCGCAGACCGAGGATGCGTTGGGCGACCGTCAGCCGGGCGCGCAGTTCGTCGGGGTCCACCGGCTTGGTGATGAAGTCGTCCGCCCCGGCCTCCATCCCGGCTAGGTACTGCTCTTTGCCGCCCCGGGCGGTGACGAGGATGAAATAGACGTAGGGCTCGTTCGGACGAGCCCGGATGCGACGGCAGAGCTCGGGGCCGTCCAGCTCGGGCATGTACCAGTCGGAGACTACCACCGGAATGCGGGCGACCCGCAGCACATCCCAGGCTTCGCGCCCGTGCTCGGCGGTGCTGACTTGATATCCGGCGGCCCGCACCAGCGCGCTGAGCTGGGCGCGGGACACGGCGTCGTCGTCGACGACCAACACGGCGATCGGGTTAGGCACGCTTCCGCTCTCCGGCGTCACGATCGAGCACTTCCCGCACCGTGCGGGCCAGTGCATCCGGCGTGAAGGGTTTCTGCACGAACACGAACCCCGGCTCGAGCACGCCGTGGCGCGTGATCGCGTCGTCGGTGTAGCCCGACATGTAGATGACACGGACATCGGGCCGCAACGCCACCAACCGGACGGCCAAGTCGCGGCCGGAGAGGCCCGGCATGATGACGTCGGTCAGAAGGAGGTGGATCGGCCCCGAGTAGCGGTCCGCCACGTCGAGCGCTGCTTCGGCGCTCGGCGCCTCGAGCACCCGGTAGCCGTAACGCTCCAGCGTCTGCCGCGCGACCGCGCGGACGGGCGCTTCATCCTCGGCGAGCAGCACCGTCTCCGTCCCCCGGGCCACTGGCACCGGGGCGTGGAAGCCGAGCACCGGTTCGGCGGCCGCATCGACGCGGGGCAGGTAGATCTTGAAGCGGCTCCCCGCGCCGAGCTCACTGTACACCCAGATGAACCCGCCGCTCTGCTTGACGATCCCATACACCGTGGCGAGCCCGAGGCCAGTCCCTTTCCCCTTCTCCTTCGTCGTGAAGAACGGCTCGAACAGGTGCGCCTGCGTCTCGGGGTCCATGCCGGTGCCCGTGTCGATCACCGCGAGCATCGCGTACGAACCCGGCGGGGCGGGATAGTGCTCGGCCACGTGGGTGGAATCGAACTCGACGTCGGACGTCTCGATCGTGAGCTTGCCACCGCGGGGCATGGCGTCCCGAGCGTTCACCGCCAGGTTCATAATCACCTGCTCGAGTTGGCCCGGATCGGCGCGCACCCGACCGAGGCCGGCGGCGAGTTGCGTGGCCAGCGTCACATCCTCGCCCAGCAGACGGCGTAGCATTTTCTCGAGTTCGCTCACGAGCGCGTTCAAGTCCACGACGCGGGGCTGCAGCACCTGCTGCCGGCTGAACGCCAACAGCTGCCGGGTCAACCCCGCGGCGCGGTCGGCGGCCTTGCGAATCTCCTCGGCGTCCTGGCGGCGCGGGTCCTTGGCGGCCAGGTCCTCGAGCAACAGATCGACGTACCCGGTGATCGCCGTGAGGATGTTGTTGAAGTCGTGCGCGATCCCCCCGGCGAGGCGTCCGACCGCTTCCATTTTCTGCGCCTGGCGGAACTGCTGCTCGAGCTGCACGCGCTCGGTCACATCCCGCGCGATGCCCAGGATCCCTACCAACCGGTCATCGCGGACCTGGGCGGTGGCGGCGAACTCGGCCACCCGGTAGTCGCCGCGCTGGGTGCGGACGTGAAACTGCGCGGTGGGACGCGGCTCGCCGCGCACGACGCGCCCGAACAGCTCGAGCGCGAGCGGCAGGTCCTCGGGCTGCACCAGCTGGTCGAATGGCTTGCCGAGCCACTCGCCGCGGGGCCACCCGGTGATGGTCTCGAACGCGGGATTGAGCGAGGCAATGACCCCGTCGGGCGAGAGCGCGAAGATGATGTCGCGCACGCCTTCGACGAGCGAACGGTACTGCTGTTCGGAGTCCCGCAGGGCGAGCTCCGCCTGGCGGCGCTCCGAGACGTCGCGCAGGTTGACCACCACCGCCCCGACCGCAGGCTCGAGGAGGCGGTTGACGAAGACCGCCTCCACCGCCCGCCACGCCCCGTCGTGGTGGCGCAGCCGCAGCCCGACCGTGACCGGCGTGCCGGGTCGTCCCAGGAGGTCGGCGAGGACGGCCTGTAGCCGAGGCAAGTCCTCGGGGTGAGCCAGCGCGAAGGCGCTCCGACCAGCGAGCGCGCTCGGCGTGACGCCGAGCAGTCGCTCCGCTGACTGGCTGACGAACAGCACCGCACCGCCGCTATCGAGCAGGGCGATGGCGTCGGCGCCGTGCTCGATCAGCGCGCGAAACCGCTCCTCGCTCTGGCGGCGCGCCTCTTCCGAGCGCTCCTGCTCCTCCCGGGCGCGCTTCAGGTCGAGGGCGCGCTGCACCGCTGGGCCGAGCCGCTCGAGATGGTGCTTCACGACGTAGTCGGTGGCGCCGGCCTTGATGTATTCGGCGGCGGTCTCCTCGTCGAGACTTCCCGTGACGATGATCACCGGCGTCGCCGGGTCCTCCTGGTGGGCGAGCCGGAGCGAATCGGCTGCGGTGAGCTGCGGCAGCGAGTGATCCGAAAGCACCAAGTCGGGCGCGAACGTGCGCAGCGCTTCGCGCAAGGCCGGTTCGGCGTCCACACGGCGGGTGACACAGACGATGCCCGCGCGGCGGATCTCTCGCTCGATCAGTTGCGCGTCGGTCGCGACGTCTTCGACGATGAGGATGCGCGCGGGGGTCGTCATGCGCGCGCTAGCGCGGTGCCTCGTTTAAGCGCAGCCGCGGCGCGATGCCGATCTCGTGCCAGGGGTGCGTGCCGTCGCCGAAGAAGAAGTCTAGCGCTTCCGCGCCGTCGCGCGCGACGGACACCTGGTTCGCGAGGTTCCGGTTCTTCAGCGCTCGCAGCGTCAGCTCGACGTCGTTCGAGTCGTCTTCCACCAACCGAATCTCGACTTCGTGCTGGGCATTCATGCTCACCCGCGCCTCGGCAGCGTGAACTAGACGGTAGTCTCGTGCGCGCACGTGCGGCGGTCCTAGAGTCCGTCCAGTTGCGGCTGGATTTGCGTCGCATAGCACGGCGGACAGATCGTGTGAGTGAAGTGGGTGTCGAACCGCTTCTCGATGTAGGTCTCTAGCGACTCCCACTCGCCTTGCTCCGTCCGAATGCGTTTGCAGTATGAGCAGATCGGCAGCAAGCCCTCGAGCTGCGTCAGCTCGCGCCGGAGACCGAGGATGCGCCCGGCGACCGTGAGCCGCGCGCGCAGCTCATCGGGGTCGACCGGCTTCGCGATGAAGTCGTCCGCCCCGGCGTCCATTCCCGCCAGGTACTGCTGCTTCCCGCCGCGCGACGTGACCAGAATGAAATAGACGTACGGTTCGCGGGGGCGGGCGCGGATGCGGCGGCAGAGTTCCGGCCCGTCCATCTCCGGCATGTACCAGTCGGAGATCGCGATGGGGATGCGCATCCCTTGAAGCAGATCCCAGGCTGCGCGCCCGTTTGGGACGCTCCGGACGTCGTATCCGGCTCCTTGCGCGAGCGCGCTGAGCTGAGCGTTCGCGACCGGGTCGTCGTCCACCACGAGCACGGGAATCGCACTAGCCATGGTGATCACCTTCGGTTGCGGCTCGTAGGTAGTCGAGCGCGGCCTGCGCCTCACCCCGCACGCGCTCCATCTTGTCACGCGCCCTGGGGACGTCGCCCTCGCGTGCCGCCGCCTCCATTTCCTCGAGCAGGGCGGCGAGGCCGCGGGCGCCAATCGTCCCCGCCGCCGACTTGAACGCATGGGCTGCCCGTTGAATCGGCTCGGCCGCCGCACCGCCGGCCGCCGCCGTCAGCGCCGCGAGGCGCTGAGGGACGCTCTCGACGAAGGTCGCTAGAATGCCGTCCACGGCCTGTTCCGCGCCCGCTTCTTCCATCGTGCGGCGGAAGGCGGCGAGGTCCACGGGGGGCAGTGGCGGCAAGATCGTCTGCCCTGTGGCGTCCCGGCGCTCGATGATCGTGAACAACTCGTGCGCTTTGAAGGGCTTGGCCAAGTAGCCGCTCATGCCGTGCGCCAGGCAGCGCTCGCGCTCGCCACTGAGGGCGTGGGCGGTCAGGGCGATGATCGGCAGCGTCTGGCCCTGCGGTAGGGCGCGGATACGCTCCGTCGCCGCGAAGCCGTCCATCTCTGGCATCTGGATGTCCATCAGCACGACGTCATAGTGGTGCGCGCCGATCGCGTCCACGGCTTCGCGTCCATTGTTCGCGACGTCGACCAGGTGTCCGCGCTTCTGGAGCATCGCGATGGCGACTTGTTGGTTTACCGGGTTGTCCTCGGCGAGGAGGATCCGGAGCGCCTGGCGCGATTCGGCGATCGAGTGACGCGTAACGAGATCGGCCGGGCCCGCCGTCGCGGCGGCGCCGGCGAGCACCGTGCCCACCGCCTCGATCAGGTCCGCGCGCGCGATGGGTTTGGTGAGATAGGCCTGAATGCCGAGCTGCCGGCAGCGCTCGCCATCGCCCCGCTGTCCCGCCGAGGTGAGGATCAGCAGCCGGGTGCTCGCGAGCTGGGCGTCGGCACGGATGGCGGCGGCGAGCTCGAAGCCATCGTGGTCGGGCATCTGGGCGTCGAGGATGGCAAGGTCGTAGGACGCCCCGGCGCGCACCGCCTCGCGGAGCGCCTCGAGCCCGGGATCCGCGCGGGACGCCTCGCGTACGGCCACACCTTCGGCACCCAGCATGTCCCGCAGGATGCGCCGGTTGGTCTCGTTATCGTCCACCACCAGGCAGCGACGACCGCCGAGCGACGCGGCGCCCCCGGGCACCGCTGCGGTGACGGCTGGGGTCGCGACCGGGAAGCGTAGGGTGAAACTGAACTCGCTGCCCTGGCCGACATGGCTCGTGACGACGAGCTCGCCCCCCATCAGCATCACGAGACGCCGGGAGATCGCGAGGCCGAGGCCGGTGCCGCCGTAGCGGCGCGTCATGGAGGCGTCCGCTTGGGTGAACTCCTGGAAAATCGTGGCGAGCTGCTCGGCGGCGATGCCGATTCCCGTGTCGCGCACGCAGAACCGCACCGACGCCAGATCGCCGGCGGGCCCGACGACACCCACGGACACATCGACCTCGCCCTCCTCGGTGAACTTGACGGCGTTCCCGATCAAGTTGGTCAGCACCTGCCGGACTCGGGTCGGGTCGCCCCGCACGAGGTGGGGGACGTCGGGCCCCACGTCCACCGTGAGTTCGAGATGTTTCTCGCGCGCCCGGACCGCGAGGAGCGTCGCGGTGGCATGAACGACCTTGGGCAAGTCGAACGAGATCGATTCCAGCTCCAGGTGCTCGGCTTCGATCTTGGAATAGTCGAGGATGTCGTTCAGGATGACGAGCAACGCCTCGGAGGAAGACCGCACCAGCTCCAGCGAGCGCCGCTGCTCCGGGCTGAGCTCAGTGTCCAGCACGAGCTCGACAAACCCCAAGACCGCGTTCATTGGCGTGCGAATCTCGTGGCTCATGTTGGCCAGGAAGGCGCTGCGCGCGCGGGCCACGCGCTCCGCCAGGTCGCGCGCGGCGCGCATCGCTGCTTCAGCGTCCTTGCGATCGCTGATGTCTTCGTACAGCGCGACGAGCCCGCCTTCGGCGGTCGCCTTCACGCTCGCCGCCGAAAGGCGGACCTGGATGCGCTGACCGTCCTTGCGCTGACGCTCGACTTCCACGCGAACGATCTCCCCCTCCCGGGCGCGCGCCTCAAGTGCACGGGACTCGGACCGCATGGATTCGGGCACGATCAGGTCGTCGATGGCCGCCCCCCGGACCTCGGCGGCGGCATACCCGAATAGCGTCTCGAAGGCAGGATTCACGCTCCGGATAGCCCGATCGTCGTCCAGCACCGCGATGCCCACGGGCGTGCTTGCGATCAGCGCATCGAGGAAGGCATGCTGGCGCGCCAGCTCGCGCGTGGACACTTCGAGCAAAGCCGCCGCCCGAACGCGCTCCTGGAAGGTGCGGTGAGCACGGCCGTGAACTCGGTCCATGAACCACGCGAAGGCTACGATCAACGTCACGGCGATGACGTTGAACCGAGCATAGCCTTGCAGCAGGAAGCCGACGAGGACGGGGGCCAGCATCGTGACGAGCAGGTAACGGAAGCTCCGCCGGTCGCCTACCAGCGTGCTGGTCGCGCCGGCGATGATCCCGCTCACGACGACGAGGATGAGCGCACCCTCGTGCGGCGCGAGCACCGGGATGGCGGCGGCGGCGCCGACGCCCCAGGCCAGCCCCACCCCCGCCACGGTGAGGCGCACGCCCCGCAGCGCCTCTTCAGCGGACTGGAGTTGCCTCGCGATCCGCAGCCGCCATACCGTCCGCAACCCGGCGGCAGCGGTGACGCCGCCCACCCATCCGATCGTCAGCCCGCGGGGGAGGGAGTTCCACACCAGCGCGGCGACCACGAGTACGAGCAGGACGTGCAGCGACTCGGCGAGCGGGCCGCCTCCCAGCAGCTGCCGGAGCGCGGCGCGCCGCACCTCCGCTTCCACGTGGGGCTCGTGCTGAGCGACGAGCACCGCCGGATCTCCGCCGGCGGCCGCCAGCGAGGCGCGCACGGGCGAGGGTTCCGCGGGAGTCATGACTCTATATGCGATCCTCCTGGGGACGTGTGCAACATGCGGCCGTCGTGCATCCGGGAATAGGGCGTTTTTGCGGCACGGTGGGGCGTTCGTGCGACAGGCGAGGCTACCCGGCACTTCCCGCACGGGGGCGTGGGGTCTTGCTCCTGGCTTAGGGCATCAGCTGGTGCTGCAGCGCATAACGAATCAACTCGGCGCTGGTTCGCAGCCCGAGCTTCTCAAGAATACGGGTGCGGTAGGTGCTGACGGTCTTGGGGGAGAGGCTGAGGACGGCCGCGATCTCCCGCACGGCCTTTCCAGCGCCGATCAGGCGCAGCACCTCGTCCTCGCGGTCCGAGAGCGCCTCGTGCGGTATCGGGGCGCGGCCGGCGTCGAGGGCGGCGGCCAACTGCTCGGTGAGCGTCGGAGACACGTACATACCGCCCTGCACGATCCTTCTCACTGCCGCAATCAACTCTTGGGGTGAGCGGTCCTTCGACAGGTATCCGGCGGCCCCATCCCGCCCCAGACTGTCGAGACCTGCTGGGCGGAGCTCCGTCGCGAGAGTGCGCACCTTGTCCACCATTTCGTCGATGAGCTTCGCCATCTCGTCCGTCTTGACGAGGAGGGGATCGCGCAGGGGCGCGGGCACGGTGTGCTTGAGTGAGAACAGATCCATCTTGAGGGCAGTCAGGGCCTGGCCGAGCTCGTCTTGGATCTCGCGGGCAATCTGCGTGCGCTCGGCCTCGCGCGCCGAGTGGAGCTGTCCGGCGAAGTCGCGCTCGGTGATGTCCCGCGCGATCGAGGACGCGCCGATGATGCGGCCCTCGCCGTCCTTGATCGGCGAGATCGAGACGGAGACGGCCATGCGCGCGCCATCCTTGCGCATCCGGACGGTTTCATGGTGCTCGATGTGCTCGCCGCGCTGCACTCGGGCAAGGAGACCCTCCAGCTCTCCGGCGCGCTCGGGGGGCTCAACGATGGCGAGGAGCCGTCCCGCCACCTCCTCGCCGCGGTGGCCGTACAGCCGTTCCGCTCCGGGGTTCCAGGTCAGGATCCTCCCCTCGAGGCTCTGGGTGACGATCGCATCCTCCGACGATTCGATCAGCGCGGCGTAGCGCGCCAACGCGTCCTCGGCTTGCTTGCGCTCCGTGATGTCCTGCCCGGTTCCGACGAGTTTGACCGGCTGCCCCAGGTCGTCCACGACGACCGTGCCGCGACTCTGGAACGAGCGCACGGCGCCGTCGGGCCGCACGATCCGATGCTCGCACACGTACGGCACCCCATCGCGACGGGCACGGGCGATGACCTCCCTCACGAACGCACGGTCGTCGGGGTGCACGAGCTCGAGGGCGCCCTCGAGGGTGGCGCGGAGGTGCTCCGGCTCCACCCCGCACAACCGGTACAGTTCGGCCGACCATGCTACCGTGTCGCTTCGGAGATCCCACTCCCAACTGCCGAGGCGCGCGAGCGACTCGGCCTGCGCGAGCTGGCTGAGCGCCTTGCGCAGTTGCTCCTCGGCCCGGGTGTGTGCGGTGATGTCGCGACTGATGGCCAGCACCCCTGCCAGGCCGCCCCGACTGTTCGGGATGGGTGAGAGGCTGAGCGAGATGCCCACGGCACGGCCGTCGGCCCGGGTGACGATATACTCGACCGGGTCAGGCCGGCCACCCCGGCGCAGCCCGTCGAGCAAGCGTGCCAACTCGGCGGCGCGCTCGGGCGGGGCGAGCAGCTCGAACGGCTGCCCGATCACCGCTGTGGCACGATGACCGTAGAGCCGCTCGGCGGCGGGGTTACAACTGACGATGGCACCTTCGGGGGTCGTCGTGAAGATCGCGTCGGAGGAGGACTGGAGGAGTTCGGCATGGCGGTGCAGCGTGTCGGCCGCACCCGGCTCCGCACTCGGGTGCGCCAGCATGCCCCGCTGGCGTCCCGGCCGCGAGCCGGTCGGGTCCTCACGCCGCTGGGCCATCTACACCGCCTGGCGAGGTCGGGATCGAGATGCCACGCACAGCCTCAGCCTCCTCGCCGACAGAGTACCGTGCATCGAGGCACCCGAGTATCAGGGAAACCCTGAGAATCTACATTATCGCTCCAACGACACGAGACCCACGCGTACGGCGTAGCGCACCAGCCGGGCGAGATCGTGGATGCCAAGCCGCTTCATCACTTCCGCGCGATGCGTCTCCACGGTTTTCACGCTGAGCTTCAGCCGCCGCGCGATCTCCCGCGTGGCGTGCCCCTCAGCCAAGAGCTGCAGGACCTCGCGTTGCCGGGGGCTTAGCTTTTCGAGCGGGCGCCGGACCGCGAGCGCCGCCTCGATGACGGGTGCCAGCCGGCCCAGGTCGCTCTTCGGGATGTAGTCTTCCGCGCCCGCCCGCAAGCATTCGACGAGCCGGCGCTCATCGAGCGAGCCGCTCACGACGATGAACGGGATCGGCTGGTGCATCGCCTGGACGACGCGGATCGCAGCTGGAGCGTCGAACGCTGCCAGCGAGTGGTCGGACAAGATGATGTCTGGGGCGAAGTCACCGAGCGCGAGCTTGAACCGGTCCTCCGTTTCGACGCGCTCCCACACGGCGACGATGCCGGCGCAGCCGAGCTCCCGAACGATCAATGCGGCGTCCGCTGCGCTGTCTTCGAGCAGCAGGACGCGGTACGGTCGTGGGTCTGGCATGGCGGCTACAGTATCAGGAAACGACGCACCCGACCATCAGGGAAGACCCGGGACCGACGCGA
>Ga0137389_10001489_pt1 | contig 13731 bp, 16 predicted proteins | sample 15con2h14BmetaG_FD_104645 | JGI IMG/M metagenome (GOLD analysis project Ga0137389, IMG submission 104645) | Vadose zone soil microbial communities from Angelo Coast Range Reserve, California, USA - 15con2h1.4B metaG | ecosystem: Environmental > Terrestrial > Soil > Vadose zone > Saprolite...
TGCTTTTAAGGCGGTGGTCATCGGTACCTCCTGTCTGACAGGCATTATAGCCTGTCAGACAGGAAAAGAAAACCCCGCCCAACCTTATCAGACTTCGATCCTAATTCTCATGTCGTGCACCCATTCGCGGGCGATTCATTGACAAGCAGAGAGTCGCGGGAGAAAATTGAGGACTGCTGCAATTGCCTCACTTGTGCCCAAGTGGCGGAACTGGCAGACGCGCTAGCTTCAGGAGCTAGTGGCCGCAAGGTCGTGGAGGTTCGAGTCCTCTCTTGGGCACCATTTCTTCTATGAATCTTATTGCAAAGACTGCGGCCGCATCGGTTTTCCTTGCGCTGCTGGCGGTTCCGTTCGGCGCCCAACAATCCTTTCCAGTCGTTTCAACCGTCGATGAGCCCTCGATCGCGGGGAGAGCTGTCGCGCTTGATTCGAACGGCAAGCTGCTGCCGTGGCCCATGCCAGAGAATACCGGCTACTCATACTCTTCGTATTTTCTATCGCAATGGACCGTCATCTGGGATCAGTACAACCGCCAGCGGCTTCCGTACTTTTACTGCTGCTTTGATTTCGATCGCAAAACTTACGAATTAATTCCGGACGAACATTATGTGAATTCGACGGCGTACCTGCGCGCCATGATGCAGGGCTTTGTCGAACGTCTGTATGCGTATACCGGCGATCCGCGCACGCTGGAATTCCTGCAAAATTTCGTGGACTACGAACTAGAGCACGGCACAACGCCGGCGAATTATGCGTGGAGTGGCGTGCCCTATCCGTCGGCGAACCCGGGCGCGCGAGAATATTCCGGCTGGAGCGAGCACGGCGAAGATTTTATCGAGCCGCATGTGGTGGGCGAGGACGGCTACGCATACTTGCGGCTGTACGAAATGACCGGAAAGACAAAATATCTGCAGGCGGCGATACGCTGCGCCGCTGCTCTGGTGAAGAATTTCAAAACTGGCGACAAGGACAATTCGCCGTGGCCGTTCCGCTGCCACGCACGCGATGGCAGCCTGGCAAACGGCAAAGGTATGGGTCCGTATTCCGCGAATGTGGTTGAGCCAATCATGCTGTTGGATGAACTGATTCGGCTGAGGCAAGGCGACGTCGATTCATATCAGCGAGTGCGCGATGGTGCATGGACCTGGCTGATGAAATATCCGATGGTTAACAACGTATGGGTCGGCTATTTCGAAGACGTTGGTCCGAACATGGAGAACATGAACCAGGTCATACCGCTGGAGTTCGCGCGCTACGTTTTGCTGCATCCGGAAAAAGATGCGCAGTGGCGCGAACATGTGCGGCAGCTCATCGAGTGGGTGAAGAGCACGCCGAAGTGGCCGAAATATATTGTTCATGGAGCGACCGTTACGACCGAGCAGGGCGACGGTAAATCGTTTTGCTGCAATCTGGCGAATCAGTGTTGCGACAGTCATACCTCAAGGCTCGCTGCAGTTGAAGCATTTTATTACGCGAAAACCGGCGACGCGGCTTACCAAGAAGCGGCGTACCGCTCGTACAACTGGGTGACGTATTTTCAGGGACTGCCGGGCGGAGCTCACGCGCCGTTCAGCACTCAGTGGTGGTTTACCGATCAATTTTCTGACGGGCCACGCCGTATGATGGACGCGTTTTGGGCGGTGCCAGAATGGGCGCCCAGCGATGAATCGCACCTGCTGGGTTCGCTTTCCGCGGTCACAAAGATTTCCTACGGCACGGGTTCTGTGACCTATTCCACTTTTGACGATACATCCACGGATGTGCTTCGCCTTGATTTTGTACCGGAAACGGTAATGGCCGACGGACGGCCACTTCGCGAACTTCACCAGTTGAGCGCGTCCGGCTACACGTTCGATTCATCTTCGCGAGTTCTGCGAATTCGCCACGACGATGCGCGCAACATCGACGTCCGGGGAAAATCGGGAGGCGTTGTTTCTGCGCTGGTGACCTTTGACGATCCGCACCTCGCCGCAGGCACTCTTTTGAATGGCGGCTATCCTTCGTCGCAGATTGATTGGGGCAGCGGCGTCTGGAAAATCGCGCCTCCTGGCGGACAATTCGCGACGTTTCACGTGGTTCTTGCGGGTCCGTCGGCGCGCACTGCCAAGTTGAAGTTCTCTTCGCCGCGCATCTTTGTCGGGATCGATGTTTGCAATGACGGCGCAGAGGACGCAGCGATCACGATTCGTTCGCCTGAACAGCAGGAGCAGACTGTAACTTTACACGCGGGCGAACTACGGCGAATTCGCACCGCACGGATAAAACCATCGTTAACGGTGGAATTCGAATTTCATAATCCTGGGAGGCTGCGCTTTGACAACCTGGCTTACGCGCAGCCTTAAGCGCTTAGGCGCGTGCCGCGCGGGGATTCTTTTCTGATTTGCGCTGCGTGGACTGCCGGACCACCAGCTTCGGCTCCAGCAGAATGCGCTGCGGCGCGATGGGTTCGCCCGCTTCGATTAATTGCAGCGCCAGCCTGCCGGCCTTTTGTCCAATAGCGGCCGTTTGCTGGTCGATGCTGCTGAGTGGAACTTTCAGAAATTTATTGTAGAGAAGATTTCCGCAGCCCACGATCGCTACATCTTCTGGAACGCGCAGTCCGGCTTCCAACACTGCTGCGATCGCTCCATATGCAATCGCATCGTTGTAACAGAAAATTCCGTCCGGCTGCGGAGACAGCTGCAAGAGCTTATTAGTAGCTTTGTACCCGCTCGCGTCGCCTCGCTCTTCGATATGTTCGACGTTGTAGATCAATTCCTCGCCCGCAGCCAATCCAAGTTTCGCCAGCGTGCGTTTGTAGCCTTCCATGCGCCCGACCATGGGACTCAAGCCGCTGCCTCCAATGTGCGCAATTCTTTTGCAGCCCACTTCCGCCAGATGCCGCGTCGCGAGCGCGCCAACTTCTTCGTCGTTCACGCCAACGAAATGCGCAGCGAGTCCAGTGAAGCTGCGATCGATCAAGATGTACGGGATCCCCACTTCTTCGACGCGGCGAAACATTTCCACGGTCCATTGCGCTGACGCCACCAGCAACACGTCCACGCCGCGGGCGATCAGCTGCTCAACTGCTTGCTTTTCGTGCTTGGGGTCCGCTTCGGAGGAAGTTGTGACCAGCGTGTAACCGGTGCCCTGCAACGTGGCGGAAACGCTGCGTACGATTTCAGAAAAGAAAGAATGCAAAAGATCGGGCACCACGAAACCGAGCATGCTCGTATGCCCGGTTACCAGTGCACGTGCTGCAAGGTTCGGGCGGTAATTCATCTCCCTGCAGCGCTTCAGCACGCGTGCTTTTGTTTCTTGACTGATGTCGGAGTGGTCGCGAAGAGCTTTTGAAACGGTGATCACGGAGACGCCCAAGTCTCGCGCGATATCTTTGAGCCGGACAGCCATAGAGGAGTTTACCACGCCAGGCTGCGAGCAGGAAGTTTGCCCGCGGCGAGGGCGACGCACACAAAGCGAAAAAAATTGAATCGAACGTCCGGGCAGGGGCGGCACGGCATGCCGTGCCCATACGGGATTATTGTTCCGAATCCGCGCTGGTGGTTACTGGCGGTGATGATGTTCGCAGCTAATTGGCGGCGATCTCCGTCCAGGGATACGCTTTCATGTCACGAAGTTCGGATTTTTGCCAGGCGAGTTCGGGGTGCGCCGCGAGGTGCTGAGCGGCATTGAAGTCGCGGCCACACGCGTGGCCAGCGGCGGCGGCAAAGGAAAGTTTCGCAGCCATCGTCGCGTCGGTGGCCTTGTTTTGTACGGCGCCGGCCGTTCCATACACGGGTTGCCACGCGCCCATGCCGCGCGGAGAAAGGTCGACGTGGCCGCACAGGGTGCGTTCGCTAGGCTCGGTTTTTCCAGTGAGCGAATCGACGTGATCCGCGAGAAACTTTTGCGCCGCGGCGACGTCGATTTTGCCTTTATTCTCTTGCATCAGTTGTTCCCAACGCTTGTGGCGCGCATTGGCGCTTATCGCAGGGTCTTTAAGATTGAAGTTGGTTTCTTCCGCCGCCAATTTTGGATTGATCGGGAAATTTGATCCTACAAAATAGCCGTCGCTTTTGCGTTCCAGCGTGACGTTCTTCAGGCCGAGTTCGAGACTGGCGATTTCGTTTTTCCTGGTGTCCGCGATCAGCCAATCGTTGGCGTAACCGCCGTTGTTCCCTTCCTCGAAAATTTTCGCCACATCATCGATCGATGCGGAATACTGCATGGCCTTGCGGGCGCGTACAAATTCGGGAATGCCATTGAAATCGTAGCCGGAAAATCCGGTGATCGTGGTTTCCGTGATGACGATGCCGGCCGCGTTCACGCCGAAGTCATCGCCGCTGTGAATCAATCCTGGCAAGCCGTCCATTACGAAGCGGTAGCCGCTAGCAGGCTTGATGTCGAAGGCGATGGTCCAGCGTGAACCGTCCATGTAGCCGGTCCAATCGTTATGCGCGATGACGATTTTGCCGTCCTTGGTGTAACTTCCCGTCGCCACGAACGCGCTGCAATGATCCGGCGCGGTGACGGTAGAGGGCGACTTGATGTTGTGATCTTTGTCGTACTGCCCAACGTAGTAGCTCCATTCTTCCGCTGCATTCATCACCACTACGTCCCAGACGTCGAACCTTACGCCGTGAGCCTGCAGACCATCCGCGATTCCTTGCATCTCGTCGCGGTATTCCTGCTCGATGTGCGGCCACATGACATTTTTCGCGGCGTCGCGATAGAAATTCCAGTCCTTGCTGGTGTCATGGGTCAACTCCAGCAGGAAAACTTTTTGCAGATCGGCAATTTCCGCAGCCAGCAGATAGCCGTGCTGGTAGCCGATTTGCGCAGGCGAGCCGGAAAGGTGAACTACCGTCCATCCACTGACCGGAGGTCTGCGCGAAGAGCCAGCGAGCATCGCCTCCGATGGCGCTGCGAGCGAGGAAGCCGGCTGCGCCCGGCGGGAAAGAGCAAATGCCGTAGAACAAATTGCGATGAGCAAAAGAGTAAGAGAAAAAGCGCGACGCATAAATGCCTCCGGGGAAGAGAGGGAAAAAGTAACTCGCGGAGCAAGGATTTACAAGCCGCCAGCCGGCGATCTCCGCAATCAGGGCTGAGGAGCAGCTCCGCGAAGTGCCTCACGATTTTCTTTTGCCAGTGTGTTGCCGGGATCGAGTTGCAAAGCCCGATTCAAGTGCAGAATGGCCTTTTGCGTTTCGCCAAGTTCGGCAAATGCTGCACCGAGATTGGCTTCGGCTCCGGCATCGTCGGGTTTGAGCTTTACGGCAGTCGTGAGCTCTTGCACCGCAGCGGGAAAATTTCCCGCCGTGGCTTGCGCGATTCCCAAGTTGTAGTGCGCATCGAAATATTCGGGACGAGCGGTGGCGGCGGCCGTCAGATGCGCGATGGCTTCCGGGATCTGATTCGAAGCGAGAAGCGCGCCACCCAGAGCGTTCTCAACTGCGGCGTCTCCAGCGCGAAGCGCAAGCGCCGACTGGTATTGCTGCACGGCTTCGCGCGTGGCGCCACGCAATTGCAACATCGCCGCGAGATTATAGTGCGCCTCAAAATCATCGGGATTATTCTCGATGTGATGTCGCGCCAGTGCTTCCTGCAGAATCATCCGCGGATCGCGGGAATCGGCGGCAGAGGCGACGGGAAGCACTTGCAACCAAAGGTGCGCCATTTCGTCCACTGCGCGATTACCGGGGCGCACACGCTGTGGCGGATTATTGGGATTGGAAATGTTGTCGCTGGAGTTGTCGTAGCGGTAGCGCATGACAAGCGTGGTTCCGTGCGGCAGCAATTCCGGCTGCGCGAGACGAAACACCGCCTGCCAGTTAAGGTCCCAACGCGCAATGTGAATGAGCGTTTTCTCCGCGCCATCGGGAAATCGTGCCAGCGCGAGCATGTCGCGGCAAAGATAGTGAGCGTGAGGATAGATCGCGAGGAGCTGCACATCCTCCGGCAGAGTGAATTCATCGCTCACCAGAAAATTGGAATCGCCGGCAGCAATGTCGAGCGCGCGATCATTGTCCAGTTGCAGCAAAACAGGAAATTTCGTAGCCGGCTGGTCCGTGAAATAAACTCCGATGGACGGCTGGATGGATTCTGCTTTGCCGGAAGGCTGCAAATGCGTGTTCAGGAGCAGATCGTTGCCCGGATCGAGCCGCAGTGCCAGTCCAGCCGGTTCGACAATAGGTGGACTGCCCGGCTTCCAAAAAAGGAAATGTCCGTCCGGGTCGAATGACTCCGATTCGATCTGCAGCTCCATGCCCGGGAAGCCACTTCCTGGGGATTTTTCCTGGCGGCGCGCGGATTGCGTGCGATCCACCAAAAGATTTGCATGATGCACCAGACGTTTTTCTCCGGGATGAATCTCAATCGCCCGCACGAAGCGCGAAGACTTTAACGGCGAGCGAAAAATAAAATTCCAATAAACATCGTTGCCGCTTGCAGGAACGTCGAAGGGTGCAGCCGCCTTCAGTACCAGGTCGGGTGTCCCCAATTGCCAGCCAGAAGTGAACTTTGGCGCCGGCGGAAGCTCGTCGCGATTCCCCTCCAGCACCCCATCGGCAACCCATTTTTGAAACAGCGCAATTTGTTCGCCGGAAAGATGTGAATCATCTTCCAGGCGCAAGCCATCCTGCGACGGCAGCCACGGAGGCATCAAATGCCGGCTGGTAACGTCGGCGATTTGGCGCGCGTGAGACTTAACATCGCCGTAAGTTATGAGCGGGAACGGTCCGGCTTCACCCGCATGATGGCAAGACGCACAGTAGCGAAAAACGATTGGGGCAATATCACGCGAGAACGTAACGCGACTTGGTATTTGCTGTGAATTTGGTTTCCGTTCAGCAAACGATACTGCGACGAACGAAGAAAACAATATTGTGACGGCGAGAAATCCTGCACGAACTTGCTTGATCGAAGAAAAATTCATTTCAGGTCGGAGATATAACAACCGACGGCGTTCGCATGGTCTGGAACGGTCGGCTTGCCGTCGAGCGTGTTGCGAATAGCGTTATCCAGTTCCTGCGTTGTAGGCGCGGCACGCGAACGCCCGAAATCCTCGTACCAATCATCGATTCTGCCGTGGTAAACAAGTTTGCCCGCCGAATCGAACACCGCTGCTTCGGGAGTGATGGTGGCGTGCGAGCGCTTCACCAGATCGCGATGAACGTCACGCAATGCTGGAATCACAAAATGGAATTGTTCATCATGCGTTCGAATAAGGCCGGCAGATTCGCCGGCATCAGGGTACACCAGCCAAAAGTCTGCTTTGCTCCGAAATTTTTCATGCAGCTTGCGAATTGTCGGTGCGTAGCGATTCGAAATGGGGCAATCGGTGCGAATAAAAAGCAGTACCACCAGCTTTCCGGTGGACGGTCTGAACGGATCAACAGGTTTGCCGTCCAGATTCTCCGCCGATGCGCTTCGCACGGTTTGCGGAACACTTGGCAGCGCAGCAAATCCGCAAAACAAGAATGCCATGCAAATAATTCTGAGCATCGGTATTTGCGAGGGATACATGACAGCGCGAAACGCCCCGTGCAAGCAACCTCAATTCTACACGCTTCGCCTTCACCTGTACCGAGTGACAGGTTTTCGTGGAGCACAAATTCGTTCCATGCGTCCCGGCAGCGCGCCGCGGAAATACAATGAAAAGGTAGATTCGGAGGCGAAGCGATGAAACGTCTTATCTATTTTCTGATTATTTTGGCCGCGCTGATCACCGGAGCGCTGCTCGGCGCTCATTCGGCTTTCGCTTTTCCGGACGCGAAAGGCACCAGCGTGCTCACCGGAGTAGTGATCGGCCCCAACGACAAACCAGTCGCGCATGCCGCAGTAAGCTACCAATCTTCCGGAGGAAACGCCGCGCACGCAGTGCACACCGATTCCCACGGCCGATTCACGATATACAAATTGCCCGCGGACAATTACGACTTGCGCGCATCGGCCAACGGAATCTTTTCCGAATGGGAGAAAAACGTCACCATCCACGCTGGACAAACGCGCAGCGTCACACTGCACCTGATCTACGCCAAACAGATGCCCAAGATGGCAATTTCCGCCAGCAAGAACAACTAAGCCCGGCCGGCTCGCGGATTATTCCTGCAACAGTTCCGCCAGATCGTGCAGATCCGTCGCGGACACATCTGAGATCGCGCAAAACTCCATTCCATGCGCGCGCGAATAATTCCATTGGAACCCGTTGCGCGTTCCAGTGGCGGGAATCGACGAATCGTTCGCCGCTGCTGGCCACACAAACACACTGATGTAATGTTCTCGCCTGCCGTACACCAGCACCGCAACGCTGCGTCCATCCAAAACGTCCAGCCGTCCGCCCACCAGGGGAAATCCGTTTTCCGCCAAATCTTTCACGGGCGGAACATAATCCAGTTTGCCGTTGAACCATGGTTTTACCGTGTGTTGATCGGTCGAAAGAACGTCCGTCAAGTGCCCTGGCTGAAGCGCCCGCACATGCGCGTCAATAACTTCGCTCATCATCGCGGTTTGCTCGACACCCGGTTTGCCACTCAGTATTCGCTGCGCGCCGAAATATGTAATCGCCATCAACAGCACGATTACCGCACTGGCCGCAATCCAGCGAAAAATTGGCACCCACGTCCATTGATAGTCCGATTCCGTTTCGGTGTTGGCAATCTGGCGTTGGATTTTCTTCGCCAGTCCAGCCGGAGCTCGTTCATACAACTTTGCCGCGCGTAGCGAAGCACGCAGCGATTCTTGTTCCTCCAGTTGCGCAATGCACGGCGAGCATGATTCCAGGTGCCGCTCGAATTCCTCCGCGCGAATCGGATCCAGCTCGCCATCGAGGTACCCATGCAGCAAGGCTTGCGAAATTTCACACGTCACGGTGCACCTCTTTCCCGCCTGCATCCGTGCCGCTTGCAGGACGAAGTAGTCGTTTCAAACCATCCCGACCTCTCGCCAGGGTGGACATCACCGTGCCAATTGGAATCGAAGTGATGGTGGCAATCTCCTTGTAGGAACAGCCTTCCAGCTCCCGCAGCAGCAGCACCTCGCGCGAACGAGCCGGCAAACTTTCCAGAGCGCGCATGAGTCGTTCCCGCTCATTGGAAGCCACCGCTGCCGCCTCCGGCGTTTGCGTTGCCTGCCCTTGCGCCTGCAAATGAACCGTTTCATCGAATTCTGTCGTTAAGTCTGCCCGGCGGTTTTTCTCCAGCCAGCTGTAGCAGGCGTTACGCACAATCTGTAGCAGCCACGTCCGCGCGTCCGTCCCATGAAATCCCGCAATGAACCGGAATGCGCGCACCAGTGCGTCCTGCGTTACATCTTCAGCGTCCGCGCGGCTGCGTAGCAGCCACCGCGCCAGGTTGAACGCGGCATCCTGGTGCGGCAGAATCAGCCGCTCAAACCGCTGTCGATCCGCAGGCTCCAGCACGCACGCTCCTCGTCTCCATAACTATAGACTGCCCGACTGTTCATTTTATTCCCAATTCGGTTCTTCCCATGCCGGTATTTGCGGGCCTGGCGTTGGCGTGTGGCAAGGAAAGGAGTTACGGGCGGGTTTTCTGTACGTGGCAAGGACAAATGAGATGAGAAGGCCGGTCTCCGCGGGATGCGATACGCTCCCAATGTTCGACGTGCTCGAGGCACAATGAAAAGGAGACCGGCAATGAAAAAGATTAGCACTGTTCGGATAAATGGAAACATGATTTTCAAAGGACACAAGCTCACGATTGCTGTGGACCTCGGCGATCGCTGGTCGTGCTACTGCGTTTTGGAAGCGGGCGAGAGTGGCGACGACACCGCAAGCGATGAAACAGATATTTGAGAAGCTACCGCGTGGTCTTATTGCCATGGAGCCCGGAACACATTCTCCTTCCGGCTGCTAAGGGAGCTGGAGCACCAGGTGCTCGTGGCGCACGCGCAAAAGGTGCAATTGATCAGCAAGAGCAAGCGAAAAGATGATCGACACGATGCGCGGACACTGGCACGGCTGGCACGAATCGATCCCGAGCTGTTGGGGCCGGTGCGGTATCGCAGTTTCATTGGTTTATAGACGGAACCACCGCAGACGGTATATACTCCTGATATAGACCAAACTGGAGGATGTTGCAATGACGAAGCATGGGGTCGCGAAAATTTTCCGGAATGGACGGAGCCAAGCCGTGCGGCTGCCGCGGGAGTTCCGCTTCGAGGGAGACGCGGTGCGTGTGAGGCGCGTGGCAGAGGGCGTCCTGTTGGAAGCACTTGTGGTAGACGCAAAAAAGTGGTTTGCGGGGATGGACAGGATTAGCAAAGAAACCTTTATGGCGAAAGGGCGTAAACAGCCGAAGGCCCCGCGGCGCGAAATATTCAAATGAGCGCGAGCGCATGAACTACCTGCTCGATACGAATGCGTCTATCGCGTTGATCAATGGAAAGCCCGCTGCGGTACGTGCGCGATTTGAAGAGGCGATCGATGCGGGAGCGCAGGTGCTGGTCCCGACCGTAGTGGCATTTGAGCTGTGGTACGGCGTCGCGAAGAGCGCTTGTACGGACGCAAATGCCAGACGGGTGCGAGAGTTTTTTGCAGGTCCAGTGCGGATGCTGGCGTTTGAAGAGGATGACGCGAGCAGCGCGGGAAACGTGCGCGCACAGCTCGAGAAAGCTGGAAAACCGATCGGCGCGTATGACCTATTGATTGCAGGGCAGGCGCTACGCCGTGAGTTAACACTGGTTACGGCGAATACGCGCGAGTTTGGGCGAATAAGAGGGTTGGATTGGGAGGACTGGGCGAAAGGCACAGATTAGAAGTTGGAGCCGACAAACGGTGGGAAAAGTCAAAACCCGCAGCCTTAAAACCGAAGGCTGCGGCACCCGGCAGTTCAAGATTGTATAGGCTGAAGCGCCACGTTCTCACAGATCTCTCGGAATGTTGGCGTTTGCTTTAAGTCTATCCGCGAGGTGTATCGCACAAGCCTAATCCGCGACTGGCTAGCCTGTGTTATGGCACGACCAGCAAAGTCAGCCGCAACTAGGATGCCAATCGGACATTCGCCGCGAAGTTCTTCCATGTATCCCTGTAGCTGAGATATGTCCTGGAGCTTTGCGTCGTTTGTCTTAACTTCAACAGGAATTTTCAGTGCAGACCCGAGTGGTACGCGTCCCTTTATTAGGAGTCGTCTTCAACGCCGGCTACGAATCCCCAAAACGGGGCAAAGGGGGCTGGGCTCCGGTTTAATCGCAGGCCCTTGGTCGCTTGCAACTTTCTTCGCTCTCGCCGGAATAAAACCGCTGTTGCCTGGGTCTCCAATATGTAGCCGATGCGCAAGCGGCCATCCGTCATTTCCGGCTGACACCAGGAGAACCATGAGCGACAAGAAGCACGATGAACTTTTGATTGACCACAACCACGATGGCGTTGACCGCCGCGGCTTTCTGAAGTGCATGGCGTGGGCAGGCACCGGTACCCTGTGCGTGATAAGCGGTGGAGTCCTGAAGTCTTTTAGCCTGAGCCGGCCCTTTAATTCCGGGGGCCTGGACGATCTCGATGCGGCGGCGGGCAAAGGCGAACTGCAATTTGTTCAAATCAGCGATAGCCACATGGGATTCAACAAACCTGCCAATCAGGATGTGGCTGGAACTTTGAAAGCGGCTGTCGAAAAAATCAAGGCGTTGCGCAATGCGCCGGAATTTCTATTGCACACCGGCGATATCAGCCATCTTTCCAAACCGGAAGAATTCGATGCCGTGGATCAGATCCTGAAAGATACCGGCAAAGAAGTCTTTTTCGTTCCTGGCGAACACGATGTTTTGAACGACGAAGGACGGCAGTTTCTCGATCGCTATGGAAAAGGATCGTCGGGCGCCGGCTGGCGCAGCTTCGATAAGAATGGCGTGCATTTTGTCGGCCTGGTGAATGTGATGAATCTGAAGGCCGGCGGACTGGGCACGTTGGGCGCGGAACAACTGGAGTGGCTGCAGAAGGATTTGCAAGGCCGCTCCAAGAGCACGCCGATCGTGATTTTTGCGCACATTCCGCTGTGGAGCGTTTATCCGCAGTGGGGCTGGGGCACCGATGACGCCACGCAGGCGCTCAGCTACGTGAAAGGTTTTGGCTCGGTGACTGTTTTGAACGGGCACATCCACCAAATCATGCAAAAGGTCGAAGGCAACGTGACCTTCCACACCGCGGCGTCAACAGCATTTCCCCAACCGGCACCGGGCATCGCCGATTCCCCCGGGCCGATGAAAGTTCCCGCCGAGCAACTGCGCAAAGTTCTTGGCATCACCGACGTGAAATTCGTGCGCGGGCAAAACGCGCTGGCGGTTGTGGACTCCAACCTCGTGTAAGCGACCAAACGGACTCACCAAAAATAAATCTAAGGAAGAAGTTTTGTGAAAAACATCGTCAGGATATTTGTGTTCGCCTTACTTTTGGTCGCGGCATTTTCGTTCGTCGTGGTGAAAGGAGAATCCAACTACGCAGTAGCGCAGGCCGCGCCTGGCGAAGTAGAAGTGAAAATTGATAACTTCAGCTTCGGCCCGCAGTCCCTCTCGGTATCGCCCGGCACAAAAGTCACCTGGAAAAATCGTGACGACATTCCGCACACGGTGGTCAGCACCTGGATACCGACGAGACGTTTTCTTTCACGTTTGATAATTCCGGAACCTATGCCTATTTCTGCTCGATCCATCCGAAAATGAGGGGACAAGTGGTGGTCAAGTAAGTGACCGCTAAGCGAGGGCGCGGTGATGCTGAATCCATTTGATCGGAAGGCCGCGCTGCTGGCGAAACATGCGTAGCATGTGGTGCTGATTCATTTTCCGATTGCGCTGTATCTGTGCGGCACACTTTTTGACTTTGTCGCGCGCGTTTTTCGTAAGCCCAATTTCAGAGAAGTCGCACGCCGGAATTTTCTTTTTGCCGCCGTGATGAGTATTCCGACCGCCGCGACCGGAATTCTCGCCTGGCGCTGGGTTTCAGAAGGACAGCACCTGAAAGGCATTCTTCGGTTGCATCTCTTACTGGGTTGCGCGGTGGCTTTTGCGCTGTGGCTGACGGTTTGGCTTCGTTCCCAGCTTCGGGCACAAGCAGAAACAGGTAATTCCACGGCGATTCTAGCCACGGAGCTGATCGTCTGCGCAATGGTCTCGCTGACGGCTCATCTTGGAGGATTGCTCAGCGGGGTGAATGGCAGCCCGTAATTTCGCGTTTCGAGGCAACCGTGAATGCGCGTAGTACTACCTATAACATGCTGATTTTACTGCGGTTACTTACACTTTCCGCTTAGTAGTAACTAGGGGCGCCGTACTAAGACCTGCGTACCCTGTCCTCTGGCTCCGACGGCCCATTCACAGAAATGCGCGTTGCCAGTAACTTGTTACAACGGGTTGGGGGCCGCGCGGGGACAGCGGCTCCGCAAGGGGCCGTGTGCGAGCTACCCAACCCGCCAGTATTTGCGTTGTTTTGCGAGTGTTCTGTCCTGATCGTAGCTGCCCCTCCTCAAGAACAAGCACCATTCGGAACTTTTCGTGCATCCATCTCCTTGAGAGCCTTGGAACCCGCTGGATTCTTTATACTTAGGGGCATTTGAAGAAGTTCCATGGCTAGGATGGGCGACGAATGCAGGGTTTTGCCTGCAAGAAGATCCTGGTTATTGGCGCGGGACTCGCTCTGCTGGCCTTCGTTTTGCTGGCCGCCGAGGCGCGGCCTTCGAGCTTTTTCGCTTTGCGTGAAGCCACCGTACGGGAATTCGGAAAATATGTCGCCAAAACGGAGGCTCAGAA